>Ga0181573_10001023_pt1 | contig 28549 bp, 32 predicted proteins | sample 101ome_25_FD_148643 | JGI IMG/M metagenome (GOLD analysis project Ga0181573, IMG submission 148643) | Coastal salt marsh microbial communities from the Groves Creek Marsh, Skidaway Island, Georgia - 101409BT metaG (spades assembly) | ecosystem: Environmental > Aquatic > Marine > Intertidal zone...
TGATGCCGCCTGGGTGGCCAGTGTGCCAGTAGTAACGCTTATCGCTGCGTTTCTTACCTGTCATCTGTACCTTGTCGGCGTTGATGATGATGACATTGTCACCCATGTCCATATGGGGGGTGAACGATGCTTTGTGTTTGCCACGCAGGCGCATGGCGACGATCGAGGCAAGACGACCCAAAACAACGCCCTCGGCGTCGATCAGGATCCATTTCTTGTCGATGTCTGCTGGTGTAGCAGAGAAGGTTTTCATTTCGGGAAATCCCTAGTTTAGATTATGCCACAAACGGGACCAGGCCCGTCATTTGCGATTGGTGGGTTATACTTCGGTGTAAATTACAGTCAAGCGCATTAATCCTTTATTATACTCGTAATTTCAATGCTTTATGAATTAGGTATTATTTTACCCCATTACTCAAGCCAAGAATCTTCGTCCCTGGACATCGAAGAGCAAACCACCATAAAGCTTCACGACCACACGCTAAAACAAGTGATGAATCGGCTGCATATCTGGTCGACGATTTTTGGGGTTGACCGAATCTATAGCTTTCCACTAAACGCGCCGCACATTCGGGACCGATCCCAACTTCGGAATGTCTTCCGGGGGGGCGCTAAGGGACCGACTGGAACGCACTACTGGATTGAAAGGGGAGCGCCATGAAAGACGCCAACCTCTTCCAACTGGGGTACGGTCTGGAGACAGGCGCCCAAGAGGAAGACACCGCCCGCAGCATTGTCGCTGCGAACGACGATAACCCATACGCTCGTGATGTTTTTGACGAAGATCGCGATGATCATTTCATCCGTCGAGACGGCTCGGTATTTGCTGGCACGCATCTAATTATCGAAGTTGTAAACGGCCACGGTCTTGACGATGAATCTCGCATTCAACAGGCCTTCCGTGATTGTGTTGATGAATGCGGCGCCACTCTGCTGCATATTCACACACACAAATTCTCGCCTCAGGGTGTCAGTGGCGTCGCCGTTTTGGCTGAAAGTCATATCTCGGTGCACACGTGGCCTGAAATTGGCTACGGTGCGTTTGATGTATTCATGTGCGGCGACGCGAAACCATGGCTGGCTGTTGATGTGCTTAAAAAAGCGTTTGGAACTGCCGACGTGCGCGTCAAAGAATTGCTGCGCGGTGAAGGCGTTGTTTCCGAGGCAGGTGTGGCGGCATGAGCGACTGGATTCGCGAACCGCTTCACGATCACTACGGACAGTCCCTGCGCGTTTCGGAGATGCTTTATGACAGCAAAACCGAACACCAGCGTCTTAAAGTATTTCAGAATGGAACATTCGGGCGCGTACTGACATTGGACGACGTGGTTCAGACCACGGAAGGTGACAATTTCATTTACCATGAGATGATGACCCACGTGCCGATTTTGGCGCATGGATCGGCAAAACGTGTATTGATCATTGGCGGCGGCGACGGCGGCATTGCTCGCGAAGTGTTGAAACACTCCTCAATTGAGCATGTTACCATGGTTGAAATTGACGCCGGTGTCGTCGAGTTTTCCAAAGAATACTTACCAATGCTTTCGCAAGGGGCCTTTGACGACCCACGCTTAAACCTAGTTATCAACGACGGCGCGGTCTTTATGAAAGAGACCACAGAAAAGTTTGACGTAATAATCGTAGACTCGACTGATCCCATCGGTCCCGGGGAAGTGCTTTTCACTGATACGTTTTACGGACATGCAAAACGCGCACTTACCAAAAACGGGATCATCGTGACACAAAACGGCGTGCCTTTTATGCAAGGCGAAGAATTGACGAATACAATGCGCGCCTTCCAAGCCTTGTTCAGCGACGCCACTTGCTATTTGGCAACAATCCCGACCTATGCTGGCGGCCCCATGGCCTTTGGCTGGGGAACAGATGGCAATGCGCGCCAAGTCAATTTTGAAGACCTTTCTGCTCGGTTTGAAGCATCAGGGTTGTCACCTGACTATTATACGCCTGACGTGCATAAAGGGGCCTTCTCACTTCCCGGTTACGTTTTAAAGCTAATGCCGTAATGGCGATATTTAACGTCACTAAAGGCTATATTTCGACGCGATATTGGCATACAGTTGTGTACCAACCCGTTGAAAAAAGAAACAAATCTCGCCTCATTCAACTATGAAAGTAAGTTTTTAAAATCACAGAAAAATACATCTATATTGGCTGTTGACGAATAGACTTTTTGACCTTAGCGTCTGCATCAATGATTAAGTCGGCCAGTCCGACGGGGAGAGAAAAAGTCAGGGTTGCGATTTCGCAACCCTTTCTTTTTTGGGAATGGTCATGGCAAATATTTGCCGTTCGTTTCACGACACCTGACAAGTCTATGTGCGCATGTTATGCGGATAAACAACGGAACATCATGGGAATATAAATATGAAAAAGTCGCTTTTTCTAGCCGCAGTCACTAGCTTGTGCCTGGTAACATCCGGGACAATAGCGCAAGAGGCGTCAAATTCGATTTCCTTTGATTACGACGCAGTTGAGAGTGGTGCACTTTATTTTAATTCGACACACTCGGATTGGCGTCTCCGTTGCCAAAAGGTTGAGGATGGCGAAGACCCCTGTCAGATGTTCCAATTGATTGCGGATCAATCCGGTTCGCCGATTGCTCAGATTGTCCTTTTCGACCTGCCGGCAGGTGAAGGCGTCGCTGTCGCTGGGGCAACTATCACTGTTCCACTTGAGACGTCACTTACTCAAGATCTGGTCATGCAAATCGATGACCATCCAGCCAAGGCCTATCCATACGCATTTTGTGACAAGATCGGCTGTCATGTACGTCTGGGACTTACGCCTGTTGAATTGAACTGGCTAAAACAAGGCTCGATCGCAAAAGTCGCAATGACCCCCTACCAAAATCAGGAAAATCAAATCGTGCTTCCGGTATCTCTAAGTGGCTTTACAGCTGGCTATGAGGCCCTGTTAAACGGATCTGGTCGCTAACGATCAAATCCGCTTAAGGGCAATCACAGCATTCAGCCCTCCAAATGCAAAAGCATTACTTATCGCAACGCTAACATCCGCGTCGCGTGCTTCGTTTGGAACGACGTCAAGATTGCAATCCGGATCATATTCTTCATAGCCGATTGTGGGCGCTACCACGCCATCACGTAAAGCCATAATGCAAGCCAGCAGTTCAACTGCGCCCGTACCACCGATTAAATGGCCATGCATCGACTTGGTCGATGACATCATAAGATTGTCCGCATGCGCCCCAAAGGCATCCGCTACTGCCGCGCACTCAGTTCGATCATTGGCTGCAGTTCCTGTACCATGAGCATTTACATAACCCACAACTTCAGGATTAAGCCGCGCGTCTTGTAGAGCGCCCTTAATCGCTCTGGCCGCGCCTTGCTTGGAGGGCATGACAATATCAGACGCATCAGAAGTCATAGCAAAACCAACGACCTCTGCCAGAATATCTGCACCCCGTGATTTGGCGTGTTCGAACTCTTCGAAAACGAATATTCCAGCTCCTTCGCCTTGCACCATGCCATTCCTATTAGCACTGAACGGTCGACATGCGTCGCGGGACATTACGCGTAAACCTTCCCATGCTTTCACGCCTCCAAAACACAGCATCGATTCCGAACCGCCGGTTAGCATCACAGGTGCCATTCCGCTGCGAACCATCTGAAACGCCTGTGCCATGGCATGATTTGAAGATGCGCAAGCGGTGGAAACTGTAAAGGACGGCCCTTTCAGATTATATGCCATGCTGACATGGCTAGCCGCCGCGTTGTTCATGAGCTTTGGAACAACAAAAGGATGCACACGGTTTTTTCCGTCTTCATAGACGGAACGGTAGTTGTCGTCCCATGTCGAGACGCCTCCACCTGCCGTACCAAAAACAACGCCAGATTTTGCAGCGAGCTCTCCGGTCAATGTCAAACCGCTTTGCTGCATCGCTTCGTCTGCTGCAAGCAAAGTGAATTGCGTAAAACGATCGTACAGCGAAATTTGTTGGCGATTGAACTTTTGCTCGGGGTCGTAATCTTTGACTTGTCCACCAATTCGGATCGACAGGCGCTCGACGTCGCGGAAATCTAGGTCGCTAATCCCGCAGCGTCCTTCTTTCATAGCTTCCATCGTGTCGGGTACGTTTTTGCCTAAGGCGTTGATCGTACCGGCACCTGTTATAACGACTCGCTTCACGACTGCGCCTTCACCAGCTCTTCGACGGCGGAAATGATCGCAGCAACTGAGGAAATATCAAATTCGCTTTCAGAAGGGTTGTTCGCGTTAAACGGCACCTGAATGTCGAAGGCTTCTTCGATTGCAAAAATGCTCTCGACCAGACCTAGGCTGTCAATTCCCAGTTCTTCAAGCGTGTTGTCCAATGAAACATCGGACACGTCCAGAACGGCTTGTTCAGCAATGATTTCAATGACCTTGTCTTTGACACTCATCAGTCGTGCTCCCATGAAAGCTTTCGCGTGCTTTAATCGCTCTTACCGCTATTGAAAACAGATTTCTTCAAGGCCTCAATATCGCGAAGGAGTCTGGGTAGGCGTCGCAATCCCTTGTAGCCTTCGATATGTGCGTCTATCTTAACAGCCGGATACCCCATCACGACCCGTCCTGCCGGTACATTTGACAGAATCTTGCTTCCTCCGCCGGCAATCACACGATCCCCTACGAAAATATTATCAGCTACGCCTGTTTGACCACCAAGTACGACGTAGTTTCCGATGCGGCTTGAGCCCGCGACACCGGCTTGAGCGCACAAAAGGCAATGGTCACCGATAACGACATTGTGGCCGACCTGAACCAAACTATCGCATTTTACGCCGTTTCCAATTTTGGTCGGGCGCACGGTGCCACGATCCACGCTCGTTCCTGATCCCAGCTCTACATCGTCGCCAATTATCACCCCAGCTAGTGAGTGAATGCGCGCCCAAGCTTGACCGGCTGCGTTCACGTCAGACCCAAGCGTGTCTCGGGTTTCTTCAACAGCTGATTTTTCCGGCGTTACAAACGAAAAACCGTCACCACCGACCGAAACGTTCTGCTGTGTCAAGAAACGAGCACCTGTGCAGACATCCGCCCCGATTTTTGTTCCTTCTCGCAAGAGTGAATGCGCGCCGATGATTGAATTTGTCCCGACATAGACCTGAGGCGCGATGACTGTACCATCACCAACTCTGGCCCCAGCCCCGATTACGCAGAATGCTCCGACAGAAACATCTTCACCGATTTCTGCGCTGGGATCGATAACCGCTGAAGGGTGTATGCCCTTAGAGTAGCCCTGCCCCCGATCCATCAACGCAGAAAGGGCTGCGAGTGCATATCGCGGACGTTTGGGCAACAATGCCGCTTTTAATCCAAGCGACTGCCAGTCAGCATCAAGCCACAGCATTGCGGCTATGGCGTTTCCATCAGCGATCGCAGACGCATATTTTGGGTCCATCGCCAAGGCCAGTTGATCCGTCTGGGCCAAAGCTGGCTCGGTCACACCACTAACCCGTATTGTAGTATCCCCAACGGCTTCAACGCCTAAGGCCAACGCGAGCTCTTTTATCGAATGGGACATCTGAGGTTCCTTGTGACGTTTGCCTTCATTTAGACTGCTTAAACGCCCAACTCCACCCCTGCAGACTCTAGCGCACTCCATATTTGCGCATCTCGACCATAGACGTCACGACGGTACCCCATGTTGCCATCAGCTGATCCTACCGCTGTTCGATACATGATGTGAATCGGAACGTGCTGTTCTAGATCGATTTGTGTTTCTTCACCGGTTTCAAGAGCCTCATGGAACACGCCTTCCGGGTCATTTGTTTGCAATGCAAGCAAGGCATATCCAAAATCAAATGGATCACCTAAGCGGATACACCCGTGACTAAAGGCCCTCGACTCCTCGGCAAAAAGACTTTTTGCGGGCGTGTCGTGTAAATAGATGTTGTACCGGTTCGGGAACATGTACTTAACCAAGCCTAATGCGTTGGACGTTGAAGGCGCTTGCTTCATGTCGAACGGAAAGTCTTCTTCAGTGAACTCGGTGAAATCCAATCCAAACCGCTCAACAATTTCACCTTCCGCATCGAAAAGGTTCAGGTAATCCAATGCAAACCTGTCTTCTTGTAGCAGAGGAAGATATTCTTTCGTCGCAATAGATCTGGGAACATGCCATGTGGGGTTCACAATCATATATTCGATCTCATCCGAGAATTCAGGACTGCGTCTATCTTCTTCTGGATGTCCGACAACTGAACGTGTTTCGAATGTAACCCGACCCTTATCCATGATTTTTACGTGGAAATCTGCGAGATTAACGAGAACGTGACGATCTCCAAGGTCCATGTTGGTCCAACGCTCACGCTCCATTGCAACGACAACCGATTTTAGGCGGCTCTCGGGGGACATGTTTATCATGGATATTGTTGACGGCCCTGCAATCCCGTCAGCCTTTAATCCGTTATTCGCTTGGAAATTGAAAACGGCATCCCGCAGAGCCTCGTCAAATCGTTCCGAGTAGGTGTTCTCAAGATACCCCAATGCTATCAATCTGTTGCGCAATGCGATCACACGCGATCCAGAGGAACCCATTTCCAAAAGTCCTCCAGCCTCAATGGTATCACCCCATCCACCTTGCGCAATTGAACGCAACAAACGCTGACGCTCTGCAACCAGCCGCGAATACTCTAAGGAGGACGGAGGCAGAGCTCGGAAGAAGGCTGATGGTGTGCTCTGAGCCAAAGCTGTTAAATAGGATTTTCGATCCCGATAGGGCACTTTTCGCACAATATGATCGTCTATCTCGCCTGGTTTGAGTAGGCCAGTTTGCATCATCTGAGCGTACTTCAGGTAGGCTTTTGTTGTCTCGATTTCGGCTATGGCCAACTCACTCTGAGTACGCGCATGTCTGATAAGATTGCTAAGCTTTTGTGCTTCGCTCTGAGTCGATGGAAGTCCGTGAAATTCAAAGGTGCTCAAAAACTCAAAGAAAGCAGCGCGCCGTTCGCGGACTTCGCGATTGCGTCCGGCCCATAATGGTGCATATTCGGATTCCGCGTAAAACTCCGCAATATCCCGATCACTTTGCGCCGTTTCCGAGATCATAAGCCTAAATTCGGCAGCTGCGAAGTCAGCCGTTGCCGTGCTAGACCACAACATTGCTGCTGCAATGATCAGTGAAACCGCTTTTAACCGAGAAACAATTTTCATCTTGATGCCTGCGCGCCATTTAATTCGAACTTTTGACTTGTTTCTAAACATAAGGAACAAATGTCCATTCACAATCACGCAATCAATTTAAACCGTTGCGTTTGCGACGCAGGTTGGGGCGCAATACTTAGTTGGCTCACGCGCGAATTTTTGCCGATTTCAGCCCTGAAATAACTTATATGAAATGAATTACTTTTCTGTGCCGCAACTTTATGTAATAAAGCGGGCACATTTGGGGATAACAACGCATAAACCTGCAGCAAAAGCGGGGATGCAGAGGACGGGACAAACAGTCAATGACCAATGGCACGGGCTTTACCCGCCGCGGTTTATTAGGCGCTTTTGCGGCAACAGCCATCACTGCGGCCCCTACTTTTTCGCAGGCAGCCGGTTTTTTAAGAGGCGCTGGCGACATACGGAAAATCAGGATGTACAATCCAAAGACAGGTGAAAGCCTGAACACGATCTATTGGGTCGATGGAGAATACGTTACCGAAGCGCTGAATGAGATCACATATCACATGAGGGATTGGAGAACCGGTTCGACCAAGTCGATCGACACACGCACAATCGACATCATGGCCGCCAGTCACAACCTTTTGGATGTAACAGAACCATATACGCTTCTTTCAGGTTTTCGGAGCGCTCAAACCAACGCCATGTTAAGACGGTCATCCTCCTCAGTGGCTAAGAACTCGCTGCACATGCGGGGACAAGCTGCCGACCTTAGACTTGCAAGCAGAAGTGTTACTCAAATGGCTAAAGCAGCAACGTCAGTGCGCGCAGGCGGAGTTGGCAAGTACAGAAGATCGAATTTTGTGCATATGGATTGCGGCGATGTTCGCACTTGGAACGGCTAAGCCTTCAACACACATTCATACATACACTGTTTAAAAATTTTCGCTTTCATGAATGTGGGTGGGATTATTGTGTATAGCCCGACTCCCCTGGCCACATACAGAATCTCCAACCACGTGAGCTCGATGAAAACGGAAGGTTTTGGCGCACCCAAGAGGATTCGAACCTCTGGCCTCTGCCTTCGGAGGGCAGCGCTCTATCCAGCTGAGCTATGGGTGCCTACTTGCGGTCTAGGATAAAGCCGCAATGGGTTCAATGGCAAAAAAGGTTCAGGATAAAAGATCGCGGCAAAGTTCAAGGCCATCGATCAATTTGTCGACTTCTTCCAACGTGTTATACATCCCAAATGACGCCCTACTTGTCGCGTTCAGAGCCAGATGGTCCATAAGCGGGCCAGCACAATGGTGCCCTGCCCTAACCGCAATTCCCTTTTTGTCTAGGATCGTGGATATGTCATGGGCATGCGCGGCACCGTTTAAAGTGATCGAGAAAATCGCGGCCTTGTTTGGCGCGGTGCCCTGCACGTTTATCCAATCAAGACTTTCTAGGCGTTGCCGTGCATAATCCGACAGCTTTGCTTCATGCGCCGAGATGTTCTCCATTCCGACATCCATTAGATACTCAAGAGCCGCCCCCAGTCCGATTTGCTGCACGATCCCCGGAGTGCCTGCCTCGAATTTCATGGGCGGATCGTTGTATATGACTTCGTCTCGATGAACTTCCTTGATCATGTCTCCACCCCCCAGGAAGGGGCGCATCTCAGCCATGCGTTCCGGCGCTACATAGATCGCTCCCGATCCAGACGGACCGTAAAGTTTATGTCCTGTAATCGCATAGAAATCGCACCCAATGTCTTCAACGTTTACCGGCAAATGTACGGCTCCTTGTGAGCCATCGACCAGAACCGGAACCCCCTTTGCTTTTGCAGACAAACAAATCGCTTTGACGTCAACGATGGTGCCCAAGACATTCGAAGTTTGGGTAATCGCTACGAGCTTTGTGTTCGGTCCTATTGCATCGATGACGGCCTGTGCATCCAGTGACCCATCTTCTGCAGGCTCCACCCATTTCAGTTTCACGCCTTGGCGTTCTCTTAAAAAATGCCACGGCACGATATTCGCGTGATGCTCCATCACCGAAAGGACTATTTCATCCCCATCCTGCAAGGTTGGCATTGCCCAGGCATAAGCCACCATATTAATGCCCTCGGTCGTTCCCGAGTTCATGATAATGCTGTTTTCGTCAGTCGCCCCCAGAAACCGCGCGATCGTTGACCGAACACCTTCGTATTTTTCTGTCGCAATATTCGAAAGTGTGTGCAGTCCGCGGTGGACGTTTGAATACTCGTCACGATAGGCGCGAGCAATCGCATCAATAACGACTTTAGGCTTTTGGGCTGACGCGCCATTATCCAAATATACCAGAGGCTTGCCGTTAATTTCTCGTGTCAAAATCGGAAAGTCTAAGCGGATTTCATTTACATCATACATATCCAGATATTCCCAATGTGCCGACGCCTATCAGGCTTAGCAGTATACTCAAGCCGGCGCTGACGCCTAAAACGGCCAAAACAAGCGACAACAGCCCAATGCCCCAGTGTTTGAATTTGTGAGCTTCGGTGACAAACTGAACCAAGATCCACATGCCGAATAACAACGACCCAATTCCGAACCACGACGAAAGAATTGGTGATACGATTGCCAGAATTGTCTGAACGACCTGTGCGAGCAACAAGAGCGTTTGGAGCCATGTTACAAGAGCAATAAACCCCTGCAACTCTCCTTGGCCACCCATTGCTTTGCCTGTCCAGAACAAGGCGAATATAAGAAACACCATATTGGAGGCCATAAACATCGCCAGAAAGAATGGTGAACTGCCCATGCCGAACATGGTGACAGGCGCTGCGGCCAACATTGTGACGTAGGTCAAAAGAACGCTCAGGATCACAACAAGAAGTACGGAGCTCCAAAGAACGTCACTGGCAAGTTTCATGCCTAAGATAATCCTAGCGGCAGATCGAGGGTCAAAAACCGATAAGCGTATAAGCTCTAAAAAAAACGATTTAAGGTCTGTCATGAGGCGCCTTTACAGGCTGCTCTTAGGCTTCCGAAAAGCACCCACGAGAATAAAAGCACGCCGGCTCCTGCAACGATTGCGGATTCTGTTCCTTTTCCAAGAAGCCCTTCGGTTAATCCGTTCAGCAATGATATTGGAGTGATCACCAGCAGGCTCCAGAATAACGCCAAGCGTGTTTCGTACCAATCTGCACCCTTGCACCCAAAAATGCGCAGCAACACACGCAAAACCCCTGCCAGAAAATATAGAACCAGCGGAATGATAAACATCCATATAAGGATTTGACTGCCCAATGCGGGACCGATGTCGGTGCTATTCAGATGAGCTTCGCGCGACAACACTGGCGTTTTTGCCACAAAGAACATCAAACAAGACGCCATCACGTAGATCAACGCTCGATCTTCCCGTCGACCAAACGCAAGATGCCTTTTCATCACTGCCCCCGGTTTACGGAAGCTTGCAACCATGTCCGTCGTGACTGACATTAACTTTTGTGCCTTTCAAGCCAGTCTTCTAGTCGACCCAAGATTTCATCGGCTATCTCTGGGTTTTCGATTTCTTCGACCGCTTCAGCCAAAAAAGCGAGAACAAGAAGGTTTGTCGCAGGAGCCTCTGGAACACCGCGAGAGCGCAGATAAAACAGGCTTTCCTCGTCAATAGCGCCCGTTGTGGAACCATGCGAGCAGGCTACGTCATCTGCGTAAATTTCAAGTTCTGGTTTCGCCAGAAACTGGCTGTCGTCATCAAGTAAAAGGGATTGGCTGATTTGATAGCCATCTGTCTTCTGAGCCCCAGGTTTTACCAGAATTTTCCCCTGAAAAACACCAGTTGCCCCATTGCGCAGCACCTTTTTGAAAACTTGGCGGCTCTCACAACGTTCCGCGTCATGCGTGATGAAAACCGTGTCGTCGTGATGGAAATCACCGTCACCTACGCAGGCGCCTGCGACGTGCGCAATAGCGTCGTCCCCTGTCAAGGTCAGGACGCACTCGTTACGGGTCAAAACCCCGTTCGCCGTCAGAGTGAAGGATTTAAACACCGAGCGAGCGCCAAGTTTGCCAAAAATATGTGTTGCAGCGCGGCGCTCGTGGTCACGACCTTGGGTTCTCACATGATGGAACACCGCATCGTCTGCGACATCAACCTCAAGCACCTTGTTGAATCGTGCAGCCGCCGGACCGTTTTCAAGAAGGGTAACCTCGCTACCCTCTTCAAGACGAATTACATGGTGCAAATACGCATCCGATATTTCGCTTCGATGCAGATACGTGATGTTGACCGGTTTCGAGACTTTGCCAGTTACACGGATCAGCACGCCGTCGGTCGCGAATGCCGTGTTCAATGCGGCAAGCGGGCGCTTCACAGGTTCCTGACCCGCCGCCTCAAGTGAGCCGTAAACATCTTTTGCCCAGTGAATGTCTTTGCCCGCTACGTCGGCCAAACGTTCAATGGTCAGGCCTTCAAGCGACAAGTCATCCGAAGCGACTTCATCGAAGACGCCATCGACAAATACCAGATGCAGACGGTCCACTGATGCGAACACCGGGGCTTCGTCAGGGGTGAAAAGAGCGGCCGTTTGGGGTACGATATCGCACAAACTATCTGGACGAGTGAACTTCCAATATTCATCGCGGCGGCCAGGCAAACCCATATCCCGAAGTCGGGATAGAGCGCTTTCCCTATTGGTTGCGCTCCAGCCGCTGACTTGCAACGGAAAGGCGCTGATGCGAGCTTCGGTTACGTCGATTATTTGCTGCGCCAGAGCCATTAATCGACCTCCGCCAACAGATCGGCGTATCCATTGTGTTCAACTTCCAAAGCAAGCTCGGGTCCACCGGATTTGATGATACGGCCGTTGTACATAATGTGGACGATGTCAGGTTTGATGTGATCCAGCAGTCGCTGATAGTGCGTGATGACCAAGAACGAGCGTCCTTCGTCCCTTAAGGCATTCACACCATCTGAAACCAGCTTCATCGCATCCACATCTAGCCCCGAGTCCGTTTCGTCCAGGATACACATCTTGGGCTCAAGCATGGCCATCTGAAGAATTTCGTTACGCTTTTTCTCACCGCCTGAAAATCCAACGTTCACTGGACGTTTCAGCATTTCCGCGTCAATTTTCAGGGTTTTAGCCTTTGCGCGTACGAGCTTCAAAAAGTCTGCAGCGCTCATTTCTTCTTCGCCGCGCGCTTTTCTTTGCGCATTAACTGCCGTACGCAAAAAGGTCATGTTTCCAACCCCAGGAATTTCCACAGGATACTGGAACGCAAGGAACATACCCGCTGCTGCGCGATCTTCGGGTTCCATTTCAAGAATGTCCTCCCCGTTCAAACTCACACTGCCGCCGATCACCTCATAACCGTCGCGGCCTGATAACACGTACGACAACGTCGATTTCCCAGACCCGTTTGGCCCCATGATCGCATGAACGCTTCCCGGCTCGATCGTCAGATCTACACCCTTGAGGATTTGCTTATCCTCATCTTCAAGCTTGACCTGTAAGTTTTTGATTTCCAGCATTTTATCGTTTCCTAAGTCTTTATCAGACAGAGCCTGACATTTATCCAAGCACAACGGCTGTTCCGCTCGCGGACACCATCCGCATGTTGTTAATCACTTCATAATCCAGATCGACACCCACAACATCAGTAGCGCCAACCGCCGCTGCGCGATCTTCCATTTCCTTCAGTGCCACTTCCCTAGCTTTTGCCAGCTCTTGCTCGTAAGCTCCGGAGCGACCACCAAGAATATCAGTGATCCCGGCAAACACGTCACGGATGATATTCGCCCCTAGAATTGCTTCACCAACCACGATGCCCTTGTAGGATGCGATTTGATAGCCTTCGACAGACGGGGTTGTTGTAACGATCATTGGTCTCTCCTACGCCTTTGAGGTTCTATTTACCTTGTTGACATAAGTCTTGGCGACTTCGTCACCAATAACTTCGCGATTAATCAATTCGCGCAACGCGACAGTGACAAGGTCGGCGCTCATGATCACAGAGTCCGCCAATATCGACAAATGTTTTAGGTTCTCGTCACTCAAGCTATTCAGATCCATTAGGCCGCGTACAAACACAGCGTCGCCATCGGACAATTGGTTTTTGTGCAATCCTGCAGAAAACTGGCGACTAAAAGGATTTGTGCAGCGCAAAGCCTTAAAGAACAGGAACTTGTGCAGATGGAAGCCAACCTTTCGAAGCGACGCCATTTGATCGTCCAGCAAAGGCTGATCTTCATATAGTGGTATGGCTGCGACCTCGCTGATGACTGCAAGAGCGTTCGACAACACTCTTGTTCCATTGTCAAAAACTGCGGTCTCTCCACCCTGAATATCGATTTTCATAAGATCAAATTCTGGCAGACCTTCGACGTCGTCCAGGCGTTTGGTTTCTACGGGCACCCGATCAAGAATTCTCATTCCCCGATGGAAGCGGCCTGTGTATGTCCAGAAATTTTCGTTGGGTTCAAGCAAAGACGAAAAGCCGGATCCACTTGTGATTTTCAAGGTACCTGAATTGCCGTCGCCTACTGCGAAAGGGTAATAGTGTTCGCGGTCACCTTTATTTTGTAAAAGCTGTGCGTAGGCTTCAGGATGCGGTTCAAATCCGTATACCTCGCAGGCTCCCATATCCAACAAGGGCTTGTAGGGATTGTCGTTGATTGGGTTGGCACCCACGTCAACAATCCTTGTCAGCCGATCAGGCTGAAGCGCATCTATCAAAAACTGTGTGCGCCCTTGTTTGAATTTTAGCGCCATTGTTAACCCACGCTTCCTTCCAGCGAGATCGCGACAAGTTGCTGCGCTTCCATAGCAAATTCCATCGGCAGGGCCTGCAGCACTTCTTTTGCAAAGCCATTTACGATCAAGGCTACAGCTTCTTCTTCGTCCATGCCGCGCTGTCGGCAATAGAACATCTGTTCGTCATCCACCTTCGACGTGGTGGCTTCGTGCTCAACCCGGCTCGAGTTATTCTTGACCTCAATGTACGGCACTGTATGCGCCCCGCATTTGTCGCCAATCAGCAGACTGTCACACTGGGTGTAGTTCCGACTATTCTTAGCTTTCGGGTGCATCGAGACCAACCCGCGATAGGTGTTCTGTGCCTTGCCCGCGCTGATCCCTTTTGAGACGATACGTGACTTTGTATCCCGCCCCAAATGAACCATTTTGGTACCGGTATCGGCCTGCTGATAGTTATTGGTTATCGCGATGGAATAAAACTCGCCCTGGCTTTCATTGCCGCGCAGAATGCAAGACGGGTACTTCCACGTAACCGCAGAACCGGTTTCAACTTGGGTCCACATCACCTTGGAACGATCTCCACGACAATCAGCCCGTTTGGTAACAAAGTTGTATATGCCGCCCTTGCCGCTTTCATCTCCTGGGAACCAGTTTTGGACCGTCGAGTATTTCACCTCTGCGTCTTCTTCGATGATAATCTCGACAACGGCCGCGTGAAGTTGGGCGGTGTCACGCTGCGGAGCGGTACAGCCTTCAAGGTAACTAACGTAGCTACCCTTGTCGGCAATAATCAAAGTACGTTCAAACTGACCGGTATTTTCCGCGTTGATTCTGAAATAAGTGGATAATTCCATCGGGCATCGCACTCCAGGCGGAATGTACACGAAAGACCCGTCTGAAAAGACAGCACTGTTCAGCGTCGCGTAGAAATTGTCCGAGACCGGAACCACCGAACCAAGATATTTTTTAACCAATTCAGGGTGTTCGCGGATCGCTTCGGAAATCGAGCAGAAAATCACGCCAGCTTTTTCCAGTTCTTTCTTGAAAGTTGTCCCGACAGAAACAGAGTCAAAGACCGCGTCGACTGCCACCTTGCGCCCCTCGGCCGGCATGTCCTCTGCGCCGTCAACACCCGCCAAAATCATCTGTTCCTTCAAAGGGATACCAAGCTTTTCGTAAGTAGCCAAAAGCTTGGGGTCTACTTCATCAAGCGATTTGGGTTTTTCCGCCATACTTTTCGGGCGCGCATAGTAATACTGATCCTGGAAATCGATTTCGGGATAATTCACCATTGCCCAATCCGGTTCGTCCATATTGGACCACCGCTCGAACGCCTGAAGGCGCCACTCGGTCATCCATTCGGGTTCGTTATTCTTCTCGCTAATTAGACGTACAATATCGGGATTGACCCCTTTGGGGGCGTATTCCATCTCGATATCAGTATCCCAACCGTATTTATAGGTACTGACCTCGGCAACTGCATCAACAGTTTCCTGATCCACGCCTTCTTTGACAATAGAGTCCATAGCCGTCATTGGGTCATTCACCTTCTGTAGTCCGTTTACGCTGCGCGATTGCGCTGTTTGTTCCGTTGGCTTAGCCATGCGTCTGCAAAAGCCGCCAATTGATCTCTAGTTGTTTCCGGGCCGATACTGACCCGAATGGCCGAGGCAGCCTGAAGGTCACTGAAGCCATACGCCTGAAGCACCTTGCTTGCCCGAACTTTGCCGCTCGAACAGGCCGATCCCGCAGAAATCGCAAACCCAGCCAAATCCATTTGCATGACCTGGGTTTCTCCTTTCCAGCCCTCTGATATTAGGCAAGTCGTATTTGGCAGACGTTTTACAAACTTTCCAGCGAAGATAGTATCAGAAGCTGCATCTGCAATGTGCATTTCAAGAAAATCGCGATTTTCCGCAACCTCATCCCAAACGCCAAACGCGAGATCACGCGACGCGGCTTCCGCAGCGGCTCCGAATCCCACGATTCCAACCAGATTTTCGGTTCCCGCGCGGCGCCCCATTTCCTGACCGCCACCCTTAAGTTTGGCCGCAACATCTGTACCACGCTTGACGACCAACGCCCCAATACCTTTCGGTCCGCCCAGTTTATGAGCCGACACTAAAGCAGAAGTGCAACCCAACCAATGGAAGGAAAAGGGTATTTTACCAAAAGCCTGTGTAACATCGGACAGCGCCAAACCGCTTGGCAAATCCTGAACGACGCCAGTTTCAGAATTAGCCAGCTGAAGCACTGAACCTGCAGGATCGGAAACTAAAACCCGTCCGGCATTATTTGCCGTTAATGGTGTTTCGATCCAAGCTGCGACGGCATCATGTTCAATCTTTGAGCCGATCAATTTCCGGCCCTCTAGTGCGAGCGCCGCTGCCTCAGTGGCGCCGGACGTAAAAATGACGTCCGCACCGTCAGCGCCTAGCGCTGACGCCACCTGAGCGCGTGCCTTTTCGATCAAGGCCTTTGCTTTGCGCCCCTCTGAATGAACTGACGACGCATTTCCAACGATATCCATCGCGGAATACATAGCCTCACGCGCCTCTGCGCGAAGAGGTGTCGTTGCATTCCAATCTAGATACGTGCGCGCGCTCATTCCTCATCCACCACAGCGAACAACGTCGGGATCGCTCGACAGGGCGCAATTTCATTCTCCACGACGTCTGATAGTCTTGTCTGGTGCAAGAAAACGTAAACGTGCGCAGACAGACTTTCCCATAAGCGGTTCGTAACTGACTGAGCTTTCGAACCTGACAATCCGCCCGTTACGCCCGCCCCTTTGTGTAAAGCACTTACAGTTTCATCAACAGCTGCAAGTATATCCGACACGCGGATATCTGATGTTACCCGGGCCAGACGATAGCCCCCTCCCGGTCCGCGAACGGATTCGACCAAACCGGCGCGACGAAGCTTGACAAACAGCTGTTCAAGATAAGGTAAAGAAATGTTTTGGCGTTTAGATATATCTGCCAATGTAACGAGGTCACCATCTGGCTGAAGCGCCAAGTCCGCAAGTGCTACCATCGCATATCGACCTTTTGTGGACAGCTTCATGAACGACTTTTCCCCGAATTCATTGACGCCGACGTCAGCAACGATTAATTGCCTAAGACGACTTACAGTTACAGTAAGTCCTTAGAATGTTTCTAAGGTGCTTGAGAAAATCTGTCAAGAATTCCTCAACAACTTTAACAGGAGAGCCCATCCCTCATGCCCGAGGTCATATTTCCAGGACCGGAAGGTCGCTTAGAAGGCCGTTATCACCCTCAAAAAGATCGCGATGCGCCCATCGCTATTGTTCTTCATCCCCACCCTCAATTCGGCGGGACGATGAACAACAAAGTGGTCTACAATCTGCACTATGCGTTCTACAATATGGGCTTTACGGTGCTCCGCTTCAACTTCCGCGGCGTAGGGCGTAGCCAAGGCGAATATGATCAAGGCGTGGGCGAGCTTAGCGATGCAGCTTCGGCGCTGGATTACCTGCAGTCGATGAACAACAACTCAAAGCATTGTTGGGTTGCTGGGTTCAGCTTCGGTGCCTGGATTGGGATGCAGTTGCTTATGCGTCGCCCTGAAATCACCGGATTTATCTCGGTATCACCGCCGGCCAATATGTACGACTTCAGCTTTCTGGCACCCTGCCCATCATCCGGTCTGATCATCAACGGCGCGAACGACCGCGTTGCTCCTCCTGCAGACGCCACTTCGTTGGTCGGCAAGCTTCAAGAGCAAAAGGGGATCACAATCACCCACCAAGAAGTTCCGGGCGCAGGCCACTTCTTTGACGAGCCGCATATGGGAACGATGATCGGGTCTGTCACCGATTACGTAAAACGCAGGCTGACCGAAACGTCACGGTAGAGATATGGGCGTAACAGAAGACCTTGCAGATGCCCTTGCACGCGACACGATCGCAGCGATGGACAAATTGAAAGATGAAAATCTTATCACTCAGGTTGCCAAGCAATTGGCAGCCACATCGACCACGGCGGAAGAAGCATACATGACCTCGATCAGGGTGCGCTTAGCCGAACGGCGAGCACGCCTTTACCTCAAAAAACGAGTCGCAGATTTTGCGGCTGGTAAATCTCAGGACACCCAAGACTAGGCGGCTTATCGTGGGCACAACAAGGGCTTCAAATGAACGGCACTGATCGCTTAAACGCCCAAATGGCATTCCTTTGCGAGGTCGATAAGTTAAAGTCAATTTTGCGTGCCACACGACTGCACGACAACAGTCGGTTTGAAAACTCGGCTGAACACAGCTGGCATGTTGCGCTGTATGCGATGGTCTTGGCTGACCACCGACCGATTGGCAGTGATCCGTTTCGCGTGATCAAAATGTTATTAGTCCACGATATTGTAGAGATTGATGCAGGTGATGCACCTATTCATGGGGATTTCAACAAAGAGGAAATGGCGCGAAAAGAACAAATTGCCGCGGACAGGTTGTTCAGCCTTTTACCTGTTGACCAAGCACGAGAGTTTCGAGCTCTTTGGGATGAATTTGAGGCTGCTCAATCGCCTGATGCTCGATTTGCGAAGGCACTTGATCGTATTCCGTCACCTTTAGCCAACATGGCAAACGGAGGTGGCTCCTGGACTGAATATGAGGTTTCAGAAAGCGACCTGGATCGTCGCGTAGGTGTTCCCATCCAAGCCGGTGCCCCTGAGCTTTGGAAATGGCTAAAGACTAAAATCAGACAATGGTTTAGAGAGCATATTCCAACAGATTCGGTTCGATAAACCCGAAAGAATTTCCCCATGCCGGTAGCCTATATCCATCTGATTATTGCTGTAATTTTCGAAACTATTGGCACGAGCGCGCTACAGGCCAGTCAGCAGTTTACAAAATTCTGGCCCTCGGTTCTGGTTGTCGTGGCCTACGGTATAGCCTTCTATTTCCTTGGCATGACACTCAAAGCGCTACCGGTTGGAATTGCCTATGCATTGTGGTCCGCGCTTGGCATTATTTTTATTTCGCTTATTGGTCTTTTCGTCTTTGGTCAAAAACTTGATATTCCAGCAATCGTTGGAATTGGATTAATCCTTTTGGGAATCGTGATAATCCAACTCTTCTCAAAAACGACTGGACATTGAAGTCGCCTCAGGCATCCAGTTCTGCATCCCAATATAGAAAATCCATCCAACTTTCATGCAGGAAGTTCGGTGGAAATTTACGCCCGATGTTTTGCAAATCATGTGCCTCAGGGCATCTAGGAGCCTTGCGCAGTTGCATTTCCGTTTGTCGTAGAACCCTTGAGCCTTTCTTAAGATTGCAAGGTGAACAAGCCGCGACAACATTTTCCCAAGATGTAATGCCGCCACGCGCGCGCGGAATGACATGATCGAAAGTGAGATCCCCTTTTTGCCCGCAATACTGACATCGAAATTCATCCCTTAGGAATAAATTAAAGCGCGTGAAGGCCACGCGCTTTCTAGGTTTTACATAGTCTTTTAAGACGACTACGGACGGGATCCTAATCGACCGCGAAGGGCTATGAACGTAATCGTCATATTCGGCAACTATATCGACCCGCTCAAGCCATGCCGCCTTTATGGCCTCTTGCCATGGCCATAGCGAAAGCGGGTAATATGACAATGGTCGGTAGTCTGCGTTTAGAACAAGGGCCGGATGCTCTTTCAGCCTTCCAGGCGCTCGAACGAAATCGGATCTGAAATCTCCGCTCATATTGATCGCCTCCCACCCCTCTTTACCCATTATATAATGACGAGAATATTTCGATCATGATCACTATATATCGCGTCAGATCTGTGACAAGCCCCCAGATTTATGACGCCGATAACGAGGAAATTTCCAAAGACATGTTTTCCCCTCAATTTACTGTGCTAACTCACACCTTGCCGCGCACGCGCCCAAAAACAATTAACAATGAGCTTCACCCAAAACAGCGCCAATCGAGTTTGCCTGACAGGCTTGGTTTCCTACCCAATCATGGCCGCAGCTACGAACTGCTCTTTCGCACCGTCCACGGTCGTGCCCAAGGGGTGGATAGGATGGAGCAAGACACTTCTGTTGACAGGGACATCCTCAAGTATCTGGACGTGGCTTGAAGCCTGTAAACGCATCCGGCGCATCGCTACTTTTTCTTTGCTTTCTCCTTGGACCAGCCAAAGCTTACCCGGCTGCATAGAACCTTCAAGGATTAAATAAAACTCATAACGCTTTGTTATAATTTCATAATATCATTCGAAATGCTTATTGATGAGCGTTAAAGCTTTTGGTTGGTGACATTACAATCCCAGTTTGTCGCGCATAAAGGCAAGGGCAACGCTTAACCCATCCGGCGCAATCCCGTGCCCCGTTCCTTTCATTACGTGAGCAAAGACGTCAGACCATCCCGCCGCTTGAAGGGCTTCGGCAGCCTCTGGCAATGATTGCACGGGAACCACATCATCAGCATCCCCGTGAACAAGCAACACAGGAGGGCGACTGACGGCCTCATCTTTCAACAATTCAGGCTCAAGCAAACGCCCAGAGAAGGCAATAATGCCTGCAATTTCGTCTTCCCTGCGCGGGGCCACGTGTAATGACATCATCGTACCTTGAGAAAATCCGAACAGTACCACCTGCTCAGGCAGTACGTCTTCATCAACCATTAAGGCATCAAGAAAGGCATTTAGATCTTCAACCGCAGCATCCATCCCACGGCGTGACTCCTCTTCGCTAGAACCATCAATCCATGGAATGGGAAACCACTGATAGCCGAATGGAGATCCAGCGCAGTTTTCAGGGGCATCCGGAGCGATAAACAAAGTGTCCGGCAGATGCTCACCAAGTGGGTCGGCAAGACCAAGTAGATCGGCTCCATTTGCTCCGTAACCGTGAAGGAAAACGACAATTGAACGTGTCTCTCCTGAAAGTGGTTCTTTACGCTCTGCCTTCAATACCCGAGTCATCTGATGCCTTCCCTTTCTTTTGCAACTCTGTAGTAGGCCCACAAAAGCCGGGCTGCAACGCTTCTCCATGGGCTCCAGGCAATTGCCATCTGACGAAATGCTTTTTCTTTTGGACGGTTGGGTAAATCGAACAGGATTCGGGCACTTTCTTGCAAAGCTAGATCACCGGGCGCGAAAACATCTGCGCGTCCCAAGCTGAACATCGCGTAAATTTCTGCGGTCCAGACGCCGATGCCTTTAACATCAACAAGAGTTTCAATCACTGAATCTGAAGACGCATCTCTCAGTGCGTTAAAACGTATCCCTGAGGATGCGAGTGCCTTGGCATAGGAAATCTTTTGTCGACTTAGGCCACAGGCCCTTAGCTCATCTTCTGTTGCCCACGCGATTTTGCGGGGACCGGTCAGGTTTGCGGATTGTAATCTATTCCAAATCGCATCGGCGGCTGCCACACTCACCTGCTGGCTTACAATGGCCGATAGTAACGCCTCGAAACCGTCTTTGCGCCGACGAAGCGGCAACGGGCCTGTTTGCTCAAGCGCAAACGCAAACCGCGGCTCGATCTCTGCCAGCCAAGCTGCGCCTTCGTCTACGCAGGCTTTCGTTTCAATAATTCTTTCATCCATTATTTCACTCTACGCAGGCAACTCATTGCCGCCAAGACATTGCTTGCCGCCGTCAGTAAACATGTTTACGCAATCGAATATGACACAACACACCGACGACTCGCGCGCGAAGCGCAATGTGATGGTTCTTGTAATCGCGCAAGCGGTTCTTGGGGCCCAAATGCCGATGATCTTCACCATTGGCGGGCTTGCAGGTCAATCTCTGGCCTCAAATATTTGTTACGCTACACTGCCCATATCGTTGATTGTACTTGGCTCTATGGTCTTCGCCACACCGGTTTCCGCGATCATGCAACGATATGGACGTCGTTTCGGTTTTATGCTCGGCGCGATTGGGGGAATAGTTGGCGGCATCGTTGGTGCTTACGGCTTGTACTTGTCTAGTTTTCCGATCTTTCTTTTGGGCAGCTTTTTCACCGGCCTCTATATGTCGGCCCAGGGTTTCTATCGCTTTGCTGCAACCGACACCGCCTCTGATGCGTTCCGCCCAAAGGCCATTTCTTATGTCATGGCCGGAGGTTTGGCGGCTGCGATCATTGGTCCGCAACTCGTCAAAGTTACAGCCGATATGATGGTTATTCCCTTTCTGGGAACGTATATGGCTGTCGTTGCTGTAAACCTCTTCGGGTCGCTTTTATTTCTTCTTCTTGATATTCCAACGCCAGAAAAGCCTGCTTCAGATGCTCCGAAAGGTCGCTCGCGCTGGGAACTGATCACGACACCTAAGATTGCCGTGGCAGTTATCGTGGCGATGGTGTCCTACGCTTTGATGAACCTGGTGATGACTTCGACACCGCTAGCCGTTGTGGGATGTGGCTATGATACGGGAACCGCGGCCGATGTCGTCACAAGTCACGTTTTAGCGATGTACGTCCCATCCTTCTTTACAGGGCATCTTATCGCCCGCTTCGGCGTAGAAAAAGTGATGGGAACAGGTCTCGCGATATTAGCGGGTGCTGGTGCTGTTGCGTTACAGGGCGTCCAGCTTGAAAACTTTTTTATCGCGCTTGTTCTTCTAGGTGTCGGCTGGAATTTTGGGTTCATCGGCGCGACTACCATGTTGGCAAGCTCTCACGCCCCGGAAGAACGTGGCCGGATGCAAGGATTGAACGACCTCATCGTATTTGGCGGCGTGACATTAGCGTCACTATCCTCGGGTGGACTAATGAACTGTTCCGGAGGCACTGCGCAAGAAGGTTGGACAGCCGTCAATTTGGCGATGGCGCCGCTTTTGATGCTGGCCGGTGGGGCGTTGATCTGGTTGGTGATGCGTCCTACAGATCGGTGATCAGATCCAGTTAAAGGCGGTTTTCATCATCAGGCTTAGCCTTTTTGATATTCCGCTTTGCCCCAGTCGACCATCTGCCACAGCCAACGGATCCTTTATGGCTTGGCGCAGCACATGTTTTGCCTGCCAGCCTGACAACATGGCTCGACGTACTTCGGGTGCCATTATGGATGTGCCTTTATTGAGAGCTGCCAAGCCGTTCTTTGCCAAAGAGCAAACACCGTCAGGGCCACCATCCAACAACGGAATACGCCCGCGCCGCTCTAACTCTGGAATTGCGCAAAGCCAATTTGCAACAGCTACAGCGTAGCCAAAATCTGCGACACCCGTATCGGAAACACTGACAGACTGCGCCAGAACTTTGTAAAAAACACCTCCGGTTTGAGCCAGATAATCCTCAAAGTGTTCCGCACTTTCAAACGGTTCACGATAAATATCCCATCGGCGCACCTCGACAAAACCATCCAGCAAAACGGCTGTTTTAGGCGAAAGCACATTAGCCAACGGTGTGACAACTTCATGCCTGCGTACCGGGCCACCTGACGCGATTTCCGCCAATGCATCCCGCCACCACTGCAAGCGCATTTCTGCAATCATACTTTCCTGTGTGACCCACGGCGCGCGGGCGACCTCGATGGCAAAGGCATGCAGTGGAAAAAGTTTATCCCGCATCGCAACCGGAGCAGCCATTACAGCTGCAAACCTGTCAGGATCAGCTTTCAGAACGATCTCTGCACAGGCTTGAATATCAGACACTCGTTTGCACCAACTTCCAGTTAATTGCATCAAGCAGCGCCTCAAACGAAGCATCCACGATGTTGGCGGAAACCCCAACCGTCGACCAGCGCCGTCCCTGCCCGTCTTCGCTGTCGATAATGACACGGGTCACCGCTTCGGTGCCGCCTTGAGTAATGCGAACCTTGAAATCGACCAGTCTCATGTCGTCAATCATGTCCTGGTATCGTCCCAAGTCTTTCGCCAATGCCTTGGACAATGCGTTCACCGGACCACGGTCATTGCCAGTTTCATCAAGTGACTCACTGACCGACAGTTTCTTTTCACCATCAACTTTGACAACGACAACGGCTTCTGACAGCGAGACCATTTTATTGTATTTGTTTTTGCGTCGCTCAACAGTGACTTTGTAACGTTTCACTTCGAAGAATTCAGGGAGCAAACCAAGTTCGCGCCGCGCCAAAAGTTCAAAACTGGCCTGCGCAGTGTCGTAAGAATAGCCTTCGCTTTCGCGCTGCTTGATGATTTCGAGAATTCGCATCAAAGCGGGATTGCCCTTTTCGACCGCGATACCAGCATCCAACAGTCGGCGGATTAGGTTCGATTGCCCAGCCTGATTGGACATTGGGATGATACGGGCATTGCCGACGGTTTTTGGATCAATGTGTTCGTAAGTTGTCGGATCTTTCAGGATCGCGCTGGCGTGTAATCCCGCCTTGTGAGCGAACGCCGACGAACCAACATAGGCTGATTGGCGGATCGGCACGCGGTTGAGGATATCATCAAGTTTGCGGCTGATACGGGTCATGTCGCGCAATGCGTCATGCGTGATGCCTGTTTCAAACCGGCTGGCATAGGGTTCTTTCAAAAGGAGCGTCGGGATTAGCGTAGTCAGGTTCGCGTTACCACAACGCTCGCCCAATCCGTTTAGCGTTCCTTGTATCTGCCGCGCGCCCGCATCGACAGCCGCCAAAGAATTTGCGACCGCATGTTCTGTGTCGTTATGGGTGTGGATGCCGACATGATCGCCGGGAATGCCCGAGCCAATCACGGCCTTGGTGATCTCGTAGACTTCGCGCGGCAACGCGCCGCCGTTCGTGTCACAAAGCACCAGCCAGCGGGCACCAGCATCATAGGCGGCTTTCAAACAGCTCAAAGCGTAATCGGGATTTGCCTTGTAGCCGTCAAAGAAATGTTCGGCGTCAAACAACGCCTCACGCCCTTGGGCAACCATATGGGCTACCGAGGCTCGAATGTTTTCAACATTTTCCTCAAACGTGATCCCAAGAGCGGTTTCCACATGAAAGTCATGGGTTTTGCCGACCAAACAAACGGCTGGCGTGCCTGCGTTCATCACGCCGGCCAGAACGTCGTCATTTTCAGCGCTGCGCCCTGCCCGCTTGGTCATGCCAAAGGCGGTCATGGTGGCATTTGTTTGCGGGGCATTGTCGAAAAACTCGGAATCTGTCGGGTTCGCCCCGGGCCAGCCGCCTTCGATGTAGTCGACGCCAAGCTGGTCGAGCATCTCTGCGATCTGCTGCTTCTCGGCGGTTGAGAATTGCACGCCTTGGGTTTGCTGCCCGTCGCGCAGGGTGGTGTCGTAGATATAGAGGCGGTCTTTAGACATGATCACTCTCCTGACGACACAAGCCGCGCTCACATTGTCCTCTGCCCTTTACGCAGGCTTCCAGAGGAAGTGTCGTGTGTTTTGAGTATTTTTGCCAAGAAGAAGCCATTAGAGCGCCTCTAATTTGGATGGATCGAAGTTCGAACCTGCGATGAGTTCGACACCAGCTTTGCTCATACGAACCTCGACACCAGCGTCGATGAGAGCCGATTTGAGACGGTCTACTTCCGAAAAGTCTTTGGTTTGCATGGCGGTTTCTCGTATCGAATACAGTTGCTGTTCAAGTTTTGACAAGTCAACGTCTGGCCTTGAAGCCCAGTTTGGAGTCGTTTCGCCCATCAATCCCAGCAATTTCAAGCTGGCACGAAGTGACGGCAGATCATCCGCATGCGAAAGCTGATGGATTGCCGCAATTGCTTGGGATGTGTTCAAATCGTCAGCGAGCGCCTGAATTACTCCTATGTAAGGTTTGGAGTTATCAAGCGCACGATCCGCTTGCGCGTACCACTTCCGCAAAGTCGCCGCGGCTTCTTCCGCCTTCTTAGCCGTCCAGTCCATTGGCTTGCGATAATGCGTCGACAAAAACACAAACCGGATCACCTCGCCCGGAACGCCTTGTTCCAGCAAGTCATGCACCGTGAAGAAGTTGCCCAGAGACTTTGACATCTTCTTGCCTTCCACTTGCAACATCTCGTTGTGCAGCCAGAAATTCGCAAAGCTGTCCTCGCCTGCCTCGCAGCAGCTTTGCGCTTTTTCGTTTTCGTGATGTGGAAAGGCCAAGTCCAGTCCGCCACCGTGAATATCGAATTTCTCGCCAAACAGCGCCTTGGTCATTGCCGAGCATTCGATATGCCAGCCCGGACGCCCCCGTCCCCAAGGGCTGTCCCATCCGGGTAGGTCATCAGACGAGGGTTTCCACAGAACGAAATCCATAGCGTCACGCTTATAAGGCGCAACCTCAACCCGTGCGCCTGCGATCATGTCGTCGACCGAACGACCAGACAGTGATCCGTAGTTCTCATAAGATCGCACGTCGAACAGCACATGCCCCTCTGCCTCATAGGCGTGACCGGAGTTGATCAGTTCTTGGGTCATCTCGATCATTTCTGGAATGTACTGAGTGGCGCGTGGAGCAAAGTCGGGCTCAAGATTTCCAAGTGCACCCATATCCTCGAGATACCAAGAGATCGTTTCGTCGGTACGCTCTTGAATCAAGTCTTCAAGTGTTCCGTCTGCACCAGCCTCTTTTCGAGCCAACGCAGTCGCGTTGATTTTATCATCTACGTCAGTGAAATTTCGAGCGTAAGTAACCTTTTCCCAGCCATTCTCTTTAGCAACATGGCGAAGAAGCCTATTCAAAACATCAAACACCACCACAGGCCGTGCATTGCCCAAGTGAGCGCGGTCATAGACCGTCGGTCCACAAACATACATCCGCACGTTTTTCGGATTGATCGGCTCGAAGACCTCTTTCTGCCGGGTCTTGGTGTTATGCAGTTTGATCGTCGTCATAAGTCCCCCATGCGCAGTTGGCGCGGGCTTAGCAACTTCAAGACATTATGGAAATAGAAGAACAGCCCGCGAGGATATCTCAGCGGGTAATACAGCCAATAATGGTGATTACAGTGTTCATAAAGGCGACTATGCCGCCGCCTTTATAGTTTGTCCAGAGATTAGCTGTAACTGACGACTTCGTATTCGATCCCGTCCGGTCCGTCGAAATAAAACCGACGACCCGGTTCGTAATCAGCATGATTGTGTGGAACAAATCCTTCGGCCTTTACCCGCGCCTCTACAGCTTCCAAATCGTCCACAACAATCCCAATGTGGTTCAGTCCACCGATTGTCGTATAATTGTCAGGTGCCGCATTCAGCGCTGTCGGCGGAATATAAAGCGCGAGGTAACTTTCATCATCGCCCACATGCACCGAAGTTCCACCGCTGATGGCTTCACCCTGCCACTTGATGCGCCAGCCAAACATTCTGCATAGTGTTTCAGCTGTTGCGATTGGATCGTTAACAGTAAAATTAACATGCTCTAATCTCATTTTTTATTTACTCCTATTGTTTTTCCGCGAGATTCTTGGGTGCCAGTCAGCGACTACTCCAACCACAGGGCAGCCCAAAACGGCCCCAACCCATAATAGATGCGTTTTGTCCCGCCCCTGCCGCCGTGAGGGGTGTATCCGATCATCGTAGAATTCGTGCGTCAAAGGCATCGCTCCACCTTTCTATTGATTTATGATGCGAATCTGACTTTACTTCTTCAAGTATACTTTAACTCAAGGATTATTTTATGCCTTCCAAATTTGGATTATCTATCGGCCAGGTCTCCGACAGAACTGGCTTGGCCGCCTCGGCCATCCGTTACTACGAAGATGAGGGGTTGGTTCGCCCGGAAAGAAATGCGGCGGGGCAAAGGCGATATGTCAAATCCGACATTCGGCGATTATCGTTTATAATGCTGTCCCAAAAACTGGGCTTCACAATCTCGGAGATCCGCGAAGCTATGTCTCCGCTTCCGTTAGATCGTGCCCCCAACAAAGCGGATTGGACTCGCATTTCAAAAACGTTTGGCCAAGAACTTGATTTTCGAATTGCAAAAATGCAATCGCTTCGAGAGCGCCTGGATAGCTGCATCGGTTGCGGATGCCTGAGTTTACAAAGTTGCCATCTATACAATCCTCAAGATATCCAAGGCAGTCAGGGCCAAGGTCCACGGTTGGTATAAGCTCAGATCAACATTGACATTTGATCAAAGATAATACCCACGTAAAACAAAAGTCAGGTGAAGTAATGCGAGTTTCAGACCGTTTAACCGGTATCCTTGGCGAAGGTTCGGATGGATGGGGCGTATTCTACAAGGCCCGTCAAATGGTAGAGCAAGGCATCGAAGTCATTGAGTTGACAATCGGTGAACACGACATCCTTACTGATGAGAAAATCCTTTCTGCGATGAATAGGGCCGCTCTGGCCGGTCACACGGGGTATGCTGCGATCCCTGGAATAAATGAATTGCGTAAAGCGGTAGCTGACCGAATAGCAATCAGAACTGGCGTTGAAACAAATGAAGACAACGTGCTGATCACGCCGGGTGGTCAAGCAGCCCTTTTTGCCGCGCACGTTGCCGCGTGTGATCCGACGGATCGCGCCCTGTTTATTGATCCTTATTATGCGACCTACCCAGGAACTATCCGAGGCGCCTCCGCGGTGCCTGTTCCAATACAAACACGGGCATCAGAGGGGTTTCAGCCCGACCCAGAGGATATTCGAGCACTGGCAACCGGAGCTAAATCACTGTTGATCAACACTCCGAACAATCCAACCGGAGTGGCATATGACGAAAAAACTCTGCAAGGCCTTGCAAGTGTTTGCATTGAAAAAGACCTTTGGTTGATATCGGACGAAGTTTACGACACCCAGATTTGGGAAGGAAAGCATTTGTCCCCTCGTGCTTTATCCGGAATGCGCGAACG
>Ga0181573_10001026_pt1 | contig 28500 bp, 28 predicted proteins | sample 101ome_25_FD_148643 | JGI IMG/M metagenome (GOLD analysis project Ga0181573, IMG submission 148643) | Coastal salt marsh microbial communities from the Groves Creek Marsh, Skidaway Island, Georgia - 101409BT metaG (spades assembly) | ecosystem: Environmental > Aquatic > Marine > Intertidal zone...
AGCAAACCAGTTACCGCTGTTTCACTGGTGCGAACAACCTGGTTAAAGACTCTGGTGCGCTGAGTCGATTCAGGGAGGTCAACGATTACCCAGCCGACTATTCCGTATTGTGCGTTGAGAGCCTGGACCGCACAGGACATTGGAGTTCCTGGGGCCACGGAAACTTCAAAACGCACTGACACGCTTCGATCATCGACGCGCTCCCAGCCAAGATCTCTGGTTTCAAACTGGGCGGTGGGTTGGGCAAGGCCGGCCCACCACTGCCACGCCACCAACACGATGGCAAACCCGACGCCCGCAGTAATGCCCAACCATTTGGTGTTTCTCCGGGTACGAGAGGTGTGGCCATATCGCTCACTGAGCAGCGGAGTTGGAATGGAGGACGGGGCGTTCTCGTCCTGATGAGTTTCGAAGTTCACGCTCACCTTCCTCCGCTAGCGTAGAGCTCGAGATTACCGCCCCGAGATGGGGTGACACTGAGGAGTAAGCAATGGAGGCCATCGTGATCACTCTCGCAGAAGAGCTGATTCCCGCAATCGAGGTAAACCCCGTGATGGTGACTCCGGGCGTTATCGGCTTCGTAGCGACCTTCGGTGTTGCGATTGCGTCGCTGCTGCTCATTCTCGACATGGTCAGACGAGTCCGCAGGGTCCGCTACCGCGAGGAAATCGCCGCGAAGCTTGACGCTGAGGAAGCCGCTGCTAAAGCGGGTTCAAGCAAATAAGTAACACCGCACTCCAATGGCACATAAAGGCCAAGACGGTGAGTGCGTGGAAGATTTCGTGAAAACCGAAGTTCTTCGGTGAGGGGTTTGGCCATTTAGTGCCGTAGACCACGGCGCCCACGCTATAGAGTCCGCCGCCGACGAGCACCAAGACCATCATCGCGATGTTGGTGGAGAAGAGGTCTTGGATGTACATCATTGCGGCCCAGCCAAGCGCGAGGTACAGCGGTACGTAGATCCACCGCGGAGCGCCAAGCCATAGGACTCGCAGTCCTATTCCGAGTGCTGTTCCACTCCACACCAGCCATAACAGGAGGGTTCCTTTTTCGTCCGGTAATGCCAACAGCGCCAAAGGGGTGTAGGTGCCCGCAATGAGAAGGAAGATATTGGCGTGGTCGAGGCGACGAAGAACTGCCTTCGTCGTATCTGACCACCGGAAGCGGTGATACGTGCCCGAGACCCCAAACATGGCAAGCGAACTGGCAGCAAAAATGCTCGCCCCAACTTTTGCACTGGTTCCCTCGGCAAGGACAATCAGCACAATTCCCGCGGCCAAGGCAATAGGAAAGGTTCCGAGGTGAATCCAGCCGCGCCACGAGGGCTTGTGTTCAGCCTGACGGTAGGCAATCGAGTCCTCCAATAGGGGAAGGGACAGAGTGCCAGATGGTGCATCGTGTGGGGAGTCCGCCATGTCCTGAGCATAGGAGAGCGAGGTTACGAGCAGATCACAGGGAGCTCCACTTTCTTGAGCCTCGAGATAGGACTAACATTCCTGTGTGCCACGACGCAGTCTGATTCCTGGGCTTGGTTTCTTGTACCAGCTCTACATCCGTCGACTCAAAGGCCAAATCTTCACCAAGAACCACCCGCGTCATGTGGGGCTCATTTTGGATGGCAACCGCCGGTGGGCCAAGCAGCGACTCGAATCCTCAGCCCACGGGCACCGGGCAGGTGCCGACAAGATCCACGAGTTTCTTACCTGGTGTGATGACATGGGTGTGGAAGTAGTCACTTTGTATTTGCTCTCCACCGACAACATCCACGGGCGCGATCAAAAGGAACTAGACGCGCTCGCCACCATCATCGAGTCGCTCGCGGATCAGCTATCTAGGTTTCGTAATTGGAGAGTGCGCCACCTCGGCCACCGAGAAGACCTTCCCCACGGACTCCTTGCCCAGTTAGACGGCGCTGCAGCTCGCAGTGAAGCAAACTCCGGTATGCAGGTCAACCTCGCCGTCGGCTACGGCGGCCGTCAAGACATCACTCAAGCCGTCAAAAAATTCGTCAAGAGCCACGTTGACAAAGGGGGCACTCTCGAGGAACTCTCCCAAGAAATCAGTGTTGAGGCGATTGCGGACAACCTCTACACCGGGGGTCAGCCCGATTTGGATCTTGTCATTAGAACCTCAGGTGAGCAGCGTTTAAGCGACTTCATGATCTGGCAGGCAGCGCACAGCGAGTTCTATTTCGTGGAAGCACTCGGGCCCGACCTGCGCGAGGTCGACTTCTTGCGGGCCATTCGTGACTTTGGTCGCCGTCAGCGCCGATACGGTCACTAGATATTTACCCAGCTGTCACATTTGCTAGGGCGTGTCGGTCCGGGCGCCGGGTATACCTGGCGTAGCGTCGTCGCCAACGGGTAACCCAACTTCATAGGAGCCAAGGTGACACCATCCGCAAACCCTCGGTCCACTACTCAAAAACGCAGCAGCAAGAAAGACGAGACCAGGGAGCGGACGTTCGTTCTCGACACCTCGGTCCTGCTGTCTGACCCGGCGGCAATTTTTAGATTTGCCGAGCACCACGTGGTGTTGCCCGTGGTGGTGGTGAGTGAACTTGAGAAAAAGCGGCACGACCCCGAGATTGGGTACTTTGCTCGCCAGGCTCTTCGACACCTGGACGATCTTCGTGCAAAGCACGAACGCCTTGACTTTCCGATCGCAGTAGGCGACGGCGGAACTCTCCGTGTTGAGCTCAATCACTCCAACCAGGCCGTATTGCCGTCCGGGCTCCAGCTCGGCGACAACGACTCCCGAATTCTTGCCGTTGCACTCAATCTCGCGAACGAGGGCCTCGCCGTCACGGTGATTTCCAAAGACCTTCCTATGCGTGTGAAAGCTGCATCCATTGGGTTGGGTGCTGAGGAGTACCGCGCAGAGCTTGCCGTTGATTCCGGGTGGACCGGAATCTCAGAGATTTCTTTGGGTTCTGATGATGTTGCCGAGCTCTACGACAACGAAGTGTTGAGCACTCCGCTCGTTGAAGACTTGCCCATCAATACCGGTCTCGTCATATCGAGCGAGCGGGGATCCGCGCTCGGTCGAGTGGGTGCAAAGGGCACCATTTCGCTTGTTCGCGGAGATCGCGATGTCTTTGGTCTCCACGGACGCTCAGCAGAGCAGCGCCTCGCCATCGACGTGTTGTTAGACAACAACATAGGAATTGTGTCCTTGGGCGGACGCGCGGGAACCGGTAAATCGGCTCTGGCGATGTGCGCAGGACTCGAAGCGGTGCTGGAGCGAAATCTTCACCGCAAGATCATGGTCTTTAGGCCCCTCTACGCAGTCGGCGGCCAGGAACTTGGCTATCTCCCTGGCGACCAGGGCGACAAGATGAATCCCTGGGCTGAAGCAACCTTTGACACGTTGAGCTCTGTGGTGAGTCAAAACGTCGTCAACGAGGTGATGGAGCGGGGGCTCCTCGAAGTTCTTCCCCTGACCCACATTCGAGGCCGCTCGCTCCACGACGCATTCGTGATCGTGGACGAAGCTCAATCGTTGGAGCGAAATGTCTTGCTGACGGTGCTGAGTCGCATCGGCCAGAACTCGAGGGTTGTTCTCACCCACGACGTGGCACAGCGTGACAACTTACGAGTTGGCAGGCACGACGGTGTGGCAAGTGTGATCGAGGCTCTTAAAGGACAGCAGCTCTTTGCGCACCTGACGTTGACTAGGTCTGAGCGCAGCCAGATTGCCGCCTTGGTGACCGATTTGCTGGAGGGTAACCAGCCCGCGGCTTAAAGCCCGGGGGAGGTCATCCGAAGCACATCGAGTGCTTCATCGAGCTGAGCTTCGGTGACTTCACCGCGCTCGACAAAGCCCAAATCGATCACAGCGTCGCGCACGGTCATTTTGTGTGCCACGGCATGCTTGGCGACCTTGGCAGCGGCTTCGTAGCCGATTACTCGGTTAAGTGGGGTCACAATCGACGGCGAGGACTCCGCGAGGGCGCGGGAGCGCTCTTCATTGACCTCGAGTCCCGTCACGGTCTTGTCTGCCAATACGCGTGAGGCATTGGCAAGTAGGCGGATCGACTCGAGAAGTGAGGTGGCCATGACAGGAATGGCGACGTTGAGCTCGAAGTTTCCAGTTGCTCCCGCCCACGCCACCGTCTGGTCATTTCCAATCACACGAGCGCACACCATGAGCACTGCTTCCGGGATGACGGGGTTCACCTTGCCGGGCATGATGGACGAGCCAGGCTGAAGGTCGGGGATCGCGATTTCGGCAAGACCAGTGTTTGGGCCAGATCCCATCCAGCGAATGTCGTTGCAGACCTTGGTCAGTGACACGGCAATCACACGAAGTGCACCCGAGGCTTCGACGAGGCCATCGCGTGCACCCTGTGCTTCGAAGTGGTCCTTTGCTTCGGTGACGGGAAGTCCCGTCTGCGAAGCAAGGAGTTCAATGACTCGAGCAGAGAAGCCATTGGGGGTGTTAATTCCGGTTCCCGTTGCTGTTCCGCCAAGTGGCACCTCGGCGACGCGGGGGAGTGCAGCTTGGATTCGCTCGATTCCCAGGCGCACCTGGCGGGCGTAGCCGGCGAATTCTTGACCCAGGGTGACCGGGGTTGCATCCATCAGGTGGGTGCGACCAGCCTTTACCACCGAAGCCCATGCCTCGGCCTTTTTTTCGAGCTCTGTGGCGAGGTGCTCCAGGGAAGGCACGAGCTGGTTAATCAGCGCGCCGGTGACGGCGACGTGAACCGAGGTCGGAAAGACGTCATTTGAGGACTGGGACGCGTTGACGTGGTCGTTGGGGTGGACTTCCACGCCCGATGCACTCGTCGCGAGGGTGGCGATCACCTCGTTCATATTCATGTTTGACGAGGTGCCACTGCCGGTCTGGTAGGTGTCAACGGGGAAGTGGTCGAGGTGGTTTCCCGCGATGATCTCGTCTGCGGCAGAGACGATGGCGTCGGAGAGCTGCTTGTCGATGATTCCAAGCTCCACGTTGGCCAATGCTGCAGCCTTTTTCACCTGAGCCAACGCGATGATGTGGTCTGCTTCGAGGCCTGAGCCAGAAATCGGGAAGTTTTCTACTGCACGCTGGGTTTGTGCCCGGTATAAGGCGTTGATAGGGACTTTGACCTCACCCATCGTGTCGTGCTCGATGCGAAACTCTGGCGTGCTGCTACTCATTGCTGAGCCTTCCTTTGTGATGGGGCTTAGTTGATGTCGCCGACAACGACATCAGAAATGACGCGGCCCTCAGCGAGGCGATAATTCGCTCCAACGATGGCTAGTTTACCGTCGGCAATCTTTTGGCCGATCAGTTCAGATTGGGATAACAGAGCCGAAATCGTGTCGCGCAGGTGCTCAAGACCCACCACCGACGAATCGATGTGGTCGCCCTGGGTCGCCCCCACTGACTCTCTGGTGCGCACGACAGCGGGGAGGATGTCGGTCACGATGTCGTCAACGTGAGGAGGGAAGAGAGTCGAGGGGTCTTGGTCTTTTTGAATAGCTGCCTCGACGGCACCGCAACTGTCGTGAGCTAACACCATGATCAGCGCAACACCCAAGACCTCGACCGCGTATTCAAGAGATCCCAGCACCGATGAGGAAATAACCTGACCAGCATTTCGTACGACGAAAAGGTCACCCAAGCCCTGGTCGAAGATGATTTCAGCAGAAAGCCTGGAGTCGCTGCAGCCAAATAGAGCAGCTCTTGGAGTTTGAGCCAAGGCCAATTCGCTGCGGTGTTCCACGTCTTGACGGGGGTGGGCGGGGGTGCCGGCAATGAAGCGCTCATTTCCCGCACTCATTTCGCGCCACACGTCAGCGGGGGTTACCTCACTCATTTCGCCTCCTCGAATAACACCTGTTGACTATCCTGCAGGGCAGCAATCACTGAGAGCACGCCTGGTTTACTCGTCCCACTCACCACAAGTGCTCCTGCGGGAGACTTGCGCCAGGCAATAATCACATCATTCCCTGGGTTTTCTCGCTCAGATCGGTCACGCAGTGACCACTCCAGTGGGTGGTTCGAGGTGCCAGAAATTGTTTCAGTGGAATCGACCCCACCGTCAGCAATCAAGGCGCTGAGATCGCCATCAACACCTAAGTACTGGGTGATCTTGACGAAATCGCCCGAGCTGGAAATGAGGCCGAGAGTCCACACCTGGCCGGACGGCTCGTCACGGATATCGGCCCTGTTCGCGCTCCACGTGGGATCAAGATCGGGAGCAGCAAGAGCGAATGCGGTCTTGGTGGAGAGTTCTTCTGCGACTGCCTGGTAGTCAATTGCGTCGCGAAAGCTATCGGAGGGGCGAGCGACAACGAGCACTAAGAACACGACAATCGCGAGGGTGGCCACAATGGACGCCACCAAGTTCTTCGTTGTTTGGCGTTGGCGGCGAAGACGCCTGGCTTCCGCCTTAGCCTCCGCGACTTCCGCGGGACTGAGATCAGTCATCGGCGCTGTTGCGGGCTTTATCGAGTCGTTCCCTCGCGTTGTCGAGCCATTGCTCACAGCGGGTGGCAAGAGCCTCGCCGCGCTCCCACAGCGCAATGGACTCTTCGAGGCTCGCTCCACCCTGTTCCAGGGTGTTCACCACCTCAACCAGTTGATCCCTGGCTGCCTCGTAGCTCAACTCGGCAACTGAGGCGTCGAGGTCACTTTTCTTCTCGCTCATCGCAGCCATTCTAGGAGTCCTTACTTCGAACAGTGGTGGGAATGCTGCCGCCCTTCACCCTCACATCGAGGTCGTCGCCTGCTGAGACTTGGGACGGGTCAGAGACTAAGGCGCCGTCTGGGCCATGAACAATTGCATAGCCTCGCTCCAAGGTGGCGTGGGGAGAGAGGGCCCTGGTGCTCGCCCGAAGTTTTGCGATCTCCAGGGTGGAGCGCTCCAGCAAAGAATCGGCTCGGTCGACACCTCGTTGGACCAGTCTCATGATGTCTTCAGCCTGTTGGTCCACAAGAGTGACGGGGTTGGCAAGAACTGGGCGGTTCCTAAACAACTCGAGCCGCTCGAGCTCACCGGTGATGAAGCGATCGAGTCGCAGTCGAATTCGATTGCGGGCATCCAAAATGCGCTCTCGTTCTTCACCGACGTCTGGAACCACACGCTTGGCGGCATCGGTGGGAGTGGAGGCACGCAAGTCGGCCACCTCATCGAGGAGTGGCCTGTCGGCCTCGTGGCCGATTGCGCTGACGAGCGGGATCGAACAGGCGGCGGCACGCCGGACCAGTGCTTCATCGCTAAAGACCAGAAGGTGTTGGAAGTCGCCTCCGCCGCGGGCGATGATGACCACGTCGACTGACGGGTCAGATTCCAGAGTGTCGAGGGCCTTGATTATTTCTGGCACCGCTTTTTCACCTTGAACGCTTGCGTGCTCGACGCGGAAGCTCACTTCCGGCCACCGCAATTGAGCGTTTCGAAGCACATCCTTTTCGGCGTCGGAATCCTTTGCAGTAATGAGACCGACCACTGTGGGCAGGAATGGTAGCGGCTTCTTGCGCTCGAGAGCGAAGAGACCTTCCGCGCTCAGCGTGGCGCGCAATGCTTCAATCTTGGCGAGCAGTTCACCCAAGCCCGCTAGGCGCATCTCCACCACATTCATGGAGAGGCGACCGCCTCGGACATACCAATTGGGTTTGACCTTCACGATGACGCGATCGCCCTGGCCGACGCCCTCTGGAATCGAGTCACGTGTGGAGCGCCAGATCGTAAAGTCCACGGTGACCTCGGCGTCGATGTCTTTCATACGGCCATAGACATGGCCTCCTGAGACACCCCACTGGGTAATTTCCGCTTCGACCCACACTGAGCCCAAGCGGTCGATATAGACAGCGAGTGTTTCGCTTAAACGCTCAAGCGTCCACGGCGCCTCAGCCGAGGAGTCATTTGAGCTGGGCGACGACATACTCTCCAGGGTAGGCCAGTACGAGGGATACTCAGCTGAGTAGCTGCATCAATTACTACACTTGGCGCTTGTGACGATTTCAAACGGTGCCGCTCAGAACCTGTTGATTCAGCCCACCGTGCTCACCAGGGACACGCCACTGGTCAACAACCCTGTCGCGGGTTCTAAGCGAGTCCTACTTGCTGCCCCCCGTGGGTATTGTGCAGGCGTTGACCGAGCCGTCGTAGCGGTAGAAAAAGCACTCGAGCGCTACGGCGCACCGGTATATGTCCGCAAACAAATTGTGCACAACATCCACGTGGTGCGTGAGCTGGAATCCAGAGGTGTCATCTTCGTTGATGAAGTTGAGCAGGTTCCCACGGGAAGTGTGATTGTCTTTAGCGCCCATGGAGTTTCGCCCATGGTTGTGTCAGAGGCTAAAGACAAAGAGCTCACCGCGATTGATGCGACCTGTCCGTTGGTGACCAAGGTGCACCGTGAGGCCGTTCGATTCTCGGGCCAGGATTTCCATATTCTCCTTATCGGCCACGCCGGCCACGAAGAGGTCGAGGGAACCATGGGCCACGCGCCGGAGCACACCACCTTGGTGAACGACCCGGATGAAGCGGACACGATCGAGGTGCCCGACACTGAGAACCTGATTTGGCTATCCCAAACGACGCTGAGCGTGGACGAAACGATGGAGACGGTGCGCAGGCTCCGTGAGCGCTTCCCTCACCTTCAAGACCCACCCAGCGACGACATTTGCTACGCCACCCAAAACCGGCAGGTGGCGATCAAGAAAATTGCACCAGAGTGCGACCTCGTCATCGTGGTGGGCTCACAAAACTCGTCCAACAGCGTGCGCCTTGTCGAAGTAGCTCTCGAATACGGGGCAAAAGCGTCGTACCGCGTGGATTACGCCAGCGAAATCAAGCAGGAATGGCTCGATGGTGTCGCCACCATTGGCGTTACGTCTGGCGCCTCAGTTCCAGAAGTCTTGGTCAGTCAAGCGCTCGAAGACTTGGCTGAAGCAGGCTATGTCGACGTGGAGGAAGTAAAAACTGCAGAAGAAGACCTGCAGTTCTCACTGCCTAAAGAGCTTCGAAAAGATGCGTCAGGTAACCAGGACGAGCGCGCTCTGGGAGGCAGGCTGCGCTAGTTAGAGCGCTTTGCCGGCCGAACCAAGCTGTTGGCAGGCTTCGCCCACACGGGCAGCCATCGCCGTCTCTGCTTCCTTGCCCCAGGCGCGTGGGTCGTAGGCCTTCTTGTTGCCTACTTCGCCATCGATGCGCAGCACCTGGTCGTATCCAGAAATCATGCTGTGGGCGATCGAGCGGGTAAACGCGTATTGGGTGTCGGTGTCGATGTTCATCTTGATCACACCGTTAGCGACTGCTTCAGCGATTTCTTCCTCGGTTGAACCAGATCCACCGTGGAAGACCAAGTCCATGGGCTTCGGGCCAGTGCCGTACTTGGCTTGGAGGCCGGCCTGGATTTCACCGAGGAGTTCGGGGCGAAGCTTCACATTTCCCGGCTTGTAGACGCCGTGGACGTTTCCAAAGGTGAGGGCAGCCATGTAGCGGCCCTTTTCGCCTAGGCCGAGAGCTTCAACAGTTGCGATGGCGTCGTCGAGGGTGGTGTACAGCTGGTCGTTGATTTCGTGGCTGACGCCATCTTCTTCGCCACCAACAACACCGATCTCCACTTCCAAGATCTGGCCGAGTGCGCTGGTGCGCTTGATGAGCTCCTGGGCGATCTCGAGGTTTTCTTCGAGGCTGACTGCTGAGCCATCCCACATGTGGGACTGGAAAAGCGGAATACCGCCGTTTTTCACGGCTTCTTCAGAGGCGGTGAGGAGAGGGCGCACGAAGTTATCGAGTGCGTCCTTCGGGCAGTGGTCGGTGTGCACACCCACCTTGATGGGGTAGTTCTTGGCGACTTGATGCACAAACTGCGCGAACGCGATAGCACCGTCAGGGCGGTTCTTGATGGTGTGGCCCGAGAAGTAGTCGGCACCTCCGGTAGAGACCTGAATGATGCCGTCAGAACCGGCTTCGGTGAGGCCCTGGAGGACTGCGTTGATGGTCTGTGAGCTGCTGACGTTAAACGCGGGAAGAGCAAAACCCTTGGCCTTCGCGTTGTCGATGATTGCGGCGTATTCCTCAGTACTTGCTACAGGCATGGTGAGCAGGCTCCTTCTTGGGCGATATGTGTGCTCAGTGACACCAGCCTACTCCCCGAGGTGAGCACCATTCTCGTCACTAGACTTAGGCCATCCGCTACTAGGCCTGACCCCGAGGAGGGCGGTTACGTGTCCTCAGAAGAACCCGGTGAACTCTTTATTCACCCAGACCGAAACCTCGCGATGGAGCTTGTTCGCGCGACAGAAGCCGCTGCGATTCGTGCAACGCCGTGGATTGGCCGAGGTGACAAGAATCAGGCCGATGGAGCAGCGGTGGATGCGATGCGTAAGTTCCTCGCCACGGTGAACTTCCAAGGAACGGTTGTCATTGGTGAGGGTGAAAAAGACAACGCCCCCATGCTCTATAACGGTGAAGTTGTCGGAACAGGCCACGGGCCACAATGCGACATTGCCGTTGATCCCATCGATGGAACCTCACTGACGGCAGCGGGCCGAAGCCACGCCATTTCTATGTTGGCCGTAGCCGACCGCGGCAGCATGCTCGATGCCTCCAGCGTGTTTTATATGAAGAAACTTGTCTCATCCGAGGAGGGCATTGGTGTGCTCGACATCACCAAGCCCCTTGGCGACAACATTCGAGCCCTGGCAAAGGCGAAGGGCAAACCGGTTGAAGAAATTCGGGTGGCTGTGTTGGATCGCCCACGCCACGAGCAGATCATTGAAGAAATCCGAGCAGCGGGCGCCGGAACCAGGTTGATTTTTGATGGAGATGTTGCAGCGGGAATCAACGCAGCCCGTCACGACACGCGAATCGACATGGCGGTCGGTGTGGGTGGAAGCCCAGAGGGAGTAGCCACAGCCTGTGCCATTAAGGCACTCGGGGGCTTCATGCAGGGAATCTTGGCCCCACAAACCGATGATGAAACCCAAAAAGGCTTAGATGCAGGGCTTAAGTTCGACCACGTCTATGGCGTTAATGACCTGGTCTCCAGCGACAACACCTTCTTTGTGGCAACGGGTGTGACCGATGGTGAGTTGGTGCGGGGAGTGCGCCGCCAAGGCCCTTGGATTAGCACCGAGAGCATTGTGCTTCGCTCACGCTCGGGAACGATTCGCCGAGTCAGCGCTGACCACCTCGCCGAGAAATGGCTAGACGAGTAGGTCTTAGTCGTCTGATTCTTCAGTGAGCTCGCCGGCGCTTAGCTCACGGACAGAGTCTTCAATGCCGGGGAAGCTCTCTGGCATTCCCTCACCATCGCCCAGCAAGCTGAGCTTTCTAGTGCTGGGGATCACTCGACGCTCGAGGGTGCCGAGGAACTTGTTGTAGTTCGACACAGTCGACTGGATTGAGCGGCCGAGGGTTCCCAAGTGGTTGGCCAGAGTGCCGAGCCTGTTGTGTAATTCGCGACCTGTTTCAAACAGGGTTTGTGCGTCTTGAGTAAGGGCGTCTTGCTGCCAGGCAAAGGCGACAGTCTTCATCACCGACCACACCGACACGGGGGAGGCCAGCGCAACCCGCTTATTAAAGGCCCACTCCAACAAGTCTGGGTCTTCCTCGAGCGCTGCAGAGAGCAGAGCTTCAGTGGGGATGAAACAAATGACAAACTCGGGCGAGTTGTGAAGGCTGCTCCAATAAGACTTCTTGCTCAGGGAATCCACGTGAGAACGCACTGCCTTCACGTGATCGTCGAGAAGCCGCTGACGGCGATTTGCTTCTTCCCCGGTAGCGGTAAGTGGAATGTCTTGGGCATCCCAGTAGGCGCTGAAGGGAACCTTTGAATCAATGGCGATGTATTTGTCGCCTGGAAGGTGGAGGGTCATATCGGGCTTGCCTAGGCCCTCACCGTCGACTTGCTTTTGCTCGACAAAGTCGAGCTTGTTCTGAAGTCCCGCACTCTCTGCAATGCGGCGAAGCTGCACTTCACCCCAGCGCCCGCGCGTTGATCCACCGCGAAGCGCAGATTCCAGCGATTCTGTGGTTTTCCGGAGCGCTTCGTCGTTGGTGACGACGGCGCGAAGCTGTTCTGAAATGAGCGTGTGCTGTTCGCCACGCTTGCGCTCCATCTCAATCACGGTCTTATCGACGCGGTTGAGTTGGTCGCGCAGTGGCTCGAGGAGGGTCAGGACCTTTTGGTCTTCTGCGTAGCGCTGTTGGACGTCTTCATACTGGCCGGTAATCAGCTGGAGCTGGGCCTCTAGAGCGGTAATTCGCTCTTGTGCGCTTTGGTTCGATCCACCAAGCAACTTCGATTCGCGCTTGCCCACCCAGAGTCCACCCGACGCGCCTATCAGGAGGCCTGCGACAAGGGAGATGATGATGATGAGCGCGGAAGTGTCCATGCCGACCAGTGTGCCAGGGTCCACTGACTGGGCCCCGGCGCATGGGGCGGTGTGGCTCGACTAGGCTCGATGCTCGTGGCTCTCACTATTGGAATCGTTGGTCTTCCCAACGTCGGAAAATCAACCTTGTTTAACGCACTCACCAAAAACTCGGTGTTGGCAGCGAACTATCCCTTCGCGACCATCGAGCCAAACGTGGGAGTGGTGAACCTTCCCGACGAGCGCCTGGACAAGCTCGCCGAGGTATTCGGCTCAGAGCGCACCATCCCCGCCGCAGTGTCGTTTGTCGACATTGCGGGAATCGTCAAGGGTGCGAGCGAAGGAGAAGGCCTTGGAAACCAGTTCCTCTCCCACATCCGAGAAGCAGACGCCATCGCAGAAGTTGTCCGAGGCTTTGTCGACCCTGATGTCGTCCACGTTGACGGCCAGGTGAACCCCCAGGCGGACATGGAAACAATCAACACCGAGTTGATCCTCGCCGACTTACAAACTCTCGACAAAGCAATCACACGCTACGAAAAAGAAGTAAAGGGTAAGAAGCTAGACCCCTCGGTCCTCCAGGCCGCACTCGATGCGAAGGCAGTCCTCGATTCGGGTAAGACCCTCTTCCAGGCCAACTTCGATGCCAGCGCCATCAAAGAACTCGGTCTTCTCACCGCCAAGCCATTCCTCTATGTCTTTAACGTCGACGAATCAATCCTCGCCGATGAGGCCAAAAAGGCAGAGCTCCAAGCTCTCGTCGCCCCGGTGAAGGCAGTGCTGCTGGATGCCAAGGTCGAAAGCGAACTCGTTGACCTCGAGCCAGAGGAGGCGATTGAACTGCTTCAGTCACTGGGCCAAGACGAGAGTGGGCTCGATCAGCTCGCGCGTGTGGGCTTTGAGACCCTCGGCCTCCAGACCTACCTCACCGCCGGTCCCAAAGAAGCCCGGGCGTGGACTATTCGCAAGGGGTGGAAAGCCCCTCAGGCGGCGGGTGTCATTCACACCGACTTTGAAAAAGGCTTTATCAAGGCAGAGGTCACAAGCTTTGCTGACCTTGTGGAAGCGGGAAGTATCGCCGAAGCCAGGGCAAAAGGAAAAGCTCGAATCGAAGGTAAGGACTACGTCATGCAGGATGGCGACGTGGTCGAGTTCCGCTTCAACAACTAGTTATTTCTTCAGAAGGTTCGTGGACTTGAGAGACGCCATGAACTCTGAGCGCTCGCTCGAGTCATCAAACATCGCACCCGAGGGGCAGTAGTTAAAGATTCCGCTGAGCAGCATCGCCGCTCCAGGAACCGCCACAAGCCATGCCCAACCGCCATCAATCCAGGCGGCGGTGACTAAGAACCCACCCACCACGATGCGAGCGAGTCGACCCCACCGGCCCGACATGAAGGCGAAAAACTTAAGACGCGCGTCAGGGTTGCTCATGGCTCTACGCTAAGCCAGTCGGCTTGACTTCGCCTGAGGGTTTATCGAGCCTGGACGCTGGCGTGGGCAGAACACCACACGTGTGATTCGGCACAGGAATCGCACACCACCAGCTGGCTGCGGCATTGAAGGTCGCTGCAATTTTCCATCCGGGATGAACCCTCACCGCAGCGGTAGCAGGAGCCAATCACGGCGGCATCATCGCTAAAGGTGACGGCCTTACGGTTATCGAAGATGTAGAGCGAGCCTTCCCACAGACCTTGGTCGCCGAAGGCCTCGCCGTAGCGGACAATTCCGCCATCCATTTGGTAGACCTCTTTAAATCCGCGTTTGATCATCATCGACGACAAGATTTCGCAGCGCACCCCACCCGTGCAGTAGGTGACGATGGGCTGGTCTTTGAGGTGGTCATATTTGCCACTGTCGAGTTCTTTGACGAAATCGTGGGAGGTAGAGACGTCTGGGACGACGGCTCCCTTAAAGCGACCAATTTCTGCTTCCCACTTGTTCCGCCCGTCAAAGAAGGTGACATCCTTTTTAGCGACGAGGTCATGGAGCTCTTCGGGTTTGAGGTGTTTTCCGCCACCCACGACACCCTGGTCGTTCACGGAGAGCTCGTCAGGGGCACCAAAGCCCACGAGTTCGTCTCGGACGCGGACTTTGAGCCTCGGGAATTCCCCGTCCGAGCGGCCTTCGCTCCACTTAAAGTCAATGTTCTTAAACGCCGGATATTCCTTGGTTTTGCGCAGGTATTTCTTCACCGCATTGATTTCGCCGCCGACCGTGCCGTTGATGCCGTCTTTGGAGATCAGGATGCGGCCGCCAAGGCCCAGGGATTCGCAGAGGTCTCGCTGCCAGAGGCGAATGGCATCGGGGTCGGCTAACGGCGTGAAGCCGTAGTAGAGCAGGACCTTGTAAATCGCCATGGAAAGAATTTTACCGCGGACTATTTACCCCGCAGTAGTTCCAAATGAGTGAGCACCGTTTCCACGAAGGTGTAGATCAGGCCTACGCCCAACAAGATGCTGGTGAGGGGAATCAGTGCGAACCAGCCACCCTCACTAATAGCCAACGAGACGGTCACGAGGTAGACGACGATTGCCGCGATGCCCACAACTTTGTTCATCAGGCGAAGCCTGGTGCTTTGACGAGTGGCTTTTTCCACGAGTGGGCTAGTCATACTCGGAGCTTAAGGCCCGGGGTGTGGGGTAGCAAAAGGCATCGAGCTCAGTGCGGTAGCCTCGTCTCAATTGAATATTGGGCCACGCACTGCGCGGGAGAGTCGGTTGTAGTTGGACCGGCACCGAAGGAGCAAGCCTCCCCGCCAATCTCTCAGGTCTATGTACCGCGTGGTGGGGCCACTCTGAAAAGCGGACAACGGTTGTCCCGCCGACGGTGAAAGCGCAAATTGCGTGAAACTCTCAGGCCAATGACAGAGGGGGAGTCACGAGACAGGTTCCTGTCTCGTTGACGCGGGAGGCCACATGTCATCACACACCACGCCGCTCCACAGTGTGCACGAAGCCGCAGGTGCGGCGTTCACTGACTTTGCCGGCTGGCAGATGCCCGTGCGCTACAGCTCAGACCTCGCTGAACACCACGCCGTTCGCGAAAGCGCCGGACTATTTGACCTCAGCCACATGGCAGAGATCAGGGTGAGCGGCCCCGGCGCAGCGGCGGCTTTGGACTATGCGCTTAGTTCAACCCTGTCGACGCTTGAATGCTGCCAAGCCAAATACACCCTGATGTTGGCCGAGAATGCAGGCATCATCGACGACCTCGTGGTCTATCGGTTGGGCGATGAAGAATTCCTTATTGTGGCAAACGCCTCCAACCGTGAGCCCGTCGTCTCAGAGATGCTCGCGCGTTCCAAAGGCTTCGATGTCGTCGTCGCGGATGAGACCGATGACACGGCCATGGTGGCGGTGCAAGGGCCAAAAGCGCTCGCGATTGTGCATGCGGTGTCGGGGCTGATACCCGCCAGCTCATTAGATGACCTTGGCTATTACCGGATCATGTCGGGAACATACGACGGCCGTGACATGTTGATCGCGCGCACTGGATACACCGGGGAAGACGGTTTTGAGCTCTATGTCGATGCCGACCAGGCAAGCAGCCTGTGGGAAGCCATCGTGCAGGCGGGATCAGGCCACGACCTAGAACTCTGCGGACTCGCCTCGAGGGATACTCTCCGACTCGAAGCCGGGATGGCGTTGTACGGTCACGAACTCGAGCGTCACGTACGCCCAGGCGAGGCTCGCCTTAGCCGAGTAGTCGACATGGACAAAGAAGACTTTGTCGGCAAAGCGTGGCTTGTCGAGCACCAGGAGCCGTCGAAGAAGATATTGGTGGGTATCCAGGCCGAAGGAAAGAGGGCGGCGAGAGCGGGATATCCCGTAGTCGACCCGGGCTCCATGGAACCTATTGGTGAAGTAACTTCTGGAGCGCTCTCACCCACTCTTGGCTACCCCATCGCGATGGCTCTTATTGACCGCGACCACCGTGGGGTGGACACTGAGGTACATCTTGATGTGCGAGGAACCATGATCCCCGCAAAAATCGTGGCACTGCCCTTCTACCGCCGCCGAAAGGACTAAAAAATGTCGAACATCCCCGCACACCTGAGCTACACCAAAGACCACGAATGGGTCCTGGTCGAGGGCGACCAGATGACAGTGGGAATTACCCAATACGCTGCCGACGCCCTCGGCGACGTGGTCTATGTTGACCAGCCTTCCGTGGGATCAAATATCTCTGCCTCGTCCATCGTCGGTGAGGTGGAGTCCACGAAGTCGGTGGGAGAAATTTTTGCCCCTGCATCGGGAAGTGTGGTGGAGGTCAACCAGGCCGTCGTCGATGACCCTTCGCTGATTAACCGCGACCCCTTTGGTGATGGCTGGCTGTTTAAAATCACGAGTTCTGACACCTCTGACTTCTTAGACGCTGACGCATACCGCGCCCTGATTGGAGAGTAAGTGAGCGCTGACCGGTTTCTCGATCGACACCTTGGAGTAGATGACTCGGCGGAGTCATTGATGTTGCAGGCCCTCGGGTTTGCCAGTCTCGATGAACTGATGGACCAGGCGGTGCCTGGACATATTCGACAGACCGACCTGATCAAGACGATCCCAGAAGCCGCGTCAGAAGCCGAGGTGTTGGCCGAGCTGACCGCACTCGGTGACAACAACACCGTCCGTCACAGCATGATCGGGCTGGGCTATTACAACAGCCACACCCCGTCAGTAATTAAGCGAAACGTGCTGGAAAACCCCAGTTGGTATACCGCCTACACCCCGTATCAGCCTGAAATCTCGCAGGGCCGCCTCGAAGCGTTGATCAATTTCCAAACCATGGTCTGTGACCTCACGGGTATGGATATTGCCGGCTCGTCGATGTTGGATGAGGCCACCGCAGTGGCAGAAGCGATGCTTCTGGCACGCCGTGCATCCGGTGTTGCGGGCAACACCTTCTTGGTAGACGCCGATGCACTGCCCCAGACCAAAGCAGTCTTGAGCGGCCGGGCAGAACCCCTCGGTATTGAGCTTGTGGAGACTGACTTCGAAGGAGACCTTCCCGAAGCCTTTGGCGCCTTTATTCAGTATCCAGGCGCCTCAGGCCGAGTAATCAATCCTTCCTCTGCAATCGCTGCCGTGAAAGAAAAAGGTGGCATCGCCATCGTGGCGGCTGACCTCCTCGCGCTCGCGCTTCTCACCTCTCCGGGTGAGATGGGCGCTGATGTTGTGGTGGGAACCTCGCAGCGCTTTGGTATTCCCCTCGGCTTTGGCGGGCCGCACGCGGGCTACCTCGCCGTTCGATCGGGCCTCGAGCGCCAGATGCCTGGCCGTCTAGTCGGTGTATCCAAAGACCGATTCGACAACCCTGCCTATCGACTCACGCTTCAAACCCGCGAACAGCACATTCGCCGCGATCGTGCCACCAGCAACATCTGTACCGCTCAGGTGCTCCTCGCCGTGATGGCAGGAATGTTTGCCGTCTATCACGGCCCCTCGGGTATCAAATCGATGGCAGACGCGGTTGCCAAGCAAGCCGCAGAATTTGCCTCGCGTGCACGCGCAGCCGGATTCGACGTCGTCCACGAGAACTTCTTTGACACCGTCCAGCTTCGCGTCCCTGGCCAAGCCGCACGTGTGGCTCAAGATGCCAAAGACCATGGAGTGCTTCTTTACGAAGTAGACGCCGACACGGTGCAGTTGTCGTTTGACCAAGTCACCGCAGAAGCATCCGGCACGGGTGTCGGAGCCGCGCCGTTCACGGCACTGGCCGAACTCTTCGCGCTCGAGGGCTACACCGGCCAAAAGGCCGACACCGACGCGTTGCCCGAGGCTCTTCGCCGCGAATCTCACTACCTCTCGCATCCAGTGTTTAACGTGCACCGCTCGGAAACTCAGATGATGCGCTACCTCAAGCAGTTGGCCGATAAGGACTACGCGCTTGACCGGGGAATGATTCCCCTGGGTAGTTGCACAATGAAGCTAAACGCTGCTACCGAGATGGAAGCAGTGACCTGGCCAGAGTTTGGCTCTATTCACCCCTTCGCCCCCACCGACGATGTGGCGGGTTACCTGGTGATGATGTCTCACCTAGAAACCTGGCTGGCAGAGCTCACCGGTTACGACACTGTGTCTCTTCAGCCCAATGCAGGAAGCCAGGGCGAATACGCAGGACTCCTCGCCATTCGCGGCTACCACCACGCTCGCGGCGAAGGCCACCGCACGGTGTGTTTGATTCCCTCGAGCGCTCACGGCACCAACGCCGCCAGTGCAGTCTTGGCCGGTATGCAGGTAGTTGTGGTGGCCTGCAATGACCAGGGCGATGTTGATGTCGATGATCTGAGGGCCAAAATCTCTGAACACGGTGCGAACCTGGCCGCGTTGATGGTGACCTATCCCTCCACCCACGGTGTTTACGAACACGGCATCCGTGAGATCACCGACGCCGTTCACGCCGCAGGTGGTCAGGTCTACATCGACGGAGCGAACCTCAACGCCCTTGTGGGCTATGCCCGCTACGGAGACATCGGGGGAGATGTCTCTCACCTGAACCTGCACAAGACCTTCTGTATTCCACACGGTGGCGGAGGCCCAGGAGTCGGCCCAGTCGCCGCGAAGGCGCACCTTGCCCCCTACCTTCCAGGACACCCCTTCGCCCAGTCTGCCCACCACCCGGCCTTTGATCTTGCGACCGGAGATGCGGGAGCGTTCAAGCATGGAGGAGCCGCAGTATCCGCGGCGCCCTACGGAAGCCCCAGCATTTTGCCGATTAGCTGGGCCTACGTGCGGATGATGGGAGCAGAAGGGCTCACCCAGGCAACTGCCCGGGCAGTCTTGGCCGCAAATTACGTCGCCAAGCGCCTCGCAGGTCACTACCCCGTGCTCTATGCAGGCGACCACGGTCTTGTCGCCCACGAGGTTATCCTCGATATTCGCCCGCTCACCGCCGACACCGGAGTGAGCGTGGATGATGTGGCCAAGCGCCTCGTCGACTACGGCTTCCACGCTCCCACCATGTCCTTCCCGGTAGCCGGGACGCTCATGGTCGAGCCCACCGAGAGTGAAGACTTGGGCGAGCTCGATCGATTCATCGACGCGATGATTCGCATCCGCGAAGAAGCCGATCAGGTGAAGGCTGGTGTATGGCCTGCGGATAACAACCCGCTGGTTAATGCACCACACCCCGCCCACAGTGCGGTCAGTGATGAGTGGCCACACCCCTATTCGCGAAAGCTTGGCTGCTACCCGGCAGCGGTCAGCTCAGATGGTGAGCTTTCTGGCTCAGACCCCAGAGTGGTGAGTAAATACTGGGCGCCCGTGGGTCGAATCGACCAAGCATTTGGTGACCGAAACCTGGTGTGTGCGTGCCCGCCGATTGCGGAGTTCGCCTAGACCAGAACTTCTAGTTCGCGGGTGAGCGTTTCGGCGCTTTGGAAGGTGAACCCCACGAGGGACACGTGGCGCCATGCCACTTTGCCGTCGGCATCGATGATGAAAATGCTTCGGCGCGTTCCCATGCCGAGCAAACTCACTCCATAGGCGGCCGTGACGTCACCTTTTTCGTCAGCGAGGAGGGGGAAGCCGAGAGCTTTCGAGACGGCGAAGCTTTCATGGCTCTTTTGGTCCTGGCGTGAGATGCCCCAGATTTCTGCGCCTAGGTTTTTGAAATTCGCTAGCTCATCCTGGTAGCTACACAGCTGAGCGGTACAGCCCGGCGAATAGTCAGCCGGGTAAAACGCCAACACCACAGGGGTTCCTCGACGCTCAGACAGGGTGAAGTGGCGCTTTATGACTTCTCCGCCGTCGACGACAACACCCGGGAGGGTGAAATCTGGCGCGAGGTCGCCTACTTCTGGTTGAGCCACGCTCGAACGCTACAGCGCGAAACCGAGAATTTCCGGGAAGTTGTCTGAGATTACGGGGTAACCCACAAATGCCACCGTATCAATGAGGGTGTGGGCGGCAATGAGCGGAGCGAGCCTTCTGGTGCGCTGGAAATACCACCCAAAGATCAGGCCCATGACAACGTTGCCTACAAACGCGCCGAAGCCTTGGTAGAGGTGATACGTCCCGCGCAGAAGAGCTTGGATCACCACGATTGCTTTAGGGGAAAACGCCAACGCGGTGAACCGGTTATGCAGATAACCAACTGCGATCGTTTCTTCGACCAGTCCGGCTGTTAATGCGCGCAGGAGGAGGACAGGGATTGTCCACCAGTAGTTTTCCAAAGCGGTCGGCACCACGTTCACCGTGACGCCCAGCGCGACACCACCGGCGTACACGGCGAGACCAGGAATACCAATCAGTGCCGCAAGGCCCACACCCACACCGATGTCACGGCCCACTCTGGAGCCATCTACTCCTAGAGCCGCGAGACGAGACGTGGGAGACCAGAGGAGGAACACCACGAGAGCCACTGGTGCCAAGGCGCCGACGATGCCTAAGAGTTGATAGGTCAGGTCGAACCAGGGCTGTTCCGAAAGCGAGCGGTTTATCGTGGCTGTTTGTTCACCCAGCGGGGTGTCGATGCTCAGGCGTCTCACTATGCTCACCAGGGCATAGAGAGCGCTGAGTCCAAGGCTTAGGCCAAGGACAATGGCGATCTCCGCTTTAATCCGGTTAGGACTGTGAGGCACCAGGAAGCTCACACTGACATGTCGGGTGGGGCAAGAACATCCTGGCCTTCGACACCACTCGGTAGGCAAGCTCGGCAAGCACGGACACGGGCCACGTGTCGAGCAGGTGGCCGACAAACCTCCAGCGCCACTGCGGCTGATGGCGACACATCGCCGCAATCGCCGCTGCGCCCGCCAGATGTTCCTCCTCAGTGATCAGCCAGACATAGCGCGACACATCGTCAGTGCTCAACCCCAGGGCGTCGAGATCCACGTTCGCGCTTGAGACAACCTTGGGAGGAACGCTAAATAGTCGATCGAGGTCGTGGGCCCAGTGGCGGCAAAAAGGGCAATTGCCGTCATAGACCAACGTGCCCGGATTCCTACTCACCCCTCAATGCTAAAACCCAAGGCTGAGCCCTCGCTAAGCTAGAGGGGTGTTCCACTGTGTGAGTGGGCGCCGCGGAATCTAGTCCGCATCCCACCTCGGAAGGAAACACCCATGGCGCTTGTCCGCCGCGAAGATCTGCGCAATGTCGCCATTGTTGCCCACGTTGACCACGGAAAGACCACCCTGGTCGACCAGATGCTGCGCCAAACCGGCTCACTCGATGCTCACCAGGTCCCGACCGACCGTGCGTTGGACTCCAATGACTTGGAAAAAGAAAAAGGCATCACCATCCTCGCGAAGAACACCACCGTTCACTACACCGGCGAGTCAGCACCTGCAGGTGGCGTCACGATTAACGTCATCGATACCCCCGGCCACGCCGACTTCGGCGGTGAGGTCGAACGAGGCCTCAGCATGGTCGACGGCGTCGTGTTGCTGGTAGACGCCAGTGAGGGCCCACTTCCCCAAACTCGCTTCGTGCTGCGGAAGGCGCTCGCCGCGCACCTTCCGGTGATTTTGGTCGTGAATAAGACTGACCGCCCGGACTCTCGTATTGACGAAGTCGTAGCGGAAACCCAAGACCTTCTTCTGGGATTGGTCTCTGATCTCTCGGATGAGGTGCCTGACCTTGATGTCGATGGCATCCTCGACCTGCCAGTGATTTATGCCTCTGGTCGCGCCGGTGCATCAAGTGCTAACCAGCCTGCAGATGGTGACTTGCCCGATAACGACAACCTTGAGCCGCTTTTTGCCACGATCCTCTCGAGGGTTCCGGCTCCGCAATACGACGATGCTCACCCGCTTCAAGCCCAGGTGACCAACCTCGATGCAAGCCCGTTCCTTGGTCGTATTGCCTTGATTCGCCTTTTCAACGGTGAAATCAAGAAGGGTCAAACGGTGGGTTGGGCGCGCGCTGATGGATCGGTCTCAAACGTTCGTATCACCGAGCTTCTTAAGACCGTTGCTCTCGAGCGTGTCCCTGCCGAACGTGCGTTCGCAGGCGACATTGTCGCCGTTGCCGGTATTGAAGAGATCACCATTGGTGACTCGTTGTGCGATCCAGAAGATGTGCGCGCACTCCCTGCCATCACCGTGGATGACCCCGCAATCGCCGTGACTATTGGAACCAACACCTCGCCTCTTGCCGGCAAGGTATCTGGCCACAAGCTCACGGCTCGTTTGGTCAAGGACCGCTTGGACCGTGAACTCATCGGTAACGTCTCGATTCGCGTAGTCGACATTGGGCGTCCAGACGCCTGGGAAGTCCAAGGCCGTGGCGAGCTCGCCCTTGCCGTGTTGGTGGAGAACATGCGCCGTGAGGGCTTCGAGCTCACCGTGGGTAAGCCACAGGTAGTGACCAAGACCATCGACGGGTCTGTTCACGAGCCCTACGAAGAGCTCACGATTGATGTTCCAGAAGAATTCCTCGGCGCCATCACCCAGTTGATGGCAGCGCGCAAGGGTCGCATGGAGTCAATGTCGAACCACGGCACCGGATGGGTGCGCATGATCTTCATCGTGCCAAGCCGTGGTCTGATTGGATTCCGCACCGAATTCCTCACCCTGACCAAGGGCTCTGGTATTCAAAACGCTCTCGCTCACGGATATGAGCCATGGGCCGGGTCAATCGTGACCCGCCAAACGGGCTCCATTGTTGCCGACCGCACCGGTTCGGTGACCACTAATGCGTTGATGGCGCTTCAAGAGCGCATGACCTTCTTCGTCTCACCCGGTGAAGAGGTCTATGAAGGAATGGTTGTCGGTGAGAATTCACGTCCCGACGATATGGACGTCAACGCCACCAAGGAAAAGAAGCTCAATAACATTCGCTCCTCCACCGCGGAAGAGTTGGAGAAGCTGACGCCTCCCAAGAAGCTCAGCCTCGAGGAGTCTCTCGAGTTTGCCCGCGATGACGAATGTGTGGAGGTAACTCCTGAAATTGTGCGCATCCGAAAGGTCATCCTCGACCAGAACGAGCGTGCTCGGGCACTGTCTCGCCAGAAGCGTCAAAACCAGTCGGCAGATAGCTAAAGCCAGATACGGTAGTTGCAATGAAGGTTGCCCGTTTTTCGACTGGTGGCGCTGAGCCCCAATTTGGCATCGTCGATGACGATGACCTTGTCGTGCTCGAAGGTGACCCACTCTTCCACGGGCTAGAAACTACGGGCCAGCGCGTTCCGCTGGCTGAGGCAAAGCTCCTTGCGCCCGTCATTCCGCGCTCCAAAGTGATTTGTGTGGGCATGAACTACGCCGCACACGCCAAGGAAATGGGACACGAAGGCCCCGCTAACCCGTTGATCTTCCTCAAGCCCAACACCGCGGTGGTGGGCCCCGGTGACCCGATCATCATCCCTCCGGTTGAGGGGCGCATCGTGCACGAGGGTGAGCTCGCCATTGTGATTGGCGCAGTGGCCAAGCGGGTGAAAAAGGAAGACTGGCGCTCCGTAGTTTTTGGATTCACCATCGCAAACGATGTGTCCGCGAGAGACGTGATGTTCGCCGATGGGCAGTGGGCCAGAGCTAAGGGCTATGACACGTTTTGTCCGCTTGGGCCGTGGATTGAAACCGATATTGATCCCGGAAATCTGGATATCAAGACATACGTCGATGGTGAGCCCCGGCGTGTTGGCAACACCAGCGAACTGACCTACTCGATTCCAGAAATCATCGAATTTTGCTCTGATGTCTGGACGTTGTTGCCAGGGGATGTGATTTGTACTGGCACGCCCGATGGTTTGGGTGGATTTACCGACGGTCAAACCGTCGACATCACTATTGAGGGAATTGGCACACTCTCGAACCCTGCCAAGAACCGTGACGACCGCGTTGACTAACCGGGACTTTTCCACCCTCGATCCCACGCGCTTTCGTCTCAAAGTGCGCAGTGTCCTGATTGCAGGCCAAATGCTTGCCGGTCTTGGAATGGGCGCGACCTTGTCGGTGGGAGCGCTCTTGGCCACTGACCTGTCTGGTTCTGCCGGTTGGTCGGGAATGGCGGCGACACTTGCCACCCTGGGCGCGGCGCTTGCGGCCATGCCGCTGGCAAACCTCGCGACCACAAAGGGTCGCTCCTGGTCACTCGCGGCGGGAGCCTGGGTGGCAGCACTGGGAGCGGTTCTCGCCATAATCTCCACGGTGGTGCGCGTGTTCCCGGTGTTGTTGGTCGCACTCTTGCTCTTGGGTGTGGCAACGGCGGTCAATCTCCAAGCTCGCTTCGCAGCAGCCGATGTGTCTAGTGCCGGTCGGCGCGGGACAGATTTGTCTCTAGTGGTGTGGGCGACGACCGTGGGTGCGGTCTCTGGCCCTAACTTGATTGCTCCGGGTAACCAGCTTGGAATGTGGCTGGGGCTCCCTGATCTGGCCGGACCATTCGTGATTACCGCGATGGCGCAAGTAGCCGCCAGCCTGATCTATCGATTTGGCCTTCGCCCGGACCCGCTGGCGGTGAGCAGGGCGTGGGCAAAAAATTCGACTGATGATGACCTGGCGACGATTGAGGATCGCCCGGTGGCCAGGAGAACAGCCTTTGTCTCTATTTCGCTCAGCCACGCGACGATGGTGGGTGTCATGGCGATGACACCCGTGCACTTAGTTGACCACGGCGCAAGTTTGGTGATTGTCGGATTCACGATTTCACTGCACATTGCCGGAATGTATGCGCTCTCGCCCGTATTTGGAATCATGGCCGATCGGCTTGGTCGCATTCCCACTATTTTGGTTGGCCAAGGACTGCTGGGACTCAGCCTGTTGGCAACGGGGCTGGGGAGTGAGAACTCCACCTGGGTGATTGTGGGTTTGATTTTGTTGGGCCTTGGCTGGTCGGCTTCGACCGTGGCTGGTTCCACTCTGCTCACCGAATCCACCTCGCTTGATAAGCGCACCAAGGTTCAAGGTTTTTCTGATGTGATGATGAGTGGCTCAGGAGCGGCGGGAGGCGCGCTGTCTGGGGTGATCTTGCTCATGGTTGGCTATGACGGATTGTCGTTTATCGCGATGGCCCTTGTGCTCGCGGTGGTGTCTCACGTGCTGTTTTGGGAATGGCGGGGTGCCAAGGTGGCACACTCGAAGGGATGAGTATGAACACGAGCGAACTTTTCACTGACGCAACGGGCGCCGACACCAGGGTGCGCTTTTGCCCATCGCCCACGGGCACCCCACACGTCGGCCTTATCCGCACGGCATTGTTTAACTGGGCTCACGCCAGGCACACGGGTGGAACCTTCATCTTCCGCATCGAAGACACCGATGCTGAGCGCGACTCCGAAGAGTCCTATGAGCAACTCCTTGACGCCCTGACCTGGCTGGGCCTCGACTGGGATGAAGGCCCCATCAAGGGCGGTCCTCATGGGCCATACCGCCAGTCTGAGCGCAGCGAGATTTACCAGGGAATCATCGACCAGCTTCTCGCTGCGGGCTATCTCTATGAGTCCTACATCACGGCTGAAGAAATGGCGGAGCGAAACCGCGCCATGGGTCGTGATGAAAAGCAGGGTTATGACAACCACGAGCGAGACCTGACCGAAGAACAAAAGGCTGCTTATCGGGCAGAAGGTCGGACCCCCGCACTTCGTCTGAAGGTGCCAGAAGGTGCCCTCGACTTTGACGACCTCATTCGCGGCCCGATTAGTTTCCCCGCTGGCTCCACAATCGACTTTGTCCTGGTGCGCCCTAACGGCAAACCTCTCTACACGTTCGTGAACCCCGTCGACGATGCTCTGATGGGGGTGACTCACGTATTGCGCGGCGAAGACTTGCTTTCGTCTACTCCGCGCCAGATTGCGCTGTATCACGCGCTGATTGCAATTGGGGTAGCAGAGGCTATTCCGCGCTTTGGACACCTGCCCTATGTGATGGGCGAGGGCAACAAGAAGCTGTCCAAGCGTGACCCCGAATCAAACTTGTTCCACCACCGCGATCGCGGTTTCATCCCCGAAGGGCTGTTGAACTACCTTTCACTGCTGGGCTGGTCCATCGGACCAGACCGCGACGTGTTCTCACTGGGTGAAATGGTGAAAGCCTTCGACATTTCCCGGATTAACCCGAACCCCGCCCGCTTTGACCTGAAAAAGGCGGAATCGATTAACGCAGACCATCTGCGAGAACTCGATGCTGAGGATTTCTTGGAGCGGACGATTCCCTATCTCCATAAGGCTGGTTTAGTTGCCTCACCTCCGAGTGAGAACGAATTGGCAATCCTTCGCGACGTGTTGCCACACGTTCAACCTCGTGTGGGCTTGCTGGGTGAAGTGCCCGACATGGTCGCTTTCTTGTTCACCGAAGATTCTGCGCTGAGCATTGCCGAGGACGCTCGATCCAGCGTGCGAGACGGTGCTGCAGACGTCCTTGATGCGGCCACCACTGCGCTTGAAGCGTTGGGGGAGTGGACTACTGCATCCTTGGAAGAGTGCCTGCGCCAGGCCCTCGTGGAAGGGCTAGAGCTCTCGCCCCGCCACGCCTTCACCCCGGTGCGGGTAGCTATTTCTGGTCGACGGGTGAGCCCACCCTTGTTTGAGTCAATGGAAATCCTCGGGCGAGAGTCATCACTTGCCCGGATGGCAGCCCTTCGGCGAAGCCTCTAGAGGTGCGCTAGAGTAGCCCAGGCGATCTGATCGCCTCACCACCGTTGGGGTATGGTGTAATTGGCAACACGGCTGATTCTGGTTCAGTTGTTCTTGGTTCGAGTCCAGGTACCCCAGCCACTAGTTTCTCTGTGAAAACTCCCTCGCGAGCTGCACTCCTGCACGCCGCAGAAGCTTTTCACTGTCGTGAATTGAGTCTTCGTGTGCGCTCGCTAATTCAGTGAGTGTGAGCACGGGCCACGACACCACCTCTGGTTGATCACACACTCCAGCCACGACCGCTCCCGGCACTGATTGTGCGGTGGCGAGGTGGTACAGGTAGCCGACTACTTTGCCTTTGGTGCTGGTGGGGTCAAGCCGCCCTTCCCCGGTGACCACCAAATCGACGTCGGGGAGCAACCGCCCTGCCCCCAACATGTTTCCGAGATACCGGGACCCTTCGATGATGACGCCGCGCATAAACGCGGCCAACGCCCATGCACACCCTCCTGCCGCGCCAGAGCCTGGCATTTTGTCAACGTGGGGAGTGGGGGAGAGGGTGACAAGGTGGGCAAAGGCCTCAGTGAGTGCGTCCACGTCAGAGTCACCTGCGCCTTTTTGAGGGCCAAAAACTTCGGGCGCCTTAAAGAACACTTCCCTGGTGTCGGCGAGAACCGTGATTCCCTCCTTCGGAGGGTTGGGTAGGCCGGAAGGATCGATCGAGACCACTCCGCAAGCACCGGAGGCAGACGAATTCGCACGGGAGATCGTTGCCCCCAACGCCTCGAGGGCGCCGAGACCTGCATCGCTTGTGGCAGAACCCCCGAGGGCTACTAGGATGCGAATTGCACCTTCATCGAGGGCGTGGGCAATAAGTTCGCCAAGACCGAAGCTGGTTGCCCCAATCGGGTCCGGGGTGTTCATCAGGGGAAGGCCCGACGATCGCGCCATCTCAATTACCGCGGTCTGGTCGCTCAGCATCAGCCACGACGCCTCGACGGGTCTGCCATCTGGGCCTGTCACGACCTGAGTCATCCAAGTATGATCGGGCCGGATTGAGGCGACCACGTCGAGAGTGCCTTCACCGCCATCTGCCATCGGGAGCGCAATCGCGGTGTCGGTCGGTCGAATCTCACGCCAGCCGTCGATGAGGCACTCGGTTGCTCGCACCGAGGAGACGGAGCCCTTAAAGGAATCAGGGGCGAACAGGATGGTGGTCACGCCTGCAGGTTATCGTCGAGAGGCCCTGTTGTGGCAATACTCTGAGCAGGTGGAGGTACGGGAAAGCTCAGAATCCGATGTCGCACGGATCGTCCTTGCCGCTAATCCTTCTGCGGGAGGGGGAAAGGCCGCGGCTGCAATCGAGCCGGTCGCGAAGCGTCTTGTGGAGGCGGGGTATGACGTTGTGGTGTGCGCGCGAGACAACGCGGCCGAGCTCTCGAGTGCTCTTCGGAAAGAGTTGTCGAATCAACCTCGAGCCGTTGTCGCCCTCGGGGGCGACGGCACCGTCCACCTGGTCCTCAATGCTGTGGCGCCTGATTTCTCGATTCCCCTGGGAGTGATCCCCGTGGGGACTGGAAACGACATTGCACAGTCCTGGGGTATTCCAGCCGATCGAGACGATGCGCTCGGCTCACTCCTCGAGGCGCTACACGCGGAACCTCTCGTGGTGG
>Ga0181573_10001027_pt1 | contig 28449 bp, 23 predicted proteins | sample 101ome_25_FD_148643 | JGI IMG/M metagenome (GOLD analysis project Ga0181573, IMG submission 148643) | Coastal salt marsh microbial communities from the Groves Creek Marsh, Skidaway Island, Georgia - 101409BT metaG (spades assembly) | ecosystem: Environmental > Aquatic > Marine > Intertidal zone...
TGGCATCAACTGCCTGCCCTGCTGATTTATCCAACGGTTAATCGTTGATCCCGCGTGAGGCCCACAATGCACCGCGGCGAATGATTTCGGTGACTTGGGGCTGTTTTAGATCATTCAATTCGTGACCGATCGAACAATAAAACACGCGGCCCTGATCCCAACGGCGTTTCCACACGACAGGGATCACAGTCCCTTCGATCCACCATAGGTGATCACCCGAAAATGTTGTGGTTGCCAGAACATCATTTGAAGGATCCACCAGCATATAATATTGCTCGGATTTTATACGGAAACTTTTGATCCCATGCACGATCGGATCATCGGGCTTGCAGATTGTGACATCATAATCAATGTAATCTTCGGTCGGTTGTAAATTATCGGGCCAACCGGGGGGATGGGCCACAAATTGACCACCAATCAGAAAGTGATAGGTTGGACGGTCGCGAAATGCGTCCCCCATATGTCCGTGCCAGCCTGCAATACCGCATCCTGCAGCGATCAGCTTTAACAATCCGTCCTCTTGCAATTTGGTCATATTACCAAATTCCTCTTTGTGACCAGATCGCGCCGATGACCAGATTGGCGTGATTAAATCAACATCTGACAGGTCTTCGGGATTCTCTAATGGTGCAAGCGTTTCATAGACATCCACGTCAAAGCCGTTTTGTTCAAGCAATTCCTTGTACCAATCCGCGAATGCCGTCGGCGCGTGGCCCTGCCATCCGCCCACAAATAAAACAGCCTTCATTTCGAATTCTCCTTTGCAAATGCCAACATAGCCGCCATATCCCGCGCGCCATAGCCTGCGGTTTCAGCCAATTTCAGCTGGTCCAACGTAATGTCCGCTTGGGGCGTTGCGACCCCCAGATTGCGCGCCAAGTCTGTCATAACCTGCATATCTTTGCGCGCCAGTGATACCGTAAAGGTCACATCATTTTCCGCCTCGTTTAGATACAAAGGGCGACGATAGGTCAGCATTGGTGCACAAGCTGCACTGGCTTGAACAACATCATAGGCCAAATCGGGCGCAATGCCGGCGGCCCCAGCCATGTTCATTGCTTCGGAAAACGTTTGATTGATGCCATGGATCAGGGAATTTACCGCCAATTTCATCACGGCCCCATCGCCGATTTTCCCCAAATACAAAACCTTGGATGCCATTGCATCTAGGATCGGGGCGATTGCCTGGCCATTTTGCTGCGACGCCCCCAGCATGACCATCAATGTTCCTGCGGCGGCGGCCTGTGTTGCACCGGAAACCGGCGCATCGATCACCTGCATATCTGCACGACAGCCCTGCGCGAGTGCCAAAATATGGTCGCGACTCATCGTGCCCATTTCGACAAAGGTCTTGGCCCGCGCACCCGCAAACAATCCCGTATCGCCATAATGCACCTGTTGCGACGACACATCATCAGCAAGCATCGTGACAATACAATCGCACGCATTGGCCAGATCAATGGGATCACTGACATATTCGACACTGTATTGCAGTGCAAAATCTTGTGCGACTTGTTGTGTTCTGTTCCACACAACGACATCAAAACCGGCCGCGATCAGATTGGCCGCCATCAGACGGCCCATCCGACCTAAGCCAGCAAACCCAATGCGGGTCATGATGCCACCTGGGCGCCTTCTAATCCTGAAATGGCTTGGATCAGGTTATCCTCGGTTACCTCGTCCGAACCAAAGGTGCGCATAATGCGACCGCTATACATTGCGACGATCCGATCAGAGACACGCAGAACTTCGGGCATTTCGGAACTGATCACAATGACAGCATAGCCTTGTGCTGCCAATTCGCGGATAAGTTTGTGGATTTCGGATTTGCTGCCAACATCGATCCCACGCGTGGGTTCATCCACGATCAATACATCTGGATGCATGGACAACCATTTCCCGATGACAATTTTCTGCTGATTGCCACCTGACAAATTCCCAACAGTTTGTCGCCAACCCGGGGTTCGAATGTCCAAGCTGTCTTTGTACTTATCGAATATCTTAATTTCCGCACCCTGATCCACAAACGGCCCCGAGGTTAATTTGTCAATCTGGGGCAGCGTTATATTGTCACGACAATTCATACCCAAAACCAAACCTTGGCCTTTGCGGTCCTCTGGGACCAATGAAATCCCCTTGGCAATCGCATCTGCAGGGGAATTGATCGTGACGGGTGCGCCATTTAACAAAATCTCGCCTGCGCTTTGATCGCGCAACCCGAACAGCGTTTCCGCAATTTCTGTGCGCCCTGCCCCGACCAGACCGTAAAATCCCAAAACCTCGCCGCGTCTGACGTGAAACGACACGTCTTGATACAGATTGCCACATGACAGGCCGCGCACCTCTAGTGCGGTTTCGCCAAATTCATGCGCCAGCGCTTCGCGTGATAGGTCCAGTTTGCGACCGATCATCAGCTGGGTGACATCCTCTTCGTTCGTTTCGGCAGTTTCAACTGTCCCACGATACTGACCATCACGCAAAACGCTGATGCGATCTGTCATATGAAAGATTTCTTCCATGCGGTGAGAAATATAGACAATGCCAACGCCATTATCGGTCAGATCCTTGATCACATCAAACAAAACGACCTTTTCTGCGTCGGTCAATGATGCCGTTGGTTCGTCAAAAATAACAGCGCGGGCATCATGCGTCAAAGCACGGGCAATTTCGACCATCTGTTGATTGGCAATCGATAATTCACCCACACGCGTGCGCGCATTAAACCCAACCTTAAGCATAGATAGAATTTCATCTGTCTGTGCATATAGTTTGGTCCAATCGACCCGACCAAAAGATTTTCGGGGCAATTCGCCTAAGAAAATATTTTCTGCAACACTGAGTTCAGTCGCAAGGCTAAGCTCTTGGTGAATAAACAAGATACCGTGATCTTTGGCCTCAAGGGGTGTTGTCATATTCACGGGCTGTTCATTGACAATGATTTGCCCTTCATCGGGTTGATAAATGCCGCCAAGCACCTTCATCAAGGTCGACTTTCCGGCGCCATTTTCACCCATCAAGGCATGCACTTCGCCCGGCTGGACATCAAAGGACACCCCATCCAATGCGCGAACACCGGGAAAAGTTTTGACGATATTTTCAAGACGTAAAACGGGTTGTTGCTGGCTCATACCTTCAACTCCTCTTTGCCTTTGATATTCAACTGACGATCAAGGAATAGAACCGCAATCAAAATCAAACCAATCACAAGGTTCACGGTTTCTGTGTCGGCACCGATATGCGACAATCCTTTGCGCAACAACTGGATGGCCAGCACACCGCCAAAGGTCGAAATGATAGATCCTGCGCCACCGGTTAGCTTGGTTCCGCCCAAAACAACGGCCGTGATAACCCATAGTTCATACAATTCGCCATCATTTGGGTTCACAGATCCGGATTCTGAATAAAACACCACCGCAGACAAGGCCGCCAAAAATCCGATGATCATAAAATTGATCATCATATGCGGGCCCACACGGATACCTGCATTCACGGCTGCGGTTTTATTGTCACCAATCGCATAGGCATTACGACCGTGAACCGTTTTGTTCATGATAAACCAAATGATCAAGGTAACGACCAGTAAAAACCATGTTGCCGTGTGCAGCCCCAAAAACTGTGCTTCTGCAAAATCGACCAGCGTCCAGTTCAGGTGGCTTGTGGGTTGTTCGCCATTGTACATGAACACCAGACCGCGATAACCCAACATTGACCCCAATGTGACGATAAAGGCATCCACCCCAGTTTTCCAAACGATAAACCCGTTTAGCGCCCCTAGGGCCACACCGACAATCAATGCCAAGACCCAAGAGACAGGTATTACCATATCGCCCAGCCCTGCAAACATTGGCCAGGTCATACTATCCAGCAAAACGATGGCACACAAAGCATAGATGGCCCCAACACTTAGATCGATATTGCCGTTGACCATGATAATTGTCATGCCCATGGCAATAATCCCAATCGGCGCGGATTGTTTGAACAACAACAGCATGTTGTCTACATCCATGAATGCCTTTTCACTCAGTGAAAAAAATTCACCCGCCACAGTAAAAAAGATCAGTTCAAGGACAATAAATCCCCAGATTGCACCGCGGCTTAACAAAGTTGAAAGAGTTCCAGATTTCATCAGATTTCTCCTTACGCGATGGGGGACCAAAGCTTGCCACGCTTTGCCGCGATATCAAGCCAGACTGCCAGAATAATGATGACCCATGTCACCACGTATTGAACATAGAACTGCAAACCAACCAGCAGCAGGCCGTTTTGGATAAATCCAAGGATTAAAACACCAATCACCGTTTTGAATACCGTGCCCGATCCGCCTAGCAGGGACGCACCGCCCAAAATCACGGCGGCCAGCACTTCCAGCTCTAGCCCTTGGCCCACGGTGTTTTGCGACCCCAAACTGCGGCTGGCCTGCAACAAACCGGCCGTCGCCACACAAAACGACGAAATGATATAACATATGAACACAACGCGCGGACGATGCAGCCCAGAAAACGTCGCGGCAACGCCGTTGCCACCCACCGCATATACGCTGCGACCAAATGGTGTCTTGGCCAGCAACAATCCAAGTGCTGCGGCCAGAACAACGAATATTATGATCGGCACAGGCAGCCCCATAACATCACCCTGACCGAATACCTTGAACCACGTGCCCTCTTTGTCCGCGATATCCATGTTTTTGCCACCTGAATACGTCAGGGTTAGCCCATGAATTGCCGACAACATGCCAAGCGTAACGATCAATGAATTCAGTTTTAGATAGGCGACCAGAAACCCGATAAACGCACCAAGCGCCATGGTCATCACAAACATCGTGGGAATGGCCATGCTGGCCCCAATCTTGTCATGCAAATCTAGAACGACGATTGTTGAAAACGACATCATCGATCCAACAGACAGATCCAAATTTCCGCTAATCACAACAAAGGTCACGCCAAGCGCCATGACCCCTAAAATTGCCGATGATCGGATCACACCCATGATGTTATCTGGATCAATAAACCGTGTGTTCGCGATGGAAAATCCAATCATAAAAACCACGAATGCGATCAATATGCCCTGTCGGGCAAACAATTGCCCCAAGTCTTTTTTGGTCAGACCAGCCATGGTGCCCTCCCTTTGGCCAGAGAATTATACAAGTGTCATTCCACCATCTATCATAACAATCTGGCCCGTCATGTAATCGCTGTCTTTCGACGCCAAAAATGTCGTTGTTCCAGTAATGTCGGATGGTGTTGCGACGCGACCCTTTAGAATTTCTGATGAAAATTCCTCCATGGCCTGTCCAGGTCGGTCAGACGCGCCAATTTCCATCAAGTCTTTGTCAACCTGTTCCCACATTTCTGTGGCAACCACACCGGGGGCAAACCCCGTGACAGTGATATCATGCTTTGCTAAATCACGCGCGCCAGATTGCGTCAGCGCAATAACGCCCCATTTCGATGCGCAATAGGGTGCAACATTATCAAACCCCTGACGGCTAGCGATTGACGCGGTATTAATGATTTTTCCAAATGTTCCTTGGCGTATGAACTGCTGTGCCGCCTCTTGCATGCCAATCAGGCAGCCAAGACCATTGACGTCCATTATGAATCGCCAATTCTCTTCGGTCACATCAAGAAAATTCATCGGTTTATTTACGCCAGCATTGTTAAATTTTACATCTAACTTGCCAAACTCGGCAACTGTATGTTTGATCATCGCGCGTACAGATTCACGGTCTGTGACATCGACAACCGAATTCGTAACCTTTCCGCCTCCGGCGGCGGCGCGGTTTATATTCTCTTGTGCGACGGTTTCAACTTTTTCGGCATTGATATCTGCAAAACAAACATCCGCGCCTTGATCCAAGAGCGCCTCGCCAATTGCGCGTCCGATGCCTTGGGCGGCGCCCGTGACAATACATGACCGTCCCAGCAAACGTGCCATATGATATTCCTAGCTTGTCATTGATAACTACAGAAATCGGGCGCAGCCTAAACTGCGCCCGGACGCGTATCCAATCTTAGAATACTGGTTTTGTAAAGTTGCTCATGTTGTCCTGAGTGATCTTTGGAGTGTCAAAATAGTTCAGGAATGGCACGTCTTTTCCGTCCAAAACGTCGATTGCTGTTTTCAATGCAGCTTTCGCATCATCAACAGGGGATTGATAGATCGAACCCCAATATTCGCCGCGCTCCATTGCTTCGTAACCTACGGCAAAGTTTGTCGCGCCTACGAAAATAATGCCTTCACGGCCAGCTGCTTTGGCTGCGTTCAATGCGCCAACACCCATGTTGTCGTCGCCGGAATATACGCCATTGATGTTGTCGTACTTAACCAAGAACGCTTCCATGACTTTTTGTGATTTTTCACGGTTCCAGTCACCTGGTTGCTCGTCGATTTGTTCAACATTTGGGCAAACTTCTGGCAAACGATCGTTAAAGCCTTTGGCGCGTTCGATTGCAGTTGTGTAACCAGGCTGACCAGTGATGTGAACAACTTTGGCGCTGTTTTCGATGCCCATTGCTTTGAATTTGTCACACATGATTTCTGCTGAACGCGAACCCTGTGTAATGTTGTCTGGGCCCGAGAATGACGCGATGAAATCAAAACCCGCTTCTGCGATGTTTGAGTTTGTCGCAACAACAGGGATGCCTGCGTTTTTAGCTTTACGAACTGCGGGGATTACAGCTTCGCCGTTTGTTGGCCAAATGATGATCGCGTCAACTTCTTGCTGGATCAGGTCTTCCATTTGGGCGATCTGGCGTGCAACGTCACCACCTGCGTCCAAAACAACTGTTTCGACATTTGGGTTTGCCGCAGCGGCTTCGATAAACGCTTTTTCGTATGTTGTCTGATAGCTGTCCACACCGACGTTGTTCTGTGTGATGCCGATTTTATATGTTTCTGCAGATGCTACGCCTGCAACTGTCAATGCAGCTGTCGCTACGCTTGCAGCAAAGAATGTACCTAGTTTCATAATTGGGTCTCCTCCCGTTTGGTATTCTTTCCCGGTGCGCCTTGCGGCGTGGTTGGTGCCAGATTCGACACGCCACCGGTCAATGGTTGAACGATGCAGCGTTCTGATCAGCAAAAACCTAGCAATATTGTCCATTTTGAATAATGTAATATCCAGATTGGATATTAATAGCATATATTAAGATCTGCAAATTGAACATTTTCTGAAAGGTCGGCAATGCCCAACGCAAAAACATCCATTTTGGACACAAATACACAAAAACCGTCTCGGACCCCATCAATGAACGCTATAAGAGAACATAAACCAGATACTTTTGCCTCTCCGCAGGCGAAGAATGAGGTTTTGCAAGTTACAGCGTTCTTAGAGGATTTCGCCGCCGAAGTCGAGGAAACCCTAGAGCTTAACAGCGCAAATGCGTATTTCAACATGGCCGCGTACCTAGTGCGCGGACACCTAGATGCAAAAACCATTACGCCAACAGCATTAATCAGTGCAAGCAGGGTTCCCTATGCGACGGCCACGCGCCGCCTGAAAGAAATGGTCGAGGCAGGTTTGGTCGATCAGCGTCCGCGTACCAAATCGGGCAAAAGCTTTACCATGCACCCAAGCGAGAAACTGTTAAACCAGTGGAAACGCTTAACGGGGCGGGTTCGTCGACTGGCCGAAACAAAATTTAATTCACAAAATGTTCAAAATGAATCGCAGGATTATTTCTTTGGCGGATCTTACATGGCTGCCAATTCCATTCCACCGATGCAGGTTCTGGCTGAACCGCTGAAAGTGTCGGGCGGAATCAGGGCACTGGTCCACGGTGATCCAACCTTTATGGTAATGGAAAACCTAAAACGCCAATTTGAACAGGTGATTGGAACACAAATTCACCAGCGCGCCTTTTCCATTGACCGCCTGCGTGAAGAGGCGCTGCGAAACGCAGAACGCAAAACCAGCCGCTATGACATTATCGCGCTTGATTTACCTTGGGTTGGTGAATTTGCCGAAAATGGATATTTAATGCCCTTGGCAGATGTCATGGATTTATCCAGATTGGATCCAAGCGATTTCCATACCGCTGGATGGAAAGCGGCACACTGGGGCGGTCGTGCATTTGGTGTCCCCGCACAGACGACACCTGAGTTGTTATTTTTCCGCAAGGATTTGTTTGCCCGCGCCGGCATCGAAGCACCAGCAACAACCGATCAATTGTTGCGTGCGGCTGCGCATTTTCATGACCCACATCGCGGACGATATGGCATTGCATGGAACGCAGCACGCGGCACAGCGTTGGGACATACAGTGTTAATGACCATGGCTGATTTTGGTCAGCCGATTGTCAATATGGATGAAATTGCGGGCGGCTACGATACAGACAGCTTGGCGCATCGCCCCTATGAAATCACCATCGATACGCCCAAGGGATTGGCAGCGGCTGAATTCTTGATGGAATTGTTACAATATTCGCCGCCAGACATTTTATCCATGTCTTGGTACGAACGCGTGCGTCCCTATGCGGCGGGCAACATTGCGATGGCATATGGCTATACCCTGTTGGCGCCGTATTTCGAAATGGATAAATCATCCCCCGCCTGCGGGCAAACCGGCTATGCACCACACCCCAGCGCGCCAGGCTGCGCACCCGTTGCACCGGTCGGTGGATATGTCATGGGAATCCCTGCAAATTTACCACCAGAACGGATTCCCGCCGCGGTCCAAGCCTTGATCGCGTTCACATCGCCCGAGGCACAAAAGCTGTACGTTCAAAACGGCAGCCGCACAAACCCACGCTATTCCGTAGGTGCCGACCCCGAAGTGCGCCGCCTGTCCCCCATTTTCGAAGCCGTCGACGGAATGTCGTGGCGGGACGAATTGCAGCACTGGCCACGGCCCCCCATCCCCGAAATCTGCGACATCATCCAGATTTGTGGCGAAGAATTTCACGACATGTTGCGCGGGATACAATCCCCACGCGACACCCTTAGGAAAGCCCAAGCGCGGGCTGACCTAATTCTAAAAAATAACGCGATAACGTGACTTAGGAGGAAAATCATGGACCCCAATCGCTTAAAAGGAAAAAACGTTTTAATCACTGGTGCCGCACGCGGCATGGGTGCAGCGAACGCAGAAAGCTTTGCCGCCCAAGGCGCAAACGTGTGTATTGGGGATCTTGACGTTGTTGAGGCCCAAAAAGTTGCGGACGCGATTAACGCGGCCGGAAATGGCAAGGCAATCGCCGTCAAAATGGACGTCACCAAACGCGAAGACAACGCAGCCGCCGTTGCCGCAACCGTTGAGGCCTTTGGATCGATCAACGTTGGTCTGTTTAACGCCGGCCTGAATAAACCCCGTTTCTTTATGGATATCGACGAAGATAACTGGGACATGATCATGAACGTCAACACCAAGGCGATGTGGCTGGGCATGCAAGAAACGGCCAAGCAAATGATCGCCCAAGGCCCGATGGCAGATCACCCATATAAATTGATCAACGTCGGATCAATCGCATCGCGCAAACCACTTGTTGATGTGACAGTATATTGTACATCGAAATATGGCTGTTTGGCGCTGACACATTGTGGCGCGGTCGGATTGGCTGAACATAACATCACCGTAAACGGCTATGCGCCTGGCGTGGTTGTCACCCCTCTTTGGGAACAGCTGGACAAAGATTTGGTCGATATCGGGTTCAAAGAACGCGAAGGCCAAGCCTATGACGATATCGTCCGCGATGCGTTGCAGATCAAACGCGTGTCCTATCCCAAGGATATCGTTGGCACCGCATCGTTCCTGGCATCAGACGACAGTGATTACATGACTGGCCAAATGATCCACATCGATGGCGGTTGGTGCATCCAATAACGCCACAAGTTTTCTAATCACAAAAACACACAAAGGGGCCTTGTCCCCAAGGAGACCGTAATGTCAGAACGTCCAGGCAATGCCTTAATGCCAAACCTGCTTACGCCGCAGGATCTTGAACCCAATTGGGAATGGCGCGACCGCCTGCCCGCATGGGGACATATGAGCGTCGATTTCGAACGCCGCGTCGATCACGATCGTTTGCGCCGCTATCGTTTGGCGCGCACGCGTCAAAGTCTGCAAAATTCGCCAGCCGGCACGCTGCTGTTGTTTGATGTAAACAACATCCGCTATGTATCGGCCACCAAAATTGGCGAATGGGAACGGGACAAAATGTGCCGTTTCTGTCTGCTAACCGGTGACGACAGCCCCTATGTGTGGGATTTCGGCTCTGCGGCAGAACACCACAAACGCTATTCTGATTGGTTGGAACCAGATCATTGTTTGGCGGGCGTTGTAGGTATGCGCGGCACGATCCCACCAGAATTCGGCCTGATGAAGAAATATGCCAAGCAGATCGCGGGTCTTATTCGTGATGCAGGCATGGGCGATATGCCCGTCGGTGTCGATTATGCTGAAACCGCCATGTTCCACGCCCTGCAAGAAGAGGGCCTGCACGTGATCGACGGCCAACAGATCATGCTGGCCGCACGTGAGATCAAGAACTGGGACGAAATCCAGCTGCTGACGCAGGCCGCGTCGATGGTCGATGGCGTTTACCACATGATCTATGAAGAGCTAAAACCAGGCGTGCGTGAAAACGACATCGTCGCTTTGTCGAACAAAATGCTGTATGAAATGGGCAGTGATGACGTCGAAGCGATCAACGCAATTTCAGGCGAACGCTGTAACCCGCATCCGCATAACTTCTCGGATCGTTTGATCCGTCCAGGGGATCAGGCGTTTTTTGATATTTTGCAATCGTATCAGGGGTATCGTACCTGTTATTACCGTACCTTTAACGTGGGCCGCGCAACACCGGCGCAAAATGATGCCTATGTCAAAGCGCGTGAATGGATTGATGCGTCGATTTCCATGATCAAACCCGGTGTGACCACAGATAAAGTGGCCGCAGTCTGGCCAACGGCGCAGGAACTTGGCTTTGCCAACGAAGACCAAGCCTTTGGTTTGCAATTCGGTCACGGTCTGGGTCTGGCGCTGCATGAACGGCCGATCATTTCCCGCGCTGTCAGCATGGATCACCCGATGGAAATCCAAACGGGTATGGTCTTCGCGTTGGAAACCTACTGCCCCGCGGCAGACGGATATTCCGCAGCACGGATCGAAGAAGAAGTGGTCGTCACAGAAAATGGTTGCGAAGTTATTTCTTTGTTCCCAGCAGAAGAGCTTCCAATCGCAAACCGCTACTAATCCTCCCAACTGTCTGGCCCCGCAATTTGGGGCCAGACATTTTCGAAATGAGATCACACATGAGCCCGTCAAAATCACAGCATAACGCGCAGGATTATCTGCGCATGTACCGTCAAATGGTGCGCATCCGTACATTCGAAGACAACGCAAATCAGTTGTATTTGTCCGCCAAAATGCCAGGCCTGACGCATATGTATTCGGGCGAAGAGGCCGTCGCAGTCGGCATTTGTGAAGCCTTGCGTAAAACCGATAAAATCACCTCAACGCACCGTGGCCATGGCCATTGCGTCGCCAAAGGCGCCGAGTTCAAAGAAATGTTCTGCGAACTTTTAGGCAAAGAAGAAGGGTATTGCCGTGGCAAAGGCGGATCCATGCACATTGCCGACCAATCCAACGGCAACCTTGGCGCCAACGCGATCGTGGGCGGGTCTATGGGCATTGCGACGGGTTCCGCATTTTCGGCCAAGTTATTGGGCCAAGATGACGTGACTGTCTGTTTCTTTGGCGATGGTGCAACCGCACAAGGTTTGATGTATGAAACCATGAATATGGCGGCGTTGTGGAACCTGCCCGTCATCTATGCCTGTGAAAACAACGGTTATTCCGAATACACCAAGACCGAAGAAATCGCCGCCGGATCCATTACCGCCCGCGCCGAAGCCTTTGGCATGGAGGCGTTTCAAGTCGATGGACAGGATGTATTGGCCGTCAACACATTAACCGAACAGCTGGTTGAACGCTGCCGCAAAGGCGAAGGGCCGTTTTTCATCGAATTGATGACCTATCGGTATCATGGCCACCATGTGGGCGACATCAACCGCGAATATTATCGTTCCAAAGACGAAGAACAAGATTGGAAAGAAAACCGCGATCCAATCATCCGGTTCCGCAGTTGGCTGGTGTCCGAAGGCATCGCATCCGAGGCCGAAATCGACGCGATGAACGCCGAAATCAAAGACGATGCTGCCACAGCGGTCGAATACGCATTAAACGCAAAATATCCCGATGTGTCCGAAGTGGACATGCATGTCTTTACCGACGTGACACACGCATTGGCGCAAGGATAAACACCATGAGAGAGATTACACTATCCCAAGCGGTAAACGAAGCTTTGGCCGAAGAAATGCGCCGCGATGAAACAGTATTCATCATCGGAGAAGACGTGGCCGAAGCCGGCACCCCGTTCAAAGTCCTTAGCGGTCTGGTCGAAGAGTTCGGCACCGCACGTGTTGTCGACACCCCCATTGCCGAACCCGGGTTCATGGGATTGGCCGTGGGTGCCGCGATGACGGGCACACGCCCTGTCGTGGACCTGATGTTTGGCGATTTCATTTACCTGATCATGGATCAGCTGTGTAACCAAGCCGCCAAAACCCATTACATGTCAGGCGGCAAACTGAATGTACCATTGGTGTTGCGCACCAACCTTGGTGCAACGCGCCGCTCGGCCGCACAACACAGCCAATCCCTGCATGCCTTGGTGGCCCATATTCCCGGCCTAAAGGTCGCCATGCCGTCATCCGCATATGAGGCGAAAGGCCTGATGAAAACGGCCATTCGTGACAACAACCCCGTTGTGATTTTCGAAGATAAATTGATGTACAACGACAAAGCGCCCGTTCCAGAAGAGGAATACCTGATCCCCTTTGGCGAGGCGAACATCAAACGCGAAGGCAGCGACATTACATTGATTGCCACATCGTCAATGGTTCAAGTCTGCGAAGAGGCCGCCGAAATCTTGGCCGCCGAAGGCATCAGCGCCGAAGTCATTGATCCGCGCACGATCGTTCCACTGGACGAAAAAACATTGATTGCATCGGCCAAGAAAACCAGCCGTGTGATTGTCGTTGACGAAGGACACCAAAGCTATGGTGTCACAGGTGAAATCGCAGGACGCATCAACGAAAAGGCGTTCTATCACTTGGACGCGCCAGTTTTGCGCATGGGTGCGATGGATGTGCCAGTGCCATTTTCACCAGCGCTTGAGGACATCACCGTTCCCACACCCCAAGCGGTCGTCGAAAACGCACGCAAATTGATGTCAGGGGAGATGATCCATGCCGCATGATGTCATCATGCCCGCCTTGGGCATGGCGCAGGACACAGGGCTTTTGGTTGCTTGGCACAAAAATCCGGGCGATCCTGTGGCCAGTGGCGATGTCCTGTTTGAGGTGGAAACCGACAAATCCACGATGGAGGTTGAGGCCCAAGCCGATGGCTATCTCTCACATGTCAAACACAGTGCAGGCCAAGATGTACCAGTGGGCCAAGTGATTGCACAAATCACGGACACCCCAGAACAGGCAGCTGATGCACCCGCACCTGCTGCCGCATCAGCGGAACTGCCAACAGGTCATAACATCATCATGCCCGCCTTGGGCATGGCCCAAGATACTGGCCTGATCGTGTCGTGGCACAAATCATTGGGCGACGCAGTTGCCGCCCAAGACATTTTGTTCGAAGTCGAAACCGACAAATCCACGATGGAGGTCGAAGCCGGCCAAGACGGATATCTGGCCGCCCTGCTCTATCCCGCTGGATCCGAGGCCCCCGTGGGCGAAACCATCGCAATTATCAGCACGGACAAACCCCAGACAACTGTCGCACAAGATCGCAGCATCAAGCCCACATCAGCGCCCACAGCGGTACCTGCAAAACCAGACCCAGACCCCAAGGCACAAAGCCCGAAAGCATCGATGCCAACCAAGGTATCGCTCCAATCGGCAAATGGCAAAATCCTTGCGTCGCCCAAAGCACGACGAATGGCAATGCAATTGGGACTGGACCTGAACGACTTGGTTCAGGCGAGGCATCCGCAGCCCTATCACGTGGCCGATATTGAGGTGTTGCGCACACTTGCAAAACAAACGGTTGCGACAGGTCCGGTGGCCCAATCCTTGCAGCTTAAGGCGAAAATCAATCCCGCCGCGTTGTATGATTTTACAGACTGGTCGGGAACATCGGATGATGCCAACCTAATTGCCAAATTTGCGGCCAGTGCCATGGGCGCACAAACAGCCACCGTTACGGTTGCCAGCCCCATCGCTGCACGTCATTTCAGCGTTGACCAAAGTGGAACAGCACCGCTGACGGACGCGCCAGACAGCGTGGATCTGATGGTATTTGACCTTAGAAATTCACCGCTACAGGCCGCACAGGTGGGCAGCGAACATGCGCCAACGCTTACTTTGATCCAGAAATCCGCAAAAAAACTGACAATCACGTTGGAATATAGCGCCGATCAAATGACCGCGCATCAGGCCATCACCTTTATCACCGAATTTAGCCAAATACTTGAACAACCGCTGCGTCGATTGTTGTGAACCAAGGAATACAGACATGGAATACACAGACCTATATATCAACGGAAAATGGGAAAAAGGCGCATCAAACGAACGCTTTGACGTCCTAAACCCTGCAACAGAACAGATCATCGCCTCTGTGGCTTCGGCTGATATTGCTGACGCAGATGCCGCCCTAGATGCGGCAGAGGCCGCAATGAAAGAATGGGCCGCCCGCACCCCCCGCGCGCGATCCGAAATTCTGCGCAAAGCGTGGGAATTAATGACCGCCCGTTTGGATGAATTTGCCCATCTGATTACCTTGGAAAATGGCAAAGCCCGCGCGGACGCCATGGGCGAGGCCACCTATGCCGCCGAATTTTTCCGCTGGTTCGCAGAAGAGGCCGTACGCGCCGATGGCATGATCACCCACGCCCCTGCCAGTGGTGCACGCATTATGGTCCAACACAAACCTGCGGGCCTGGCCGTTTTGGTCACCCCATGGAATTACCCCGCCGCAATGGGCACCCGTAAAATCGCGCCGGCCTTGGCCGCAGGATGTGCGGTGATCATCAAACCCGCGTCGGAAACACCCCTGACAATGCTGGCCCTGATGCCCTTGCTAGAAGAAGCGGGCGTTCCAAAGGGATTGGTCAATGTTTTGCCATCCAAACGTACGGGCGCCTTGGTCGATCACATGCTACATGATCCACGCGTGCGTGTTGTCAGCTTTACTGGCTCCACAGGCGTTGGTCGCAAACTGTTGCATTCGGCTGCCGATCAGGTGCTGAAACCGGCAATGGAATTGGGCGGAAACGCGCCCTTGATCGTGTTTGAAGACGCCGACATCGACGTTGCCGTCGAAGGTGCCATGCTGGCAAAAATGCGCAACTTGGGCGAAGCATGCACCGCCGCCAACCGGATCTATGTCCATGACGCAGTTGCGGCCGAATTTACCAAAAAATTCACCGCCGCAATGGGCGCATTGAAAATGGGTGATGGAACCGACCCCACCATTGATGTGGGTCCATTGGTCAACGCAGATACCCGTGACAAGGTCGCCGAATTTGTGGCCGATGCCGTGGCCAAAGGTGCCAAAATCGAAGTGGGCGGCCAAACACCTGATGGGGTAGGATTTTACTATCCACCAACAGTTTTATCGAATGTTCCGGAAACCGCCGACTGTGTGCATGACGAAATCTTTGGCCCAGTGGCTGCGATCCAAACCTTTAGCGATCAAGAGGACGTTATTCGCCGCGCAAATGACACCGAATACGGATTGGTTGCCTATGTCTTTTCCGAGGATATGAAACGTGCGTTACAGGTTTGCGAACGCTTGGACTATGGCATGGTTGGTCTAAACCGTGGATTGGTATCGGATCCCGCCGCGCCATTTGGTGGGACCAAACAATCTGGTTTGGGCCGTGAAGGCGGGCACGAAGGTATGTTGGAGTTCATGGAAACCCAATACATCTCGGCCAGTTGGTAAGGGCATAAAATGTCAGATATCATTGCATCCCCGTCGGTACGGACCAAGGCCCGTGAACGCGGCATAGATTTGGAACAGCGGGCCAAGCAATTGGGCCGCACGCATATCACGTTGGATGATTTGTCCAATACGGTCCCCATGGGGACAGGGTCATCAGATCATGGTAAATATTGGGACGTGGATCACGCCCAATATGGCCCAGTGACCGATGAACCCACCAGCCGCTTTGCCCAAGTGGCCAGCGCCAATCTGGGCGCGGCCAACGCGATGATCCCACAAGTGACCCATCACGATCAGGCCGATGTGTCCCAGATCGAGGCGTTTCGCAAATCACTAAAATCTGAGGCCGCCGAACGCGGCATCAAAGTCACGGGGTTAGCATTCCAAGTCATGGCACTGGCGCGCACCCTGCGGGCGTTTCCATTGTTCAACACATCCCTTTCGGCAGATGGCAAAACACTGACCTACAAGGATTATGTCCATATCGGAATTGCGGTTGATACGCCGTATGGATTGATGGTGCCGGTCATCCGAGACGCGGATCGCAAGGGTATATTTGAACTGTCGCGCAACATTTCCGATCTGGCAAAACGCGCGCAGGATCGCAAATTGGGCCCAGATGAAATGGGGGGTGCCTCTATGTCGATCTCTAATCTGGGTGGCATCGGTGGTACCGCCTTTACCCCGATCGTCAATCCGCCCGAGGTGGCTATTTTGGGCATTACCAAAACCAAAATGGAACCCGTTTGGAATGGCGAAACATTCGTGCCAAAACCGATGACGCCCTTGGATCTAAGCTATGACCACCGTGTGATCAATGGTGCCGATGCCGCGCGGTTTATGACACATCTGTGTAAACTGTTGTCCGACCCACGCCATTTGGTACAAATCTAGGGAAATCCGATGTCTGAAACACATGCTGAATTAATGGTTCTGGGCGCAGGCCCGGGTGGATATGCCTGTGCGTTTCGCGCCGCTGATCTGGGTCAATCCGTGGTTATTGTTGATCCCCGCGACACATTAGGTGGCGTTTGCCTAAACGAAGGGTGCATTCCATCCAAGGCATTGTTGCACGCCGCCGAAATCATTCGCGACGCCGAACATGCCGCCGATCTTGGGATCAGTTTGGGCAAGCCCAAAATCGATTTGGACAAATTGCGCGCAAACAAGGATGGGATTATTTCCAACCTGACCACAGGCCTAAAAGGCATCGCAAAACGCCGCAAGGTGACACATGTGCAAGGACGGGCCAAGTTTTCATCGCCAAACGCTGTTGACGTGGATGGCACCACGTGGACCTTTGACAAATTGGTGATTGCGGTGGGATCGCGTCCTGCCGCCCTGCCCGGCTGGCCGCAGGATGATCGCATCTGGGACAGCACGGCCGCACTGGAACTGCGCAGCATTCCCAAGGCCCTGACCATCGTAGGCGGCGGTATCATCGGGCTGGAAATGGCGACCGTTTATTCCGCATTGGGATCACAGGTTACAATCGTCGAATTTGTGGATCAAATTGCCAATGGCGCGGATGCAGATGCGGCACGGATCTTGGCCGGTGCACTGACTGCGCAGGGCGTGACAATTCACACCTCTACCAAAGTGACCGACGTCAAAGTCACAAAGGCCAAATTGACCCTAAGCTGCGAAGGCGGCTTTGCCGGTGAATTGGACGCGCATGCCGTGATCCAAGCTGTCGGCCGTCATTCCAATGCCCCAATGATCGCACCCGAGGCTGCAGGCATCAACATCGACGATCGTGGCATCATCAACGTAGACGCACAGGGCAAAACCAACGTCGATCATATCTATGCTATTGGCGATGTAACCGGCAATCCAATGCTGGCGCACCGCGCCACGCATCAGGGCCATGTCACCGCCGAAGTCATCGCGGGCCACCGTGCAGAGTTGGATACCATCCTAATCCCGTCGGTCGCCTATACATCGCCAGAGTTGGCATGGGTTGGCATAACTGTGGACCAAGCAAAATCCAAAGACATCGCGCATAAAGTCACGTCGTTTCCATGGGCGGCCAGCGGTCGCAACCTTGCTTCGGGCGGTGGTGAAGGAATGACCAAACTGATTTATTGCCCAGACACACACCGCATTTTGGGGGCAAGTTTGGTGGGCAAAAACGCGGGCGAGCTGTTGGCAGAATGCACATTGGCCATCGAAATGGGCGCAACATTAGAAGACATCGCATTGTCCATTCATGCCCATCCCACGCTGTCAGAAACCATCGCATTCGCCGCCGAACGCGCCTTGGGCACGTTGACAGACCTGTAACCGTGGACCTGAACGAATGAAATACAAGGCGGTGGATCCTGCACCGCCTTGTCAATCATCTGAACATGTCTACCGACAGTTGACCGCTTGTTGCGTGTTTGTAATCACGCAGGCCCCCGCCAATGCATCAGGATCGGGACCCGCCACAATCACGATCAACTGATCAGGTTTAGGAAAGAATGACACAAGACGCGATTTGACATTCTCGGCGGTTATCTGGGCAATTGCTTGACCCAGTTTGGGTATCACAGTTACATCCAATTCAGCCAAGGCTTGGCCCAAAATCGTACGGGCCGCGATATCGACGTATTCGACATTATTTGACACGCCATCCGACAAATTTTTCCGCAGTCCAGGCAATGTCGACAAATCAGGATCTGAGACAAACGTGCCATATACTTGGGTGACGGTATCGCGTGCCTGTTCCAATTTATCCGGCTCAACTTCGCCGAACACAAATAAAATGCGGGTGTCCAAATTGAAATCAGCAAACCCGGTTTGGAAACCATAGGTTGCACGCAAATTGGTGCGAATTGCCTCTTGCAGGGGACCGTTGACAGGATCACCCAAGACTTGCAATGCCAATAGGTCGGTCATATCATTCAACACCGCAACAAAGGCTTGGTCTAATTCAGCCACCGAAACATCGACATCGGGCCAGGCCAGAAATTGAACTAAAATGCGATCCGGCGCAGCGTAATACATGTAAAAATCAAAGCTGCGCACCAATCAAAACGACGCCAATTCCAATTAATTTTTTCACAATTTATCGATCCAATTTATGCTAAGGATTTATCAAACGATACCACCCAAGGATGACGTTTCAATAAAAAAACGTGCCAAAGGTGTAAATCGTTTCCGAATACGATATATAGAATTGCAAATTTATTGCATCTAAGGCCAACCCAATGCTAAGCGCGCAGAGATTGCTAAACATTTGTTCGAACCTTAATCAAAGGAACTGCTGTTGATTGCCTTTGCCAAATCAATAAATCGACCCAAAATTCGATTGTCGATCTTTGTCACGCTTTACACACTGTACACTTTGGTGGCGTTTCAGGATCCACTATGGTCCTATGCCCGCCAAGTCGCCGATCCAGCTTCGTTCCTTGGGGTCTTGCAACTGACATCGTTGCAGATTTTGCAGATCACCTTGATGGCCAGTTTTTTATACTTATGGTCACTGATTGCAATTTGGCTGATGAAGATAATCGCCATAATCTTGGTCATGACAAATTCCGTTGCGTTGTATTTTATTTCTGTCTATGGCATCGAAATAGACCGCAGTATGATTGCCAACATTTTAAATACCGACGCGCGTGAAACGGGCGAATTGATGCATATTTCAATGGCGCCATACATCTTGATCTTGGGTGTTTTACCCGCTGCTGCCATCGTTTTTACCAAGATCACCCCCCCAAACCGCATGTGGCGTCTGGCGATGATTTTTACACCCCTTCTTGCATTGGTCGGCTTTGTGGCCGCCACGTCCCACACAATGCTGTGGTATGATCAGCACGCAACCCGTATGGGAAGTCGCATTTTGCCATGGTCCTATATTGTGAATACAGGCCGTCATTTCAATAGTTTAGCCCAGGCGAACCGCCCCCAAGAATTATTGCCCAACGCAACCTTTGCAAATGCCCCCGCACAAAAAACAGTTGTGGTCCTAGTAATCGGCGAAGCCGCGCGTGGCGATAACTTTTCACTGCTCGGGTACGAAAGGCCAACAAACCCCTTTACCCAAGGATTAGGAATTTCCGCATTTCCCATTGGACAAGCCTGTGCGACCAACACAATTGGGGGCACCGCCTGTATTTTGACCCACCAAGGGTCCCAGGCATCGTCGCGGACGGTTTTCGAACCATTGCCAAATTACCTAAAACGTCATGGAATTTTCACGATCTATCGCAGTAATAATTCCGGACCGCCACCGATCCAAGCCGACATCATAGAGCCCGCGCGTAAATTATTAGAAAATTGCGCTGAAACCGACTGCCCAGACAAATTATATGATGAAATATTGATCGATGGACTGTCTGATATTGTCGCGCGAACCGCCCAAGAGCGCGTTTTTATCTTTTTGCACCAAACGGGCAGCCACGGCCCAGCATACAGCCAAAAATATCCACCCGATTTTGAACATTTTAAACCGGTCTGCGATACAGTCCAAGTGTCACAGTGCAGCTATGAAAGTCTGCGCAATGCCTATGACAACACTATTCGATACACAGATTATCATATGGCCGCATTGATCAAGCAACTTGGATCGCTGGAAAACACAGCAACTGCGGTTATTTATGTATCAGATCATGGGCAATCCCTTGGCGAAAACGGGTATTATCTTCATGGTGCGCCGGTTAAAATTGCGCCACCAGAACAGCTGCGAATACCGTTTTGGGTTTGGATGTCGCCAGCCTTCAAACAATCGCGCGGCCTAAGTACAGATGCCATCGTGCGCGACACCACACATCCGCATGATTTCCCCTTTCATTCGGTGATGGGCGCGTTTGGGATGCAAAGCGATATTTACAAACCGGAATTTGACGTATTCGCCCCACCGCGAAATTGATCATTTTTGACGATAGGCCTGATCATAATCCGTAATTTGCGGGGCAAGCGTCCCGCGTTTTACTGGTGGCAGGTCTGCAACAATCAAGGTTGGGCAAAGGCCCGCTTGGGCCAATGGTTTGCCATTGGGACCGACCACAATCGACCGTCCACCATAGGTCAGGCCATTTTCCGTTCCGCAAAAATTTGCATAGACAACGGATAGTGCATTTTCGCAGGCGCGCGCGGGGATCAAGATATCTTGGACCTCGTCATAGCCGATGGGGTTCGCCGTGGGCACCAAAATGGCATCCGCCCCACATCGTGCCAAGGCGCGGGCGGGTTCAGGAAATTCAATTTCATAGCAAATCAGAATGCCCAACCTGCGGCCGCAAAAATCAAAAACATGCGGGTCCCCTGCCCCGCGCTGGAATACGGATTTTTCCATTTCCCCAAACAAAATGCATTTTCGATGGTGGGCAATTACGCAGCCGTCGGTGTCAAACACGCAAGCTGCATTATAGATGCAATCCCCATCATCGCGTTCGGCCCAACCGATCGTCAGTCCGCAGCGATAGTGTCGTGCCATTGCCGCCAGTGTTACCATCCATTCGCCCGACTGATCCTGTGCCGCGGCGCGGTGGACATCTGGGCAATGGTAGCCGGGCAGCATTAATTCTGGGGCCACCAACATCTTGGCCCCCTGTTTTGATGCAGCCGCCAGTGCCACGTCAATCTGGGCCATAGCGCCGCTGATATCACCAGCTGTTGGGTTCGGCTGCAAAATGGCGACCTTCATCGACACCCCCTAGTCTGATAACGCGACAGGTCCGCGGTCTGGATACAAATCCCCCGGCCCCGGATTTTGCGCAGCAGAATGCCCACCCAGATGGGCCATCACACCCCACACAGCGTTTAGCGATGTCTGCACAGCCCCTTCGACCCAGGCGGGTGTCCAGCTGACACCGTCACCGGCCAGGAATACGCCGCGCTGTCCATCGGCAAAGCCGTTTTGCATGAAATGGCCATAGATGCGGTGATTGTATCGGTAATGCCCGGGCAATGCCCCTTTGAATGCGCCTAGGAAATTTTCGTCCGCTTCCCAACTGACACAGATGGGTGCGCCGCGAATATGGGCGGCAATATCAACATCGGGATAAATTTTACCCAAGGCGTGCAATGCCAACTGGGTGCGCCGTTCGCTGTTCAGCGGCAGCACCTTTAACGCGTCGGTCATCCACGCATAGCTTAGACAAATGACAGCCGGCTGATCCGGCCCATTGTCAAAGAAATACGTCCCCCGCGTCAAACGATCTGTCAGGGTCATCGACATCAACGGTTGCCCCGTTTTGGGATCGATATCTTTCCAAAATGGGCGGTCCACCATGACAAAAGTTTTCGCCGCCTGCATATAACGCGTGCGATCCAGCGCCATCCATAGTTTTTGATCAAACAGGCTTTCTTGGGTATCGATCGACGTTGTCAACAAATGGGTTTGGCAGGTCACGATTACGGCAGGATATGTGGTTTCATTTCCCCATTGGTCGCGCACGGCAATCCCGTCACCATCACGGGTCAATGCGCTGACACGGCTGCGCGTGGCGCCCCCGTGCAATGTGGACAGGCTGGTGCCATCTGGCCAATGGTTACAGGGCACGCACAATGCCCACAACCGATGCAATACATTTTCAACGCCACCCACGATGAAGCGTTGATCATCATCCAGTCGCAGCAAATTAACCCGCAGAATTTCCAGCATCGAATTGGGGAAATCACTGTCCCAGCCGCCGGTGCCAAAACCGACCTGTCCGAAAACTTCGCGGTGTTCAAAGCTAAGCCCAGCAAAGGCCTTGGAATGGGTCACAAAATCGTAAAACGTGCGTTCATCCCAGTCGCGTACCAATGGATCCCAAATCGCCTTGATCGCATCAAAATCCTGTCGCGCGATGGCCGATTGCAATTCGCTAAACGATGCCTGCTGTTCCAGCGCCGCATTATAGGCCTGTTCAATTTCGCGGTATATGGGAGGCAGATCGTCCAAGGTGCGCGCGAAATGGCGCCGTCCCTCTAATTCGATGACGGTGGATCCGGCCGCCTGCGTCAATGGATTGGGAAAGGGTTTGCTGTCACATCCTACCAGATCAACATAGTGATAAAACCCCTTGGATGATATGGGAAACCGCATCCCCCCCAATTCGGCAATGGTATGTTGACTGCCCTCAAAGGGGCGCGACCGCAACCGGCCGCCAAATTTCGACGATTCATAGACCACCGGTTTCAGCCCCAATTTCATCAATTCAAAGGCGGCGATAATCCCCGCCGCGCCCGCACCAATAATAGCCACCTCTTGGCCCAAGGCATCGCGCGGAACCGATCCCAATCCAGCGGGATGTTTGATCCAATCCGCATAGGAATATGGAAAATCCGGCCCAATAGCCGCAAAATCGCTGGAAAAATTCGTCATATCGGTTCCCTGACCCTGTCGCTGCGACGGTGTGTACAATATCTCTGCAAAAATTCTATGCGGCCCTGATGAAAAATTGAACCACTATTTTGGCGCGCGCTGCACGCCGCTACGTCACATCACGTTTGGGTCGTTGTTTGTTTGGCACCCGTTTCCCGCGGTATTTCACGGTCAGGTCCAATGGCGTGTCATTTTCATCATAAACGCCGATAATAACCCCGCGTTTGCGCGATTTGGTGCGCATTTCAATCAGCTGTTCTGGGCTGCGGGTGGTGCGTTGGGATTGGCGGCGGGTCCATTTGAACAAATGGTCATACATCACATCAATCACGCCCCCATGATCTGCACTGTCCCCCAAATCCTGCAGTTCGTCAGGGTCGTTTTGCAAATCAAACAACATCGGGCGATAGCCGCCTTCGAAATGGATCAATTTCCACCGTGTTGTGGCGACCATAAACATGACCGCATCACGCACTGCAATATTGTTGATATGCGCAATGGGGGTGGCGGAATAATCATATTCGCAAATGACAAAGTCGCGGGCGGTTGTGCGCTGCTGGCCATGTAATATGGGGACCAAGCTTTCCCCTTCTAGGATGTGGGTCGCAGGGGTGCCACCCGCCAGATCAACAAATGTCGGTGCCAAATCAATCGATTCCACCAGTGCGTCACATACCGTACCCCGTGTGGCATCGGCCTGTGGGCTGGGATCATAAATGATCAGTGGCACCCGCGTTGCCGCATCATGGAAAAACGTTTTTTCCCCCATCCAGTGATCGCCCAGAAAATCGCCGTGGTCTGATGTGACCACGATCACCGTATCTTGCAGCCGCCCTATTTGTTCCATCCAATCCAACAGACGCCCCATCTGATCGTCGGCCTGTTTGATCAACCCCATATAGGCAGGGATCACCGCATCGCGCACATCTGATCGCGAAAACGCTTGGCCCACTTTGGTGTCCATAAACATCCCAAACACAGGGTGCGCGTGATCGCGTTCGCCATCCGACCGGACAACTGGTTTGATGTGCTCTGGCCCATACATCGATGCATAGGGTTCGGGCACGATATAGGGCCAATGCGGTTTGATATAGCTTAGGTGACAACACCACGGCCCATCATGCGATTGCATAAATTCCATACCCCGCCCCGTCAGATAGGGGGTTTCGCTGTCTTCCTCTGCGATATTGGCGGGTTCAGCGGAATGTTTCAAAAACCAGCCGGACAGAACATTTCCATCTGCATCAATGCCAGAATTTGCGAAATCATGCCACGGGTTGTCGCTTTCATAGCCTTTGGCGCGCAGCCAGTCGTTATAGGTTTTGGCGCCATCGGGGTCGTAAAACCCATCTTCGCCCTCGGGGCGCATGCCGTCATCGCGCTCGAATACGTCAAACCCGCATTCGGCCACGCGTGCGCCAATGATGCTGTCTGGTTCCAGCCCCAATCGCGCCATGCCCTCTTGGTCGGCGCGCATATGGGTTTTGCCCACCAGATAACAATCCATCCCCACCTGTCGCAGGTGATCGCCCATGGTCATTTCCCCCACCTTAAGCGGAATGCCATTCCAACTGGCTCCATGGGAATGGACATAACGACCCGTATAGGTGGACATGCGCGACGATCCACAGATTGGCGATTGAATATAGGCGCGATCAAAGCGCACGCCCATTTTTGCCAGTCGGTCAATATTGGGGGTGTGCAAATGCGGATGACCATAGCAGCTAAGATAATCCCAGCGCAGCTGATCAAACATAATGAACAAAATGTTTTTGGCCATACCTCACCCATTTTTGAAATGTTTATTGTGGCGTCAGTTTAGCGCAAACCTTCGCGGCGCGATAGCCGGATCAGCCCCCTAAAATGGGAAAACCCCGCCTAATTTAGACGGGGTTATTTTGTTTTATTTTGGCAAGGTTACGCCAGTAGCGCACGTTTATCTGATTTATGCGCTTTGGCCAGCATCACACCCTGTTCGCCGTCCAAGAATGGGCCGGCTGATGGTGTTTTGCTGAAATCAGCCGATTGCAATTCGGGGAATATCGCCATGATTTCCGCACGCGCCGCAGGTGCCAGAGCTGCCATCGCTTGGTCACCGGTATAGAAGGATTCCGTCGCCAAGCCGTCTGAAAACACGACCTCGTGCTGGTCAAACATGATGTGGACGTAAGTCACCGCATCCATATCATCCGCAACCGCCACACCGGGCAGTGGCAACAGGTGTTTCGCGGCAACCAGCGCTTCGGGCTGGCCTGTGACCTGATGTGCCAGATCGGACCGCACCAACACACGGTGTTGCGGCGATACGATCAAATCACGGCTGGGCATGTTTGGTCCCAAGGCACCCTGACGGATGCGAATGGGGCGATGCGCAGGATGCTGTGCAAAATGCGCCGCGTCCAAGCTGCGCTGCCCGATCCAACGCACAGGCGCATAGCCGCTGTCGATGGTCAGCACCATATCACCCTGCCCCAATTCACCCACCATACGTTCGCCCATGTCTGTCATCACCATGACGTTGTCGGCAAAACAGGTCACGCGGGTGTTTTCTGTTGTCAAATCGTCAGCGGTCAAGCTGCCGTCATCATTGGCAAAGGTCAGCGATCCATCCAGTTTGGACATATCGGAATAATCACCCGTTGATTGGTTTAACACACCATCATCGGCAAAGTCGGCGCGCAGATCATTCAGATCGGCATAGTATTTGGACAAATCGACCACGTCTTGGTCTTCGTCCTCTTGACCGCTGGTGCCTGCATCAAAATCGGTAATTTCGATGTCGCCAGTCCCATCCCAGTCAAAGATATCACTGCCTGCGCCGCCGTCGATTGTGTCGTTCCCGTCGCCGGTCACAATCGTATCATCGCCGTCGCAAGCGTCGATGTCATTGGCACCATCACCTGCGTCAATACTGTCATTACCTGTGCCGGCGTCGACCGTATCGTCACCCGATCCAACCACTGAATGACTGGGTGTGGCATACATATCTGGGTAATCCATAGTCTCGGATGCTGGATCCAACGCGGTCGCAGTAATCGCGCCACCCACGTCTAATAATTCGGCATCCTCACCATCGGTTTCGTCAGGAATAAAAAAATCGACTTGCGCAGCTGTGTTGGGATCAAGGACGGACAAAAATGTTCCACTGACCTCGACGCCACCGACCGTAATGGTTCCATGCGTGACATCCGTGACATCGGTGTAATCCGTACCGCCAACACTTAATGTTTGCCCTGTCTCTTCGTCTGTTGGACCACCGTTATTATAAACCAGTGTACCCTTGGTATCGCCGATGTCGCGAACATACATTTCCCCAATTGACGACACCGTACCAGTCGTGGGATGTGTTGCGCCGTTCAGCGTAATCGAAAATATTTTTATTCCTGTGTAATCCGCCATTGCATTTCTTCCATTTCACTTAGGCACTTATAACGGCCTGAAAATTGCGCAGGTTAGTACACCGCATTCCGACCTATACCTTTTGCCCACACATCTACTCTTTCAGATCAAGGCTGGACCTTGGTTGGCCAAACCTCAATTGCGTTTGTGTGGTCTTGGATAACGACGCGTTAAAATATTCCCTTACGAATATTCTGCGCACATCCAAGGTATCTGCCAATACGCAAACCAGTTTCAGTCGCGAATAAACCACGCTAATGCGACAGATAAATGTTATCAATATGATTATTTTTTAATCTTGGCCACATTTCCCATAAAATGCGCCACAGTCCTGCCCCAATTTATCGCATGACAGCATGCACCGCCACTCGAACACAATCTAGGGTTAACTGCCTGCCAAATCGAAATTTTTAGTCTTGGTACGCGGGGGCGCCGATATGGGTTGTCAACGTGCCCAGGCCATCGATTGACACCATGCATGTATCACCGATATTCAACGCGCCAACACCCTCCGGCGTTCCTGTCAAAATGATATCGCCCGCTGCCAAAGATACCGATTGGGATAATATCGAAATAACGTCAGGAACCGCCCAAATCATATCACCCAGATCCGCAGACTGTCGCTGTGATCCATTTACAATTGTCGATATTTTTCCCGTGCTCAGATGGCCAATTTTGGCCACAGACTGGACTGCGGAAATTGGCATGCTTTGGTCAAAACCCTTGCCCATATCCCACGGGCGGCCCATCTCCTTGGCCTGTGACTGGATATCGCGGCGCGTCAGATCGTTTGCAATCGCATATCCCCAAACATAATCCAGGGCCGACGAACGCGCAATATTTTGCCCCCCCGCGCCAAGGATGACGGCCAGCTCGCCTTCGAAATGCAGGTTCGCTGTTTGGGGCGGATATGGAATTGTCGCACCATCAAACACAATCGCATCCGCGGGCTTGCAGAAAAAAAACGGTGGTTCGCGGTCTGGATCGCGGCCCATTTCACGGGCATGGGCCGCATAATTGCGTCCAACGCAGAAAATGCGACGGACAGGAATTTTTTGGTCGCTATCGGCCACTGCAACATAGGGTTGCGGTGCGGGGGGGAAAACGAAATTCATGCCAGTCACCTGTTTCTTGGGATCACAAATATCAATCTGCCCTAAATCAAATAGGTTGTCACCATCAGATCAGAAGCCCACAAACAATTCCAGGTGCGCGGTTATCATATTGATCATTGTTATTTTGAAAAAATGACGGCGCGTTCAATTAGTGTTAAATATGTATTGCCACAGGGGCGACAGACGCCACAAAAAATCAAGCCAAACGCTTGAAAAATTCGGGAAGCAAATCAGGCCATGCCTAATGATTTTCATAACATCTCAAAAACATTCGACGTTGCCTATGACACGCTACGCAATCGTATTATGACGCCTGAGCTGCCTCCGGCCACAAAATTGAATCGCCGAGAGTTAGAGGCCGAGTTTGGTGTCAGCCAAACCCCGATCCGGGACGCGATGACGCGTCTGTCCGATGAACATTTGATTGATATCTTTCGTCAGTCCAAGACAATGATCGCACGCATCAACCTAGAAGAACTACATACCGTTTTCTTGCTGCGCAACGCCATGAAAAACGATCTGGCCGAACGGCTTGCACAAGGTGTGTCACCTGCGGATTTTGAATGCGCGCATCACATTGTCAGAATACAACAACTTGGGCTAAGCGCAAATGAAACGCTGGAAACCTTTGTCGAACAGCAGGATATGTTCGTTAAATCTCTTTACCAGACGACCGG
>Ga0181573_10001028_pt1 | contig 28429 bp, 21 predicted proteins | sample 101ome_25_FD_148643 | JGI IMG/M metagenome (GOLD analysis project Ga0181573, IMG submission 148643) | Coastal salt marsh microbial communities from the Groves Creek Marsh, Skidaway Island, Georgia - 101409BT metaG (spades assembly) | ecosystem: Environmental > Aquatic > Marine > Intertidal zone...
ACTGCATGCCCCAACGCCGCCTTGATCACCTCCTCACTACACCGCTGCAACCCCAACCGCCGCATCTCACCCTCCAACACATCCGGCAAAAACGACGACACCATCGATACCGTCGTCGACGTCGACGTCGCCGTCGTCGTCGACCTCGTCGATACCGCATCCCCCTCGACAACCCCCTCGACAACCCCCACATAGATCATCGTCGGATGATCCGCAAAATGCCGCCGCACCACAACCTCAATACCACCGTGCGCCCCACGCCCACCCGCCCCCCGCCGAATCGCCACGTCAATATCATTCGACTCCAACGGCGACGACCCCCGACTCGTCATCGCCATCGTCATCGTCATCGTCATCGTCGGACGATCCCTCGAACCCTCAAACCCTTGAATCTGCTGCCTCGGCACCACCGACGACCCCGACCCATTTCTATACCCCGATTCAAAAAACGCCCCTTCGATGTCGTGTCCCCCCCGATGCCTTCCCGCCACGCCCTCACCACCGTCCCGATCCAAACTCGCCATCCGCATCGACCTCGACCCAGCATCCAGCCCACGCGGATCCCCACTCGTCGTCGAGGGCGGAGGCATCATCGTCGTCGTCGTCGTCGTCGTCGCCAGTCTCTCCTTCCCCTTCCCCTTCCCCTTCCCCTTTTCCTTTTCCTTTTCCTGCTCCCGCGCCGCCAACTCCAACGCCGCCAACGCCAGACTCGACCCTTTCCCCTTCCGCTCCCGGTCCAGAGAAACCGACGAACCCGATTCAAACGCGGGAGCAGGCGTCACCGTGGCGACAGGGACCGGGACTGGGACTGGGACATCCCACGGATCCATGGTGGTATACGAGTCGCAGTAGAGAGACGGCGACAGCGACAGAGAGAGACTCGTTCGACTCGGAATGTGATAATCGAGGGTCGGAATTCCTCGTGAAAATTGCCCGTCCTCACGGACACGGACACAATACACTGTGATACATGATGTATAGAGTATAGAGTATAGAGTAACGAGTATAGAAATAGAATGTGTGGTAGAGAGGGCCACCGCGGGGTAACCCTGGCCCCGACTCGCCCGCGTGGGGCCCGGACCGTGGGCCCCCCCCCTCTCTCATACACACACAACCATAACGATGACGAAGACGAAGACCCCGACGACACGGACAGACCGTCGGTCTCGTCGTCGGTCTCCTCCGCCTCCGTCTCCTCCCGGGGGCGAGGGCAGGGCGAAGCGGCGCAAGACGAAGAAGGACGGGGTGCATGAGCATGCACCAGTCGAGGACGAGGAGGAGGCGTTTCCTCGAGGGGGGGGCGGGGCGTACATTGCCCCGGTGGAAATGAAGAGAATACGCGAGGTACGTGTGTGTGGCGGGGTGGCGGGGTGGGTTGAGGGCGGAACGAGCGTTCTTGCTGGTTTTCATCATCGTCAGGACGGCATGTCAGGACGGCATGTCCTTGGAGGTCGGAGGTCGGGGAGCGGAGGTCGGGGAGCGGAGGTCGGGGAGCGGAGGTCGGGGAGCGGACTGCTGCAGAGACCGCTCGAGGCGACCGCTCGCGCACGCGCACGCGCACATCTCACGTCTCACGTCTCACGTCTCGCGTCTCACGTCGCGCTCTTCACGCCTTGCAGGAGGCCGAGGCGGAGGTGCTGCAAGAGACGTTGTCGTTGGACACGCAGCGTCACCTCAGGTCGTCGACGGGCAAAACGCAGAAGCGGGGAGGAACGGTCGGGAAGAAACAAACGAGGTCTTCGTTGGCAGATACGTCGTATGAGGAGGAGGATTTCTTCAAGTCGTTGGCGCCGTCAAAGGTTCCGAAGTTTGTCGAGTTGTTGAAGTTCAAGTCGGTGGGTCGGGGGCTCAAGGTGCTGGGGGTGGTGACCGAGGTGCTGGCGACCGAGGTGCGGGTGAGTCTGCCGCACGGGCTGCGGGGGCGGGTGTTGCTGGAGAATGCCGGGGTGCGTTCCGCCATTGGGCAGGGGAATCAGGGGAATCGGGGACATACCGGAACCACGCATCTGGGTGGGTGGTTCTCGCCCGGGCAGGTGGTGCGGTGCCGGGTGGTGGCAGACGCGATGCGTCTCCAAGGCGCGGGAGGCCACGGTACCGGGACCGGGCGGAATGCGTTGGTGGAGTTGTCGGTTGATTTGGAGTATGTGCATGAAGGGTTGCGGAAGGATGCGGTGTTCGAGGGGGCGTGTCTGACGGGGTCGGTGCAGAGTGTGGAGGATCACGGGTACGTGCTGGGGTTTGGGGTGAAGGGGGCGTCTGGGTTTCTGGCGAAGAAGGATATCGATGGGTTGAAGAAGGTCGGGTCGCTTGTGGATGTCAAGGTCGTGTCGGTCGTGTCGGTCGCCGGGAGGGGGCAGGCGCGGCGGGCGGTGGTGACGGGGGCGGACGAGGTGGTGCGGGGGGCGACGACGCAGGGGTGGGCGGGGGTGGATATGAACGCGTTGCTGCCGGGGATGCTGGTGAATGTGAGTGTGCGGAATGTGTTGTCGGATGGGGGGTTGTTGGTGTCGTTTCTGACGTTCTTTACGGGGACGGTGGACCCGTTTCATCTCCCGCCGGCGTCGGGGGGCGCGGGCTACAAGGCCGGTCAGAAGCTGAAGGCGCGGGTGTTGTATTGCGATCCGGAGCGGAAGCAGGTGGGGTTGAGCATGTTGCCGCATGTGTTGGGGTGGGAGGGGGCGAGGTTGCCGGATGCGAGGGCGGTGTTTGATACGGCGACGGTGCGGCGGGTGGACGCGGGGCTGGGGTTGGCGATCGAGTTGCCGATCGAGTCGCCGATCGAGTCGCCGATCGAGTCGCCGCTGGGCGACTCGATAGACTCGTCGGAGCGTCCGTCAGGCGTCTATCAGGCGTATGCGCACATTTCAAACATCTCGGATACCAAACTGGAGGCGGACGAGTTGGGGAAGAAGTTCAAGCCCGGGCAGGTGGTGCGGTGTCGGGTGATCGGGTTCCGGGAGGTCGACGGGTTGGCGAACGTGTCGCTCAAGCCCACCGTGGTGGATGGGAGTATGTTGGACATTTCCGAGCTGCGGGCCGGGGTCAAGGTGTCGGGGGTGGTGGACAGCGTCGACGCGTCGGCGATGACGGTCAGGCTGTCGCCGCACCTGAAGGCGCTGATTCCGGCGATGCATCTGTCTGATGCGACGCATAAGAAGGCGCACAAGAAGTTCAAGGTGGGTCAGACGGTGTCGGGGGCGGTGCTGGAGGTGCAGCCGGAGAAGCGGAAGATTCTGGTCACGCTGAAGAAGAGCCTGGTCGACAGCAAGTATCCCATCGTCGGGTCGGTGGACGACGTGTCGGCGGGGATGAAGAGCCACGGCGTGGTCACGGGGGTTCGGGACGACGGGATCTTCGTGACGTTCTATAACAACATGTCGGGGCTGATTCCCGAGTCGCAGCTGGGACTCAAGGCCTCGCAGGGCCCGCGCGACGCGTTCACTGTGGGTCAAGTGATCAAGGTGCGGGTGTTGGGTGTGAATGCGAAGACGAGGAGGCTGCGACTGACGTTGCTGACGAAGCAGCAGGCGGCCGACGTCGCCACGCGGGACGACAGGCTCGGCGGGATTTCCGTCGGCGAGCTCGTCAAGGGGGTCGTCAAGCAGGTGTTGAGGAAGGAAGGTGGGAGTGAGGACGGGGATAAAGATGACGGCGACGTTGGAGACGACGGCGAGCAGGTCGTGGCCGGGTATGTCGTGCAGTTGGAGACGTCGGCCGCGAAGCATGGTGGCCGAGAGACGTTTGGGCGCCTCGACGTCGGCCATCTGGCCGACCACCCGTCGGCCTGCAGTGCGCTGTCCGAGATGATCGAGGTCGGCGCTGTGCTTGAAAACCTGGTCGTCCTGGAGAAGCTCGAGGCGGTCCAGCAGGTGCGGCTCACCAACAAGGACTCGATCCGGCGGCACGCCGCGTCTGGCGACATGCCGCTCCGGCTAGAGGACGTTCGAGTGGGGAGCGTTCTGCCCGGGTTCGTCGCGTCGGTTTCCGGAGACGCGGTGTACGTGCGCTTCATGGACCACCTCACGGGCCGGGCTCGCCTGCAGCAGCTGTCCGATGCGTTTGTCGGCGACCCGTCGGCGATGTTCCACGTCAACATGTCCGTGCGGGCGTGCGTTTCTCAGGTGGACTTGGAGAAAGGCCAGATCGCCGTCAGTTTGAAGGAGAGCGTGTGTTCTGAAGCCACCGGCATGTACGTCCGCTCCCTGTTCCGGGACCTGGAGCTCGCCGGGAGCCTCGACAGCGACACGTCCGTCGACTGGGGTACGGCATTCCCGTTCGGCTCCAAGGTGGACGTCACCGTACACAGCACCAAGGAGTATGGCATCCTGTGCGACTTCAAGAAGCACCCGGACGTCGTCGGTCTCATTGCCGAGGGCCAGTTCGCTGCGTCGCAGGCAAAGAAGCTGAAAGAGGGCGCCCGCATTTCGGCAACCATCCTTGACATCTCCAGGAAGGACGGCGTTGTCGATCTGTCGGCCTTGGAGGACGTCCAGAAGGCGCTAGCGAGGAAGAAGAAGGGCGCGCCGATCGCGGAGGACGACAGGGTCGAGGCCACAGTGCTCCAGGTCAAGCCGGACGACGGCTACGCCATCGTCGCCCTGCCCGAGAAGCAAACGCCTGCCATCGGATACGTGTGTCTAGCCGACTTCAACGCCCCCGCCATTGCGCCTGCGTCTGATATTCCGGCCGTGGGAGACAAGCTCAACGCCAGGGTCGTCTCGATGCCGTCGGCCGACACCGGGGGCAGGCTCGTCCTGGTGCCCGTCGATGCCGGTCGCAAGGCAGAGTCAAACGGCAAGGCGAACGGCAAGGCGTCCTCCATCGCGCGCAAGGAGCTGCCAGAACGCGGTGCGCAGGTCGACATCAAGGTGGACGCGGTGCACACGCTCCACGCCGACGTGACCATCACGAGCACTCCTGGCGACGATCATGGCGGCCACGACGACCACAAAGGCGACCATCACGACGACCATCACGACGACCACCACCACAAGGGCAAGCTCCACATCACCCAGATGGACTGCGATATTTCGTCCATCGCCCCGGGGAGCGTCCTCAAGGCCTACGTCGTCGGCCTCGCCGACCTCAAGGCGAAGAAGAAGGCGCCGACGGTCCACGTCTCCGTGCATCCCCCCAGCGAGCGGAAGAGCCGCACCCTCGAGTGGAAGAACGTCCAGGTCGGTCAGACTCTCACGGGCTTCGTCCAGGAGGTCAAGAACGAGAACATCTGGATCACCTACAGCCCGTTTGTCAAGGGCCGGTCGTTCATCCCGGACAGCTGCGCGACCCTCGAGGAATGCAACGCTGCCGCGTCGACATTCACCGTCGGCAAGCGCGTGCGCACCAAGGTCCGCTCGATCAATCCCGACAAGCACGCCATGGACGTCTGCGTCGTCGACGACAATGACGACGGCGACGACGCGCCCAGGACGTTTGCCGCTGGCACCCTCGCCTGCGGCTTCGTTACCGGCACGTCTGGCGCGGGAATTACGGTGAAACTCGCATTCGACACGGTCGGCCTCGTCAACCCGACGGATATCTACCCTGTGGCCGTCGACAACGCCCTGACCCACGCCCGGAAACTCAAGGGGACCTTTGTCAAGGCCGCGGTTATCACGACCAAGACATCCAAGACGAGGCCCATGATCAGCCTCTCCCTCCGTGCCTCGGCCGGCGCCGTCTCAGGCATCCCTCCGGACGGCTCCCTGTCCGGGTCGAAACACGCCAACGCCCTCGTCCCCAAGCCCAACATCAAGCTGGCCGATCTCTCCCCGGGCGCCGCCGTCTCTGGATACGTCAAAACCGCCGGAAAGATGGGTGTGTTTGTCACGCTCGGTCGCGACCTCGAGGCCCGCATCAAGCTCCGCCAGCTCCAGGACGAGTTTGTCGAAGACCCCCTCGCCGCCTACCCGCCCGGCACCTTTGTCCAGGGCCGCGTCGTCGCCATCCGCGACGGCAAGATCGACGTCAGTCTCCGCACCCGCAAGACCAACGCCAACGTCGACGCGTACAACGAGGGACAGATCGTCAAGGGAACCGTCAAACGCATCGAGAAGTTTGGCGTGTTTGTGTCGATCGCTGACTCGCCCCTGACCGGCATGGCCCACGTCAGCGAGCTCTGCGACGGCTTCGTCCAGGACATAACCAGGCTGTTCAAGGTCGGTCAGGAAGTCCAGGCAAGGATCGTTAACGTCGATACGGAGAACGGCAAGCTGAGCCTCGGCTTGAAGCCTAGCTACTTCGAATTGGGCGACGAGGACGACGGGGACGACAGGGACGCCGTGATGGGGGTGGCTGAAAGCGACGACGACGACGACCTCGATCAGGCGTTGCTGTTGGCGGGAGCACGAAATGACTCGGGCGGGTCGGGCGATTCGGACGCTTCGGAAACTTCCGAAGACTCGTCCGACTCGGAGGAGGACCTCGACGAGGCTTTGCTCAAGCGCTAAGACCCTCCATGTAACGAGATGCATTACTGAACAGTACAGCACCCACATAAGGCATCGTCCCCTCCCTCTCCCACTCTCGCCCCACCTCCACGGCCACCCTCCCCGTCCTTCCTGTTCCCTTTACGCCGCATGGGCACCAGCGGCGGCCGCACCACCGCATGCAATATCATCACACTGTTCTCCCCTTTCTCCCGCTCCCCTCCTTCCCGCCCTTCCCCTCCGTCCCCCTCGTTCCCACCGCCTTCACCACTATCTCCACCCAGACCAAAATACGCATCACACACCTGCAGCAGATCCTCAGTCGTCGCCAGCACCCTCCCGTTCCATATGAACTTGATGTCCTCGGGACCGTCCAGTCGCGCGCTCGCTTGACGCCGCGGCGACGACGACGGCTTTTCATTCGCGACCTCCTCTGCACGTGTGATTGAGTCGAGTCGAAAGGTTAGACGTGATGATGGTGACGACGACGATGAACAGAGGCGGCCAGGTGACCGACGCGACGTGAGAACGACCGCCGGGGAGCGCAGCAGCTACCCGCTTAACCGGTCACCCGCTCACACGTTTACCCGTTCATGGATGGACCATCCACCCGTTCGCTCGACGTACCTCCTCCCTCTCCTTCCTTGTCCGCCAGCGAGTCTGACGCGTCAACCCTGGAGGGCCAACGAATAAACGCCTCGGTCTGGAGCGCTTCGTACGTGAGCGCGTCTTCCTCCACCGCAACAGGACCTATATCACCGCGTTGGGCGCGAAAACGGAAGACGCGCTTCGTCATGTCGTGTGCGGTCGCGACCGATCGGTTTGAAAAAAAAATACCGACCGCCCTCCGCTCGCCTCTTCACGTCTAGCTAGCCATGGCGAGTTGAGAAGTATCTCGCTGTATTCGGGAGACAGACGAACGCGTGGCCGGGACTGCGCCACGAGTCAGGCGGCGAGACGGCGGCGAAGGAAAGCGGCCAGAGATCATGGGCAAGAAGCGAACGAAAGCAGGAGCGGCCGGCGGGCAGGCGAACGGCGCAGTACCGACGACGACAACGACGACGTCGTCGTCATCCATGTCCTCGTCGTCGCCGCCGGTGCGTGTCGTCGACAACCACGCGCCGTGTCCCGCACTAGACCTCCCGGGTGACGATGGCCCCACGACGGCTGCCGGCCTCCCCGTCGGGGCCTCCCCGTCGCCGCCGTTGGTCACGCCGGGCGGGATGACCCGGTTCCTTCCGTGGAGGGTGGCAGACGCCAGCGCGTCGTCGTCGTCGTCGCCTCCTCCGCTGGACAAGAGCTCGTCGGCGGCGATGGCGTTTGTGAAAAAGGCGTATGCGACGGGCCAGAAGATGATGCCGCAGAACAGGAAGGATATGCGGGACCAGACCAAGATACGGCACACGTATTCGCTGTCGCGGCAAAGTTCGTTGAGCTATGACTCGTTTCAGAGCGCAGAGTCGTCTCTGGGCGCCGAGGCGGGTCGTTCGATGTCCTTGTCGACCTCTTTGTCGGCGGACGAGAGCGGCGGTCTCGGCGATAAGGTGGAGCGGACGGTGCTGTTCAACGACGGGTCGTCGTACTCGGGGGAATGGCGGGGGAAGCATATCGAGGGTCGCGGGGTGTTTATGTGGGCCAACGGGGATCGGTTCGAGGGAGAGTGGAAGCACGATGTGCAGGATGGGCAGGGGACGTACGCGGCGGCGGATGGGAGTATGTATTATGGGGGGTGGCGGGCTGGGGTGAAGGACGGGGACGGGGTCTACAAGCCGGCGGTGAGTGATGCGAGTGATGCGGAGCCGCGCTTGTACCTTCGGCGGTACGAAGATGGGGTGCTGGTGAAGGAGACGGTCCTGGATCTGGCGAAGGAGGCGAAGGGAAAGCTGAAACAGAAGCACGAGAAGCATCGGCAGAAGCACGAGGCGGTTCGGGATAGTAAGCTGAAGGAGATGCAGCGACGGCCGCTCAAGCCCGGCGAGGTGATTTACAAGGGGCATCACTCGTATGACCTGATGCGACAGCTTCAACTGGGTATCATGTTTGGCATCGCGCAAGAGAGCGGCGGTGTCTTTGCCGGGGAAGCCGCCGGGAGCGGGGCGCCGGGGGCGCCGGCAGACACGATGAAGACGCCGGTGGGCGCGACGAGCGGCGCGCGGTCGGCTGATCATCCGCAGACGCCGCCGAAGATCCCGGCGGCGCCATTGCTCTCGGAAATTCCCGTCGAGCTGACGAAGAAGGACTACAGCGCGGTGCTGGTGCAGAACTTCCCGGCGAGCAACGTGCCGGCGTTCGAGTACAAAGAGTATATTCCGAAGCTCTTTCGGGTGCTGCGGATGTGCTTCATGGTGGATAGCGCTGATTACCTCGTGAGCATCACGGGCGGGCCGGCCCTGCGGGAGATGCCGAGCCCCGGGGCGTCGGGGTGTATCTTCTTCCTCAGCGAAGACGACCGCTTCTTCATCAAGTCGGTGCGGAAGGACGAGATGGGCATCGTGCTCAGCTTTATGAAGCGCTACCAGCGATACGTCTGTCGGAACCCAGCGACGCTTCTCGTCAAGTTCTTCGGGATCCACAGGATCAGCCCTTGGTTTGGCCGCAACGCTCGGTTCGTCGTGATGGGCAACGTCCTGCCGACCGAGAAGCGGATGCACCGCAAGTTCGACCTGAAGGGATCGACGTACAAGCGCACGGTCGGTGCGGAGCGGCTGCAGGACCCCAACGCCACTCTCAAGGACCTCGACCTGGACATGTCCTTCCTGCTCAGCCCCTCGAACTACGAGAAGCTGATGTCCACGTTGCAAGAGGACGTCAACTTCCTCGCCCAGCACAACCTCATCGACTACAGCCTCCTACTGGGCGTTCATGTGATTGCGTGGGGCGAGCACGAATGGCACCCTCCGGGCGAAGGCCTCCGGGTGGGCGGTCCGGACGACAAAGAGGGCGAGGGCGCGGAGCAGGGCGGAAACGGACGCGAGTCCACCCAGCAGGCGTCATCGCGGAGCCTGGACTACAGCAGGTACCAAAGCCTCGCGTTCAGTAGGAACCTCGTGCAGAACGTCGATTCGCTGGAGCTCCAGTCGGAGGACAGCGAGATGGTGAAGAGCGCGGCGACCCTCATCGGCCAGGCCACGTCGGTGAGGGACGCGGCAAGGACCTCAGCGGCGTCTGCCAGCGCGATGATGGAGTTCTCGCACTTGTCAGCGACGTGGAGCGCGTCCAAAAGCATGGTCGGGGACCGAGATCGGGACCTGGAACGCACCCTCGGGCATGGCGCCAGTATCGACGAGTCGTCGATCGGATGGGCCATGCCGGCGATCGCCGTCCAGAAGGGCAGCGACGGCGTCGAGCACAAGGCGCCAGTGTTGCTGTACTTCGGCATAATCGATTTTCTGCAGAAGTACAACGCGCGGAAGAGGCTCGAAAAGTTGTGGAAACAGACGGTTCAGGGCCCCGGAGTCTCCATCACGGATCCGGCGAGATACGCGGATCGCTTCATGCGTTGCATGAAGACCAAGGTGTTCGTGAACGTCGGCGATCCCGAGGGAACGTGATGTATGATCATCATGTGAGGGTAAGCGTTTACATCGTCGACTTGCCGTGGACGTCACGTCAAGTCAAATGAACGAGTCGTTGATCCTCGACCGGATCGACAGATTCGAGTAGTAACCGTTCCTCGTTCGTGTAGCATTCGGCGACCAGTTCTTGATCATATCGCGGATCACGGGGTCTCCCAGCGACTCGGGATCGCGGTACCTTCCGAACCGCCGCCGGAACTCTTTGAAGACCTCGCTCTCGTGACACCGCCCGCTCTTGGTCAGACTCGCGTCTGCGAAGGACGCGAAATCCTGCCAGACGGCCTCGAGCGCAATCTCTTCAGTCTTGGACAGCCTTTTCGGCCGACCGACCTCGTACACGAACGCAGCCATGAGGGAGCCGATGCCAGTCGACACCGACCAGGTAGCATCACCGAGGGTCAGCTCGAAGAGGAGCGCAGTGACGACGCCCTGAACCAGGCATCCGGCCACCGCCAGCGCCCGAAGCGCGGCGCTGGGCTCCCACCCCAGTGCATCCGTGTCCTCTCCCATCGCTTGCGCCCCGAGCCGCATGACGGCGTCGCTCGGCCGCGTCGTCTCGATTCGGCCCAAAAACAGTAGCAGCAACTGCAGCGGCGACACGAAGTAGTACGACGCGGACCATAGAAGGGCGCCGACGCCATCCCCAAACGTCATGGACGAGTCGAAATAGTACGTCTGGTCCGACTGCGCGATCAAGTCTGGTAGAAACAGGATGGCCAGGGCGCCCAGGAAGGAAAAGCCGACGGCCGACCCGACGATGATCAGCTCGTCAAAGTCGACTGCACCGCCCGACTCGCTGGGCTGTGTGTGTGTGCTTGCTGAAGCCTTCTCCTCCTCTCTCTCCGGCTGGGAACGTCGCACGACCACTCGCCCGCTGTTGATCCGCAACGCGCTTCCTGCTCCGCCGATGGCCCCGCAGGTACCGTGTCCTCGTCTATTTTGTATCCGCAACTGCATAGAGATGCGGAGGGGGCGCCGAGGCGTCGGACGAGGCAGAGGCAGAGGCAGGTATAGAGGCATAGGCAGAGGGCGAGAAGAAGATATTACAGAATTCTGTATTCTTCGAAGAACAAGAACAGCAATCAGACTGCACTGTACTCGGGGGCTTCCCCCGTGGTGTCAGGCTGTCATACTAAAGACATTACATGTATCCGCAACTGCATGAGATGATGAACTGAAATGAACGTGGTTGATTTGAACAGAAAATTCATAAGACCATATGAGACCCCGGCATGCGTCGGCCGATCTCGCTCGACGCGTTTCGGATACGCACGAGTAGTCTCTGTCTGCGCGTCCGGACGATCGAACGGTCGAGCGCAAAAGCCTTCCTTCGACCGGCTCGATCGCTTCGTCGACGACCCCACGACCTCCCAGCAGCAGCGGCGGCTGCTCGGGGTCGAACGCATCGACGACGCGTCGGGGTATGGATTCGTGGCCAAGACCCACATCGAGCCGGACACGACGCTCGTGTCGGTGCCGCTCGAAAGGATCATCGTCGGCGTGGACGACGACCAGCAGCCGGTGCCATGGAACGTCCAGATGGTGGAACAGCTGCTATATCGACTGTATAACGGCACGGCAGACGCGTGGATGGACGCGCTGCCGGGTTTCGTGGACCTCCCGTTCCTGTACTGGTCGGCCGAGGAGGTCGCACGATTGGGCGACGGGCATTTCATCGAAGAGGTCCAGACGCTGGCCGAGTTCGTGACGTCGGCTGGGGTGCGAGAATACTTGTCGGCGTTTGACTGGGAGGACGTCCTGTGGGCCTTTTCGATGGTGCATTCTCGGAGTTTCGTGTGCTCGCAAGGGCAGCATCTGTTTGCGCCGCTGATCGACATGGCCAACCACAGCGACGATCCCAACGCGGCCGTCAGGCTGACCTTCGACGTCGATCGGTGCCAGGGACAGCAGGCACTGGAAGAGATTGCGCCGCCGTCCACGCTGGCAGGAGAGCGCAGCGTCTTTGAGCTCGTCACGACCAGGGACGTGCGGCCCGGCGAGCAGGTGTGCATAAGCTACGGGTCTCAGCCGAACGACGTGTTCTTGCTGTATTTCGGGTTCTGTCTGCCTTCCAACCGGAACGATGCGGTGGTGTTCACCGAGCGGGACGTGGCAGGGGTGGTCGGGAGGGACGCAGGCGCTGGGGACGCCGCTGGGGGTCGGTATTTTGTCACTCTTGAAGGCATGGACCCCGGCCTCGCAGCGCGCCTCCCGTCTGCGGACGCGTTCTCCGCTCTCTGTCGACGCAAACTCGACCACTTGCGCGCCGTCAACGACGCCGACGCGAGCTCGATCACCCCCCGCGCGCAGGCGGCCGCGTTCTATCGTGGAAACAAAATTGCACTCCTAAATACAATGCTGGAAACTGTCTAGTATCTGTGTGTCGGAGCGGGCGCAGCCTCCTTCCTGCTCGCCGCTGTGTGTCATCTGACCGTCGGCGGCGGCGGTACTACCTACCACCCCTTTTGTTCTTGTTCTTGCTGGCTTTCGCCTCCTCGTCCAGCAGCTTCTGCAGCTCGTCCTGTCCCTTTGCGTAGGCCGCCTTTGCCTCGCTGAAGACCGTCAGCTTGATGCCCTTGTTGGGTAAATTTTTGACCGCGTTGGGCAAAAACCCGCGATACAGCCCACCGACGCCCTCCTCCCGCACGATCGCCCCCGCGGCGACACCCCACGGGATACTCCGTGCTGCCTCCAGCTGAATGCGCCTGCGGACCGTGTCCAGCGGGTAGCAACTGACCGTCGCGATGAGTGCCGCCGTGAACCCTCTCGCGAACGACGGCATGTTCTGCGGAAGGATGTCATACGTCGACAGCTCGAGCGCCATATACGGCGCGATGCCCGCCATCGAGGCCCCCAGACCCCGGTAGAACGCCGGCAGGCCGCCCTCCTTGGCCAGGACGGCAACGGCCCCGAGGAGGGTCTTGCACTTCGGGTCGACCGCGATGCGCAGGCGGAGCGTGTCAAGGGGATGCGTGAGGATCGTTGCCGTCATGCCCGCGCAGGCACCGGCCGCGAGCCGGCGGTACACGCTCAGCTCGCCGGTTTCCTCGTCCGCAAGGAGACCCTTGTAGCATTCATACGAGTAGAGCTGCGCCGCAGAGTACGGCACGACACGAAGCACCTGGGGCAGGTTCCCTTTCCAGAACCCCATGACACCCTCCTGCTTGGCGACAGCGAGCAGAGATTTGAACAACGACCCGGACTGTGCCGCCTCGGCGATGGCGCCCGACTGCAGGCCGCCTCGGACCTGGAGCAGAATCTTCACCCGGTCGAGCGGGGCAGTGATCGTCTTCGCCAGGGCACCGGAGAGGGCGCCGGCCTACAGAGGAGCAGGAAGCGAGCGAGCGAAACGCGGGAGTGAGCGCGTGCGCGTGCGGCGAGACTCGGGAATGCGAGGTTCGTACCGAGAAGAGAACGACTGCGCGAGGAATCATCCCGAACAGGGCGATTGGCGACCGACTCGCGATCTCCAGGACGTTCAGATGGTCCTTCGTCTGTCCTTTTGCCGCAATGTACGAGAAGACCTCGTTATCGGCCCCGTCTGCCTGTTTCTTCCATCTGCGGTTTTGCATGGCTATTGGGCTTGGCTTGCTGTCCCCGCGCCTGGCCACCAGGGCGCCAGATGCGCTGTATACTACCATATCGGATATGTGTGAATGTGTATGTGAATTTGCGAAAGTCGTCAAGGCGCTTCTGTCTTACAGAAGTTCGGTAGGAAAAGATGCCATCGTCGACGGCCATCGTCGTCATCGACGGCCACCGCCCTCCCCTTCCTCGTCGCTCGTCTCGATCTCCAACAGGCTGTTGAGAAACATGTTGGACAGATACCGGCCTGTACCCAAGACGTCAAGCCGTTTATGGTCCCGCACATACCGGCCTCGTTCGAGTTTCCACCGCACGCGCGTCTTCTCCACGATGAAGAACTGTCCATCGATTTCAATCTCGTCTCCTGGCGAGCGGGCGAACGAGCGAACGAGCGAACGAGCAAACGAGCGAAGTGCGTAGCGTCGCGCGTGAGAGAGTCGGGGCGCATGTCGGACAAGATCAACACCCACCGTTGGTCGTCCCGGGAGGCAGACAGTGGACGCCGAGGGACTCTGGAGGCGGTGAGATGTCCATGACCTGAAAGTGGCTCGGGTTCGAGCGTTGATACCGACGAGGCTGGAACGCGGCGGTGATGGTCACAGCCCGTCGTGGGGCAGCCGCGGTCCTGGTCGTGGTGGCCAGCCTCATATGTGGTCGATTGTGCTCGTCAGGGAAAGAGGGTCCGTCGTCCCGCGTTCGCCCTAGGGAGCTATTATGCGAGTTCAAAGTATGGTGATGGGCACCAACGGGCGACTACACGCTCCTAGAGGAATCAAAGGTTCAAAAGTCGAGGTCGAGCGAATGGCTCGACCTTCAAGTTCGCGAACTTGGCAACCGAACACAAAGTTCTCATCTGGTTCTCCCCCACGTGGACACCAGCACCCTCTGTGTGTCGAGTAGCAAGAGCAAGAGCAGGAATCGACGACGCACCCGCCGGAACCTGCGCGCTGTCATTTTTTTGCCCACAGATTCCGTTGGTTCGTTGGTCGTTCAGGCAAACACGACCATGGCGACCGCTGGAATGATGTCGAAGAACAACTTCGTGCCTCAGTCCGAGCTCCTGGCTTGGCTCAACTCGACGCTGTCCCTGAAACTCGAAGCCATCGAGCAGACCTGCTCTGGCGCTGTTGCGTGCCAGCTCTTTGATGCGCTCCACGGCCCGGGCACCGTCAACATGAAACGCGTCGACTTCAACGTGAAGAGCGAGTACGAATACATCCAGAACTACAAGGAGTTGCAGAAGGCGTTCACGAAGCACCACGTGGACAGGGCCTTCACCGTCAGCCAGCTCTCCAAGGGGAAGCGACAGGACAACATGGAGTTTATGCAGTTCCTGTTCGGTTACTGGCAGGAGGCGGTCAGCACGGGCGGCGGGATGGTCGAGGGCTACGACGCGGTCGGCAGGCGGGAGCGGATGTGCAAGACGGGCGACTGGAAGAAGTTCAGTGTCGGGTCGTCGTCGGGAGGGCTGGGCGCGAGGACGACGGCGTCTGCCGTTGCTCCGACTGCGTCGGTCGCACCGATTGCTCGCAAGCATGCCGTCAAGGTGCCGGGTCCGGGTCCGACCACCGAATCGGCCTCGATCAAGGCGCACCACGGCGCCGTCAGTCGCGACGCGGAGCTCGCCCTGGAGAAAGAGCGACAGGAGAAGGTGTCGCTGCTCGCGGAGGTCACAGAGCTGAAACTAAAGATTGACACGGCGGAGCGCGAGCGGGACTTTTACTTCGACAAGCTGCGGCAGATTGAGATCATGTGCCAGGCGGAGGAGCTCCAGGACGTCAAGGTGCTACGGGTGGTGGAGAGCGTGCTCTACGCCGCCGATGCCGACGAGGCCGAGAAGATCATGCTCGAGGCCGAAAAGACCCTCGGCGCCCAGCTCGTCCCCAAAGGTGATGGCCTCGACGGTGCCAGCGACGCCCGAGCCGTTGAGGCGGTCGAAGCCTTCCTGAGCAGCGAGCCGTGAGTATGCGTATTTTGATAATGAGTTCGGTCGCTGTGACAGTATTACATCCAGACGTGTCCACCATCACCACCACTACTCGTCTTCTGCCAGGCTCGCCTCCAAGTGCTGGCGAACGAGCGAAGCGCGTAGCGCGAGTGAGCGTTGAGTCAGGGCGTGCGAAGAGCGAGCGTCGGTCGAGGTCGATACCCCGCACCTTATACAGCTTCCCTTTGTTCGAGCTCTCCCAGGCCGAGTCGATCACCGAGTTCAACAGCTTCTCTCCGACGAATGCCCCTGCGAAGATGAAGCCTATGTAGACGCTGTTCCTCCGCATGAAGGTCTTGTAGAGTCCTTCGAACGCTGCCATCCTGTGCGAGCTTGTATGATTCGGGAAACTAGAACGAATGCCTTCCTTCGGCGAGCCGTGTCCGGGGCGATGTCCGCTGGCGGGGTGGCCGGATGAATGGGAGCGTCGAGCTACGTGTGCGCGTGTCGGTCGCGACGATTATGCGACGAATTGTGTTTTGCGGAGCGTCAGAAAAATCGCTCGTTTCAGCTGAGCGACCAAGCCTCGAGGTCGGGGACACGCAGCAGCTCGTCTCATCCTCTTGGGCACCGCCAATCGTATCACATGACGATGAATTCCACGGTGCGCGCGAGATCGGCCGGTGGGCGGCTCTATGGACCGCCACATCGACCTCGTGCCGGTGGGTGGACGCTACGACTCAAAGGAAGGAAGACCAGCACCGACGACGCGCGGGCTCCTCGGAGGTCTGCGAAGAAAGACGAGAAGGAGAACTTTGGGGACGAGCTGTTGGACTTTATGTATGCCGGCAAGAAGCTGCGCAAGTGGTATGGAGAGACGGACATGGTGCTGCCGCAGGACGGTGGCCCCGTACCGGACGACGACGGGGGCGGCGGTCCCGAGAAGGACGATCGGTCGCTGGAGGACATTCCGAGGACGTCGGTCGTGGTGCTCTATCCGGAGGACGATCGGTTTCCGATGTCGGAGCAGACGCTGTTGGAACTGATCGTGCTGCGGGCAGAGGTGCTGGTGGTGACGAACGACGTGGCCCGGGCGAAGCAAGGGTACGGGCAGTACGTCGAGGCGATCAAGTTGGACTCGGGCAAGGCGACGCGGCGGGCGCTGGCGGGCGCGAAGAGCGTTGTCGTGTGCGGTGCAGTGAACAAGCAGGTGGCCGAGGTGCTGCGGATGGCAAAGGGCGGTGCAGGTCCGGGTTCGGGTTCAAATTCGGGTTCGGAAGGGCTGCGGGTGGTGCTGTTGGTGGCGGGGCGGGACGCAGGGGCGCCGGGCGGGATCCTCGGGGGTCTGTTTGAGTCGGCCGAGCGGAAAGAGCTGAAGAATGCGGGGCGGCGGCAGGCGCTGGCTGGTAGTGGAATCGAGGTGGTCGAGGTGGGTTTGAAGGCGCAACAGCGGGGCAAAACGGCACGCGAGATGGCCACGAAAGCCATGGCCATGGATGAATGAATGGTCGTGTCGCCAACGTGAACACGAAAATCATGTCTTCCCAAGCGGCGTTGAGGCCGTCCCCGGCGCCGATGAGGCCACCTGCTTCGTATGATCACCGAGCGGCGCTGCGAAGCTCGTCAAAGCGCCTGATCCGGGAGAAATGGCCCGAACTGTTGCCTCTGGCTGAAACCGGGGTGCTGATTGCGGTCGAGCGCAGCGATTTGTACGTGGAGCGGCGGACTGACGGGTACAGGGAACCGGAGCTGGTGTTGCTGGTGGGCACGTCGCATGCGTCGTCGTCGTCTGCGGCGGAAGTAACCCGTGTCATAGAGGCGGTGCGGCCCGACAATGTCGTCGTCGAGCTCTGCCGGAGTCGCAGCTCGATGATGTACGGCGGCGGTTCGAGCGACCCATCACCGTCTTCGTCGTCTTCGTCGTCTTCGTCGTCGTCGTCGTCGTCGTCGTCGTCGTCGTCGTCGTCTTCGTTTTCGCTCAGCGGGAGAAACGGCGAAGACTTCCTGGCAACGTTCCGAAAGACGCTCGAGCTGGGCGGACAGAGCGCCCTTATTTTGCGGCTGCTGCTTGGCCAGATATCAAAGCGTCTCGCGTCGCGGATGGAGGTGGAGACGACGGGCGGCGAGTTTGTCGCTGCGCGGCTGGCTGCCGAAGCGACAGACGCCCAACTTGTCCTGGGAGACCGGCCCATCGAGGTCACGTTGCGGCGGGCATGGGAACGGCTGTCTTTCTCTCAACGGGTCGAGTTTGTCAAGATGCTGTGGCTGGCGTATACGAGCGATCAGAGCGTGCAGTCGCGCGAACTGCTCGAGGCGCTGCGGAAGGACGACGACGCCGTCAACAGCATGCTCGCGGCGCTGAGTGCCAGGTTCCCGGAGCTCGCCGAGGCGTTTGTGCACGAGCGGGACCTGTACTTGGCATGGAGTCTCAAGCGAAGCAAGGCCGTCAACGGGTGCAAGACGGTGGTGGGCGTCGTCGGCAAGGGACACGTGCGTGGCGTGTGTTTCGCGCTGACCAACGACGCCAGTGGCGGTCTGCGATTCCGCGACCTCGCCGGGCGCCAGGAAAAGAAACGAAATCCGAAAGAGGCCGTGGCGCGGTTCGCGCTCGAGACCGGTGTGTTTGTCGCGCTCTGGCTCGTCTGGGAGCAGCGCGGCGTGTGGTCGTGGTGATTGTTATCGTCAACGTGGTTACGGTAAGAGACAACTCCTACTGCCCTTGGGCCTCCTGGTTCCACTGGGCGATCCTCGCTCGCCTCTCGGCCGAGGCGTCCCGACGCGGCGACCGGTCCCCACCACGACGGTCGTCCCTGCGGCCGCGACGGTCGTTGTAACCGTCGTAGTGCCTGTCGTCGCGGTCGTAGTCACGCTCATCGCGATCCCGCCGCCGATACTCGCGGTCGTAGTCCCGGTCCCTGCCGCGATCGCGGCCATAGTCCCGGTCCCTGTAATTATCCCGTCGGTCCCTGTAATTATCCCGTCGGCCATAGTCCCGGTCCCTGTAGTTATCCCGCCTGCCGTAGCCCCGACGACCATGGAACTGGGTCGACCCGTCCGACCCGTCCCCGTACCTCCCAAAGCACTGCGCCCGCACCTCTGGGCCCGCGGGCCGAACGTGCATAAAGTTACAGTACCCGCCCCGATTGCACGTCCCCTCCTCGTACTGTCGGCACGTCGACTCCTTGAAGTCCATCACGGGAGAAAACTCCGCGGTGATCTGCTTGCCGGCGTAGTACCTGCCTTGCACGCCTTTCACCGCCTTGGCCGCCGACTCCTCGTCCCGAAACTTGACGTACACGTTGCCCACCATGTGGTCGGCGATGTTGTCGCACACGCAGAGAGATTCAATCTGTCCATACTGCGTCAACTCGAGGAAAAGATCCTCGTAAAAGTCCTCGAAGAACTGCTGCACGCGCTGCGGGTCGACCTGCAGGGGCAGGCCGTCGGGGCCCAGCGGCGCGTTGAGCACAGGGTTCATGTAGATGTTGTTCAGCAGAATGGTCTGCGAGATTGTCGGCTTGTTATGAAGACGGGAGCAGCGATCACCGTGTCGACACGAGCCTGTCGTTGTCGGGGGAGGCGCAAGAGTGAGTGACGGGAGGGACGGGAGGGACGGCACCGATGCAATTAGACGACGAGAGGACGACGCGAGGCGCAAACCACGAACCAATCTTGAAATAGAAGGGACAGTTGACCCTGTCCTTCTCTGTCCCGAAGATGTTGGCCAGATGTTCCGCCATGTTGAACACGAGAGAAGAATTCGTCGAAGAAGAAGAATGAGGGACGGCCAAGAACGACGCCCAGACGGACACGCAGCCTGTGAGTCACAGTGCACGTCTCGACCTCGACGGCCACGTCAGTCCGCGGCGTCCCCTCCCGCTCCCACTCTCCTCCCGCTCCCGCTCCCCTCTCCCCCTTCCCTCTCCCTCCTCCCCGCGCGCGCGATGCCCGCTGCGCCCGGGAACCTCCCGGGGAGAACGCCCGCCGCGTTCTCCCATCCACGGGTTCTCCGCACTCCACGCGTTCCGCCAGCTGAACTCCTCCCGCGGATCTCGGCCGAAGCGTCGGAGACGTTCGACTCCGTGGCGCTCGTGCCCATCCGCTCTCCGTCCTCTTCTCGCCTTCCGCTCCCCTCGCAACGCGGCTGGTCATAGTATTCGAATCTATCATTCGCAATGACAAAGGTGCGTCTCTACCGCATGGTCCTGTCCCGTCAGGCCGCAGGCTGGCCCGCAGGTGCCCTGTGGCTCATTTGCGGCGGAATTCTGACGAGTTGAATGGTCAGGCTGTTCTCCGCCATTCTGCTCGTCTGTGCCTCTACATGGGTCCCTCATTGTCGTAGACATCTTACGGGACGCGCCGGGGCGGAAGAAGACGGCTGGATACGCCACGGGGACGCCTTTCGATTCGGCTCGGATTCCGCCGAGCCCATCGGCCGCCGTCGGGCGGTCTGGCGTCCCTGACGACGACGTGGGTAGACGCTATAACCCATATGTCCACCGTCGTCGCCCGCGCGGTCCTCCCGCGCCCGCCATCGCCCGCCTTGCGCATCCCCGCTCACTCGCCTCCCTTCGCGCCAACAGTTCTTGTACCGTCAGTTCCAGATCGTGGGACGTCACGTCCCCACGGAGAGGGACCCGAACCCGCAGATCTACCGCATGAAGATGTGGGCTCGCGACGACGTGAAGGCCAAGTCGAAGTTCTGGTACTTCCTGCGTAAGCTGCGCCGTGTGAAGAAGGCCAACGGACAGATTCTGGCCGTGAACGAGATTTTCGAGAAGAATCCGACGACGATCAAGAACTACGGAATCTGGGTGCGGTACAACTCTCGTACGGGAGTGCACAACGCGTACAAGGAGTACAGGGATACGACGCTCAACGGAGCCGTCGAGCAGATGTACCAGGAGATGGGATCGAGGCACCGCGCTAGGCACAGCGCCATCTCGATCATCAAGACGGCGACGATCAAGGCTGCGGACTGCAAGAGGCCGAACATCCAGCAGTTCCACGACTCGAAGATCAGCTTCCCGCTGACCAGGAAGATGGTCAGGCCCGAGAGCAGGGTGTACAAGACTACGTACAAGGCCAACAGGCCGAGCGCTGTCTGCTTCTAGGTTATTTATTATGGATGGGAGGGAGGATGTAACTTATCATTGATAGCTTATCATTGACTTACCAATGCTGATTCACACGTCGGTCGCGTCCCCCTCATCCTCATCCTCGTTATCATCCCAATCTTCATCACCATCACCGCGCGTTCTTCTTGCGCGTACGTAAAATAGAATGTACGAGTGCTCGGTGGACGGTTTGCCCCCCTTGCCCTCGCCGTCCCCGCCGTACGTGTTCCGCACTTGCGCCTCGCTGATCGGTGTGACCTGATCGTCGTCGAAGCACATCCATTGATCAGAGCTCTTGATCAGCGCGATGTAATGTCCGTGGTGCATGTGCAGCCCCATGTGGACCACGGCCGCCACCAGCGTGTAATGCCCCTCGTCCTCGCAGCAGTCCGTCGTGTTCGATCTGTCCAGCTGGAGATCAAACGGGTACACCACGCGGTTCATCAACTTTCGCATCTGACCGAGACTCTCCACGTACTTGAACCGTTTGAAGTGACAGCAGAGCACCTCTGGCGTCTCGGCGATCCGCATCCGCTTGACCGCCTCCTGCTTCTTCCCGCACCGGTCGCAAAAGTACTTCTCGTCGTCTTTCATCGTCTCGTCCGACGAGAACTGCCCCAAACACGCCGCTAACGAATCGTTATCCTCGATCTCCAGCGACAGGTCGTAGAACGGCTCTTTCCGTGTGGTCACGTTCTCGCACCACAGACACTTGGTCTCCGTGTTGAGCGTCCCCCTGAAAATATCGTCCACAAACGTCCTCCGACTCGCGATATCGGCAGTCGCATCGCCCTTGCCCGTCGTCCCGGCAGCCTCGCCCTTACCCTCGCCCTTGCCCTCGCCCCCTGCTCGTTCCTTCTTTTCCCGCGCTGCCGCCTCCCCCCGCAACGTCTCGGCCATGTTGTTCAACAGATACGAGAAGAACTCGTGCGCGTCCTGATGCTGATAGCCCCGGAACAACTCGTTCTCATCCTTGACCTTTTGGACAAACTTCCTCGGTGCCACGCTCCCCGTCCGCCGCCGACTCTCTTCGATCGACCGGAACAGCTCCGACAGACAGCTCAGGATGGTCTCCTCCTTGCCTCTACCGCCCGCAGTGCCCTCGTACGCCTCGTACGCGATCACCTTGTGCCTGAAGACCTCGCAGAACCGCCAGAACCGCAGCGCTTGCAGGGTCGCGTTCACGTAGCAGGTGTTGCCAAAGTTCTCCAGCCCGAGATATCGTTCCGACTGCGGCAGCTTCTCCTCGAAGACCTCCTTGACGGACTCTTTCGACAGGCCCGACGACACCGAGTTCCCCATGACGGGAAGGACCTCGAGTTTTGCGATCAGTTTTGACTCGCGACCGGGTGGCCCCACAACAAACGAATAGACTCGTGCTCGTGCTCGTATCCCTCCTCCATATTCTGTACCCCTACGCCTATCGATTCACGCCATGCAGCAGACAATGCCCCTGTCGATGGCGCACCAAGCCGCGTGCAAGCCTTCCGCATCCCAAGCAAACACCCACCGTTTCCACGACGTGAGGGGGCGGAGGACCGCCCCCGCGCGTCCCATCGGTCTCCACCACAGCCGTCACAACCCGGTTAACGCCACTGCGCGCACGTGCGTCGTCAGCGCGGCCGCTTCCGTCCCGGATTTTGCCTCGGCACCCACTACCAGCCTCGACTCGGCCACGCAGATCAGCGCCGAGCCCGGTGTCTACGCCGTGTATGACGCGTCGAATACGCTTCAGTACGTGGGAATCTCCCGGAAGGTCGTCGTGAGCGTCAGCACCCACCTCGAGTCCCTGGGCCCCGAGGTGGTCGCGGCGGTCAAGGTCGGCGAGATGGTCGGCGCCGGAAAGGAGGAGCTGACCGAGGCGTGGCGCAGCTGGATCGAGAGCGCGGTGGAGGTCGCCGGAGATATTCCGGCGGGGAACAAGCCGGGGGCCACGGACTGGACGTCACGGAAGCGGCGGGTGGCCAAGCAGGAGATCAAGCTGACACCGGGCAAGGGACTGGACGACTTGACGTGTTCCATCGAGGATTTGATCGATCAGGTGGTCAAAACGAACAAGTGCGTGGCCTTCGTCAAGGGGACGAGGTACGAGCCTGCGTGCGGGTTCTCGTACAAGGTTCTTAGCATGCTGACAGAGGTCAACGGGACCGAGTTCGAGGTGGTCAACGTGCTGGACGAGGTGTATAACCCGGGTCTGCGAGAGGCGATCAAGACGTACAGCCAGTGGCCGACCATCCCGCAGGTGTACATTGACGGAGAGTTTGTCGGCGGTGCGGACATTGTCGAGGAGATGCACGGCAACGGCGAGCTGGCCGGTTTGCTGAAAAAGTAGTAGAAGGATATCCTCCACCCCTCCCCCACTGATGGGGAAAAGATGTGCATGTGTGTATGATGTGCGTAAGTCGTAACCCTCAGAAAGCCGTCGGCGAGCGGGAGCTTCGTAAAGCGGGGACGAGGGAGACGCTATGCGCGAGGCGGAACTCCCCAGAGTGCAGGGTGTTGGAGGAGCATTGAAGTGACTGCTTGGACTGCAACTGCGTCGCCCCACATGCCACGTGGAGCCCGATCCTCCGAGGGGGATTTGGGAGGCTCCGCAAGCTGGCCCATCAATCGCGCTTGATCTTCCTCCCCGCCGGCCGACAGAGCAACAATCTTTTTTGGTTGTATACCACCAAATTACGCGTCACACACGTGCCCGCTGCAAACTGCCCGGTTTTTCCGACAAATCTCAGATTCGTGAACGATGAGCGGCAACTGGTCTCAAGAGCTCCTCGGATGCATGGAGGATCCCATGGTCTGTACGTTATGTAGATTTTGACGCCCTGTTTGGACTGTGACGTCCGGTCTCGTCCGGTTTGCGGTCTCGGGATTTCCGAGGCCTCGACCCCATTCGGCCGCGTGCTGCACGCGACTCGCGACGCCTCTCTCTCTCTCTCTCTCTCTCACGACACGCTGCTCGACCTTCGCGACAACCACGCAGGCCTCGCCGGTTTCTGTGGCGCCGGAATGGTCTACGGAGAGACGGCCGAGAAGGTGCACGGCGGGAGGGCCATCGATTGGTGCGTGAAGTACACGCTCTACTCGATGATCTGCCTGTGCGGTGTGGTCTCTGGACCGACCAGGAAGGCGATCAGGGAAAAGTACGGCCTGGCCTCGGCGCCGGGGTGCTTCGCGAACTGTGGGTCCGACGGCGGCTTCTGCAACCCGGACTGCACGACCGGCACCGTCCCGTACGTTGCGCAGTTGGCGCTGATTCAAGAATACAGGGAGCTTGAGAAGCAGGGCCAGACCTGGAGCTCGGCCAAGATCGCCCCCAAGGACTTCTCGATGGGCATGGAGCGTTGATGGGCCTGAAGAAGGAAAGGTCCTTGTCCATCGAGCGCTGATGACCAGACCTGGAAGCCCACTCTTTTTCATGACCCGACGAAGTCTCGAGCGTGTCGATTTCTCGAACGCTCCGTGCGATGACTGTGTGATTTTACGACTTTAACTCAAACTTAACGAAGCACAATGACGACGTGGATGATCCAAGGGGCGAGTGGGTTTTTGCTGAACCGACCTCCTGGCACGCCCGACGCGCTCTCACTCGCGCTGCGCGCTACGCGCTCGTTCGCCAGGTCGAGGTCTGGGCCTCGAGTTCGTTCGCCAGCTCCTGCTGACGCCCGGGCAACGGGTCATCGCGACCTGTCGCAGCCCCGCCGCCGCGCTCCAACTTCAAGACCTCCAACGTCAGCATCGTGCGCAGCTCGACGTGCTCCAGCTCGACGTCCGGGACGACGCGTCCATTGACGCCGTCGGCGAATTTGTCGAGACCAGCTTCGACGGTTGGTATTGAATCGAACCACGAATGAACGCCGCTCGCGCTCACTCCCACGGCGCTCGATCGGTCGCCAGGGCGTCTCGACCGGTTGGTCAACCTCACGGCGGTACTCCACGACGACACCATGCGGCCAGAGACGCGGTACCAGGCGCTCAACAGAGCGCAGCTCATGAAAAGCATGGAGGTGAACGCTGTCGGAAACATCCTGGTGGCGTCTCGCATGCTGCCGTGTCTCATCGCGGCCGGGCGCTGCAGCAGCAGCGATGGCAACGGCGGCCCCGCCGTGCTGGCCAATATGTCAGCGCGGGTGTCGTCCATCTCTGACAACGGTCTGGGCGGATGGTACAGCTATCGGAGCAGCAAGACAGCGCTGAACCAACTCACGAAAACGCTGGCGGTCGAAATGGCACGGAAGAAGCACAACGTCAGCTGCGTGCTCCTGCATCCCGGGACGTGTGACTCTGACCTCTCGAGGTGGGTATCGAACTCGACCGAGACGTGCGCTCCGCACACCCCTCCCTGACTCACTCACTCTCTTTCACTCGCGCTCCGCGTTCGTTCGTTCTTTCGTTTGCCAGGCCCTGGCACAACAACGTCCCGGAGGGCAAGCTCTTCAGCAAGGAACGCGGCGTGCGGCAGCTGCTCGAGATCATCGAGGGCGCGAGCCTCGAGGATTCCGGCACGCTCATCGCCTGGGACAAGCGCAAAATCGAATGGTAGTGGTCGTCGTCGTCTTCGTCGTCGTCTTCGTCGTCGTCGTCGTAATGAATAGAGGGCTAGTCGTGATGGTCGTGGTTTGTTGCATCCTGTCATCCGTTCGGCCACCGCCGCCACCGCCCCAACAACACAAACACAAACACGAACAACTAGGGCGCCTTTTTGTGAACGAACCCCGCTCCGTACTCCTTGTACTCGGCCTTGCTCAGCCACATCTGCTGGAACGTCCCGAGACTGGCCAGGATGCTCCCGCCGATCCACGTCGAGTACCTCCGCTCGACCGTGTTGGCCGGGCCCGTCACCTTGAACTTCATCATGCTCGGCACCAGCCCGCCCAAATCGTCCTCCAGCCGCTTCTGCAGACTCCCGTACAGCGAGCTCCCGCCCGTCAACAGGATGCTATTGAACAGCTCCCTCCGCACGTCGATGTCGCACTTGTTGATCGAGTCTGCCACGATCTGCGGCAGCGCCATGTCGTCGCCCAGCACGGCCACCCCGGAGTTCTTGGAGCTGAACTCGCTCGCCAGGCTCGGCTTGAACAGGATCTCCGGAATTGTGAACCGGGGCGTCCCGATCGTGATCTCCTGCCCGTCCGGCAGCTCGTACGTCACGTTGGGAATGTTGGCGTTGTCCTCCGGCGAGAACGGCGTGTCGGACAGCTGGCGGCAGACCGTATGTTTTGCGTCCTCGCAGATGGCGTCCACATGGTACTGCCTAAAGCTGTCCGTGATGTTGGCGCAGTTGACGTCCTTGATGCTCACGGCCCCCGTCTTGTCGTTCTCTACTCGCGTGAACGAGTAGCGCGGGCGCAGCTTGACCTTCTTGTCCTCGATCGCCTGCTGCATGCACTTTGTCAGGTACTTTCCGGCGATCGGCGACTTGATCACCGACTTCTTGAGCAGAAAGCCGTCGTGCACGGCAGACACTGCCCGCGTGTGAGCGAGTCGAGCGCGTCGGGTGAGGGCATGGAATGGACGTGGAGCGAGCGAGTCGGCAGAAAAATCCACCAAATCGACGACGACGACCAAATCATCGGGTAAGGATCGGTCAGTGAACAATGAGTGAGGCTGTGAACCCCAAGGCGTATCCGCTGGCTGACGCCCAGGTACGTCGTATCGCCGCGCGAAGGAAATCGCCGGAATTGCTCGGATTCGCATGCATCCGGCCGAAACACCGGGAAACCGGCAACAGTTTCCGCCGCGTTCGATCCAACGACACCAACATGGCGACCACGACGACCACGACGACCACGACGCTCACCACCACACGACCCCGTTCTCAAACTCGACCTGCAGCTGACCAATACCCTGATGGACCTCGTCCAGCAGGCGACCAACTACAAGCAGATCAAAAAGGGCGCCAACGAGGCCACCAAGACCCTCAACCGTGGCATCAGCGAGGTGGTCATCATGGCCGCCGACACCGAGCCCATCGAGATCCTCCTCCACCTCCCCCTCCTCGCCGAGGACAAGAACGTGCCCTACGTCTTTGTCCCCAGCAAGGCCGCCTTGGGAAGGGCCTGTGGCGTCACCCGTCCCGTGATCGCCGCCAGCATCACCACCAACGAGGGCAGCCAGCTCAAGAACCAGATCCAGAAGCTCAAGCTCGACATCGAGAAGCTCCTGATCTAACGGTTCGAGCGGCGAGCGAGCGAGCGCAAGACAATCACACGAATCGTCGTCCAATGCATGCCGCCACCGATGTAATACGAACAATCACGATCACACAACGTACCCACGGTGCTCTCGTGGCCCATATCAACCACGAGACTCGTCTGCCTCCCCATCGCAAACGAACTCAACACGGCATTCTTTGCCAAAAACACGGCCGGCACATTGTACGTCTCGAACATCAGCTCCACCATCTTCTCCCGTACCGTGCTTGTATTGTGACTCGGCTCTGCCAACATCACCGGGTGCTCTTCCGTATTCAACCGCATCTGCCCCTTGAGCATATACTCACACAGCGCCTGTTTGTGTGGGAAGTGGGGGGGCGAACGGGGGCGAAGGGGGGAACGAGTCAGCAATAGGAGTCAAACAGTGACATCATCATCATCATCATCATCATCATCGAGTCATCGAGTCAGTCCGCCAGACAACCAACCAACCAACGTCATCATCATCCAAGGACGTACCGCCACCGCGTCCCAGTCCTCAAAGATCCCGTCCTGGAACGGCGAGACGACCTCCATATGCTCCGTCGGCGTCTCCAACGCGGGCTGCCCCGTCTTGAACACGCGATCGTCGATATCCATCGCATCCGCAGCCTCCTTCTTCGCCTTCCGAGACGTCGTCACCGGCGCAGCGTCGCTCGACACGCCCAGCTGGGAAGGGCAAGAGAATTTCGGTGCGTCCTCGCCAGCGTAGCCCGCCTTCGCCTGGTACGTGCCGATATCCAGAACGACGGCATTGACCTCGTCTGTGTCCACGTCGTGAGGGGGCGAGGTGAGTGAGAGAGGCAGAGGCAGAGGCAGAGAGAGACGAACGGAGCGTCTCGTTGAACGGTGCAAGCAAGTCTGGATGCGGCACGGCGTTCGATACGGACCTCCACCGATCAGCGGTGCCGACGACATGTTGAAGCGGTGGTCACGTTGTATATATTGGAGACGTCGAAGGAACAAGTGCGGAGTCCTGTTTGTGAACGGGGCTGCGTGTTCGCTCAGAATCAAAAACTTCACCGGGAGCTGGCGAGGCGAACGAGTGGTCGAACGAGCGGACGACCGGACGACCGAAAGACCGGACGACCGAAAGACCGAAAGACCGAACGATCGAGTGCCCAACGGCGCAGACAGGGCACGCTCGAGAATTTCCGACGATCGCCTCGTCGTTTCGTCCCACCCCAACAACAAGAAAACCAGCTCGTCGATGCACGGCCGTCCGCGCAAGGCCAAGCCGTCGGCCCAGGAGACGGAGGCCGACCGAGTTGCTCGTGTCGAGGCAAAGGCGAAGAAGGCGAAGAAAGCCGAGCTGTTCTCGCAGCTATGCGCTCGTGTCCTGGGCGCCCGGGCGTCTGGGAGCTACGATCCGGCGCTGTTGAAGATGTCGGAGAAGTTGGTGGAGATGAATCCGGAGATGTATACGGTGTGGAACTATCGTCGTGCGTACCTGGATCCGGTGCTGGCGGGCGGGGGGGACGGGGCGGTGGACGCGGCCGGGCGCGAGTTGGAGGTGACGGCGCGGGCGTTGATGCAGAATCCAAAGTCGTACTCGACGTTTCATCACCGGCGGTGGGTGGTGTCGCAGGGGTATTGTTCGCTGGAG
>Ga0181573_10001030_pt1 | contig 28351 bp, 15 predicted proteins | sample 101ome_25_FD_148643 | JGI IMG/M metagenome (GOLD analysis project Ga0181573, IMG submission 148643) | Coastal salt marsh microbial communities from the Groves Creek Marsh, Skidaway Island, Georgia - 101409BT metaG (spades assembly) | ecosystem: Environmental > Aquatic > Marine > Intertidal zone...
CCCCTGCGAACCGCCGCGAAGCCCGCGGTGGACGGGTTGCCTCTGAATTTCACCGACGACGCCTTTTCCGCTTTTTCGTCGTCGACGGATTCTTTGGATTCTTTGGATTCTTTGGAGTCTCGCTCGTCCGCGCCTCCCGCGTACGCCATGGGCGCGAGCCTCGTGGTCACCTCGTCCAGGTGCCTGGCGCCCGGGGATCTTCGGGGTTCGTCGGGCACGGGCGCCCGGCGGCTGCGCGACGACGCGAAATCCGTACATCGCGAAACGTCCACCGCGCTTCTCGTCGGCGAGTACCTGTCCGGTCCGATTCGATCGTCGCCCACGCCGTCGTACGCGTCGACCCGTTCCGGCGGCGCCGGCGCGGGTATCATGTCGCGCGATGCCGCTTCCGGGGACGGGTCCACGTAGCCGTGGCTCCGCGCGCGGGATGGGATGCTCGGCGGGGTCGCGGACGGCGGTCGCAAAGGCCCGGGCGTCGAGTGACGCGTCTCGGAGCGCCGGGCGCACCTGTCTGATGACGACGATGATGTCGTCGTCGTCGCGGAGAGCGTCCGATGGGGGCTTCCTCGCGAGCGGGACGACGGGCCTTCCCTCCCGGATCCCACGCGCTTGATCCAGAGGTTCGCCCCGTGATCGTAATACGTCCCCGGGCCCGGGGATGCGAGCGACGCGTCGGGCGCGAGCCTCGGCCCGCCCCCGAACCCCTTGGAGCCGATCGCCGGGCGATGCGCCCCGACGCCGGTGACCGACAGTGCCCAGTCTCCGTACGCGCCCGGGCCGGGGACCCGCCCGGGCCGGACCATGCCGGTATCTCGCTTCGCGGTGCCGAAGGGGGCGCCGCGGGTGGATTTATGTTCCCGGGCGCCTCCGTACGACCCAGGACCCAGCGCCTGCGGGGGTTGGGCGCGGGGAGAGTCGTGTTGAACTGGCTGGATTGTCTTTTGGCATTCAACACTTTACGGGACGGGACGGGGCGGGTGGATCGACGGGGACGTGGGTGGATGACGGGGACGCGGGTTCGGGACCGGGTCTCACCTCACTCGTCGTCGTGCTCGACATGCCCGTCGACCGACGAGCTCGATACACGAACGCCATGGCCTCTGGCGCTCCGAACGTGTGCGCCCTGTCGGATGCGGGAGGACGATAACGCTGTTACACCCCTTCTCAGGATTCCATGATTTCTGCTTATTTGTTTAACTGTAAACTCAGCGTACTCTGTATGCGTATTCAACATATGATTTGTAAGTTCACAAAAAAAAGACTTTTCCCGCACCTCCCTCTTAAAGTCGGCTACTCGCCCGTCATCATGTTGCAGTGTTCTTCGAGGTGGGGGTCGCGGATGAAGTCGATCTCGTTCCCGGCCCCGTCGCACACAATCACCCCGGCGTCGTCGTACCACCCTCGTAGATCATCGCGCTTATCCAGCGCCCTGTGGCACGAAATAAACACGCGGCCACCTTGGCCACGCGGCGCCCACACGTCAAGCGGCTGGAGCGGGATTTTCTCCAAGCCCATCGTTGCCAAACCCGCGGGAACACCTCCCTCGTCGACCATCTCGTGGATCTCCTTCGATATGCCTTCAATGTAGCCTTTATCGCGATCCTTCAGATCGTGGAACACCCCGAGATACTCGCCGCGCTTCGGGCTCCGCGGCCCGCCGAACTTACTGACGCACCCGTCCATCGACGCCACGAGCATGTCGCCATCCGGGGTGAACGTCAATCCGCTGGGTCGCGACAAATGCTCACCCTTCGTGTAAAACTCCTGATCGATGACGGCGCCCGGGAGCGCAGAGTGGTCGGGGCTGGCGAATTGCACCCGCATTATCACCCCCGTCTTCCTCCGCTCGCACCACGGGATCGGGCATTTCCCGGGCGGCAACGTGTAGTTATCCTCCTTCGGTTGGTGGTCGCGATCGACGGCGACGTATAGCGCGCCGTCCGGGCCGACGTCGCAGCCCCACGCCACGTATCCGTAATTCTTGAGGGTTGCTATCGCGCCGTTCGCTAATAATTCGAGGTGGTTTGGCTCGTGCATCGCGCCGGTGGCGTGCTCGTGGAAACAGCACGGTCCCGCGCGTTTCCAACTCGAGGTTGGAGCGTCGGGGGACCACTCCTCGTTGTACTCGTCTCCGAGTCGCGCGTAGATTTCGGAGCAGTCGCGTGTTGCGGCGGATTGACAATACGCATAGACCGGGTCCTCCTGCCAGAGCGAGTGGAGATTATGGACGAACCTGTCTTTCCAACCGGCGGCGAGGGACATGGGCGCGCGCGCCTCTTCTTTGTTGAGGTATATGCACCCGACCTTCCCGTCCGCGAAGGTCGTGTACACCTTGTCGCCGGCGCAGGCGATTCCCTCGGGGCCCTGGATTTGCCAGTCACCGTCGAGCATCGCCTCCCAAGTGAAAGGATCGGCTTCGAAGCATTCCTGATCCCATTTCTTCTGGGGCGGTAGGTACATGCGCTTGTACTTGAGCGTCTTACCGTCCAGGACCACCGTGCCGACCTCATGGTAGCATTGACAGTACAGCCTGTTTCCGTCTGGAGACAACGCGATGCCCGTGAGCCAGGGTCCGTCTTTCCGCGTGAATCGCTTCACCTTGTCGGATTTTGCCCACGCCCGTCCCACCGCCACGCGTTTCGGCGGGTCTCGTCCGCGCAGTGAAAACTCCACAACCTCCGCGGTGCTCGAGCACGCCACCATGAGTCGAAGGCGGTGGTGGAGCTTGCGTCCGGGTTCCTCCGACTCGAGCCCCCGGCACACATCCCGAAAAACCCGACACGTTCCCTTTGCGCCCACCGCCTCACGCCTTGTCAAGTGCGAGAAGATCTCGGAGAGGATCTCGAGGGGTAGGACGAGGAGCATGGACGTGTCCCCGGGCGCATCCCGGCGCACCCGCTTTGCAGGAGGAAGCTCTGTCATCTTCTATTCGACGGACGAGGGTTTGGCGTGGGGCGGAATGTCACATTCCGAGGAAATATGGGTTCTCGAGGTGCGCTGACTTGGAAAAGCAATTTTTCCCGCGGGCCCGCGAGACCAGCGGGCAGACCACCAACTCTTCTGGTGTCGAGAGGACCTCGAAAGGGCACCTTTGAACACCCTCATCACCTCCTCGCGGGTGACACTGGCAAAGGCGGAGGAACCGACGACGGCCGAGTGCACGGGTGTATCGACGGAGATGTCGATCGCCGTCACGAGCCACAAGCCCGGCGATGTCCTGGAGCAGGGCGTCGAGTGCGTGTTCATCGCCGAGTGCGGCGTCGGGAAGGACCGCGCCTGCGACGAGGTTCAGATCCTGCTGGGCGTCAATGGCTGGACGGGCAAATCGTGGCGGACGGTGCACGACTGCGCGCGCGTCGACCCGAGCACCGGGAGGGTGAGCGTCAGGTGGAGGGTCCCCAAGGACCTCGCGGCGTCCGACGCGTACGTCGTGAAGGTTCAGTCGCATCCGAGCACCGGCCCGACCCCGCAGATATGCGCGGAGGTGTCGGGGGTCAAGGTGACGACGCCGCTGGAGATCGTGCGAGTCGGGCGCGACGAGGTGCAGGTGCGATGGTCCCCCGGCGCGCTCCCCGCGGACTTCGAGAAGAGAGACGGGTGGAGACTCGCGCTGGACGTCGCGCCCGTCGCCAACGCGAACGAATCCCACGAGGACGTCGTCGGAGACCTCTTCCTCCAGGCCGCCACCCAGGGCCTCACCGTCCACACCCGACGTCGATCGGTCCTCTACGACGTCACCAAGGAGGAATCCGCGACGCGGCGCAAGCGACTGAAGCTGACCACCAACCGCACGTACCGCGTCGCCCTCGCGGGGTTCACCGTCGGGGAGCTGGAGGCTGTGTTCAGCACGTCGAGGGCCGAGTGCCGGATGGGGATGGTCCGGCTCGCCGCCGTCGGCGGCGGGTACAACTCGGCGCAATCGGGGGCGCGGCGGGTGACGCTGGGAGACGCGGAGTACAGGCGACGGCCGCCGGATCCGCCGCGACGGTTGTCCAGGACGCAAAGGGCGGAGAAGGGCGCCAAGGACGGGATCAAGGACGGGGTCAAGGAGGAGGTCAAGGACGGCGGGGATGGCAAGGACAAGGACGGCGGGGGCGTCGAAGGGATTAAGGACGGCGGCCGGATTGGAAACGGTAAAAAAAACGGAGAGGAAGACGGCCAGGACGCCGCGAAGGACGCGAGCGCCGCGGCGGATCGGGTCTCCTCCAACGGCGTCGGCGGTGATGCGACGACGCCCAAGGTGCCGACGACGCCCAAGGTGCCGACGACGCCCAAGGTGCCGACGACGCCCAAGGTGACGACGCCGCCGGCGAGCGAGCCCCCGTCGGATCACGCGTCCCCGCGGGACTCTCCTCGCGACCGTCAACCGGCGGGCGGCTTCGAGGTTGGCGAGAGGGGCGTCGGGCCCTTCGGGTCCGGGCGCGGCGTCAACGTGCTGATCATGCGCGCGTCCGACCTCCACGTCGTGTTCGAGCGAACGTGGGACGTCAGCGGCGGGAGGAAACCCGCGGAGGCGAGGGCGGCGTCGGAGGCGTTGCGCGCCGCCTTTGCTCCAAAAGAGAAAAACGCGAAAAACGCCGCGGTGGACGACGACGAAAACGACGAAAACGACGACGACGCGAGGACCCCCGACCGCGAGAGACGCCCTTCCGCGCGGGACCGCGGTGAACTCAGACCCGGCGAACTCGCGCCGGGATCGGCGACCCGACGCGAGTGGGGCGCGCATTTCGTCGCCGTCACCACCGCGGGGGCGTGGGCGATGGCGGCGGGTAAGGATGGCGACGACCACGGCGTCGGGGCCGCGATGGACGCCGTCGCGTCCGCGCTGGGGTGTTCGCCCTCGCAACGCACGGACGTTCGAGCCGCGGCCAAAGGTTTCGACAAAGCGCCGGGTCAGCCCGCGGGGGTCGCGATGCTCGCCGCGTGCGACCCGTCCGGGGCGATAGCGACGGCGTGGTGCGTCGCCGGTCGAGGGCCGAAGGACAGGGCGTGCGTCTCGCTGACGTTGGGATGCGCGGGCGGGGAGTGGTTCCCGGCGTTCACCGGCGGTATAGTCTCGTCGGGTTCAGGCGCGGGCGGCGACGGCGAGACGACGGACGCGAGGACGCCGTGGAGCGTCTGGGGCGAGGAGCCGTGGCACCTGTCGGACACCTGCCGGACGCCCGTCGGACACGCGGCGGATAAGGTGGGTAAATCAGAGAAGGTGGGTACATCACCGCTCGAGGCGATCGCCGCGAGGCGTCGTCGCCCCCCCGCGAACTTCGCCGACGAGGAAACCGTCGCCGCTTTCGCCGCCGAGTCCGTTCGGGTGTCGAGGTACCGAACCATCGTCGCCGACGCAAAGGCGGAGATGATCGCGGGGGCGCGGGCGGTCGGGAAGGAGTGGGACGCGTCCGGCGGCGGCGGCGGCGGCGGGGGGGGGGGGGGGCGGCGGGGGGGGGGGGGGGGGGGGGGGGGGGGGGGGGGGTGGGAAGGACGGAGCCGACGGGTTTGACGTCGGCGCTGCTGGGATTCGCGACTGCCCACTTCTCCGCGGCGGGCTGGGTGCCCCTGTGCAGACTCAGGGACGCCACCAACCCGAAAAAAGCGCGCGGCGGCGGCGGCTTTGACGATTCCGCCGAGTCCTCTCTCGCCGACGGACCGCCCGCGGGGGCCCATCGAATGTCCTCCGAGGAGGTGGCGCTGGTTCAGCAGACGGAGTCGCTCGTGAGAAGCCTCGCGGCGGCGAGGAGCGCGCGCGCCATGTCCGAGCTCGTCGCCGCGGGAGCCGCGGAGTACCTCTCCCGCCGCGTCGCGGCGTTGCTCTCCCCGGAAGGCCGTCTGCTTCCGATGGGCGGTGGCCGGGCTCCCGTCGGGCTCGAAGGGCCCGAGGGCGATTGGGGCGGATGGGGCGCGAAGAGCGTGGCGGCGATCGAGCGAGGGCTCGCGGACGCGAGGGAGAAGGCGACGCGGGCGGTGACGTCGGCGGCGGCGGCGGCGGCGGCGGCGGTGGGACCGCACTGCGGCGTCCCCCCCGACTTGGGCTCTCGCGGGCTCTCCGCGACGGATCAGGCGGCCAGGTCCGATCCCGAGGTTGCGGCGGAGGCCAGGTCCCTCGCGCAGGCGCTCGCCTCGATCTGTTCCCACAACGGCGCCGCGCTTCTCCCCGAGGCGGTGCGGCGGTGCGGCGCCCAGGACGCGCTGCTTCGATCCTTTCTCGGCGGTTGGCGCGAGGCCTTGGGCGAGGGCGCGGCTCCGCTATCCGACGTCGAGGCGTGCGTCGAGGAACTCGCCAACGCGGACCTCACTCCCGTCGCCGTCACGCTCAGCGCGCCGCTGAACCTACCGGGGGAGTGCGCGGATTCCGACTCGGACTCGGCGGATGACTCGGAGGGCGAAGACGGAGACGGCGAAGACGAGGGCGGGTCCGCGAAGGACGCGTCCGGTTCGGGACGAAGGTTGCCGACGATCGGTATCAAAGCCAAAAAGAAGTCGGTCGATACGGTGCCCTTTGCGACGCTCACGGCGCTCAGGGCGGGGTTCACCTACCTCCCGTCCACGTTCAAATCGTCCTCCGAATCGCGCGTCGGGGGTAAGATACACGTCCTCGACATCGTCGCTCCCGCGAAACCGGGCGAGACCATCGAGCTTCCCGACCCCACGCCGCTCGTCGCCGAGGAGGATGAGGAGGATGAGAACGAGGCGGAAGAGGCTGTCCGGGGCGGGGAGCCCGCCGGCGAAGGGGTCGAGGGAGCGGAGCCGCGCGACGGGAGCGACGGCGGGTCCGTCGACACGTGCGACGAGATAGAAGCGGACGAGGAGGGCATGGCCGAGCTCATGGGCTCGCCGATGCGGGTCCTGCCGTTCACGGAATCGGCGAAAAAGCTCATCAGGGAGGATCCCAACGCGCAGGGAGGATCCAAAAAAGGATCCTCGAGGGACCCGACCCTCGCGAAGGACCAGCCGCGGGCGCCCGATACGCCGCGCAAGCCCCCCGCGAGCATCAAGGGTGGCGTCGCGGTGTTTCGAGCCAAAGACGGCGACTGGGACGCGCACGCGGCGATGGTCAGGCAGGCACCCCGGCTCTGCCTCCTCGCGCAAGCGAAGGGCGCGAACGCCGCCGTGTTCCTGTGGCCCGCTCGCGGTGACGGGCATCCCCCCGCGCAACCCCTCCTGCCGAGCCCAAACTTCGACGTTCCGGTGGGGATACCCGCGTTCGTGCTCCCGGCGACGGACCTGGCGCCGGCGCTGCGAGGTGTCGAGGTGGACGGCTGGGAGCTCTCCGCGAGTGGCACGTGGCGTCGCGCGATTGGTTCCTCCGCGGTCGTTGCGGCTCGATGCGGCGACGCGCTCGTCGCCGCGTGCTCGACCAGGCCGACGCCGACAGCCGCGGTACAACTTCGTAAACTCGCGTCTCGCGTCGACGGGGCGCGCGCGCGGCTCGCGAGGGCCAAGGAGGAGGCGAGGCGAAAGGCGGAGGAGGAGGAGGCGTTGAAAAGGAGGGCGGATGAGAAGGGGGACGAAAAGGGCGAGCAGTCGTACTGGGACGTCGCGAGGGGTTTCTTCGGGTACGGCGGGGGTAACGAGAAACCCGAGGAGAAGAGAGACGGAAGCCCCACCCCGGAGGAGAAGAAGGACGAGAAGAAGGAGGACGAGTCGGAGGAGGAAGGGGACGGGGAGAAGCGGAAGGGTGAGCGGGTCGAAACCGAGCCCGAAACCGAGCCCGAAACCGAGCCGGAGCCGGAGCCCGAGCCGGAACCCGAGGTTGAACCCCCGATCGTCGTCGACCCCGACGAGATCGCGAAGGCCAAGCGTTGGTCCACCGCCATGCGCATCGTGTACGCCCTCGGCGACCGGGGTAAACCCTTCCTGGACAAGTCCTTCCCCGCCAGAGCCGGCGCCTCCGGAGTCCGCGTGCTCTGCCTTGACGGCGGCGGCATCCGCGGCGTCGCGTCAATCGTCGTGTTGGAGCGCATCATGGCCGCGGTTGGGCACAAGTACGTCGGCGAGTGCTTCGACCTCATCGTCGGCACGTCGACCGGCGGGATCATCGCCATCGGCGCCGGTTTGCTTCGCATGTCCGTCGCGGAGGTTGCGGATTTATACGAAAACACCGCGGAGCATATTTTCGTCAGCGACGCGTGGGCGACGATTGCGAGGTACGGTCCGGGGCACAACGCCGCGCGATCGTTCGAGTCTCTCATGACGGACATCATGGGCAAGGAGTTCGACCAGCCGCTGTACGCGTCGTGCGCGCACGAGAGGTGGTACACGGCGGGCGTCGGCGGCGGCGACGACGGCGGCGACGACGACGATGACGACGACGGGGACGGGGACGGGCAGAGGGGCAACGGGTGCAGGCCGGGCGGGCCGCCCCGGATCTGCCTCGTGTCGTCCATCGTCTCCAGGACCCCCTCGACGCCGTATCTCATGCGTTCGTATCGAAGGACGTCCACCGCCACGGACGCGGCGAGCGGGGAGATGCCCGGGGATCACAGGCCCGGCGCCGTGAGCGCCCTGAGGGCCACCACAGCCGCGCCGTGGTACATGGCTGAGCACGCGGTGCAGAAGGAGCTCAGCCTCGGCCGCGCCACCTCCGATTTTGAATACAGAGGGGGCAAGACGAGCCCCGGGGAGCACGGCGAGGACTCCGGCGACGGCAGCGAGGGCGACGCCGCGATCGAGGAGGCCACCACGCACGCGCCAAGGCACGACGACGCGAGCAGGGTCACGACGACGCTTCGTTTCATCGACGGCGCCATCGCGAGCAACAACCCGACGGCGGTGGGCGTCTTCGAGGCCCGAAGGCTCTTCCCCAGGGACAGAAAACTGTGCGTCGTGTCCGTCGGCACCGGCGCCGCGCTCCCGCGCGAGGTCCCCGGCACCGGGTACGCGCAGAGTCAGGCGGTCAGTAACCTCATCGCCGCGACGTGTGACGTGACGCAGGTGGACGCGACGGTGCGACACGTGCTCGGCGCCGGCGACTCGTACTTTCGGTTCCAGCCGACGGGTCAGGCTTTCGGGTGCGAGCTGAACGACACGAGGAAGGAGACGATGGAGGCGCTGAGAAGGGAGGCGACGGAGTATCTCGACACGGAGGCGGCCAAGGCTCAGGTGGCGGAGCTCGCGGCGCTGCTCCGCAAGTGAGAGGCGGCGAAGCGTCGCGAGATTACGATAGGGGTCTAAGAGTTTTACTCTCTTCACAAAAGATTCCGACGCGTCAAAACTTGTCGGTCCGCATCCGAGAAAAAAAAGTTGAATGCTACCCAACCCTTAGGGTTGGTGCGCCTCGGCAGACGCCTGGCGCGCGGAGGGTCGACCCCCCGCGCTTTCGCCGCGGGGCAGGGGTGATCCATCGCCCGACACGGTCCCCGCGCGGCGTCCGTCATGGCGGAGCCGTTCCCCGAACCCGCTGACGACGCCCCATTCGTGGTCGGTGGCGTCGTGGAGAATCTGCCGTGGGATTCGTACATCCTGCGCGGCGCGCTGGACACCGCGGCGCAGCTCAGGTTGGTGGACAGGATAGCGTCGCTGGCCGGCTACGCGTCCGAGCGATGGCCCGAACGAGCCGCCGGTCAGGACCATCCCGCCATCGTCGCGTCCCACGCCACGGGCGCGGTGGAGCGCCCGAGGGAATGCCGACGCGCGTGCGGCTTGGCGAGGTGCCGAGGGCACTGCGGGAGAGACGTCGGCACGCTGTACGCCCGACCGGACGACGTGTTCGACCTGGCGCGGGACATCGCCGCGCGCATCGAACAACAACGGGGGGCGACGGCGACGGCGACGGCGGGCGCCCCCGCCCCATCGATGGACCCCATCGCCTTCGACGCCACGCACTTCTGGTCCCTCGTGTACGGGGACAGGACCCCGGATCTATCGCGTACTAATGTAGACGGTGCCGACGACGGCGCTCGTCGCTCCGAGTCGGGTACTAATGACGGCGGGGGCGTCGCCGGGGGCGCCGCGCCGGGCAGGAACTGCGGTCGCATGCAGAGCCACCTCGACCGACCGATCGGGTGGACCCTGAGTCTCAGCGTGGGCCGGGCCGTGACGTTCAACCTCGGTCGCCCGCCGACGCCCGGTTCCATGTATTATTCGTCGACCAACTTGGCCAACGCCGCGCCCGGTCAGGGCGGCGCCGGCGTGGACGTCACGCTGCGATCGGGGGACGCGGCGCTGTTCAGGGGTCACGCGGTGTTCCACGCGGTGGACGGGTTCGCGGACGACGAACCGGGGGTGTTGGACGGGCACGGGACGACTCGACGCGCGGGAAGGATGGGGAAGGATGATGGGACGGATTCTGAATCCTTCGAGGCGCCCGAGGGTTGGGCGTCGAGGCTCCTCGCGCCTTCGCGCGCGACGCCTCCGCGTGATGGGTGGGAACCCGCGCGACTCGCGCTGCTGTTCAGGGACGAAGAGGACGCGCGGTAGCGGGCGGGAACGCGCGCGAGCGCGGTTCGGACGTGCTGAAGCGGGGGCGTTTAGTCCGGTGCGCCGAGGGAAGAGGTTGTCGGTGAGAACGCGCTTGCGGTGAGCGGTGTGGAGAACGCGAGGGGGTGGGTTTTTTCACTGAAAACAAGAAACGCCTTTTCCCGAACGTTTTTCCCACGTCCCAAGACCCGGAAACCCGCACGAAGATGTGGCCCCCCAAAAAATCATCGGATCACCTTTGCGCATTGTGGGCCAATCATGTTTTTCGCCTCTGGGAGATGCAAACGAAGGGACGGGTTCCAAACCGGAGGGAGGGAGAAAAAATCCTGCGGCCTCGTGACACGCGATTGGACCTGCGAGGAATCATACGCTTTTGCCCGCTATTTTTTTTTCCGGGTCTTCAAAGCGCCGGACCCTTGGGTTTGCAAACCAACAATGGACAACAATATCGTCTCCGATCCGATCGCGCCTCGTCCAGTTGGCAGATCAAAAAGGAAAAACGAGACTGCGCACGTGTGCGGGATAAATTTTTTTTTTTGGTTGTTGTTGTTTCAAACCAGAAATACGACAAAAAATCGTGACTGGATCGCTGTTCCAAATCGTTCCTCGAAGTGGGCACTCCCGCTGGGCAGCTGATCGGGACTGTTGCTGTTTCAAGCGCAGTCGCAGTCGCCAGAGGGAAATAATGGACGGAAACGTTGGTCCCATCACGCGCGAACCGGGGTCACTCGACGTCGCACTCGGACGCATCGTCGGTGCGACACTACCCTCGGAGTGTATCGAGGCGCGAGCCGCCAATCAGAGGCTAACCGCCGCGGCGCAGCGGTCACACTCGCGCGGTTTCGGAGGTTGCGAGCGTAACCCCGCAAAAAACTTCGCTTTTCCCGAGCGCAATCTGAGACGCTCCCGGGATGGCGCCACCAGCGACGGCGCGACCGCCGGTGGGCGCGGAACCGCCCCAGGATGCGCTCACCTACGTGCGCGCGGTCAAGTCCAGGTTTCAGGCGACCAAGCCGGAGGTCTACGAGGCCTTCCTGGAGGTCATGAGGGACTTCAAGAACGCGAGGTGCGTTGCCAACGACGACCCAAAAGGCGCTCCACAGTGGCGTTTCTCACCCGGCGATTCTGCGCTCAAACACCCCCCGCTAAACGCGCCCCGCCCCGCCCCGCGCGCAGGAGCGACACCCCGGAGGTGGTCCGCAGGGTTAAAGAACTTCTGGGGGGACACCCCGATCTGCTCGACGGCTTCAACTGCTTCCTTCCAGAGGTGCGCGCGCCCCCCAGTCCGGACGAGGCCGGGATGAAAAAAACCACGGCGGCTCTCGCCACCCGCGTGGCGGGTGGTTGCGCGCGGGCGAATCTTCGCGCGCGCGTGCCCCCGCGCGACCTCGCGACTCCCGCGGACCCGCCGGTCGCGCCCCGCCGAGGGTTCATCCCGCGACCTGGCGGGCGCCCCGACCTCGTTCGCGGCGCACGCGTTCGCGCGGCGCGCCCGACCGCGCCGGCCGCCCCATCGTTCCCGAGCATTTCTTCCCACTCACACGCTGACGCTCTCCCGCCCCGCCTCTCGCCACCCGCAGCCGTACAAGTTCAACGCGACGAAGGATTCGGCCGCCGAGGCTGCGAACGTGAGTGATCGTCCCCGCGAATCTTCCCCCGCCGAACGCATCCACCCATCGTCTCGATCGCCGGAGGTTCGCGCGCGCGCGTTCGCGTCGCGCGGCGCGTCGCGCGGCGCGGCGAGAGACGCCGGAGGGCCCAAAAACACGAGCGGCCCAACCGACCGTGCCTGTTCCCATCTCGAGATTTTCCCAACCCCAGCGCGCGGGATCCGCGTCGCGCGCGGCCTGAACGACGCGGAGACTGCCGCGGGACCCCACGCCGAGCCGAAAACTGATCCATCCGTCCCGTCCATCGCCAAACAGAGCGACCAACCCACGATCGGCGGCGGCTACAACCTGTTGAAGCGCATCAGGCGGGTCTACGCCCACGACGAGCGTCCGTACCACGCCTTCCTGGCTATCCTGATTCGCTTCAGAAACGCTGAGTTCACCACCGAGCAGGTGCGCGCCCCGGCTTCGTTTCGCCGCCGAAAACCTCGGAAACGGCCCCGATCGAACCGCCCGGGTGTTTTCTCGATCGTCGACGGGATCCGGGAGGCTGCATCGGCCGCGCGCGACCGGTCGCGCCGACCCTTCCCCGCGACCCCGCCAGCCGGCCCCTCGTGGAAATTAAAAAAAAAACCACCTCGAGAGAGGGGCCGGGCAGATGGGGACGGCGAGTCAGCATCAGCAAATCTCGGATCGGGAAAAAATCTCCCTCGGTTCTCTGTTCTGTTGTTTTCCCCTCCCTGTGTTTCCTCCACCTCCTCCGACGGTGCGACCCCCGCCCCCCCACGCTCACTGACGCGCCGCCTTCCATCCCCAATCCCGACCCCATTCCCCGCGCAGGTGATCAAGAATGTCGCGACGCTGTTTTACGACCAGCCCGACTTGCTGCACGGCAAGGACGGCTTGGAGTTTTTCGTCCCAAAGACGTGCAAACCCCCGCAGCCGTCGCAGTGGTTCCAGTGGACGGTGAAGACGCACAACCGCTTCGGCAGGGTCTCCTTTCGCGTCGCGGTCCGCATGCTCCTGCTGTGCGAGAAGCGCTCGCGATCGCAGCCCCCGGACCTGACCAAGCGCAAGGTGCGGCTGGTCGGGGCGAAGGGAGCGGGCGCCTCCGACTCGGAGTTTTCCGACAGCGACAGCGACAGCGATACGGACTCGGACGACGGCAAGCCGAAGGATCCCGGCCACGTCGACCCCGAGGCGCTTCCGCCCGTGTGGGACGGCGTGACCGCGCTGGTGATGTCGGAGTTCGAGAAGATGACGCTGGAGATCAAGCCCATGAGCGACGATCAGTGCTGGGAGGACGCCAAGGCTCAGAAGGAGGAAAACGCGAGGAACGAGGACGCGTTGGGCCGGGGTAAGCGAGCCAAGCCCGACCAAACGACGACGACGAGCCCGCCGGAGTCGCCCCCGCCGCCGGACGGGGCGCCGCGGTCGAGGAAATCCGCGAGGATCATCGCCAAGGTGAACAGGGGGGCGATGTACACCAGCTACAGGCACCTGAGCAGCGGGAGGCACATGAACTCGGGGGGGAAGCACCATCACCACCACCACGGGAAGAGCCGGAAGAGCCTCATCGCCGGGATGAAGCAGAGCGGCGTGCACCACTCCGTCGCCGCGCTCTCCACGGTGAACCCGACGTTGCCCCCGATGGAGGACGCGGAGCTCAAGCTGGCGAGGAACCCGAAGGAGATGTCGCTCATCGACAGGAGCGGCCTGCACAAGCTGCCGCCCAACTGCATGGAGAGGATAATCTTCTTCCTGGCGCAGGCGGAGGGCAGGGAGGAGCTCACGGCGCAGCGGGAGGCGCTGATGAAGTCGCTGGGTAAGAACCGGTGACGCGCGGTGTGCGCGCGGCGTCCGACGACGACGACCGCGCGAACCACCCGTCATAGTTCCTCAGCTCCTAGCGACGTTTTCATAATACGGATTTACGTTTACGACGCGAGCTAGACAACCTCGAAGGTACCCCCCTAAGATCTTATCCCGTTCCCGTCCACGCTGCTGTGTACGTAAGATCGATCGAGCGGACCGCACGTCGCCACTCCGTCCCTGGTGCCCGTCACCACCCGCCCCGGGTCCGACGCTTTGTCCGTTACTCCGCTCGCAACCTTCACCTGCCCCAGTCTACCCCGAAGTGTTCAAGGAGAGCGTCGGGGTTGTTCTCCTTCATTTTCTCGTACTCGAGTTGCATCTTCTTCTTCTTTCGCTCCCTGGCGGCGAGTTTCTTTCGCAGCTTCTCCAGCCTCGCCGGCTTCAAGTACTCGAAGACTTGTAGGACGGGCCTCATCAAGTTCTCGGAGATTCCCAGGTTGCGCGTGTTGATGCGGTCGATCATGTTGTCGCCGTTGCGACTGGCCTCCATGAGCTCGAGCGCTCGGTAGGCTCGGCATTGAGCGCGAGACCAGTCGTAACAGTACGGCTTGGGAGCGCCCATCGCGGTTCACAGGGCGGTGGTCGGTTTGCGATTCAAAAATTTGACGTTTTTGCGGAGGCCTCCGTCCATACCGTTCCTAACCGTGCTGTGTTGTTGTTACAAGTATTTGGCGAGCTTCGCGAATATAAGCGGATATGGAAGTGAGCTTCATTCGGCTGTACTGCCGCGACGGCTATGCATCGGGGTCGGAGAGTTGGACGTCGTGGATCGCCTGTAAACTAACATCACCCATCCCGTTCCCGTTCACGCCGCGTCACACCAGCCACAGCCATCCGCAGAACGCGCCGATCGTCAGCCCCGACAACAGGAAAAACACCATGATCGTCCCGCACGCCTCGCACTCCGCCGCGCTCACCGCCTTCGGCGCCGTCATCATCACGCTCGCGCTGTACCAACCGTTGGTCACCCCAAGCGCGAGCGTGAGCGCAACCCCGGCACTCACCACGCCGCCACCGGACGATCCGTCGGACGATACACCCGCCGTCGCCATAAACGCCGGCACGAACAGCACCCTCGCCGCCGCCATCGCCGCCATCGTCCGCGGACTAAACGCGGTCGCCGCCGCGGGGTACACCCCGGGGACGCACTTCCCGACGACGTCCGCCAGGTTAAACGCGGCGATGAGCGCGACGGGGAACCAGTCACCCATCGAATCGTCCCTCAGGTCCTCCGCGAGCACCCCGGGGAAGATGCTGAGGGTGACGACGTACGTGACGGCGACGGCAAACGCGTGGTGCTTGACCCGCGACGCGATCGCCACCGCGTCCCGAAGCGTGGTGCCGGGGCCAGGGCCCTCGTCGTCTTCGACGCGCCACATCCCCCGCCTCGTCCTCGACATCCGCGTCCGATTCATTCCCACGAGCGACGACGACGACGACGACGCCGCGTTGGTCAGCGCGAGCTCCGATTCGTACTCGTCTCTGTTCTCCCCGCCGTCTCTCATCCCCTCTCTCACCCCCGCCGCCTCCCCCGCGCGTCTCGCCCGCGCCGCCCGCGCGACGTGCCACCGGAAAACCTCTGACCTCTCCAACTCGCCGTACAGGACCAGACACGCCAGCACCCAGAGCGCGGCGGCGACGAAATACGTCGACGCGCTCGCCGCGGCTCCCGAGTCGGTTGACGGGAACGAAGCCTTGGTGACGACGCGGAGGAGGCTGACGATGAGACCGGACAAGGACGTGCCGCCCATGAGCGCCTGCGTGTACGTCTCCGGCATGGATGCGACCTGGGCGAAGAGGGACCCCTGCGCCAGCGCGTCCGCCACGCCGTTGAGGGCGATGCCCGCGCAGAGGACGCCGAGGTTGGAGGTGAACGCCGGGACGAGGAGGCAGAGGAGGAACAGGCAGAACCCGAGCCTGACGCGAGCGCCGGGAGGGACGAGGTTGCCGAACCGCAGGACGAGCACGAGCATGAGCAGGTTGGGCAGGAAGTAGAGCACTCCGAACACCCTGTCCACGTGCTTCCCCGGGTGCACGCGCTCGAAGTAGTCCACCGCGGTGATGTAACTGTTCCAAGGAAAAAGGATGCCCGCCCCTAGGAAGAAGCAAGCGCGGTAGACGAACCCGCGTCGGTCTTCCGGCGGGGAGGAGCCCCGCGCGGCGGACGCGGCGATGTCCACGTCCTCGGGCCTCGCCGCCATCCCGCTCGTGCCCCGCCGTCCGTCGCCCCCGGGCGTGTGAAGTTGACGACGACGACAACTCGGGGCCTTCTCGAGGCGAGGAATTGAAAGGTCGGTTCAGTTTGGATGTGAGCCGCGCCGCGCGCTGCTGCATCGGAAACGTATGGCGACCAGTTTGGAAGCAGCAATGTCATATTCAGCGCCGTTGGGAGGAGCGAAGGGGATTCACACGCACGTGCACCGAGCCTCCAGTCGAAGCTCCACGCCGACAGCGAAGATGCCGTACCGATCCGAGTCCATGATCGTCTTCGCCGCGCGCGAGGCGAAGAAGATGTGGCCCTTCCTCGCGGGTTTCGCCGTCGTCGGCTTCGGCGTCACGCAGGCCACCTTGGGCATCACCGAGGCTGATAAGAAGAAGAGCTCCTTCCTGAACCCCGGCGGTCACCACTGAGCGATCGATCGGCGCGGGGGGTTCGGGGCGCCGAACGCCTCCCAGGGGACTGGTCAACGCGAACTGACCGGCGGGGCGGCGTGGACGCCACCGCTCGCGCTCACGCGGGCGCGGAGGGTGTTGGGTGCAGTGCAGATTTAGGGTTTCCTTCCGGGAGGATCAGGCACTGAACGGGTGGGTGTTGGGCGACGATCGAGGGTGAAGGACCCGGGTCGACGCGTGTTTCACTTTACGCATTTGTACACATGTATCATCCGGCGGCGGGAGCCGCCAAACCTAGCATAGCTTTTGCCAATGAGCAACTGAGGGCTTGACACACCCACCGACGCGGCCGATAAATATCTCACGCGGTACACTGACTAAAAGCTGCGCAGTTCTTGCGCAAAGCCATCTTCGGTTTCGCCCTCCGCGTCGCGTGAAACACAGTGCCTCGAATTCGAATTAACATCGCTACGGTTCGCAAACGCGCGTCACAGGCGTCACACCACGTCCGCCCAGTCGTCCCCCGCGTCGCCGTTCGCGCGGCGCCTCCCCCAACGCGTCGCCGCGCGACTCTGCCACGACTGAGAGTCGCCCGTCGCCAGCTGTGCGACGTCGACTTCGACAGTCGCCCCGCCGCCGGCTGCGTGATCCTTTCGCCCCGTCACCAGCGGGATCCTCTCCGCGTCGCTCCCGCGGTCGCTCCCGCCGGGTGCCCTCACCGACCGGGTCACCGCGGCGACGACGACGGCGACGACGCCGAATGCGACGACGGCTCCGACGCCGACGCCGGCTTTGGCTCGGCGCATCCCCGTCGAGAACTTTGCCCGGGCGACGTCATCGACGGCGCCGAGGGACGCGACGGTGGTGGCGTCCTCTCGGTCGCCATCCTCGGGCGCGACGCCGAGCGCGGCGGCGGCGGACGCCGCCTTGAGCCCGCCGAGCCCGCCGCTTTGACCCGAGGAGGTCTCGCCCCGCGGCATCATCCCCTCGATGGCTCGCATCTTAGCCGCTCGCGCCGCATCCGCCTCGCGGCGCGCCTCGGCGAGGAGCGCCATCGGGTCCCTCGCGCCCAGGGATGCCTCCTGCGCCCTGTGGACGTCATCGGTGGGATCGGTGGGCTGCTCGGGAGCGGCGCCGAGGGCGGCGTCGTCCTTCCGTTTCTTCTCCTTCTTGTCGTCAAAGCCCCACGGCGTGACCGGATCCGGGGTGGGACCCTCGTCGTCGTCGTCGTCGTCGTCGGACCGCTTATCGGCGTCGTCGGAGTCCTTGTCGTCGGAGTCCTTGTCGTCGTCGTGTTTGTGGTGGTGGTGGTGATCCTCATCGTCGTCCTTGTCGTCCTTGTCGGAGTCCTCCGCGTAGTCGGGGTCGGGGTCCGTCGGGGGAGCCATCGGCCGCACGGGGTTGCCAAAGGGGTCCACGTAGGCGTCGTCTTCCTCGGACGGCGCCGGGGCGTCATCGGCACCCTTCTCGTCCTTCTCGTCCTTCTCGTCGGACTCGTCCTTTTCGTGGTGAGACTTGCCGAGCGCGGGGACGACGACGGGCTTGGGCACGCCGGGGATGTCGAGCTTGGCGAGGGAGGACGCGATGGAGAGCACCCTCGACTCGGAGTCGCGGTCGACGCTCCAGAGGCGCTGGGATTCGACGAGGACGTTCCCGCGGGGCATCCAGCCCGCGGCGATGGCGCGGTGGTCCACGCCCTCGACGCCGAGCGCAGCCTCCTTGTGCTGCTGCTGCTGCTGCTGCTGCTGCTGCTGCTGCTGCTTGCCCTCCTTCTTGCCCTCGTCCGCGGTTTTGGACTCCTCCTCCCGCTTCTTCTCCGACTTTGACTTCGACTCGGGCTCCTTCGTCTTCGATTCGGCAGCCTTCGATTCAACAGCCTTCTCGGTCTTTTCCTCATCCCTGGGCTCGGGCTGCTTCTCCTTGGCCTCGGTGACGGCTTTGTCGTCCTTGGGCTGCAGCTCGCCGGTGATGGCGGGAACCGGGGTGCCCTCGCCGCATCGGGCGAGCGCGACGGCGGGGTTCCCGAGCCTGACGCCGACGGCGGCGGCTCGGATTCGCCCGCCGCCCAAAGCGCCCGCCACCGGGGGCTGGCTCCAACGCAGGGTGCGAAGGTCGAGCGCGTGAACGTCGGCGAGGAACTCCTTGCTGTGGTAATCCTCGCCGCCGATGACGTACATGACGCCGTTCTTGTGCACCGCCGAGTGGAGCCTGCGCTGCGACGGGGGGAAACCCGCGGTGTCCGCCTTGGTCCACTTCACGTTCCTCGGGTCGGAGAGGTCGGCAAAGTGCGTAGCCGTGGACGCGTACGCGGACGACCCGCCGGTGTGATCCCAGACGGATCCGCCCCACACCCACATGCGCTTCTCGTCGTCCACCACCGCCGTGTGCTTGTTCCGGCGCACGGGGAGGTCGCCGGAAACCTTCGGGTAGAAAAACTCGCGCTTGTCGAGGTCAAAGGCGAGGAGCTCGCCGACGTTGAACCCGAGCCGGCCCTCGACGACAAAGCCGCCGAAGAGGAACATGACGTTGTCGTCGGTGGCCACGGCGGTGGCGCCGGAGCGTGCGAGGGGGTAGAGGCTGCCGTCCTCGTGAGCCTGCGCCACGACGTCGGGAAGTCCGAGCGGGCCTTGCTCGGGGCCGACGCGAGATTGTTCGGGGCCTCGCTCGGCGCCACCCTTACCCTCCTTACCGCTCTTCTTCTCCTCGTCGGCGGCTTTCGCGGTGTCTCGCGCGGCGACAGACTCGGGGGGCGAGTACTTGATCTCGCGCCACCGCCTGTCCTCGAGTCCGAGGGCGTACATGGTGTCCAGTCGCGCGTCGTTCTCGTCGCGGCCGCCGAAGACGATGAGCGCCTTTTGCTTCTTATTCGAGCCCTCGTCCAGGGCGATGGGCTTGGGGGTGACGATGGCGACGTGCTCGTCGCGTTTACCCGGGAAGACGGGCACCTTCGGGTGGAGCTCGGCTTCGATGGCGGCGGCGTGCTCGCGCTCTTTCTCCTCGCGTTCCTCCCTCTCCCTCTTCTCCTCCGCAGAGTCCTTCTTGTCGGAGTCCTTCTTGTCGGAGTCCTTCTTGTCGGAGTCCTTCTTGTCGGAGTCGCGGGAGGAGGAGCGGGAGTGAGGAGTGGCGTGGGAAGAGGAGCGGGAAGAGGAAATGTGTTTCTGCTCCTCGTTCTTCTGCTCCTCCTCCTTTTTGCCGACGCTGCTGGAGCGCTTGGCGGACGCCTCGACCTCGTCCTCCTTCTCGGACTCGGCATCCGCCTTCTCAGCCTTCTGAGCCTTCGCCTTCTCCTCCTTCTTGGCATCGTGCGCCTTGGCGAGGAGCTGCCTCACCGGCTTGGGCATGTACCCGTCCTTGGCCACGCGACGCACGTCGATTTCGTCCTGGGACTCGTACCACTCGCGCAGGTCCTCGAGAGTCTCGCCAGAGACGGCGGCGCCTTTGCGAGCGCCGAGGTCGGCGGCGGCTTCGTCGATCGGTCCGGCGCCGAGCCTCGGCGCGGGCATGAGGCCGCCCTTGGGGATGGGCTTCACCTCGATGTCCTCCTGGGCGTCGTACCACCTGGAGAGCTCGTCGAGGGTCAGGCCGCCGACGGGCTCGACTCCCAGCTCGGCCGCCTTCTTGGATTTCGAAGATCGAACCTTCTTTTCCTTTTCGGCGCTTCGCCCGCCGCGGTCCTCGTCGGCGACCTCCTTCTTCTCGGGCGCGGCGGGCGCCTCGAGGCACGCCTCGCCGGCGCACTCCCACTTGGAGCTCGCACCGTCGAACACGGCCACCTCGTCGACGTCCTCGAAGTCGTCGCCGTGGTCCCAGACTCTGTAGCCGCCGTGGAAGTACGCCTTGTCGTCGCCCGCGTCGAGCGCGTGGCCGGGGGAGGCCAGCTGCGAGACCTGGGCGCCTTGCGCGGGCGCGAGGTGGCAGAACACGAGGCCCTCATCGCTACCGAGGCCGGCGAGCACCGCGGTGTCCGCCGCGGAGTCTCCGCCGTCGACGAGGCCGCCGTGGAGCAGGACGACCTGCCCGTCGGTGCCCTCGATGCGCCTCATCATGTCCTCGACCGCCGCGGCGTCCTCGGCGCGCGGCTGCGTCCTCGGAGCCTTGGACGCATCGCGGGCGGTTACCAGATCATCCACGACGGTCTTGACGTCGGGTGTCGGCAGATTCTGCGCCATTGGCTCCACCGCGGGCGCGTCCGGGCTCGAGGCCGCGGGCGCCTCATCGAGAGATGGGGAGAACCACGACTCGACCGCGTGGATGAAGCCGCCCGCGCGCACGACCGGCGCGTTGAGCGCGAGGAGCGCGAGCACGAGCGCGAATCGTCGCGAACGCGATATGTGCCTAGCCATCGTTTCCCGGGTGCTGACGACCAGGATACGACCACGTGCGAGCCGATGGGGCCGCGCGCGATGGCTGTGGAAACGCATCGGAGCAGGGGCCGCGCCTCGTGAAAAAAAAATAAAAATGAAACACCCACATGTGGCAGTCAGTCAGAAACGTCGTAATTTCCGTGAATAATGCATCGTTTAAACAGTAATATATGCACGTTATCAGTCACAAATCACGAAACAAGGCGCGTAATTCAAGAGAAAGCGTATGAGCGCCAGTCCGCCCCTCCCGGGATCGCGCAGAGCAGCTGCGCAGGCACATCACACCACGATCGGCCCGTTCTTCGTGAGATTAGGGCACCGTGTGTTGCTGGGACACAATCGCGAGCCCGATGCTCCGAACGACCGCCAACCAGCTCTGGACCCGGGTCGTCCCGGCGGCCAGGCAGGCCTACCCGGCCGCCGGAGTCGCGGTGAGTCCCCACGCGCGCTCGCGAACGCTCGTGGGACGGGTCATCCGGCCTGGCCGGACCCGGCTTTTTTGCCCGCTACCCCTCGCCAAAGCCCGACGCTGACCTCCGGCGCCTCCCCTCTTCCCCCGCAGACGCAGCGCACCTTCGCCGCGGCCGCGGCTGACGACGATGCGCACGCGGTGAGTGACACCCCCGAGTCGAAACCCAGATTCACGCCGTCGACGGCGACGCGTCGCGCGCTATTCGGGACCCCATCATCTGACCATCGCCCCATCTCTCGTCATCGTCGCAGCCCCCGCTGAACCTCTTCGGCCTCCCCGCGCGCTACGCCGCCGCGCTCTACACCGCTGGCAGCAAGGCGGGTAACCTCGCAACGGTCCAGGCGGAGTTCAAGACGGTGAGTCACCCGGACAACCCTCACCGCGTCGCGCCCCACGGGCGCGCTTCCGGCGCACGAGAACCCACGCCTTGGAGAAACCGATCGGACTCTCTCGCATTTCGCCTTTGCCTCGATTTCATTCAACCGCCGCCGCCGTCTTGAACCCCTTCTCGAACCCCTTCCCCCGTCTCATCGACACCCCGTCTCATCGACCGACCCGCAGGTGATCGACGCGGCGAACGCGGACAAGAAGTTCAAGGTTTTCCTGGAGGATCCCACCATGCCCAAGGCTAAGAAGGTCAAGGCGCTGAGCGATTTCTGCGACGGCGCCAAGTTTGCGCCAATCACCAAGTCGTTCCTCGTCGTCGTCGCCGAGAACGGCCGGCTGGACCAGAACCAGAAGATCTACGACGCGCTCGAGGAGTACACGCTCGCGGCGGCCGGCCAGAAGAAGGCGACGGTGACCAGCGCGCAGCCGCTCACCCCGGAGCAGCTCAAGGACCTGACGGCGAAGCTCCGGGGGCACGTCGATGCGGGCGAGGATCTGAAGATTGAGACGAAGGTGGATCCGAAGCTCGTCGGCGGGTTCACCGTGGCTATGGGCGAGGATTTCTTCGACCTGTCGCTCATGTCCCGCATCAGGGCGATGGAGCAGGAGCTCGCCAAGCCCGTGTGAGGCGAGTGAATGACGCGTGTTTTCAATTTGTAATTTTAACCCATCGTTATTAGCACCGAACGACGACTAACCTATTATGTTAGCAGCACGGTCCCTTCTGGGCGCGGAAGCCGCCCAGCTTCACGCTGTCCTTGTTCGCCGTCTCCTCCATCAGGCTCGGCGTCTCCATCACCCCCTTCACCAGCTCCTCGAACGCCTCCCGGACGCTCACCTTGGTCTTGGCGGAGCACTCCAGGAACAGCGAGCCGCTCTCCCTGGCGAACGTCTCACCCTCCTCGCGCGTCACCCATCCCTCCTCGCGCCCGCCTTTCGCCTTGTCCACCTTGTTTCCAATGACGATCTTGACGCACTCGTCCACCGTGGAGTACATCTCGACCTCTTTGCTCCACACCTCGGCGAGAGCCTCGAAGGTGTCGCGGCGGGTTATGTCGTAGACGTATACGATGCCCTGAGCGCCGCGGTAGTACGCGGAGGTCAGGGTCCTGAACCGCTCCTGCCCGGCGGTATCCCACACCGTCAGCTTCAGGCGCTTGCCGGCCATGTCCATGTACTTGAGCTTGAAGTCGACGCCGATCGTCGGGGAGAGCTCCTCGAAGGTGTCGTTGCAGAACCGGAGGAGCAACGAGGATTTCCCGACGCCGCTGTCGCCGACCAGGAGGAGCTTGATGGTGTGGTCGAAATGGGAGGTGTCCTTCCTGCCCTCGTCGCTCATGGTATCACGCGTGTGTGGGGCGGTGGAGGCGCGACGTGCGTGGTGTTTCGAACTCGGCGCTCGCGCGGTCGACACTGTCCTTGGATCCGACGCGGCAATTCATCCCAATTCACGTCCCTCGGGAGCACCGAAACAGAACCGCGCCACGTGTTTTCGTCTCCACTCTCATGGGCACCCGTCTCAGCGGCCTGGCGAGGCAGGCTCTGTCCCTCCACCGAGCGCTCCTACGCGCGGCGCGCCGCAAGTCTCCGGAGGCGCGAGCGGGAATCGAGGCGGCCATCCGGGCCGAGTTCGAGCGGCACAGGCACCTGGACCCGCGAGACCTGCAAGCCATCGAACATCGCTTACGCGCTGGCCGGAAGAAGCTGACGCTCATCGACGACCCGAACGTCGTGGCGGCGAGCGGCGTGTCGAGATAGCAGCCGAGGAGGAATCGAGCGTCGACGCCGCGTAGTTTGCATAGTAGTATAGTACAAGGTAGTCTAGGTAGTGCGCCGTTCGCGTCGATCGCGTCCGGCTAGTCCAACCCTCCGTAATACCTGGCTCCCTTCTTCTCAGCCGGCGTCAGCGGCGTCTGCGGGTCTATGCCGACGCTGTTCAACGTCGTCGGGCTCACGACGGGCGAAAAGATCGGATCGAGGACGTACGCTCGGGCGACGCGCGTGGTCATCAGCAGCGCCGCGATCCCGAGCGCGGCGAGCGCCGCGATCGTCTCCCGCGTCTGGTGGATCAGGCCGCGCGGGTTGTTCGACTTCGTCGCCCCGTCGATCCCTCCGCTCGCGTCCTCCCCCGTCGTCGATCCGTCGCGTGAAGCCTCGTCAGCGCGTCCCAGGTCCGAGCTTCCCTCAGGTGTACCTCGAGACCCGTACCCAAGGTCCACGTACGACGCCCTCGACGGCGTCGTGAGGACGAGGCGCCCGTTTTCGTATTGGTTTTGGTTGTTCGCGTCGTCTCGCCCCATTTTCCCCATAGAACTCGTCGCCGATCGCGTCGCCGCGTACGGCGTCTCGCCGCCGCACGGCGCGTCGCTCCACGCGCACGATCCGAAGCTCACGGGCTCGCACAGGAACGACGCCAGCCCGTCAGCGGAGGGAAGGCACGTCAACAACCCGCCGAGTTTGCCGGGGGTTGCAACGTCCTTCGATCCTTCTTCCGAGCTCCGAGGAGACGACCCGGCGGACCCGAGCACGCCCACGGAGGGGCAGAACCCCGCGGCGGCGTCGACGAGCTCGTCGTAGTCGCAGGACCTCGCCGACACGCCGCGCATGTCCACGCACTGGCCGAGCGCGGACGCGGGGGGGCACGAGCATCGGCACGAGCCGTGGTGCCCGGGCGACGACGCGCTCGTTCCCTCTCCGAGAACCGCGGCGTTTTTCGCGGCGTTTTTGGTTTTCGGTTTCGGTTGGGCGGCGCTCCTCTTTTCGCGAGCGGCGGCGGCGTTGGCGGCGTTGGCGCGACCGAGCCCGGCCGATGCGGACGCGGACGCGGATGCGGAGGCTGAGGCTGAGGCTGAGGCTGAGGCTGAGGCTGACGCGGCGGCTGCGGCGGCCTCCTCGGCCGCGATTCTCGCCGCCGCCGCCTTCCTCGCCGCCGCCGCCGCCTCCGCCTCCCTCTCCGCCCTATTCGCCGCGCGCCCCGCACCGACGCCGCCGCGCATCGTCTGCCACATCGTCCTCCGATCGCCGCTCGTCCACGGGTTCTCACTCGGCGTCACCGCGGCGCCCACGATGTTCCAGAGCGCGCGAAGCGTCGCCACCTCGTCCACGACGCCGCTGAAGACGCCTCTCCCGTACGGATCCGATTGGGCGAACGGATCCGATCGGGCGGAGGAGTCGATCGCGGAACGGGGACGTGAGTCCGCGTCTCCCAACGAGGGCTTCCTCGGCGCGAGCGACAGCCCCGCCGCGGCGTCCCGCGCGGCGTCCGCGACGATCGTTCGGATAGCCGCCGCCTGCAAGTCGTGATCGTCTTCGCGCGAGTACGCCGCGAAGGGATCCGCGGGAATCTTCACAGATCGCGGGTCGACGTGCGCGCGTCGAAACGCCTCCTCCGCGAACGCGTTCGCGTCGGAATCCTCGCCATCGTCGGTATCCGTGCCTGGTCGAACGTCCACCGGGCACGACGCGTCCGCGCCCCACGTGTTGCCCATGGACACCACCACGAGGTTAGCGTGCGGCGACGCGAGTATAAACTTGCCGAGCTCCCCTTGCGCCACCGCGAGTGGGTACGCCGGTCCTTCGGAGCCGAGCAACGCGCCGTCGCCCCTCTCCTCGTCGACGTCCCTCGCGTGAAACCTCGCCTCGGCGCCCGGCCAGTCGCATCGCCTGCGAATCACGGCCGTGTCCTCCTCGGTGTACGCGCTCCAGTCCTGTTTATAGGAGCCCGAGACGGACGACCCGGCCCACGAATACGAGTAAGGCTTATTCCCCTCGCCGTTATTCCCCTTGCCCCCCTTCTTTAGCGCCGGCTCCGCGCCCGGGTGCGTCCAGCCCAGGTACCCGTACTGCGCGTTGGCCCTCGGGAACGACGGCGTCAGCATCTGGTCCACGAACCAGCCGTCCACGAGGGACACGACGTCGCCGCGATCGGTGAGCCATTCGCCGCGGTTGGCGACCAGTTGCCCGAGCCTCGCGGCGGCGCGACAGGTGACCATCTGCCCGCCCGCGGCGGCGAGGCGGGTGGTGGATACCTGTCGGGTGGTGGAGCTCGGGGTGGCGTCGTGGGGCGCGTGGGGACCGGAACTCTTCGTCCCGGAGTGTTTGTCGCCTGTTTCCTTCGTCTCGGACGCATCCTCCGGATCCTCCTCCTCCTCTTCTTCGCGCCGAACGCTTCGCTCGAAGAGGTCGGGCGCGCCGAGGGGTTCGCCGAGGCGCTCGCGCGCCCATCGCGTCGCCTCGACGCCGGTGAGCTTCTCGACGAGGTTCGGGACGACGCGGTCGAGGACGCGCCTCTGCAAAGCCTCGGACGCGTCGAAGGAGGCGCCCGGGACGGCGTCCGCGCCGGGCGACGCCACGGGCGCGCCGGTGACCCGCGCCAGCAGATGCCGCGTCGTCACCTTCGACCACGCGTCCGAGTCCCACTCCACGTCGTAGAGCTGGCCCGCGAGCTCCGGGGCCTCCACGCCGTATCGCGCGAGGGGCTCGTCCAGGTCCAGGCCGTGGGACTTGACGAGCGCGCCGACGAGCAGCGCGGTGGCTGTCTTCCCCGCGCCGTCCACGAAGTGCAGGGAGTTGGCGTTCGCGCCGTTGTGGTACCGCTCGTGCACGATGACGCCGTCCTTGGCCACCACCAGGCAGTCGCGGCTCGCGAGCTCGCGCGCGTGTCTGTCCCCGGCGTGGGCGAGGTCCGATTCGCGCAGGTCGTGAACCTCGGGAGCCTCGACGAGCCACTCGCCGGGCCCCGGGCCGAGTCTCTGCGTGCCGAGGCGAACGTACGCCGCGGGATGGCGCGCGACGTCGACGCAGAGGAAGGCGGCGACGAGCGCGAGCGCGAGGACGACGACGCACTTTTGCGTCTTCAAACACCGGTCGCTCATCGCGATGGTCCGATACGACCGCGGCGGTGGCGGTGCAGGAGCGGTGCGACGCGCGGATTGGGCCGGCGCGAAGATGCGCGGCCCCATTCCTTTCTGTTGTCGTAACCGATACGGATGGATGGTTGGCTCGAAACTGGCGTAGAAGTTTTTTTGTCCCGGATTCGAGATCGACGGTTCGCTCATGCCAGGCTGCCAGGAGCCAATCCGGGAACCGATTCCCGTATCTCTCGTCAACCCGGATCGTCGATGACGGTGTGAGTCGCGCGCGCTCCTCGACGACGTCACATCACCGACGGACACGACCCACCGACACGATGCAGTCCATCACCGCCTCGAACAAGATCGCCCCATACACCAACGCCTCCGTCAGGCCCTCCAGCGCCAAGGCTGCCCGCCGCGCCGCTTCGATCGTTCCCAACGCCACGCAGGACGGCAAGGGCGCCAAGGAGCCCGCGGGCGAGGAGAGCAACTTCTGGAAGAAGATGTTCCTCGCCGACGGCAAGGAGGAGGTGTCCTCCTCGGACTACCAGAAGTTCCAAGCCGAGATGGCCGCCAAGAAGGCTGCCAACAAGGAGAAGGCCGCGGCCAAGGAGGGCGGCTGCGTCGTCATGTGAGTTTGCGTTTGCGATGGCAAAGTCAACAACAACCGCGCCCGCGTGGTAGTTGAACGTAGCTCGGCGATCGCCGTGTAAAACACCGCGACATCTTCGCGTCATCCCAGCTAGCCTAGTTAGTGCTACCCGCGCCCCGGCTTTTTGCCGAAAAAGACGCCGCGCACGAGCTTCCCCGCGCCCCCCAACAGCGCCGCCGCGGCGAAGAGCGGCAGAAAATCCGCAACCTTCTCGCCCCTCCGCTCCAACCGCCGCCGCCGACGCCGACGCCGTTCCTCCTGCCTGCGCAGGAGCTCGCGCAGCTCACGCGCCTCCTCGCGCTCGAGACGTCCGCGACGTTCGGCGGACGGACTGGGATTCGAACCGAGGACCTCGCCTTCCTCGAGCGGTAAGTGCGCCTCGATGAGCCTCGTATGAGCGAATTTGGACGTAGCCGCGTCGGCGTCGTCGCTCGCCCCCGGGACGTCGGATTCGCCCAGGGAGTCGGATGACGCTTTCCTCCGGGACCCGTCGTCGTCGTCGTCGTCGTCGTTCGAGCCCGCCCCGGCGTTCGAGGCTGGGGCCCGCGCGGGCATCGCGCCCAGCCGGCTCCCCTCCGCGTCGGGCGAGGGCGGCGCGAACCACGGGTTGCTCTCGTCCTCGTCCTCGCGTGAATCGTCCTCGCGCGAATCGACTCCCCCTCCTTTGGCTTTCTTTCCCGCGTCATTTGCCGAGCGCTTTCCCGCGTCTTCGAGCCACGACTCGTCCCGCGCGCCGTCGTTCTCCCCGAGGTCCACCCCCCGCATTCGTCTGGTCGCCTCGAGCCGCGACTCGAGCTCCCCGAGGCGGACGCGCAGGTCCGTCTCGTACGCGCGGAGGTCCGATTCGGTTCCTTTGTCGGGCCCTTTGTCGGCCCTCGCGGCGCGTCTGAGCCGTCGCACCGCGAGCAGCCGGGGCTCTTCCTTCGCCGGGCTCCTCTCCTTCTTCCCCGGGCTCCTCTCTTCCTTCCCCGGGCTCCTCTCCTTCTTCCCCGGGCTCCTCTCCTTCTTCCCCGGGCTCTTCTCCTTCTTCGCCGGGCTCCTCTCTTTCTTCGCCGGGCTCCTCTCTTCCTTCCCCGCTCCCTTTGCGCCGCTCCCCCCGCTCGTCCCGAACCGTC
>Ga0181573_10001037_pt1 | contig 28231 bp, 22 predicted proteins | sample 101ome_25_FD_148643 | JGI IMG/M metagenome (GOLD analysis project Ga0181573, IMG submission 148643) | Coastal salt marsh microbial communities from the Groves Creek Marsh, Skidaway Island, Georgia - 101409BT metaG (spades assembly) | ecosystem: Environmental > Aquatic > Marine > Intertidal zone...
CTGACGAAATGGCGGATACCCTCGAGCCCCTCTTCGACATGGTCATCAACGAGGTGCCCAAGCCCGTCGTCGACCAGAACGCCCCGCTGCAGATGCTCGTCACCAACCTCGACTACGACGAGTTCAAGGGCCGCATCGCGCTCGGCCGCGTCAACGCGGGCACCATCAAGACGGCGCAGCAGATCAAGATCGGCGTTCCCGGCGAGCCCGCGCGAAACGGCAAGGTGAACGAGGTGTTCATCTACAACAACTTCAAACGCACCGACGTGGAGTCCGTGGGCGCCGGCGACATCTGCGCCATCGCGGGGCTTCCCGACGTCGGCATCGGCGAGACCATCATGGCCGACGGCGCGGAGCCCCTCCCCACGATCGAGGTTGAGGAGCCCACCGTCCGAATGACCTTCAACGTCAACACCTCCCCCTTCGCGGGCCGGGAGGGTAAGTTTGTCACCTCCCGCAACATCAAGGAGAGGCTCGACCGCGAGCTCGAGCGCAACCTCGCGCTCCGCGTCGAGCCCGGAGACACCGCGGACACCTTCGTCGTGTGCGGCCGCGGCGCCCTGCACATCACCATCCTCATCGAGAACATGCGCCGCGAGGGGTACGAGTTTTGCATCGGTCCCCCGCAGGTGATCACCAAGGAGGACCCGGACACGGGCAAGACCCTCGAGCCCTTCGAGGAGGCCGTCGTGGAGGTGGGCGAGGAGTACAACGGCGCCGTCGTCGAGCTCCTCTCCAACAGGAAGGGCGAGATGCTCGACCTCGTGACCAACGACAAGGGAACCACCACCATCAAGTACAAGGTGCCCACCCGCGGCCTCCTCGGCGTCCGCAACGCCATTCTCACCGCCACCCGCGGCACAGCTGTGCTCAACACCATCTTCGATGGCTACTACCCTTACGCGGGCGACATCACCATGCGCGAGAACGGTTCGCTCGTGGCGTTCGAGACCGGTCAGGTGACCTCCTACGCCCTCTTCTCCGCTCAGGAGCGCGGTATCATGTTCGTCAAGCCCGGCGTGGATGTTTACGAGGGCCAGGTTGTGGGAATCCACCAGCGCCAGGGTGACCTCAAGGTCAACGTCGCTAAGCGCAAGGCGGCGACGAACGTGCGGTCGAACAAGGACGCGACGGTCGTGCTGAACGAGCCCAAGCAGCTCTCCCTCGACGACTGCGTGGAGTACATCGCCAACGACGAGCTCGTGGAGGTGACCCCGGAGAGCGTTCGCATCCTCAAGAACGCCAAGATGGACAAGAAGGCGCAGAAGCAGGCGGCGATGAAGAAGTAAACTCCGACGGGGTGGTTGGGTGGTTCCGCCGCCGCTCGCTTCGCACGCTTCGCACGCTCGCAAATATTACGCTTCGCTTTGCTTCATCGGGGGGGTTCACGGGTTCACGGGTTATTGTTTTCGCCATTCGCTTTGCCATTCTTTGTAAACTGACATCAGATTACAGCCAAACGATCATTCCGCCGGAGGCAAGCCCGGGATGTCGCGCAGCAGCGCGTCCATCTCGTCCTCCTCGTCACCGCCCGTCGGGGACGTCCCCGCCCCGTTGACGCCGACGTCGCCGCCCGCCGCCGCCGCCGCCGTCGCGCCCGGAAATAATCGCAACTTTTCGCCGGCCGCGTCCCGAAGAGGCCCGAAGAGGCGCGCCGCCGCTCGCTCGGCGCCTCGCACGGCTCCCAAGAAGTCGCAGCTCGCGTCCGGCTCGGGGCACGTCGCCGCGTTCGCCGGCGCCCCGACGTCGTCGTCGTCGTCGTCGTCGTCGTCGTACGATTGCCGGTAGAACGCGCCCCACACGAGCCGAGGCTTGGCCACCCCGGGAAAGACCACGCCCGCTCCCTTCGCGACGTCCCCGCCCGCGTCCCCATCCCCGGGTGCCGATTCCCCGCCCGGGTGCCGACTCCCCCCTCCCTCGCCATCGACCGGGTCCGCGCGATCGACCGGGTCCGTCTCCGCCAGCATCTCGAGCACCCCGCGCAAGTCGTCCTCCGCGCTCGTCGACCCCTCGTCCGCCGCGTCCGCATCCGCCGACACGGACGCGTGAAGCACGAAGGTCCCGCGGGGCGCGACGGCGACGGCGGCGCCGGAGAGCTGCGTCACCCGTGCCGCCGCATGAACCGGAACCCCCGGGGGACCGCGGCCGGGCGGGACGACGAGCAGCCCGAGGTCGCAACCCGCGGGAAACGCCGAGCCGTCCACGATCCAGACGCCGCGGGATACCCACCGACGTCGACCGTTTTTCCGACCGTTTGTGTCCGACGTTTTCTTCGCGTTTTTGTTCACCGACCACGGCGCCGCGCATCGGCTCGTCGCGAGCGCGCGGCAGCGAATCGTCTGCCCGCCCTCGGTCACGATCCCGGTCACCTCGCGAATCGTCCCCTTCGTCTTCCCGTCCTTGAGGCAGTTCGAGTTCTCCATCTCCACCTTCCGAAGCTCCTTGTTCGCCTCCGTCTCCACCTCCGTCTCCTGGCTAAGCATATACGAACGCACCGGCAGTCTCAACACGTACGTCGCCCCCGCCACCGCGGCGACTCGAGCGAACGCCTGCGGAAACTCTCCGGCGCCGTACGCGGGGGTCAACGCCGCGCCGACGCCCGGACCGAAGCGTCCCAACGAAGCGACGTACCTGCCCAGCGCGCGAAACCCCGCACCCGCGAGCACGGATTCGTCGTCGCTGAGCGCGAGCGCGTACTGGACCGCGGACGCGAGGCGCGGGGAGAGGCCGTGGCGAACGGAGAGGCACTCGCGAAAGCGCTCGCGCGGGTCCGGGCACGGCGGGTCCGTTTGGTTTTCCGTTTGGTCATGGTTTTGGTTTTGGTTTCGGTCGTCCCCGCCATCCCCGGCGGCTGCCCCCGGGTGCCGACTCCCCGTCCGTCCCGGACCGGACGCGGCCCCTAAACCCCCCCACTCGCTCCCCGGCGCGCCGATCGCCACGTTCGCGTCGTCGGGGTCCCCGCTGCCAAAAACTAATCCCTCGTCCGACTCCGCTTGATGCGACACGACGCGCTTGAGAAGACGCATCAGCGATCGCTTCTCCCCCGGGGTCATGGACCGGTCCCTGAACACCTCCGCGCGCGACGCCGGCACCGGGTGCGCGCGCCCGTCCCACATCATCCACGTCTGATTGACCGCCTTGAACTCGCAGTACTTGTGCGCGCCGGAGTCGACGAGCGCGTCGATGAAACGATCGGCGCCGAAGCACAGCTTGGGCGCGGCGAGGTCCAGCGAGAATCTCCGCCGGTTGCCCAGCGACGTCGCCGCGGCGTTTGGGTCGGGGCACATCGTGGACCACGAGGCGTACGCGACGCTCGGGACGGGTGCGCCGCGCGCGGGGAACGGGACCTCGTTTGGATCGAGCGGGACACGGCCGGCGGTGTACACATGTTCGTCCCGTGCGGGGAGGATCCAGCCGACGTCGTCGGGTGACTCGCGCAGGACGCCCCACGCGCCGCCGTAGGCGTCAGCGGGGTCCAGGTGCAGCACCTTCTTGCCGGCTTTGGCGGCGGACCTGCGCGTCGATGGGTGGATCGGGATCGGGACGGGACGGCGTCAGAGACACGCGCGTCGACGGTGGGGCGACGGACGGGTGAGGAGATCTTCTTCGGCGTCGCGCGGGTGCCGAGCCGGTGCTTCGATGGCGAGGCGGGCGGGCGGGGCGTACCCGGCGAGGAGGGATTCGGCGAGTCCGGTCCCGATGCACACGAGGTCCCACGTCTCCGGGTGGGGATCCCCCGTGAGCGGCGGCTCGCGCTCGTCCATGGCGCCGTTCGTTGTGACGCACGCGGATCTACGTTGTTTCAGCGTTCAAGTCTAGAGCTAGGCCCAATCGGGTATGCCGTTCCTCTGCAGGAACCTCAGGTTCTTCATGAACTCGTCGTGGGCTCTGAGCCCGCATCCCGGCCTGCTCGTCTCCACCGCATCCGCCGCATCCTGCGCGCCCATCCCCTTCGCCACGATCATGTACGCGGCGCACACGAACGCCGCGCCGGGCTCCCCGTCCCCGCCCCACGACGGGGACGATGCGTCACCGTCGTCGCCTCGTTCGTCGCTGACGCACGCGACGCCGCCCGGGAGGGCGCGCGCGAGGAAGTCGCAGGCGTCCTTCAGGTTGGTGATGAGCGCGCCGTTCGTCGCGCGCGCGTAGACGTGGACGCGTCCGTCCCCGCCGAAGACGTCCTCGTCGACCACCCACCGTCCTTCTTTGGGCCCGAAGACCAGGATGGAGCGCACCCCGGCGGACGCCAGCTGTGTCGCCGCCGCGGGCGTCGCGCACGCGTCGCGGCTCGCCAGCCACAGGCCGGGGACGGCGGCGACGGGCGACGCGTGCAGTTGAAGCTGCGCGGGCGCGACGGTCTCGTCGAGCTCGTCGAGCCGCACCATAGCTGTCGCGGGACGCTCTGACGAATTGATGAAGTGGGCACCGAGGGAGCGTCTTAAAAGTTCAAGCGGCGTTGGAGCCGAGTCGTCACAGCCGTCGACATGGGCGAGGAGCGCCCGTCGGAGGTCGAGCCCGGGCTGTGGGTGTGCTCCGAGGCGGCCGTCGCCTCGGCGCTCGCGGACCCGAGCCTGGGCATCACGCACCTCATCTCCATCGGCTACCCGCCTCCCGGGCATCCCGCGGGCGACGACGACGACGACGACGACGACGGATCGGCCGGCGGTTCGAACGCGCGCGGGGTGAAGACGCTGAGCGTGGAGCTCGAGGACGACGAGGACGGGGACCTGCTCACGCAGATCCCCGCCTGCGTCGCGTTCATCCAGGACGCCCTGCGGCTCCGCGACGCCAACCGCGCCGCGGCGGCGGCGGCGGTGAACGACGACGATGCGGAGGCTGCGGCGTCCTCGTCCGCCGCGTCCACGAGGCGGGGCGGCGGGGCGCTCGTGCACTGTCACGCGGGCGTCTCGCGCTCGTGCGCGGTCATCGCCGCGCACGTCATGAAGACCCGCGGCGTCGACGCGGACGACGCCCTCGAAGTCGTCCGCCGCGCGCATCCCCGCGCCGATCCCAACGCGGGCTTCGTGGCTCAACTCCGCCTGTGGAGCTCCATGGACTGCAAGCTGAACATGGCCGACGAGGCCTACAGGCTCTACAGCGTCGCGCGCCTCGCGAGGCGCAGGGAGTACCGCGGGTACGTCGACGCCACGGACGTCCAACCGGATCCGGGCTTATGCCACGACGACGACACAGCTGGCGACGACACAGCTGGCGGCGTAAAAGTCGATCGGTTCGTCCCGTTCAGCGGCTCCGCGACTTCTCTCGCGATCGTCGGTCCACGTTTAGGGGGCGGACCGGAGGCCGGGACGATGATCCGATGCAGGCGGTGCGGGCGGCTGGTGGCGCGCGGGGGTAACCTCCTGCCGCACCGACCCGGGCAGGGCATCGACGCGTTCAGCTGGAGGAAGCGACATAAGATGGAGGCGGTAAAAGCGGCGGGCGCGGGGTCGGCGGGCGGGTGTCAGAACCTCTTCACGCAGCCCATCGCGTGGATGCGGGGCGTGGAGGACGGGGTTTCCACGGAGGGTAAGCTGAGCTGCCCCAAGTGCGAGGTGAAGATCGGGGCGTTCAACTGGAGCGGCTGCCAGTGCGGGTGCGGCGCGTGGGTGACTCCGGCGTTTTATCTGCAGACGGGTAAGGTGGACGTGATGGCTCCGCCGGGCGAGCCCGAGGTCGCGGGATCGATACCGGTCGGGGGCGTGCGGATGCCGAGGCTCGCGGCGTCGAGACCCGCGGTGCGAAGGCCCTCGCTCGCCGGGAGGGACGACGCCTGACGTCGTTCGGTTCGAGCCGGAGAGTCGAGAGAGACGTTTTTAAAATCATCGCTTTTTCGCGTCACATTCATCGTCGAAGAAGTCACATGGCGAAAGCCTTGGACCCCGCCGCCCTGGTCCCCGCCCTGCTCGTCCCGGTCATCGACATCGTCCCGAGCCTCGACGACACCGTGTTGATCAGGTCGAGGTCCTCGCCCGACGCGAGCACCCCCTTGGGCAGGAAATCCTTCAGCCTCGCCGCGTGTTCCACCAGCAGCCGCTTCCTCTCCTCCTCCACGATGGCGGCCCGACCAGCCTCCGCCTCCCTGATCGCCTCCGCCTCCTCCTCCTCCCGCGCCATCTGCTCCTCGAACATGGCCTTCTTCACCGCCGCGAGCCGCTCCACCTCGCGCTTGTGCTCCTGCATCTTCATGCGCCTGCGCTGCGCGTTCATCTGCTCCACGCGATCCTCCTCGGCAAACTTCTCGAGCATCACCCTGCGGAACTCCTGCTCCTGCTCGATCTCGCGGACCCTGATCGCCTCCTTGATGCGACGCTGCTGCTCGTTGGCCTCCTTGACGTCCCGCTCCATGGCCGCCCGGCGCGCAGCCTTCTCCTTCGCGGCGGCGCGATGCTTCTCCTCCGCCTCCTCGAAGTAGAGGCGGTTGATGAGCTCCTCCATCTCGTCGCGGCGGCGGTCGTTCTCCTCCTTCTCCTTCGCGAGCTTCTCGAGGATGCGGTCTTTCTCGGCTTGCTGCGCCTCGCGCATACCCTCGGTGGCCTTCTGCCTGCGCTCGATCTCCGCGGCGAACCGAGCGATCTGCGCCTCTTCCTCCAGCAGTCGTTGGCGCTCCTGCTCGCGCAAATCTTCGCGGAGCTCGAGGAACTTCGCCACCCAAGCCTTGGTGTCCTTGACCTTCTGGGCCTTGCGCAGGCGCTCCGCCTCGTCCTCCTCCGCGATGGCCCGCGCGATGGCGTCCACCTGCTCGCGCTCCTTGAGGTACTCGACGCGAGCCTCCTCCTGCATGGCTTTCTTCTCCTCGATTTGCTCAGCGAGCACCTCCCTGGACGCGGCGCGCTCCTTGCGCTTGGCAGCCATCGCGCGCTCCTCCTCGAACACCGCCTTGACCCTCTGCTGCTCCATGACGGAGTGGATCGCGGCGTCGTACTCGTCCTCGCGCTCCTTGATCATGGCGGCCTCCTCCATCTGCAGCTGGCGCTCGTAGCTAACCTCGGCGCATCGAAGCTTCTCCTTGAGCTCGCGCAGCTCCTGGGAGTTATCCGCCACCTGCTTGACGAGGAGCTGGCGCCTGGACGCCTCCTTCTTCTTGGCCTCGAGCGCGTCCACGATGGCCTCCTCCTCGGCGCGCGCGCGCGCTCGGAGCTCCTTCTCCTTGTGAGCGCGGTACAGAGCCTCGAGCTGGCGCTCCTCGGCCGCTCGCTCGCGCGCCTCGCGCGCGCGGCGGATGTCGTCGGTCTTCTCGAAGGAGTGGACCGCGCTGGCGATGGCGATGTTCTCATCGATGCGGCTGCGGGGGTTCGGGCGGACGGGCTCGGGTCAGTCGCGGGGGTTCGGCGGGGCCCATCGGCTCGCGCGGTCGGGGGGAAGCTTTTTTCTCAACGGGGGGCATTCTTCGATGGGACGAGCAGGGCCGAGGCGCTCACGATTGGAGGGCGGCGGTGAAGTTATCCTGCTGCCTGCGCTTGGTCTCGCGCTGCGCCTGGAGCTGCCCCAGGCTTTGAGTCTTGAAAGTCTGCGGGGAAAGGGCGAGGGGAAGACGGGGAAGGTGGAGGTCAGCCAATCCGCCTCGGGCTCCAACCCCGTTCGAATGCGACGGTGACCCAAATCCGGTCGTCGCGGGGTTGGGGGGAACGCGCGCGGGTTCGGGGGTCCGCGTCGGGAAAACACCCCGCGTGCGCGCAGTTGGCGTCCTAAAGGTTCGAACGGGCGAGATATCGCACCATCACGGCGGTCGCGTCGTGGTCACGCGCGTCAATGCCGGGCGTCAGGAGCAGTGCGGTTTCGTCGCACGAAAGCAACGGACCCATTCGGGTTGACTCGCTCGCAGGCTCACGGACAAAATTCAAGCTCTTTTACTCTCTGGTTTACAATATCGTTCCGCGGGTCTACTACCGAGCGACTCGATCCCTGACCTCGTCCACGACGTCCTCGCCGACCCTGCGCCTCCACACCCTGATCCTCGGATCCGTCTCCTTCGACGCCGGCTGCCACCGCGTGTCGCAGCTCAGCCTCACCCTCGCGCCCTTCCCGCCAGCTGTGCGCTCATTCGATCCGCTCTCATTCGAAGCCGACATGTGACACGCGTCGACGCCGAGCGCCACGACGTCGCCGGGTTCGAAATCCGCCGTGCGCCAGTCCACGTCGGGGGACGAACCGTTTCCTCCTTTTGAACCGTTTCCGCGGCCGTTCATCTTCCGCAGCAACCCCGGCAGAGCGGACGCGTCGTCGGTGGCCCAGCCGCTGTTGGCGCCGTCTGCGCCCACGTTGCTTCGGCCGTACGTCTCGCGAAAGTTTTTAAACTCTTTCGATCGGTGCGACCCTCGCGCCACCATGATCGGACCGTCGACGCGTCGCACGGCGCCGAGCGGGATCCAGAGCGTGACGAGCGCGTCGTGCCCGCCGCCGCCGAGGAACACGCGGTCCACGTGCACGCCCGTGAACTCGCCACCCGCGACGGCTCTCAGCCATTTGTACTTGGCGGTGATGACGGTACTCGGCGCTTCGGCGGCAGACACAGCTGTGTCCGCGTCTGCGTCCGGACGCAGCAGGGCGTCCGCCAGCGCGAACAGCGACGGGTGCTCGAGCACGTCCCGAACCTTCGGGAGCTGCGCCACCTCCGGCATGGAGAGCAGCCCGAGGCCCCTGGCGCCGACGGCGAGGACGTCGTCGTCGTCGGGGGAGGAGGAGGAGGATGCGTCTTCATCCCGCGCGAAGGCTTCGGGCCTCGCGCGGCGCAGGGCTCGGAGGACGCACCGGGCGGCGGCGCGGACCGCGGCCGGGTCGAGCGCGCGTCGGAGCAAGACGTAGCCGTCATCGGCGAGTCGGGAGCGGAGCGCGGCGTCGTCGCGATCGCGCCAAAGCGCGCCGGAGTCGCGCATGAACCGCGCGGTTATCGTCCCGGTCCCGCCCAACATCCGGAACGATGCGCTAGGGTTGGGCGCGATCGCTTCGTCCTCGTCGCGGCTCTTCCGCTTGCGGCGGCCCATCGCCCCGAGCGGGGTACGCGTCACCGCCGACGCGGTTCCTCCGTCCTAAATCCGTCCGGCGCACCGACGCGGTCGCCCCCGCGCTCGCGTCGACCCCCGAACCCTACCCGACAACACCCGGACCCCCACCCCCACCACCGGCACGCTCCTCTAGTGCTTGGCGGTCTTCCTGGAGGTGGCCTTGTCGTAGGCGTAGAACACCGAGAACGCGGCGAGGCCGATGAAGAAGCCCGGGGCGCCGTGCTTCCACGTGTTGTTCAGCAGCGGGTGCCTTCGCCACGCGTCGGTGTTCTTGAAGGGGTTCTGATCCATGGCCATGGCTGTGCGGTACGCAATGGCGATCGCCCAGGGCTAAGATTTACTTCAAAATACACGTGACCCCCCCACCAGCAGACCAGGCTGGCAGTCATCCTCCGAAGGGAAACTCGCCGCGCCACAAACACGCGCACGGTCACCTGGCAAGATGGCGAGGCCCGACCCCGCGATTCAGGAGCTCAAACAGAACGCGCTGCTTCTCGCAGGGTGGATCGCCGCCATCCGCGTGGCGCCCTACGTCATCCACTACGCCCAGCAGGCCTTCAAGTCCAAGTGAGGGCAACCTCATCGCTGGGGGGGGGTTGTGTCTGGAAGGGTGTGCGTGGTGGATCGGGGTTGCGATCGCGGGAGTTTGAGTGGGTTTTAGCGTACCGCGGCGGACGACATCGCGGCGGGTGAGCCGCGGAGAGTTACCGAGGGTCTCCAAGGGCTGCCGCGCGTGGGAAGGCGACCGCCGCGAGCGACGAAGCGGGGAGGGTTGGGGCCGGCGAAGGCCCCCTCCCCGCGCTTTCTTTTGTGTTTTTTTATTAGGTTTCCGAGCGTCGGGCGGCGGCCATGACGCGTCACCACGAGCTGGAGGTCGGACTGAACGCGTGCGGCGTGGAGGTGTGCCCGCACGCGTCGCATCGGCAGCTCTGCGCGGTCGCGTCCTACCTGCACAGACCGGGCGACGAGGACGAACCCCAATCCAGGGTCGGAGAGCTCTACCTCTACCAACTCCGCCCCGCCGACGACGACGACGACCGCGCGGAGTCGAGCCCGCGCGACCGCTGGACGTTCGCGCCGTGCGCGACGACGAGGCACACGCGCGCCATCTTCGAGCTGAAGTGGGCGCCGGCGACGCTCGCGCGCGGCGACACAGCTGGCAACCCCGCGCTCGCGCAGGCGGATGCCGGCGGCTTCGTCTCCGTGTACGAGGTGTCGCCTTCGAACCCCGACGACGCAGCCGACGACGACGCGGCCGGTCCGGGTTCGTCGTCGTCGTTCGACGTCAATGAGATGGCGTCGGTGCGCTGCGGCGGGGGCGGGCTCGGCATGGCGACGTGCGTGGACTGGAGCCCGGCGACTGGCGATTTCGGCGGCGAATACTTTGGGTCGTGTCGCCTCGCCGTCGTCGCCGCCGACGGCGGCGCGCGCATCCTCGCGTGGCGCGAGTCCGGTGACCTCGAGGTGGTGGACGAGAGGGAGTGCGCGCACGACCTCGAGGCGTGGGCGGTGGCCTTCGCGCACCCGAGGTCGTCGCTCGGATCGAACGGCGGCGGGTTCATCTTCACCGGAGCCGACGACGCGGCTTTCAAGGGCTGGGACCTTCGCGCCGGCCTCGACCGTTCGCCTCCCGCGTTCGTAAACTCCAGAACGCACGGCGCGGGCGTCACGTGCGTCGCGCCGTCGCCGCACGATCCCCACGTCGTCGCCACCGGGTCCTACGACGATAAAGTGCGGCTGTGGGATTGCCGACGCATTCACCGGCCGTTGGAAGCGTGCGACGGTGTAGATTGCGGCGGCGGGCCGTGGCGGCTGCGTTGGCACCCGGAGAGGCGAGCGATCGCGTGCGCGGCGATGGGCGGCGGCGTCGCGATCGTCGACTGGTCCGGGCGCGAGGGAGGCGCGAGGGAGATCGATGAGATCGGTGAAGCGAACGATGAAATCGATGAAGCGAACGAAGCCGAAGCCGAAGCCGGGGGGGTCGAGTCGGATGTATGGGATAAATGGGAGCCCGGTTCGCTGTCGGCGGCGTTTCGGTACGGGGGCCACGGGTCGATCGCGTACGGAGCGGACTGGGGGTGGAAGCGCGGGGGAGTGACCGAGGACGTGGTGGTGTCGTGCAGCTTCTACGACAAGGGGCTGCACGTGTGGAGCCCGCGATGACGCCGGCGAGGCGAGGCGGACGCGTCTTGAGTGATTTGTGAATACTATTTCACCGCCGGGTCCGACGAAGTTTGGTCGGGACGTTCCATCCGAGAGGTTGTCGTCGTCAGAGTCGCGGGTCGCGTCGGTCCCCGGGGGTGGTTCGACCGAACGAGCCCTGACTCGTGATGACGTGAGCTTCGACGTCCCGCGGGTGCGTGCGCATCCCTTCCCGTGTCCCGTTCCCGGCGACCCGCCCGCGCGCCCGTGCAAAGTTGCGCCCCGACCGCCGCCAATTTTCGCCCCGACCCGCCACCACCCCGCGCCAGGAGTATGTCAGCTACACGGGTCAACTCTCGATGCCCGACGTGGCGTTACATTCCTGGTAGATTCATCGTCGGGACCACGGGCTCGGCGCCGAGCGCTGCCGTTTTGGCCGCCTCAACTGCCTCTGCCCGCCCCGCGACCCCGATGCCGCACCACCACACGCGACCCGCGGTGATCAGTGCCGCGACGCCGTGGCGCGGGACGGGGAACATCTCCACCTCTCGTCCTCATCCCGCGCGCTCGACCGCGAAACGTTCTCACCCGAACCCGCGCGCACCCATCCTCCGTCCCCAATCGCGCAGGCGATCGGTCGATCCCATCCAGTCGATGAAGTTCGACGCGTCGATGACCGACGACCGTCACGCCCTGGTCCTCGGCGGCAACGGCTTCATCGGCTCGCACGTCGTCCGGGCTCTCATCCGCGACGGCCACGCCGTCACCGCGGTCAACCGCGGGCGCCGCGAGTGGCTCGGCGATCCCGACGCGGTTCTCCCCCCGGTCTACGACTTCGACTCCGTCGGCGACGGCGTCAAAGCCTTCAGGGGCGACGCCGGGTACCCGAGGTCCAAAAATGAGGTGGCGCACATCGTGTGCGATCGGAAACAGACGCGCGCGTTCGCGGACGCGGTGGACGTCGCGACGGGTACCACGCTGGGCGCGAACGGGCGCTGGGACGTCGTCGTCGACCTCAGCGGGTTCACGCCGAGGGATCTGCGCGCGGCGTTGCGGGGACTCAAGGGGCGGACGCGGCGGTACGTGTTCGTGTCGTCGGATTCCGTGTACGAGGTGTGCGACGAACGAGCGAGGTTGAACACGTTGAACGGCGGAGGCACTCGCGAGGAACACGCGAGGCGCCCGAGCGACGCGGCTGCTGCGGAGGCGCTCGCCAGGGGTGATCGGTACGGGCATCACAAGCTCCGGTGCGAGGAAATTTTGGCCAAGATCGCGTCGAGGGGCGTCGGACGCGCGACGACGGTGAACCGGGAGGAGGCGCCGGATCTGAGCTCGAGCTCGAGCGACGACGCGGCGACGTGGAGCGACGAAAGCGACGAAAGCGACGAAAGCGACGACGACGACAGCGACAGCGACAGCGAGAACGAGAACGAGAGCGACGACGACGACGGTTACGACGACGACGGTCACGACGACGACGACGACCTCGTGCCGGTTCCGTGGCTGGCGATTCGACTCCCCGACGTCATCGGCCCCCGCGACGGCACGTACCGCCTGTGGCGGTACCAGATGTGGGTCCAGTGCGTCGACGTCCTCGGCCCCGTGACGGTGTCCCCGGAGCTCGCGACGGGCGGGTCCCGGCGGCTCAGCTTCGCGTACGCCCCGGACGTCGCGGGGCTCGTCGCGAAGGTGGCGAGGGGCGAGTGCGACGCGCGGCTCGGCCAGTCGTACAACGTGGCGTGCGGCGAGCACGTGTCGCTCCAGGAGATGGTCGAGCACGTCGCCGAGTGCGTTCGCGAGACTTGGGAGGAAAAGTCGGCACCCGGGGAGGAAAAGTCGGCACCCGGGGGGCACGGCGCGAGGAGCGTCGTGAAGGTGCGCGAGCCGCCCGGGCGCGGGCGCAAGCGCGATCGGGACGACTCGATAGAAGAGGAAGCGGCGCGAGTCGGGTCGTCGGTTGGGACGTCGCGGCGAATTTCGTCGCCCGAGTTTTACCCCTCCGTGGACGGTGGCGCGATCGACCCGTCGAGGGCAATCGGGGAGCTCGGTTTCGCGCCGACGCCGCTCCGGGACGCGGTGCGGGAGACGGTGCGCTGGTGCGCGGGGATGTGCGCGGGGGGCGGGGACGTCGGGCGCAGGGAACGCGCCGAGGCTGCGCGGCGGTTGAGAAGGAGTTTCGGGTTGAAGCTCTTCTCGGACGAGGCCAAGGCGCTGCGCGTCAGGTTGCGACGGCTGGGATTTCCGGAGCCCAAGGATCGCTGGGGGGACGACGCCGAGTGAGGTTTAGTGGTAATTTTAGTAGTCTAGCTAGTAGTCGATCGGCGCCGAGCAGTGACGTTAGCCGTGAAGCGGTGAAACAGAAAAATTTGGAAATTCAACTTTGTGTCGTTCTCGTTCTACATTAGGTACACTCCCGGCCGATCACGCCGCGATCTGCTCGCTGGTGGGCTGAGCGTTGATCCTCGCCTCCAGCTCGGGCCTGAAGTGCCTGATCAGCCCCTGCACCGGCCACGCCGCGGCGTCGCCCAGCGCGCAGATGGTGTGCCCCTCGATCTGCTTCGTCAGCTCCTGGAGCATGTCAATCTCCTCGAGCCGAGCGTCGCCCTTCTTCATCCTCTCCATGATGGCGTAGAGCCACCCGGTACCCTCGCGGCACGGGGTGCACTGCCCGCAGGACTCGTGCTTGTAAAAGTACGACAAGCGCGCGATGGCGTCCACGACGTCCGTGCTCTTGTCCATGACGATCACCGCCGCGGTGCCCAAACCCGACTGCGCCGACTTGAGCGAGTCGAAATCCATGAGCACCTCCTCGCACACGCTCTTGGGGATCAAGGGCACGGACGATCCGCCGGGGATGATCGCCAGCAGGTTATCCCACCCGCCTCGCACACCGCCGCAGTGCTTCTCGATCAGGTCCTTGAGCGGGATGGACATCTCCTCCTCCACCGTGCACGGCTTGTTGACGTGACCCGAGATGCAGAAGAGCTTCGTGCCCGCGTTGTTCTTGCGACCGAAGGAAGCGAACCAATCGGCGCCCCTTCGAAGGATGGTGGGAGCGACCGCGACGGTCTCCACGTTCGTGACGGTCGTGGGGCAGCCGTACAGGCCGACGCCCGCGGGGAACGGGGGCTTGAGCCGGGGCTTGCCCTGCTTCCCCTCCAGCGACTCGATGAGCGCAGTCTCCTCCCCGCAAATGTACGCGCCGGCTCCGTAGTGGATGTTGATGTCAAAGTCGATGCCGGAGCCGCAGGCGTTCTTGCCGAGGTAGCCCGCCGCGTACGCCTCGTCGCGCGCCTTCATGAGCGCGAGGCGTTCGTTGACGTACTCGCCGCGGATGTAGATGTAGCAGGCTCTCGCGCGCATCGCGGTGCCCGCGATGAGGCAGCCCTCGAGGAGCTTGTGGGGGTCGTGCCTCATGATCTCGCGATCTTTGCACGTGCCGGGCTCGGACTCGTCGGCGTTGATGACGAGGTAGGAGGGACGACCGTCGCTGACCTGTTTGGGGTTGGGAAACGCGCGGTGCGACGGAACGTCAGCGGATGGACGGGGGTTTGGCGGGGCGAAAGTCGGAACAGAACATCCCGGTTGGTTTTTGACTGTTTGTCACTGCGAACGTGGGTAGGGTTTCTTGGTGGATTACGTGGGGGGCCGCGGCGTTCGACGCACCTTGGGCATGAAGGACCACTTGAGACCGGAGGGAAAACCGGCTCCTCCGCGTCCGCGCAGACCCGACGCCTTCATCTCGTTCACGATCCAGTCGGGACCCATGAGCATGAGCTCCTTCGTGTTGTACCAGTCGCCGCGCTTCATGGCGCCCTTCAGGAACGGGTCGTGCTTCCCGTACAGGTTGGTGAAGATGCGGTCCTCGTCGCTGAGACCGCCGTGGGTTCGGCCGCCGGTGTCGACGTCGATGGCCATGCCGCGGGTCGAGACGACCGGCGCGGCGAGGGAGGCCATGCGGCCGGCCCCGACCAGCTGCCTGGAGAGGCGGAGGAGCCCGGCCATCGTCACTCGCGTATCCAGACTGACGTGCACTGCCCTGGAGGCTCCCTTGATGAAGATTCGCTTGGTGCGTGAACCGGGGCCGGCAACTCAAGAAATTAACCCGTCGTTTTGCCGCGACTGCCGAGCGCTTTTCTCTCGCGTCAATCATTGTCTCCAACCGCCGACACAATCGGTGACTCTCGGGCGATGTATCCCCCTCCAGGAGCGCCGGGAGGTCTGCCGCCGGGGTATCCGCCGATGGTATACCCCGGCATGATCCCCGGAATGCCGCCGCCGATGGGCGTGCCCCCTTTCGCGGTGAGCGCCCGCGCCAATCTCGCCCGATCGTCGCAACCCTTCATCGGCGAGATCCCCCAACCGCGACGACTGACCGCCTCCACCTCCTTTCGCTCCACGCAGGGTGCACCGATGATGCCACCTCCGGGCGTGCCCCTTCCCCCTGGCATCGTTCCCCCGCCCGCGGCTCCCGTCGTCGCTCCCGCGGCGGATCCCGCGGCGGATCCCGCGGCGGCGTCCGAGCAGGCGCCCGCCAAGGAGAGCACCACCGTGTACGTGGGCAAGATCCCGCCGAGCGTGGACGACGCCTTGGTGCGCAAGCTGCTCGACGCGTGCGGCGAGGTGCGCAGCTGGAAGAGGGTGATGGACCCGGAGAACGACACCCCGAAGCGCTTCGGCTTCTGCGAGTTCGCCGACGCCGAGGGCGTCCTCCGGGCCATGAGGATCTTGGACGGATTCCCCGTCGCGGGCGAGGAGCTCCTGCTCAACGTCAACCAGGCGACCAAAGCGTACGTCGAGGGGTACACGGAGAAACGGACGGTCACCGCGGAGGAGGACGCGTCCGTGGATGCGGAGCGACGCGCGGTGCTCGAAGCCGCCGTCGCGTCCGCGGGGCACGCCGCGGAAGCCGAGGCGTTTCTCGGTGCCATGGCGCTGCGCCCGACGACGAACGTCTCATCCGCCGCAGCAACCGCGTCGACCCGGCCCAATCCGCCGCCGCCGCCGCTGCCGCTCGGGGGAGCGTTCGGCGCCCCCAAGTTCGTCGCCGCGAGGGACCCGGACTCGATCGCGCCGCCGCCGCCCGACGGCGGCGCCGGGGGCGTCGAGGCGCCCCAAGGAGGAGCGCGGGGAGCGCCCGGGACGACGAATGCGCCGGCCGCCAACCGAAAAGACGACGAGCGCAGGGAGAGGGCTCGGCGCGACGCGGAGCGACGCGAACGCGAGGAACGCGCCAGACTCGACCGCGAACACCGCGAGCGCGAGCGAAGGGTCGAACGCGTCGAGGCGGACCGCGCGAGGGACGCGCGGCGCGAGCGCGAGCGCGCGCGCGATGTCGAACGCGACAGGCTCCGCGACGTTGACGACGACGACGCGACGCGCGAGCCCGAGGAGGCGGCGGCGGAGCGAGCGCTTAAAGACGCGGGGATCGCGACGCCGACGCCGGAGCAGACGCTGGAAATGTTGGTGGCGCTGGGACCCCCGGCGTGGGTGAGGGACGAGCGGGCGAGGGAACGGCGACGGAGGTACCGCGAACGGGAGAGGGAGGGCGACGCGAACGATCGCAAAGCAGAAGAGGAGGAGCTATCGGCGGCGAGAGCTCGAGACGACGCCAAGGCGAAGGAGGATGCGGAACGGGCCGCGAAAGAGGCGGCGGAGCGGGAGGCGGCGGTGAAGAAGGCGGAGGAGGAGGCGGCGGCGGTGAAGGCGGAGGAAGAGGCGAACCGGGAGGCGTCACCAGCTAACGCCGCGCCCGCGCCCCTCTTTGCCAAAAAGCCCACCAAAAAAACCGCCGGCGGTAAGCGCAAACTCTCCGTGTTCGCCGTGGAGGACGAGGAGCAGCGGCCCAAGAAGGCTCTCGTGCCCATAGAGTACACGGTGGAGGAGCTCGCCGCCGCCGCCGCGCCCGCGTCGACGATGGCTGAGGACGACGAGGATGATCCCGCCGCCGCCGCAGCCGCAGCCGCCAAGCGCGCCGCGGCGGTCATCGCCAAGAAGAACCGGGCGGAGAAGGAGGAGAAGGCCAGGGGGTCCCTCATCGAGAGCATCCCGACGGACAAGAAGAAGCTGTTCAAGTACGACGTCGACTGGAGGACGTACGACGCGTCTAACCTGTCCGGGAGCGTGCAGCGGTGGGTGAGCAAGAAGGTGGCGGAGCTGTTGGGCGAGGAGGAGCCGAGTTTGGTGGAGTTTGTGGTGGAGAAGGTTGGCGAGCACCTCAGCGCGAAGGACATGGTGTCGGAGCTGGAGCCGGTGCTGGACAACGAGGCTGAGCCGTTCGTGATCAAGCTCTGGCGGATGCTCATCTACGAGACTCTCAAGGCGAACGAGAAGGCTTGAAACTACTAGCGGAGGTCCGGATGCGTATCAGGGCACTCGTTTGTGAAAAAAACGTCGGAGCGGGACTGTTTCGCTCACTCGCGACCCTCCTCCTTCTTCAGCCTCTCCGCCTCGCGCTTAGCCTTCAGATCGAAGTGGTCCCTCGCCTGCTTCAGCAGCCTGAACGCGGCGTTGGCCTTGGCGCCGTGATGCCCCCGGTGCTTGTCCGGATGGACCAAGAGGGATATTCGCTTAAACGCGTCGCCCGCCGCGACGTCCCCGCCTTCCGCCCCCACCGTCCCCTCCTTCGCCGCCTTGAGCTCGCATATCAGCGAGTCCTTCTGCGACACGCGCTCGCAAATCTTCCTCGGCGGGACCCCCAACCCGAGCGGCCTCGCGACATCCTTGCGAAGCGTGAGCAACGAGTCGCAGAGCTTACCGTGTCGGCTGTTCCCCCCGCCTTGCGCCTCGCCGCACGCGGTTCCCAGCACCCTATCCGCGGTACCCGCCCCGTCCTTGGACCCGCTGCCGGCGAGCTCGATCTTGACCTTCTCGGCGACGTCCGCGAGAAACTCGGCGCACACGACGCACCGGCTCGGGTCCCCGCCTTTTTCCGAATCCGCTCGAAGCTCCGTCGAAGTTCCGGGACCGCCGAGATCCAGCACGCACCTGTGCACCGCGCTGTGATCCTTCCGGGGCTTGGGCTCGCCCTTGGCCTTGGCCTCCTCCGCCGCCTTGGTCGCAGCCTCCGTGACCACCGCGGGGCACGCGAGAACCCTGGCCACCTCCGCCTCCGCTAAAACCGCCCTCCGTCGCGCCGCCTCCTCCTCCTGCGACTTTTTAAACGCCGCCGCCTTCTCAGCCTTCTCCCGTCGCGCCGCCTTCTTCTCGCGCAACGCGCGCCACTCCGCGAGCTCGTTTCGCATCCCGCGGATCGCGGACAAACCCCCCACGAGCAACAAGAGCGTCACGACGACGAACGCGAGTAACGCCCGGCTGGACGCGAATCGCCGGAGTCGCGCGGAAAAAGAAAAAACGCCTCCGGATCCTTCCGGGTACGCCTCCGCCGCCTTGGCGTGCGGCGCCCTCGCGTACTGCGCGTACGCCCGAGCGCCGTGCGGGTACTCGCCGGTACTCGCCGGGTTCGAACCGTCGACCGTCGGGTTCGGCGCGTCCCCACCTCCGCGCTCGTTTAACCCGCCGTCGTCTCCCCCCGAACCCCCCGAACCACCCGCGCCGCCTCCTCCGAGAAGCCGCGTCACCTCGCGATGCCCGCGCTCCCTCGCCAGATCCGCCGCCGTCTTCCCCCAACCGATCTTCACCGACGTCCTCGCGTTCACCCTCGCCCCCGCCTCCAGCAGCGTTCGCACCACCTCCGCCTTTCCCTCCGCCGCCGCCGTCTGCAGCGGCGTCCACCCGGTTACATCCGCCACCGCCTCCGCGTCAGCGCCCGCCGCGCACAGCGCCCTGGCGCACCGCCAATCTCCCGTCACGTGCAGCGGGGTCCGCCCGCCTTTCTCCCGCGCGTCCGGCGCCGCGCCGAGGCCGAGCAGCGCCTCCGTCGCCCACCCGTCCCCGCGCTCGCACGCTTCGTGCAGGGGCGTGCGACCGTCCCTTCTGCGCGCGTTGGGATCCGCCCCAGCTCGAAGGAGCGCCTCCGTGACGTTCCTGGTCGACGCGACGTGCAGCGCGGTGACGCCGTCCACGTCCACCGCGTTGACGTCCGCCCCCGCGGCGATGAGGCTCGCGAGGACATCGCCGTGCCCGCGCGTGGACGCGTTGTGAAGGGGCGTGCATCCGACGTCGTTTCGAGCGTTCGCGTCGGCGTCGCTCGCGAGTAAGAGTTCGGCGGTTTTGGCGTGGCCCTCGTACGACGCATAGTGCAGCGGTCGGTTGCCGCGGGGACCGACGCCGTCGGGGTCGGCGCCGTCCTTGAGGAGGGCGCGGCACGCGCTCGCGTCGCCGCGTTCGGCGGCGAGGCCGAGTGGGGTGGGCGGGGCGGCGCGGGACGTCGATACCGTCGATACCGGATGATGTCGTTGTCGTCGTTGTTGTTGTTGTTGATGACCCCCGTCGTGTTGATGACCCCCATCGTGTTGACGACCCCCGTCGTGATGGTCCGAAGATGGTCGGGGATGAGGACCGGGCCATGCGGGGCCTCCCTGGCGGCGTCGCATGCCCTCCTGGAGTCGCCGGACGCCCTCGGCGGCGTCCGCGTTGCCGCCGTACGCCGGCACGAACCCCGCTCCGTCGCCACCGGGTGTCTGGTGATGACGACCGGGGTTGGTGGGCGGGGGTTGGTGGGCGGGGGCGCCGGCGGACGCGGGCGCGGGCGCGCCGATGCCGGTCGACGCGTCGCCCACCCCCCCGCGCGACAGCGAAGGGTGGGCGACGTATCGGTTGTTGTGCTTCGGCTGCTGCGCGGCCGGGGCGCCGGGCGGGCCCGCCGCGGGACGGCCGTAGACGGCTGTGTACTCTGCTCCCGAGATCCATCGTCCGTCGACCCCGTACGCGCCCCTCTGCGGGTCAAAGTAGACCCCCGTGGACGGGTTGAGGTAGTACCCCGTCGCGGAGTCGAACCGCCAGCCGGGCTGGCCGGCTCCGGGCGGTTGACCCGGCATCATCGCGCCTCGCGCGCGCGTCTCTGGGACCGGGGGGGACGAGGCCGACGTTGCAAAAAGTTGAGGTCCGGTTTTTGCGTCGACGTCTCAAAGACTCGCGCAGTCATGAGCGGCGCGCTCGCGACCGCGGCGAGGCGCCTCGGGGCGTCATCGCGGCCCCGCGCCGCCCGAGGACTCGCCTCCGACGCATCCGCGTCGACGTCGGCGTCGGCGTCGGATGCGTCGTCCGCGGCGGCGTGGACCGTCGGCGACTACGCGCGGACGGGCGTCGCCCTGGGATTGGCCGTCGCCACCGCCGGCGTCTGCGAGTCCGCGCTCAACGACCTGTACGTGTGGAGCCTGTGCAAGCGACGGGCGATGCCCGCGATCGAGACGCACCCGCGGCTCCTGCGGTCGCTGGGCGAGCCGCTGAGAGCGGACGCGTGGTGGAACGCGTCCGTCACGCATCGCGGCCGCGGTAACCTCGCGTCGTGCGTCTTCCTGCTCGACGGATCCCGCGCGTCCTGTGACGTCCAGGTGGTCATGGCGCGCGCGCCGTCGTCATCGGAGGGCGTCTACGCGTTCGCGTCGTACGCGGTGCCCAACCTGGTGCGGAACGCGGTGGCGCCCGAGGCGTGGAGGGTGGTGCGCATGGAGGCCATCCTGCCGCACGAGCGCGAGGCGGGTCTTCCGGGACGGGTGAACCTGCTGCAGGAGCCGGAGCCGAGGGGGGGCGTGCTCGAGACGCAGGGACGAAAGGGACGAAAGGGGAAGGAGCGCGGGTGGTCTTCGCGGATAGGGCGGTGGTTCGGACGCGGTGCGAGCGAGTGATCGATTACCTCATAGACGAGCGCAGATTGGACATTGATTGAGCCTCACGCCTCACGCCTCGGCGAGCTGGTTGAGGATGTTGATGCGCTGCACCACCCACTGCTTGAGCTCGGGCTTCATGCTCCCGTCGCGCATGCCCTCGAGCCTCTTGAGAGCGGCGGTCACATCGTCGGCGGACTTGCCTCGCATCTTCTCGATGTAGCCGACCTCCTTCTCCGTGCACCTCTCCTGATCCGTCACCGAGCACTTCATCTCGAGGTTCTCGTCGACGAACGCCTTGAGGGAGTCGAGGTCGCGGCCGGACTGGTAATCCCCGCCCGCCGTGCCGGTCTCGGCGTTGAAGTACTTGACCGTGGGGTACCCGCGGACATCGAATCGGCCGCAGAGGTCCTCATTCACGGTGCAGTCCACGTCGCCGACGACGACGCTGGAAGACCCGGCGTAGAAATCGCCGAGCTCGTTCCACGCGGGGGCGAGCGCCTTGCAGTGGCCGCACCACGGGGCGTAGAACTTGACGATGGCGTTCTTGCCGGACTTGAGCACGGTGGCGTCGAAGTTGTCGCCGTCGAGGACGGTGACCTGGGCGGAAGCGCAGCCCAGGAGCGCGAGGACGACGAGCGCGACGGTCTTCATCGCCGATCGGATCTGTGGTGTGAGATCCGCGGCTCGTGGGTTTGAGATCGCGCCACACGCAGCGAACGTGTGGCAGCCACGCGGGCCGTTATTCACGTTACAAACGAAAAAACCCTCGGCTGCCCGACGACGCGCGCGATCCCCGTCGCTCCCCCCGCCTAAAACCGCGCCCGGTCACTCGAGCACCACGCGGTAGATCCGGACGGAGTGATCCGCGCCCGCGGTGGCGACGCCCAGCCCCGCCCCGCTCGTCCCCGCCGCACCCCCGCGATCCGCGCCATCCGCCCCGTCATCGTCGTCGTCCACATCCTCGGGCCGCCACGCGATGGCGCGCACGGCGCACACGTGCGCGTCCGCCGCCGCCACGCGCACCGCGATCGTCCACGTGCTACATCCCTCGCCGCCCCCCACCCACACCGAGACGCTCCCGTCCTCCGTGCCCGCCGCGAGTGCGAGGAGACCGCGCGTCGTCCGCCTCGGTGAGAACCGACAGGCGGTGACGGCGAATCGGAAAACCGGCAGCGTCGCCACCTCTTCGACGCCGGCCTCCATGGGATTCGAACCCGCGACCTCGCGGTTGACGTTCCACACCCTCACCCGCTTGTCCCGTCCCGCGGACGCGAACGCGTCGGCGTCGCCGGGCGCCCACCCGGCGTCGTACAGAGCCTTGGGCGACGCCCGCACCCTCGCGACCATCGCCCACCCGTCGTCGCCCCAAACGCCCAAACCCCGGTTGTTTCCGGGGTTGACCGGCGCGTACAGCGCGACGTGCCTGTCCCTGGACGCCGCGAGCAAACAGTCGCGCCCGGACGTCGGCCCCGCGAAATCCAGCGCCACCACGTCCAGCGTCGCGCCCGGGAGCTTACCGAGCGGCCTCCAGTCCTCGCCGGCGGCCCACATCCAAATCGCCGCCGCGCTCGCGCTCTGCGCCGCGCTCGCGCTAGCCACGAGGCGTCCCGCGTGATGCGCGGCGACGACGGCGAGGTCGTTGCCGTGGCCGTAGAGCTTGCGCGTCTCGGGCCAGAGCGTCGCCTGCGCGAGTACCTCCTCCGGGGGCGGGCGGGTGAGAACCGCGGGGACGACGCTGCCGACGTTATCGTCCTCCTCCGGCGCGCTGCTCGGGGTCTCGCGAGGGGGGTACTCGACGTCCGAGCCCTCGGCTCGCGTCGCCTTGTTGGAGAGGCCCAGCGCGGGGAGCTCCGCGCCGGCGTCGAGACCAGCCGCGACGGCCGCGGCTTCGAGCGCGGCGACGGCCCCCGAGACCCCGCCGCCGCCGCCGCCGCCGAGGCTCTTGGCCAGCGTCCCGAGGAACGGCCCCGGGGCTTCAAACACGCGGAGCGTCTTCTCGTCCGACCCGCTGACAAAGACGGTCGATCCGCACGAACTGTCGACCGCCGGGTTCGAACCGTCGACCTCCGCTTTCGGGGCCAGCGCCGCCACGCACGACACCGCGTGGCCGTGCACCTGCGGCCTCGCCAGCTGCCTCCACCCGCTTGTGCTTGTCCCGTCGTCGCCCACCGTCTTCGCGTCCATCCATTTCGCGTGCAGCCGAGTCGTCATGTCGCGCGAGCCCGTGAGCAGCCAACGGCCGAGCGAATCCCACGCTACACACGTCACGTCCGCGACGTGCCCGGTGCACGCGGCGCCTGGGGTCCACTCGCGCCCGGTCCAACCCGGTCCACTCGAGGATGCGTTCGTCCACAGGTGAAACGCGCCGCCGTGCGAGTGCGCGAGGATGCGTTCGCCGAGGGCGTCGAAAGCGGCGCCGTAAAAGCCCAGGCACGAAGCCGCCGCCTCGCCCACGGAGACGTCCGCCATCCACACCGTGGACCCACCCGCGGTGGACGCCGCGAGGTCGCCCGCGCCCGACGCCGAGGGCGTCCAGAGGATCAGGGACCTGTCCATGGACGCGGTGAGCAGCTCGGGGCGGGGGTTCGTCCGGGCGTTTCGATTGGATCCGAGTCCGTTCGGCCGCCACGCCACAGAGAGGACCCAATCGTCGTGGCCCTGGAGGAGCGCCTCGAGGTGCGTCGCGAGCCTGGCGCCGCCGCCGAGGAGCCGGGACGGCGGCTTCGGGGGCGCCGCGAGGCGCATGAACGCGAACGGCGCTTGCGGATCGGCGTCCATTCGTCCCGTTCGTCCATTCGTGTGGGGATCCATTCGAGGATCCATTCGCGCCACCCGCCAGACGCGCGCGGTTCTGTCCTGCGACGCGCTCGCGAGCAACAGGCCGGGCGAACGATCGCTTCCTTTATCCGCGACGACGCCGGGGTTCGAACCGTCGACCTCCGCGTTCGCGTCCGCGTCGCTCGCGTCCTCGACGAAGGCGAGGTCGCGAACCCAATCCGAGTGTCCCTCCAGCGTCGCCGCGTGCTCGGCGTCGACGTCGACGTCGACACAGCTGTGCTCGGCGTCGGTCGCCGCGACTTTACTCACGTCGCAGAGGTGCAGCCGAACGTCGCCGTCCGCGCATCCCACCGCGGCGATGACGCGCGCGGCGCCGGCGCCGGGGAGCCACGCGAGCGCCGCGGACGTCGGCGTCGCCTTGCGCGTCGTCGTCGTCGTCCAGACGACTCGAAAAGCGGCGTTGTTGGGGTGGTCCGAGTCCGATGCCGGTGCGGCGGTCGGGGGCGGCGCGGGGTGACGCGGGGCGAGCGCGGCCAGGTCCGCGCGCCACATCCTGACCGTGCAGTCCTGCGACGCGGTCGCGAGGAGGTAGACGCCGCTCGAATCGCTCGAATCGGAGGAGGAGGAGGGCCGTGCGCTGTCGTCCGTCCCGCCGCCGCCGCGCATCTCGAGCGCGCAGACGTCCGTCACGGGCGCGCCGTGCGCGCCCCTCGCGACGACGACCCACTCGTGCGCGGTGGACACGCGCGGATCATCGACGCGGTGCCACAGGAGCACCGCGCCGTCCGACCCGCCGCTCGCCATCCATCGCCCGCGCCCGCGCCCGTGGGCCGCCGCGCTCGCGTCGTCGTCGTCGTCGCGGGACTCCAGCCACGACACAGCCGTGACCTGCGCGTCGTGCGCTCGTCCCACGGTGCGGACGACGCGCGCGGCGGCGGGATCGTAGACGGCGACGGTGGAGTGGGTGCCGTACGCGATGAGTCCGCCGCCGGGGCCGCGCTCGCGGTTCCACGCCGCCGCGTGGACCGAGCGGTTGCACCCCGCGCTGACGTACTCGAGCTCCGCGCGTGCCATGACTGAGCGACCCGAGCGTCCATCGGACGGGTTCGTTCGAATGGCTCGTCAAAAACACCGGGCGCGCGCGAGATGGCGTCCACGTCTCGGCCGTCGGTGTCGGCGTCCGCCATGAGCCACCTCCTCTTGGTGATGGTGAGGGACTACCACGAGAAGGGGGAGGCGGGGAGACGGCAGCTGGAGGAGATGGGGGCGCAGCTCGGCGCGCGGCTGGCGGAGAGGTGAGCACCCCGAACGAACGCGAGCCCCTAAAAAGAGCGATCCGCCCAACCCCGCGCGCGCGCCGGACGAGCCACCCTCCCGTGACCCGAACCCCGCCCGATTCTCGCGCGCAGGTACACCAAGAACAGGCCGCGGTTCACGGAGCACACCGAGGTGGTGCTGTGGACGTGCAAGGAGTTCTGGCAGGAGACGTTCGGCAAGCGGGTGGACAACCTCAAGACGAACAACCGCGGGGTGTACGTGCTCACCGACGTCGCCTTCGCGTGGATGTCCGGACTGCGACCGTTCGGGGGCGACACGGAGGAGGAGAGCTGGGCGTTGATGAGGGCGTACGCGGAGAGCTACGGATCCTTCGCGGGCGGGGTGGTGCGGGGCGCGCTCGAGTCCCTCGGCTTGCGATGCGCGGTGTCCCCAGAGCCGACCGGGTGCGCGGCTGCGTCGGATGCACCGGAGGAGTTTAAGCCGCTGGGGTGTAAGTTCACCGTGCGACTGGCGACGGGGCTGGGTTTCGGGGGCGTCGCGTGACACGACGCGGCGCCGGCGGTGGTTGGGGTTTAGCCCGACCCCGACCTCACGCTCGCGCCTTTACGCGACTCCAGCTAGCTAGGTTTCCGGTTTTATTATCCCGTATGAGTACACAGCCGTCGCGAAGGACGGGTCGTCACAGCGTCTTGACCATGAGGTAGCGCCGCTTGCCCAACAGGGCGTCGACCGGCGCGCACGTGTCGTCCACCACCACGTATCCCCGTCGCGTGTACAGCTTGATCGCGGCGTCGTTCTTCTGGAACACGTGGAGGCACGCGCAGTCGTATCCCCACTGTCGCGTGACCTTCTCCGCGGCTTCCATGAGCGTGTCGGCGACTCCCATGCGCCTGTAGTCGTCCTTGACGCACATGCACGACACGTACGCGTACTCGTCCGCGGGCGCCCCACCCCGCCATCGACCGACGCGCGGCCGCAGGTTCCTGGCCTCGGACCTGCGCTGGGCCCAGCGCTCCATGTCGCCGCCGGCGGTTCCCAATCCGTCGGCCCACCGCGTCGTCGCGGCTCCCAATCCGGCTCCCCGCTCGCCGGGCGTGGGTAGCCGCGCGAGCACGTCCTCGTCGCGCTGGATGCTGAGCTCGACGACGCCCATGATGGGCCTCGCGGCGTCCGTCGGGGACGCGCGGTCGTCCGCGCTGGCGTTCGCTGGCCACCGCCCGCTGAACGACAGCCCCGCGGAGCCGAACCGATCGAGGTTCGCGCGCGCGCCCCCGTCATCCTCCCCGTTCCCGCTCGCCACGGCGACGAGCGGGGCGAACCTCCTGCTGTCCAAGTACTCGTACTTCCGCCCCAGCGTCACGCTCACGTCGCCTCTGAAGTACTGCAGCAGCAGCGGGTCGATGATGGGCATCACCGGCTCGAAGAACGCCTTGGCCTGGGTCTCGCCGATGTCCACGAGCTGCGCTCGGGTTCCGTACATCACGTCCCAACCCTTCGCGGGAAACCGGAGGACGCGCTGGCCCGCGGGCGAGCCCCTGACCAGCGCCGCGGTGCATCGAACCGCCTTTTGGCGACCCGCGTGGGGTGCGGGCGCCCGGGTTTGGACCCGGGGTGGCCCCCCCGTGAGCACCCGCGCGCTCATCCGATTGTGTGTCATCAATCCCTCCAGCGCTCCAACATCCACGTCAGCCCGCACGGAAGTTTCCTCACAGAGTCACAGTCCACCGAGTGAGTCCTCGAGGCGCGCCCCGGTTGGGTGCCGGTGGGTCGATGAAGCGGGACGAGGCCGCGCTGTGCGACCTGCTCGAGGTGACCAGGCGGGTCATGCTGCCCGCGAAGGACAACGGCACGTTCTGGTGCGAGGGGGTGAGCCCGCTGCGGATGTGCGAGTGGGCGCTATCGGTGCGAGCCCACGGATCCCGCCAACCGCCGTCGCGCCGCACCCGTCGCCGTCCGAAGCCAGCCCCGAGTCGCGACCACAACGACTCGATCGTCGCCTCGACGACGCGCGATTAACCCCCCGAACCCCGATTAACCCCCATCGACGTCCCCCGCAGGAGCTCGCCGAGGTGGAGGATGAGATCAAGGCTGCGCAAGCGTCGCTTCGAAAACGTCACTGGACCGACGACGACGACGCGCGCGACGATTCATACGACCCGTCCTTCGCCGAGGCGACGGCGCGGGTCCAGGACGAGGTCGGCGACCTCATCTTCGACGTCATCATGCTCGCGTGCGTGTGCGAGCGGGACTTCGGTTTGAGCGGGTCGCGGGGAGTTAATTCGGGGTTCACGCTCGCGGGCGCGGCGGCGAACGCGTCGGCCAAAGTGAAGCGACGGTGCCCGTACTCCTTCGGGCCGAGGTCAAAACTGGGGCCGTGTCCGGACAGGGCGACGGAGGAGGCGGCGTGGGCGGACGTCAAGGCGATGGAGAAGGCGTCGAGGGCTCCCGGGGGAGGTCCAATGCCGCCGGCGCCGCCCACGCGCTCGTCGGCTTGGGATCGGTGGCTCGTTCGAAGGGGCGGATGGATGTTCGCGGGTTCGTTCGACGCGGCTCTCTTGCCCGTCGCCGTCGGGATCGGCGCGTTCGCGACGGGCTGCGTCTTCGGCGCGCGTTCGTGGCGATGACGAGGCAGCCGCTTTAGTAAACCTTTATGAGGTAGTAGTCTAACGACGTTTCAGAGCCTCTCTTTGAGCACGCGGAGCTCCGTCTCCAACTGCTCGATCCTCAACTGCGCGCGGGTCGCCTCCTCGCCGCTGGCCCGCAGCTTCGCGGCGACCGCGACGAGAGGGAGGAGGAGGAAGAGCGTGCCGAGGATGGACGGGAGCGCGATCGGGATGTAGTGCGTGCCGGCGACGACGCACACGTTGCCCCACGGGGCGCAAGCCTGCGCGAGAAAAACAAACGCTGGACGCGATGAGTCATCCTCGATCGCGGGTCGTTCGGAGTGCGCGAGCGCGGGTGGGTCGGGCGCGCGCGGGTTTCGGAGGACCGCGCACCTCGAGCAGGTCATCCGGGTACAGCGGCACGCCCATCATCTCCGCCGCGCGCGTCTCGCCCGCGTTCTTCCCTCGCATCTCGCGCGCGTTCTTCCCTCGCACCTCGCGCGCGTGACTCCATCCGCGTCGCCTCTCGAAGTCGACGCCTGGACGCGAAGACCGCGAGGGTCGCGACCGCGAGCGCGCGACGCGAACGCACGAGGCGATGCCGGCCGACGACAGCGACGCAGTCATCGCGGACCCTCGCGCCGATGGATGTCCGCGGACCCTGGCGCCGAGGCTTGTGTGACGAGAGCGGCCAAGA
>Ga0181573_10001038_pt1 | contig 28219 bp, 1 predicted proteins | sample 101ome_25_FD_148643 | JGI IMG/M metagenome (GOLD analysis project Ga0181573, IMG submission 148643) | Coastal salt marsh microbial communities from the Groves Creek Marsh, Skidaway Island, Georgia - 101409BT metaG (spades assembly) | ecosystem: Environmental > Aquatic > Marine > Intertidal zone...
GGGTACATGAGTAAATAAGTGTAGGTCCCTACAAAGGTACAGGGCCTTCATGTTCAGAAAGGTCTCTGATTGGCTGCCTTGAGGTGGTGGTTTGGTTGCCCAGAAGGGAAAGGTGGGTGATCGTTATACATTTTGTAACCGGAGAGGGGTCGTCTCGCTGGGAGATCTACGGGCGGAGCGCCATGTCGGAGATATTTGAGGGGCCCGTGGAGGTCGAGGTTGACGGGTGAGTTCTTACCCCTGAAACAGTGCCGAGGCCCGTAGCTGGCGTGGGGACGCGTGTGTGTCCTCACGCCGCATTGCTACTTACTGCCTTGCAATGCTCCCAGGACATGGGTGGAGAGGCGCGCGGTTCTGGAGCTCGACGCGGAGGACGAGAGCCAGGCGGCGCTCACCTTTTTCGATGGCGACACCGTAGACCTGTAAGTGCGCCTCTCGTGTTGGACCCCCGCGCACCCGGAGCCTTGCCAAGCTTGTCTGTAACCACCCTGCGCACGTGCTTACTACACGGACATTGTTTCCGCAGGGCGATATCGGGCGCGTACGATGACTTTGCGGCTGAGGTTGTCGAAGGGACAACGTTTAAGATCATGGTTCGTTTTTCTTGTTTTGTTCGCGCGGGACTACTAGATTTTTTTTATAAATATGATGTGCTTGCAAAAACCTGAACCTTTGCCTTATGCGCAACGGATGCTGCACCAACGCGCCATCATCCGCAACCAGATGAAAAGCATGGCGAAGACCCGCACCGAAACCGAGTTCGATTGGTCGGGTGATATGCTTGTCAAGTCTCCTGAAATCGACGGCTGGATTACCGCCTTCACGGGAGTCGCAGCGGACGGGGAGGACGGGGCTGAGGAGGAAGAGGAGGGGGGCGAGAATGAAGAGGCCTCAGCCGAGACTCCTCCAAAGGCCGAGGTGGAGGCGGCAGCCAAAGTGGAGGCGGCTGCCAAGGCAAAGGCACCGACCGCACCCGAGGCGGCAGAGGCACCACCCGGCGAGGCAGAGGCTCCGGAAGAAAAGAAGAAGCGCGAAAAAACCGCGCTCCTTGCGGCTGCCGAGGCAGCGCGCGCCAAGGCCGCTGAGGAGTCAGCAGCGTCAGAGGCCAAGGCCAAGGCTGCAGAGGCGGTCGCTGCCAAGGCCAAGGCGGAAGCCGACGCCAAGGCCATGGCGGAGGCTGGCGAAGCTGCGGCGGTCGCAGCGAAGCGCGAGGAGATAGCGTCGCGGCTGCGAGAGGAAAATGTCAAAGCGGAGAGCGACGCGGCCTCGGCAGTCGCGGCGTCCAAGGCCAAGGCAGAGGCCGCGGAGGCTGAGGCGCTGCAGGGCCGCATGGCGGCGCTCGAGGCGAGCATCGGCGCGCTCCTCAAGTCGGGCCTCGCGGCGGACGTGGACGCGGTGCGGCAGATCATCGACGAGGCGCAGGCGTTGAACGCCGAGGGCGAGCGGCTCGCGGTCAAGCCCAAGGTTAGTGCCCGGCTGCTGACCGAGGCCTCGGGCTTCCTGTCGACTCTCGAGGACGTCACTGAGGCGCTCTCCATCGCCGTCGCCGACCGCAACCAGGCGGCCCTCCAGGATGCCGTGGCGAAGGCATCGGTGATGGGCGGTGGTGGGCGGGCCCGCAGTGGGGCGCTCGGGGCGTTTGGCGGCGTTGACATGCTCGCGCGCGCGGAGGAGCTCGTGGCCCTCGGCAAGGAGGACGGTAACCTCATCGCGATGGCGGAGTTCACTGAGGCCGACAAGAAGGCGCGGCGACTGTCAGTCGCGGCCAAGGAGCGCCGCGCCTCGCTGACGACTCCCGCGAAGGCCTCGTTCGACGAGGTGGCACAGGCCAAGTTTCGCAAGGTCTCGGCGGCTGTCGGCGGCAAGGGGCTCGACAAGAAGGCCTTCAAGATGCTCGTCAAGGAGCTCATACGGGAGTCGGGCAACGCGGAGGCGGAACTGCCCTCGGACAAGGACCTGGACGCGGCGTTCGTGCTGGCGGATGAGGACAAAAGCGGTATGGTGGACGAGGCTGAGTTCGTAAATCTGTACCGGATGGTGTCGGAGGGCGGCGTCAAGGGGCTGGGCGCGACGTCCATGTTCGGCTCATCGTCGAAGAAGAAGAACCGCCAGTCCATGTTTATGGAGCAGCTGCAGAAGGGCTCGCAATTCAACCTCGGTGCCGCGGAGCCGCTTGACTCGGGCGATGTGCTGACGGCCAGCGATAAGGCCATGGTGCTGGCCCGGTTCAACGCTAAAGTGTCTGACCTGGGCCGCGCGGATCTGGACATCGCCTCGTTCAAGGAGCTGGTAACCGAGCTGATGGCCGAGAGCGACAACCCTGACAACAAGGTGCCGCCCTCGGACAAGGACCTGGACGCGGCGTTCGTTTTGGCGGACGAGGACAAGGGCGGCACGGTGGACGACGGTGAATTCCTGAAGCTGTACCGGCTGGTCAAGGCGGGAAAGGTCACTGGGCTGGGAAAACGCAGTAGCTTCTTCTCCTCCAAAGCCACAACCGATTTCATGAAGGAGCTGTCGTCCCCGGAGCAAGCAGCGCGCGAGTTGGCAGACCGAAAGTTCCGCGAAGCGTCCAAGGCCGACATCGCCGCCGCCGAGGCGAAGCGACGCGCCGAGCAAGAGCGCATCCGAGCCGAGGAGGAGGCCGCCGAGGCCACGCGCATCGCGGAGGAGGAGGAGGAGGCAGCCATCGCGCGGGAGGCGGCCCGGCTCGCGAACGAGGAGCGCAACCGCACCATCGCCGAACCGTCAATCATTAAGGTCCAGGCCATGCAGCGACGCAAGGGCGGGGAGCGCGTTGCTCGGCGCTTGAAGTTTTCTCCCGCCGCTACGAAGCTGCAGGCGGCGCAGCGCGGTAAGTCCGCCAAGCAGCGCGTGGCGGTGATCAAGGCGGAGTTTGGCGGCGGCTTCCGAATGATCCCTCTGCAACGCTGCCATGTGAAGCTGCATGCAGTGCGGCTGCTGGTGCGGCGGTCCTTCCGCGGGTCGCTCGAGCGCGTGCCGGCGATCGCCCTCAACTGGCGCGACTCTGCCACAGGGACCAACGTGCCCATCAACAGCGACATGATCCTCCTCACCGTCCTCGCTAAGTGCATCGAGCGGGCGCGGGGGGGGTCTCAGCCTCTCATCGCCATCACCGTCGTGTCCAACCGCAGCGACGGCAGCCGCATGCTTCCCGGCGCCACTGCCCGGATGCCTCCCATGATGATGCCTCCTATGATGATCGCACCAGGCATGGCACCGGGCATGGCACCGGGCATGGCACCGCTGCCAACCCAAGCAGGAGGAGCCGCCGCGCCATCAGACGCCCGGCCCCAGGCCGCGGCGCTCTTGGACGCCATCGGGGGGGCGATGACCCGCCAGATGGAGGCCTCGAGCGCGAGCGCGGAGGCGGAGCTCGACCCCAAGTTGGTGGCAGTGCTGCAGCGGTACGACCCGGACAGCAGCGGGTTCCTGACGCGATCAGCGCTGCGGCAGCTGCTGCGGGACTTGGTGGACCAAAGCAAGGACCGGTCGAGGGCGTCCGCGGAGCGCAGCGCGCAGGAGGAGACCATGGACAAGGTCATGGAGCTGCTCGAGAAGCAGGGCGTGGCCAAGCTGCCCTTCAGCGACCTCGGCCGCGCGCTTGTCGCGGCCTACTCCAGCAGCGCGCCCGCGGCCGACGACGAGGTCAGCCCGGGGCTCTCGGCGTCGGAGATGAACTTCACGATCGACTCAGCCAAGCTCCTCGCGATGAACGCCGAGGAGCGGCGCGCGGCGCTGACGGCGCTGTCGCTGTCGTCCATGACGCCCGAGGAGGTGGCCATGGCGCTCGAGGAGATGGAGGAGGGCGAGCGCAAGTCCGTCGTGGAGGCCATTAAGTCCAACAATGTGACGGGGACCGTGCGGCAGCGGCTGACGGTGCCCCCTAAGGCGCCGAAGCAGAGCCTTGCGCGGCAAGGCGCCAACCTCGTGGAGAAGGCGCGCGTGCTGGCCGCCCGCGACGAGGACCGCAAGGCCGACTCCGTGATCTTCAAGGAGGGCGCGTCGATGCTCACGGTACTGCCGCCGCCGGAGGACTCGGAGGGGCCGAGCGACCGGGGCGCGGACCCGGACCAGGGCGGCCTCTTCGAGCACATGACGCCCGACATGGGGCTGCCCAGCGCCATGGGCTCAACCGTGCCGCCGCCGCCGCCGCCCAAGCCAGTCGTGGTGCAGCTGGGGCCGTACACTATCTTTTCGGACCACGCGGACGACGAGGGCGCGCCGGACCCCGCGCGTGAGGCGGCAAAGCTGACGGACCCTCTGGAGCTGACCGAGCTCGTCACCAAGGCCGGCCTCCTGCACCAGATGCCGGCGCTACGCGGCATGGGCGTAGAGTCCATCAGCGATCTGCGCTTCGTGACGGACTCGGACCTCGAGTTCGGCGCGCAGCTCACGGCGAAGGAAGTGCAGCTTATCCGCAACGCGGCGAGCGCGTGGCACATGCGGCGCGCCAAGGTGCCTGGGTTCAACGACTCGGCGGCGGAGACCGAGTTCTTCCAGGGCCTACAGTCGCTTCTCTGCTTCGCCCCCGCCGCCGTCGTCGGCTTCACTGCGGGCCTCACGGGCACCGGCGTGGATTACAACGACGGCGACTACCAGCGCCCGCGCCGCCTGTCAAAGAAAGAAGAGAAGGCCGCTGCGCAGCGGCGCGCCTCCAAGAAAGCTGAGACGAAGGCCACCTCGGGCTCCGACGACAGCTCCTCCTCATCCGACAGCGACAGCGACTCGAGCAGCAGCAGCAGCAGCAGCAGCAGCAGCAGCAGCAGCAGCAGCAGCAGCAGCAGCAGCGGCGGCGGCAGCGCGTCGACCGCGCCCAAGGTGCAGAAGAAGAAGAAGCACATGATGCGCGGGTCCACAGCCAACTTCCTGGACGGCGCGCTCGGGCTGCAGGAGAACGACGCCAAGACGGGCATCTTCGCGAGCATGCAGGGCCGGGCCGCGGACCTGCTGAGCCGCGCCAAGGGCCGCAAGTCGAAGAAGAACGAGGAGGACGAGGACACCGGCGCCATGGCGGCGTTCGCGGCGGTATCATCGGCTGGCATGGGCGGCCTCGAGGGCCTCGCGGGCCTCGGCATGGGCCTCGGGCTTCCGGGGCTCGAGACCGAAAAGGAGCACGAGTCGTCGTCCTCGTCCTCGTCCTCGTCCTCGTCCTCCTCGTCGTCGGAGTCGAGCGACAGCGACTTGAGCGAAGACGACCGCAAGAAAAAGCCGCCGGCTAAGTCCAAGGAGAAGCTTGCTGCTGAGGCCAAGGCCAAGGCCAAGGCGGAGGCGGCTGCCAAGGCCGAAACCGAGGCAAAGAAGGCGGCGGTTGACAAGGAGGCGCGCTTCGCCAAGTACCGCGAGGAGCAGCTGACAAAGCAGGAGCAGGTGGCGAAGGAGGCGGCGTTCAAGGTGGAGGATGAGAAGAGGAAGAAAGCGGCCGACGAAAAGGGGAAAAAAAAGAAGACCACGGACGAGGAAGCAGCTCTGAAGAAGAGGGCAAAGCTGGCTGCGGACGAGGCGAAGAAGAAGTCTAAGGTGAAGAAAGAGGAGGCCACCGACGACGACGATGCGGCGTCGGTGCAGTCGGAGAAGTCCAATAAGGACAAGGCCAAGCCCTCCGCGGCCAAGAGCAGCGACAAGGCGGCCCGGCGCAAGAACAGGTTCGGCCCGAACGACAAAGAGGAGGGGCTGCCCACCATAGCAGACCCGGACGAGGAGGGCGAGGGCATCACTGCGCAGGGCAACCCGCCGGAGGTGGCCCTCGCAGCGGCCGAGAAGGAAGCCGACGATGCCGACCGGGCGGCGGTTGCGGCGGCCGCGGCCGCCGAGTCGGCAAAGCTGGCGGTGGCGAGCTCAGCCGAGGCGGTGAAGAAGGCCATGGCGGAGGCGGCGGGCGCCCAGGGTGGCATGTCCGCGGCCGAGGCCTTTCAGGCGGCGCTATCGGCAGGCGGCGGGCCGGCGGACTTTGAGGCCGCCAAGGCGCTGCTCGCGTCCGCCGCCGAGCGTATCGCTGCCATCGAAGCCGCGGCCACCATGGCGGCGGAGGCGGCGGCGGAGGCTGCGCGGACGGCGGCCGATGCCAAGGCGGCGGCGCTGGTAGCCGAGAACGCCCGGATGCGGCTGGCGGTGGAGAAGGCCAACCGCGCGCCGGGTGGCGTGGAGCAGGCGGTGCGCGTGGCGGCGCTTGTGGCGGAGACGGAGGTGCTCCGCGAGGCGCAGCGGCGTAGCGAGGCTGTCGCGGCGGAGGCCAAGGCCAAGCTCAAGGCCGAGAACAGCGACCTGAAGGTGGGCGAAGCGCGCGCGGCGTCGCTGGCCACGGGCGAGTCAGCCACGCTTGCGGCGGAGAACGAGCGCCTCAAGGTGGCCAACCAGGCGGCCGCCTCGGAGCTCCAGCGCAAGGCGGCGGCGCTGGACGAGGAGCGGCGCGCACGGTCCCGTGCGGAGGCGCTGGCGGCGGTCGAGGCAGGCACGCGCGACGCCGCTCTGCAGGAGGAGAAGGCGCTCCGCGTGGCGCAGGCGGCGGCCGCGGAGCTGTCGAAGCAACAAGAGGTAGACGCGCTGCAGCGCAAGGTCGCGCGGCTCGAGGCGGCGCTTAAAGACGCGGCACTCGCGGCGGCCGCAGACCTCGGGGCCTCAAACAGCGTGGCGTCGCCGTCGGTGCTTACAGAGCTGGCGAGCTTTCGCGCGGAGCTCAACGAGCGCGAGGCCGAGCTCTCGTCGCGCCAGTCTAACCTGCGGCTGCGGGCCAAGGAGCTGCTCACGCTGAGCCAGGCCGACGAGCCCGACGAGGTGGACGAGGCCGGCATCGATTTCCGCAAGGACGTCAGCGCCGCGAAGAAGCAGGCCAAGGAAGAAGAGGCGGCCGCCCGGGCCGCGGCGAGGCCGCGCACTGAGACGGAGAAGGCGCTGCTGTCGACGCTGGCGAACATGGCCGAGGGCGGCACCTCGGAGGATACGGACGCCGTGACGCGCGCGGCGGCGGCTCTGGAGGAGGCGCAGCAGCGAGCCGTCGAGGGCGAGGAGAAAACGGCCTCGAAGCACACGACGCTCATGAACCTGAGCCGCCTGGTTGGCACCGCGGAGGGCCTCGCGCTTGAGGCAGAGGCGCAGCTGCTCGACGAGAAGCGCCGCAAGGCCAGCCAGTACGCGGCCAATGCGCCCATCGGCCGCACGGGGGTCGGCAGCGGCGGCGCGGGCTTCGCGCTGCTTCCGCCGCCGGTGCCGCTCGACTCGGGGGAGGTCGCGTCCCTGAACGAGGCGCTCGACAAGGCGCTCGCGCAGACGCAGGCGGCGGTCGCGGCCGAGGCCAACCGAGCCGCGGCGGTCGCTCGGTCCCTCACCGCGAGCGAGGAGCAGTCGGCCAAGGATCTGGACGAGCTTGAGGCCAAGCCCGAGCCGGTGAGCATGCAGGTGCGGCGCTTCCTCGCGTCCATGGGGTACGGCGCCGATGTGGTCAAGGAGGCGGACGACGCTAAGGTCGCTGCCCGCAAGAACAAGGAGGAAAGAGATGCCTTCCGCCGCGCGCAGTTCGCCGCGTCGGCCGCGCCCCCGGACCACGCCGAGGCCAGGGTTCTCGAGGAGCTGCACGCGGTGGCCAGCGGCAAGTACCCCGAGCTTAAGCTGGTGGACGCCTACCGCGTGCTCGTGCACCAGCTGCTTGTGCGCGGCCAGCACGCCGAGGCCGTCGTCGGGCTGCGCGCGGCGCTGCGCCTGGCGCCCCGCGACCCGCAGCTCTGGTTCCAGCTCGGTGCCGTGCTCCGCGAGTCTGGGCACCCCACGCCCGCCGTCGCAGCCTTTTCCGAGGCACTCAACTGGTCCCTCATCGCCGAAGCCGCGGCGCGCGGCGGGTCGGGCCGCCCCGGCCAGCGGCAGTTCGCCCAGGGTGGAGCAAGCGCGGCGACGACCATAGCCCTGGCCTTGCCCATCAGCGCGGTGCACCTGGCCCTAGCGGACGCGTACGACGACCTCGGCGACGTCGCGAGTGCGGTGGAGAGCCTGGAGCGGTGCGTCGAGGCGGAGGAGGCCGACCCCACCAGCCGCGACAAGGACGAGGACGCCCCGGAGCTGACCGCGCCGATGCGGGGCACGGACTCGGCGACCCGCAAGGACACGGCCTTCAGCGACCCTGCGGTCCTAAGGCGGCTCGGCCTCGGGCTGCTCCTCGTGCGGCGCTTCGAGCCCGCGGCGCGGCACATCCGCACGGTGCTGGTGCTGATGGGTGTGCTACGCTTCGAAGGCGGCTTCTCGCCGCGCGGGCTTAAGGAGGCGGCCGCAATACCCGGCGTCACGGGCGACGAGGCCACGGAGCTCCTGCACGCGCTCGGCCTCTGCGAGTGCGAGCTGCAGGACTACGCCGCGGCCGCTGACGCGCTGCGCGCCGCTTTGACGGTGGACCCCGGGCACCTGGCGTCGGCCCTCGAGCTGGGCCGCGTGCACCGCCTCGCAGGGGAGCCCGACCGCGGCGCGGCGGCGCTGCAGGCCGTGCTGCGCGCACTCGCCCCCAAGGTCGGCATCGCGGCGGGGAGCACCAGCGCGGGCGGCGCGGGGACCTTCGAGCCGCTCGGCGAGGACACGGCCACGGCGCTCCGGGGCGACCTGCCAGTCCACGGCGAGAGGGGCGAGGCCAGGGGCCCCGCGGCGCTGCCCTACCGCGCCTCCTTCCCCCGCCCCCTACCCGGCTTCAACGCCGTCAGCAAGCGTGCGCCGCCCACGCCCCCGAGCGCAGCGGCCGCGGCCAAGGAGTCCATGGCCTCGCTGTTCCGTTTCGCCTTCAGCGCCAAGGCGCCGGAGGAGGCACCCGCCGGGCCGCAGGAAAAGCTTAAGAAACTCCACTTCGAACCGGCGCAGTTCGCGAGGAAGCTTTTAGCGAGGAGCCGCACCGCGCAGGCCACGGCCGCCCCCGCGGGCCTCGACGCTGTGAAGGCGCCCGCCCTGCCCGACGGCGCGAGCGCGGAGACGGCGCTGGTGTACCACATGATGGGGGAGGCGCTTGTCGAGTTCGGGCTCTGCCAAGTGAGCCTGGCGAACCTCTCAGGCGACCAGGCGGACTCCAAGCAGCGGAACGCCGACACGCGCGCAGCTCGCCGGCGCACGCGACTGGCCGCGCTCGACGCCTACCGCCGGGCGGCGACGCTGCTCCCGCTGGACCGCCGCGCGTCGGCGCTGCTGCCCCTCGGCGACCTGCTGCTCGACCTAGGGCTGCTGGTCGAGGCCGAGGCCGCCTTCGGAGACGCCGTTGTGCTCTGCGCTGCCGCCGCGCTGCCGCCCGCGCGCAGAGCGAGGATAGCGGCCAAGGCGGCGGCCAAGGCGGCGTCAAAGACAGAGGCAGCGGCCAAGGCCAAGGCGGCAGCGGCGGCAAAGGAGGCTGAGGAGGAGAAGCAGCCCATCGGGTTCCTTCGCGTGAAGATGGGCCGCGCGCTCGTGGCCATCGAGGCCGCCGCCAACGACGCCGAGGCGCTTGCGACAGGGGAGACGCCCGCGGTGGCCCCCGCCAAGGAGGAGGAGGAGGAGGAGGCCGACGAGGACGAGGACGACTCGGAGGACGAGAAGGCCGACTGTAACCCCGTGGACGGCTCGGTGACCGCGGTTGCTGCCGACGCGGGCGCGGCGGCGGCGGCCCTGGCCCTTCCGCGCGCGTACTGCGGCCTCGCGGACGCTCTCTCGGCCCAGGGGCTGCAGGCGGCGGCAGCCACGTGCTTCTACGCCTGCATCCGCCTGCGCCACATCTCCACGCCCTCGGCTATCAAGGTGCACCGCCGCCTTGCGCGGCTGCTGCTCGACACGCCTGCGGCCGCGTTCGGCGGCGCGCAGCTGGGCGGCTCGCTGGACCCTGAGGAGGCCGCGGCGCGCACCATGGCCAAGGCGGCGGGACTCGCCCCGCGCGATGTGCAGCTGCGGATCGAGCTGGGCGCGGTGCAGCTGCGGACGGCGCGCTTTGCAGAGGCGCGCCGCAGCTTCCGAGCCGCCCTCGGGCTGCTGCAGTTCAAGGGGGACGTTGCGGACGGGTCGGCCGGCGATGGCGTCATTCCAGGCGGCGTCGTGGGCGAAACGGCGACGGGCGAGCTGGAGGGCGATCTGGGCCTGGGTGACGCCGACCTCGCGGCACAGCACGACGGCCTGCCGCCCCCGGACAGCGACGAGTTCAAGGGCGCCGTGGGGTCGGTGCGGTCCGAGCTGCAGGGCCAGGCACTCCTCGGGCTGGGCCGCGCCGTGGACGGGCTGGGGCTTGTCAAGGAGGCCGAGGCGCTCTTCCTGCGAGCTGTCGCGAACACGCGCAAGAACAACGACCGCGCGCTCGCCGGTGCGTCCCTGGGGCTGGCGCGGCTGCGGCAGGGCCGCGTGGAGGACGCGCTGGAGGCCCTCGAGGACGCCACCAAGTGCAGCGTGGGCAACCCCGAGGCCTGGATGCTCCTCGGCCAGGCGCGCCTCACCGCCGCCCTCGCTGCGGCGGCGCGCAGCGACCAAAACCGCAACGAGTTCGCAGGCGACGTCGACGTGGCGGGCGCGGCGTACGTGACGGGCAAGGAGAACCCGTTTGAGAAGGCGCGCGGCGGCTGCGTAAGCCGCACGGCCGCGGCGGAGATCCTCGAGCCGCTCGTGACGGCGACTAAAGTGGCGCCGGCCAACGCAGAGGCGCGCCTGCTGCTGGGCTCGGCCATCGTGGACCTCCTCGAGGCCATGCACCCTGACGACCTTAAGGCCATGCGCGACGCCGCCGCCGCGCAGGCCAAGAAGCAGCGCCCTGAGGCGTTTGCGCTCGGGCTCTACAAGGCCGGCAACCTCGACGCGGCGGGGGCCGCGATGCTGACGGCTGCCGGCGCCAACGCCTCGTCCCTCGCGGCGTCTAAGGCCGCTGCCGGGCTCGACCCGCGGCTGCTGCTGCCAGACGCAGACTACGAGGAAGAGGCCGATGGGCAGTGGGCGGACAACAGTGACTCAGAGGACGAGGAGGACCCCGAGCAGCGCAGGGCCAAGCTGGCGATCGACGCGGACGCGACGGCCGAGGAGGTGGACGAGGAGGCTATCGGCACGGCGTTGCTCCCCTCCACCAAGCTCGGGGGGAAGGGGGAGACTATCACGGCGTGGCTGTCCGACGCGCGCGCCATCCGCGAGTTGCGGTCGGCCGCCCGCCTCGCCCGCGCAGTGACCAGCCTCGACGCCGGCGCCGACGCGGTCGCGTCCGCTTCGCTCAGTGCCGCAGCCTCCGCGGCCATGGTGCCAGAGGCCCTGAGCGCGGGTGACGCGGCCACGGCGGGGGGCGCGGCGGCTGCAGTCGCGAGTGGCGTGCGGCCGGCCTTCTATCAGCTCCACGGGTCGCATGCGGCGGTGCGCTTCGCGGCCTTCTGCCGCCTCGGGGCCCTCTGCATGGGCCGCGGGAAGAGCCACGCCGCGCACGCCGTGGCAGCGTACCGCTTCGCCATCACGGCGGCCGACGAGGACAACAGCGTGGGCAACGCCGAGGGCGGTGGGCGCATCAGCGGCGAGGACCAGCAAAGCGCGTACCAGGGGCTGGGCGACGCGTCGATGCTCCTCGGCGAGCACGCCATCGCAGTGCGGGCGTACGCGCGCGAGACGGTGCTGCGGCCGATGGATCCGTACCCCCACCTGCGCCTCGGAGACGCGCTCGTCGCGGCCAAGGACCACGGCGGCGCGCTGCGGTCGTACCAGTACGCCGTGCGCCTCGCGCCGCGCAACGGCTACGCCTTCTACCGCCTCGGCGTCGGGCTGCTCGCGGCGGCGCGGGCGCGCGAGGCGTCGGACTCGATGCGCCAGTGGGCCCTCGTCAATGACAAGCGCAAGGTGGATGAGGACGGTTACGTGGACGACGGCGACGGCGAAGAGACCAAGGCCGCTGCTTCGGCCGCCTCGGTGGCGGATCTGGCGTCGGGAGCAGTGGGCAGCGTGCGGTCGAGCATGGGGTCGGCGCAGCGGGCGGCGGCGCTGTCCTGGCTCGGCGGTAACCTCCCGTTCGACCTCGCGCGCCTGCACACCACGCTCTTCGGCTCGGCCGCGACCCACGCCAGCCTCGGGGAGTCCATGGACGCCGTGCACGTCTTCGAGACCGCGCACCTCCTGCTCAGCGCGCCCGAGGCACCCTCCGCGTCCGCTGCCGCCGCGTCCTCCGCCTTCACGCAGCCCGGCTCCGCGACGCCCTTCAAGGCCTCGGCCATCGCCTCAGTGGGCGGCAGCCGCGTGCTCGCGAGCCCGGCCATCGGCGGCGCGCCCCGGGGCTGGGGCCGCGAGCAGGCTACCGACGACGGCGACGCTCTGGCGGCGATGTGGTCGCCTATCGGCGCGGCGGAGGCGCTGGTGGGCCTCGGCATCGCGTACGAAGAGATCCACGGCGACGTCGAGTCGGCGCTGAAGGCGTACAAAAAGGCCCTCCCCGCGCTCGTCGGCGTGCACCGGCCCGCGGACAAGCGCTCGCTGTCTGCGCTCGCCGAGTACGAGCCCGCCCGCTACGCCGACCACAGCGGCGTGCTCACCAAGCTGGGCGCGGCGCAGTGGCGCGCGGGCCTCGACGACGAGGCGACGCGTTCCATCGCGCTGGCCATGGCCTTTCCCAACGCCGCCGACTCAGCCAACATCCACGAGGAGGCCGCCAAGGAGGTCGCCGCGCTCAAGGCTGCCCGGGCGGCAGGGGCTGCTGCGCTCGGCGAGGGCACGCCCGACAACGACCAAGGGGTCGCACTGGGCGCAGAGACGGCGGCGAGCGTTGCGATGGCGGCAGCGGCGCGCCGCCGACCCCACGCCGTGGCCCATTTCTTCGCTGCGGTGGTGCGCGAGCACGAGGGCGACGTCGCGGCGGCGCACTTCTACTTCAACGCAGCGGCGACCGAGGACCCCGCGTACGCCGAGGCGCTATTCAACCGCGGCCTCATGGAGCAGCGCATGGCGCGGCCCGACCTCGCGGCGGCGAGCTTCCGCCAGGCGTCCGCGCTGGAGCCCTCCAAGGCCGAGTACCTCGTGAGTCTGGGCGCGGTGATGCAGAACGAGGGGCTGCTCCTGGGCGCCGCCGACTGCTACGAGGCGGCCATCGAGCGCGACCCCGACAATGCCGACTCGCGCGCTGCGTACGGGTCGGTGCTGCTGCTGCTGGGCCGCACGCAGGCCGCCATCCGCGAGCTGGAGTCCGCAGTGCGCCTGGAGCCAGACCACCCCGTCGCGCCCTTCCAGCTGTCGATGGTGCGCGAGCGGCTGCTGGAAGGCGGCGCCTCTGCCGACGACCTCCGCGCTGCGCTCGAGCTCCGCCGCACCACTATCCAAATCTTCCCCGGCAAGCAGTACCACTGGCAGATGCTCGCGATGGAGATCCTGCGCGGCCTGAACATCGTAGGCCACCGGCCTAGCAGCGACCCTCTCAGCCGCGTCGCGCCGCCGCCGCCGCAGTACCGCCGCGGCCACGAGCACCGCCTAACGCTGCTGAACGAGGCCCTCGGCGCGCTCACAACGGCCCACGAGCTCTGCGTCAAGGCCAGCCACGAAGCCACCCTCGCCGAGGCCGTGGAGAGCGCCGCCGCTGTGGCCGCCAACCGCGAAGTCGCGTCGACCGACCCCCACTTCCCAACGCCGCCGCCGCCGCCGCCCATGGTGGCATACGCCTCCGCGTGGGACGCGATGAAGCCGGGCCCCATCACGGACAGCGTCACACTCGCGACGTTCGCCCAGTCTTCCTCGAGCGGCGGCATGTTCGCGGTCCGCGTCGCGGTGGCGACGTGCCTGCTGGCCAAGGGGCTGGTGCTTGAGGAGCAGGGCAAGTGGGAGGCGGCGGAGCAGGCGCTCGACCAGGCGGCTCGCCAAGGAGTGCTCTTCACCGCGCCGCCCGCGCACCCCGACTCGGCCGACGGCAACTTCCCGGGCAACGCCGCCTTCCCGGGGAGCAAGAAGGCTGCCGCGGCGGCCCTGGCTGCGGTCAAGGCGGCGGGCGGGCTCAAGGGGGTCAGCTCGCTGGAGCAGCCGGATCCCTCAAACCTGTTGGGCATCTCGGAGGCGCCCCCGAAGGAGAACGAGGTGGACGAAGAGTCGGTGCTGGCGCTGGCGCACGTGCAGCATGACGCCCTGTGCCGCCTCGGCATGCTGCGCCTGGCTCGGGCGGCGGCCATGGAGGAGGACATGGTGATGGCCGTCAAGTCTGAGGCCAGCCGCGTTGCGGCGCTGCCGTCAGGCGCGGCGGAGATGGGTCTTCTCAACGACATGTCTCCGGCCGACCGCCGCAGCTACCAGCGCGACAAGCAAGACCGGGCGGTGGCCGCGGCGAACGACATCAAGCGCGGGCGGCGGCGGCGGTCGGAGCTGCTGGCCGGGGCGGAGATGGCGCTGCGTGAGGCCGCGGCCGCGGGCTCGTTCAAGGCGCTGGGGTTCCTGGGGCAGTGCGTGCGGCGCAGCGGGCGGCTGGGGCTGGCGGTGGTGCTGCTGAAGCAGGCTGTGGCGGAGCAGGCGAAGGAGCTCGGCTCGACGCACCATGGGGAGGTGTTCTTCGAGGTGGGCCAGGCCGACACGTTCGCGGCCCTCGGCGCGTGCCTCATCGCGGTGGTCGACAGGTGTGCCGGCAAGGCGCTCCCCGAGGACGCCTTCAATTTCAAGCCCTCGACCGCCGAGGGCGCGGACGGGTCCCAGGTGGCTGCGCCCCCGCGTGCCGAGGCCGCGGCCGATGCTGTGGCGGCCTTTCGCGCGGCGACCAAGCTGCGGCCCACGGACGCATTTCTGCAGCTCTCGCTGGGCGGCGCGCTGCTCAAGAAGGCCGAGTCGCTCGAGCCGTACTACCCCGCGGACCTGGCGCTAGCGGACGGCTGCTTTGATCCGTTGGAGGAGGCGCGAGCGGCGGATGCCGAGGCCGCGCGTGGGGCCGACCTCGACGACGCGTGCAAGGCCTTCGACCTCGCGCTGCACTTCACGCGCCCCGCGGCGGGCTCCAGCGTGGACGCCGCGGCGAAGGACGACCGGCCGGGCATGGACGCCGAGGATCTCGACGCGACGATGAGCGACCCCGCGAGCGTCGACGCCGCGGCGCGCATGCATTTCGAGGCCCTCTACGGCGCGGGCCTCGCGCACCTCCGCCGTCGCCGCTTCCTCCGCGCCGCCGCACTCTTCCGCCGCTGCCGCGCCCTGAAACCCTCAGACCCGCATGCCGCCGCCGAGCTCTCGAACGCGCTCGTCAAGGAGGTGCAGGCGCGCGTTGCGGCGTTCGACGGCGAGCGCCAGGCCGAGGCCGCAGCCCTGTCTAACCCGCACGGCAAGCGCTCGGAGCTCTGGAAGCGCAAGGGCGGCGACGCGCCCGAGGTTGCGGCGACGGACTCGGCTTTCTGGCGCAACCGCTTTCTCAAGAAGTCGGGCAAGGCCGAGGGCACTGGCTCGGTCTTTGCCGCGATGCTGGAGCGGCCCGAGCCCGAGCACCATATGGTGAGCGGCCCCGTGCCCGGCGGCCTGCTAGAAGGCGACGGTGCGCTCAAGGGCCAGCTGCTGCCCGAGGCCATGGAGGCCACCGCCGCGGCGCAGCGCCTCATGGACGCGGCCAGCCGGGCGCCACCCCCCGTAACGCCCCCGCCGCTCGCGGTTGACACGCTAACGGCGACGTCGGCCGGCGTGCTGCTGTCCGTCGCAGTGGCCGCTGACCTCAGGGGCGACGCCGCCAAGGACGTGTACGCGGCGCTGGAGAGGGCACTCGCGGCCGCGGCCACGCTGCCCAAGGGCGCGGGCTGGCACGCTAAGAAGCGGCCGGCGCTGGAGCCCGCGCTGCGCCTCGCCAACGCCGCGGGAAGGGCTGGCATGCGCGGCGCAGCCGAGGTCGCCAACAACCGCTGCCTCGAGCTCCTCCTGCCGGCGCGCCTCCGCACCGCCCGCGGCGCAAGCACGGCCATCGCCGTGTACCAAGAGGGCGCGCCGGCGCGGGTCGGCTCGGACGAATTCGATGAGGCGGCGGCGGCGCAGGCCGTGGCGGTCAGCTCGAGCGGCACCACTGACGAGCTCGGGGGCGCCGTGCCGCTGCCGCTGCTGCTGCAGCTCGGGGCGTCGCTCATGAACGAGGGCGACGCGGCGTCCGCGCACACGGTCTTCACCGCCATGCTTCTGCGCCGGCCGAACCACGGTGGAGCGCGGTACCGGCTCGGCACGGCGCGGGCGGCGCGCGGCGACTTCGAGGGCGCGGCGTTGCACTTCGTCGTGGCCACCGTCGCGGAGCCGTGGAACGGGCGCCACCACTTCGGCCTGGCCGCGGTGCTGCAGCGGCACGCGGCGAAGCTTGAGGCTGATGCGCGCTCAGCCGTGGACGCCGCTACCAAGGCCGGCCCGCTCACCGCGCGCCAGGCGACGGTGTCTGCGGTAGCGGCTGGCACGGTGGCGCTGCGGCGCAAGGCTCGCAAGCTCGTGCGGCGCGCGGTCAAGTCGTGGCGGCGGTCCCTGCGGCGCGGGCACGGGTCGGACCCCGAGGCGTGGTTCGGCCTCGGCGTGGGCCTCGCGTTCCTCGGCGACGGACCCGCGGCGTGCGGCGCCTTCTGGCGGGTGCTCGACCTGCTGCCCACCTTCTGGGCCGTATACTTCCGCCTCGGTGCGCTCCTCGAGCAGCAGCTGCGCTTCGACGACGCCGCGCGGCTGTACGCCAGCGCCCTCGCGCGCGCCGAGGCCGCGGGGCTCGAGTCGCTCGAGGACGCGCGCAGCCGTAGCGGCGCCGCGGGGTCGGAGTGGGGCGTCGGCGACGTGACCTCGGCCCACGCGCCGGTCTCCACGCGCGGGCTCTTCCTGGGAGTGCCCCTCAGTTCCTTCACGCTGTCGTCCTCCTCCAGCGCCGGCGTCAAGATGGCGCAGCAGCAGGCCGAGGAAGCCGCGGTCGCCGCTAAGGCAGCCCCTGCGAACAAGGCAGCGGCGGCCGAGGCGCGCGAGAAGGCGGCGGCGTTCCGCGCCTCGAAGCAGCCGCTCAAGGCCGTGCGCGTGCGCGCGCTGGTGTGCCTCGCGGCGGCCAAGGCGGCCAAGGCGTACCTCGCGCCTGTGCTGGACCATGCGGGGCCCAATGAGCGCGAGCTGACCGAAGCAGGCGTGCGCGGCGCGCTGACGCCCATGGAGCTGCGTGCGGCGGTGACGAGCCCCGGCCACGACGCGTCCGCGGCTCTCGACTTCTCCAAGGATCGCTGGCAGGCCGACGACGGCGATGCGGCCGACAGCGCGTCCGACGCGGGCCGCGTGCTGCTAGGGGCGCTCCACGACCTGCTGGGGCTTGAGCCGGGGGGCAGGGCGGCACACGCGGAGCTCATGCGCCAGCGCGGCGTTGCGGCGCTCGTGGCGGACCGCGCTGAGGACGACGGCGTGCAGCTTGCGCTCACAGCCGCCGAGGCCGTCTCCGGCGCGGCGCCTGGCCGAGGCACTGCCGATGGGGCCGAGGTCGCGGCCCTTCTGGCGGCGGCGCGCGAGGCGATGATGCTGGCGTCAAAGGAGGACCCGTCCAACGGCTCAGCCCACTTCGGCCTTGCGCTGTGCCTCGAGCTCGGCGGCGACTGGGACGGGGCAATCGCCGCGTACCGCCACCACATCCGCGTCAGCCCCCGCAGCGCAAACGGGTTCCTGCGGCTCTCGTCGCTGCTGCGCGTCTCAGGCGCTGTGGACGAGGCCGTTGTAGCGCTCAGCTTTGGCATGAAACTGAAGCCGACGCAGGCGGGCGTGGTGTTCCGATACGCGCTGCTGCGCGAGGCTCAAGGGGAGGTAAACCAGGCCGTGATGGCGTTTAAACAGACGCTCGCCTTCGACCCGCAGCACATGGACGCCTACTTCCACCTGGGCCGCTTGCTCCTCGTGCATGCGCCACCCGGCGGCGACGGCGCAGCCATGGTCCATGAGGCTGTGGCCACGCTGGAGCGTGCGGTCGCCCTCGACGCGTCGCAGCGCGACTGCCGCGAGCACCTCGCGCACGCCTACTCCGTGCTCGGCAACCACGCCGCGGCGCTGCGCCAGCGGGCTGACGTGCGCGCGCTGTTTCCTTCGGACCCCGCAGCGCTGGTGGCCCACGGACTCGCGCTGGAGCGCGTGAACCGCCACGGGGAGGCTGCCGGGTGCTTCGCGCTCGCCGCCACGCTGCACGGCAAGGGTGAGCCCAAGGCCATCGAGGACGGGGCGAAGGGCGCTGAGACCAAGGAGAACGCGGCGCTAGTCGCTCCGGACGAGGGGGGGCGCGCCGCCCTGCACCGGTTGGCGCTGGTCCATGCGCGTAAAGGCGACCTGTTGCGGGCCGCGGATTCCCTGCGCAGCGCCACCCGCGACCTCAGCACGGCGCCGCCCTCAGCCCCGTTCGGACCGGTGCCGACCGTGAGCCCCGGCGACGCGCTCAACCAAGCAGGCCGCTCGGGCCGCGCGCCCAACACCATCTCGGTGACGGGGTTCGACGGGACCGAGACGTACCTCGCCCTGGGCCACGTGCTGCTCGCGGAGTGGGAGCTGACCATGACCCCTCCGAACGCGCCGCACGTGACTGGCGCGCGCAGTCACCGCTTCTTCGCGCACCTCTACCGGCCAAAGGACCTGTCCATCAAGCCGCGCGCGGCCTCAGCGGCGGGCGGCGCCTCCAAGGCCGCCACGAGCGACTCGGGCGCGTACGAGCGGGCGCTGCTGGCGCTGCCGGACCGCTTCGAGGCCAAGGTGCAGGTCTTCGACGCCATCCTGCAGCAATGGGCGCCGCGCATCGTCAGCTTCGGCGGCGCGGTGTCGTCGAGTGACGCAAGCCCGAACGCGTTCCTTGAGGTGTCCGTGCCTGAAGTCGATGCGACGGACCCCGAAGACCTCGAGCCACTCTTCCTCGGCAGTGAGAACCGCAAGCCCTTCAACGGCCCACGTAAGCTGACGCGCCTCCTGCACTGGCGATCGGTGGCCGCCGTGAAGTGGGAGGCCGGCTGGTCCAAGGTGATGGTGGAGCTGGACTCTGGCGGCGGCTGCGACGAGGTGCCCCTCAAGAGCCGCACCACGAGCGCCTGGGCCCTGCGGCTCAAGGACGTCGGCGACGCCGGCATCTATGCGCGCAAACTCGAGGCCTGGAGGGACGACTGGCAGAAGGTCGCGTCGGCGGGCACCGCTTTATCGCAGGAGGCCGCCGAGGGTGCCGCGGGAGCAGCCTCGGAAGCCGCCGCCGTTCCCAAGGGGCAAGGCGCCATGCTCCCGGGTGCCCTGGAGAGCCCGCTGCTGGCCGAGGCCGAGGCCGCGTTCGAGGCGGCACTGGCCCGGGACGATGTGAGTGTGCCCGCGCTTGTGTCCGTCGCAGAGGTTAAGCGCCGGCGTGGGCAGTGGCGCAGCGCGGAGCCGCTCCTGAAGCGGGCGGCGCGCCTTAGCCCCAAGGACGCGTGCGTCAGCTTCGCTCTGGCGCAGACGCTCGAAAAGCTCGGCCGTGTGAGCGAGGCGTCGGCGCTCTTCCGCACGACTAACGAACTCCTGGGCGTGGCCATGCCGGAGATGGGCAAGGCTTTCGCTGACGCCGCAGCCCGCAACGAGCAGCGCGGCGCGGGCGAGCAGGACCAGTCGGAGGACCCCACGGACAACGATGACGCGGGCGAGGAGGGCGCACTGGTGGTTTACGGGCGCAATCAGGAGGGCAAGCGGGAGGCGGTGGGGCCAGACGGGTTGCCGGCGGGGGCCTCCGTGGGCGGGGCTAGGGATGCCACGCTTCTGGCGTCGGAGCTGGCCGCCGTGGCGTGCTACCGGCTGGGCCGCCTGCTGCTGGTGCGCGGGCAGCGGCTTGAGGCGCTCGCGTCGCTATCGCGCGCCGTGTCGCTCATGCCGCGCCTGTCCGAGGCCTACGCCGTGCTTGGCACCATGCTTTACGAGGAGCGCCGCGACGACGCCGCCATCGACTCCTTCCGCCAGATGCTTGCGCACGGCGGGGGCACCTTCGACGTCGCCAGCGCCGGTAGCGACGATGAGGAGGACGGCGGCATGGCGGCGGCCGGCATCTGGTACAAGCTCGGGCTGGCGCTCGCGGCAAAGGCGGCGTCGGGCGTCGCCTCAAAAAAGGGCCGCAGTCAAAGTGCCGTCGAGGTCGCCCAGGATGCGTCCGCCGAGGCCGCCCAGCTGTCATCCGAGGCCGTCGAGGCGCTCACCCGCGCCATCGCCATCGCTGAGCGGTGCGCGCAGGCCAGTCGCGCAGCCTCGGCTGCCGTTGTCACGGGCGTGCCCCCCGGTGCCCCCTGGAACTGGTACGACTCGCTCGCGCGCGCGCTGGTCCAAGCGGGCCGCGCCGACCAGGCCACGCGGCCGTTACTCCTTTCCGCGGAGCGCCTCGCGCTCATGGCTGCCTTCGGCCCCTCCAAGCCCTACCCGCCTTCCTCGGGCGACCTTGACGCAGATGCCGCGGCGGCGGCGGGCGACGGCGACGTTGGGGGTGCGGCGGAAGCGTACCGCGCTGCGATCAAGCCGTTCGACCTCACGGCGCGGGCGGAGCGGCTGGAGACCATCGGTGTGCACCTCCTGCGCGTGTGGACCACCGCCACCGGGTCATTGTACGCCTCGCCTAAGGCGGCGCAGCACTCGGCGGCGGCATACGTCCTCGCGGGGGCCACTACGGCGGGCGGCACAGGCAAGGGAGGGGGGCTCGGCGCACCCAGCGCTTCTGCGACGGCCGCGGCGTACGGCGTGACCGGTGCCAAGTGGGATCCGTCGCCCGCGCTCTTCGTTGACCCGTGCTACGTGTTGCCCGCCGCCCCGACCGAGCCGCTCACGGCTGAGTACGATCGCGAGGTGGCGATCGGCGGCGGCGCGGCGGAAGACTTCGAGGGCGATGGGCCGAAGAAGCCCAAGGACCCCAAGGACGCCAAGGACAAGCGCCGCCAGTCGTCCGTGCGTGAGGCACCGCAGTCCAGCGCGGTGGGGCGCGACCAGCTGCCGGGCGCCCCGTACGGCGCGGGCGACCCAAGCTCCAAGGTGTCCAAGGCGGAGTGGGCGGCGCTGCTGGCGGAGGGCGCGCGCTACCTGGCCATGGCGCAGCGCCTCCGCGTGGCGCACTTCGCGTCGCTTAAAGAGGTGGACGAGGACGAGTTCGGCATTATGGCAGCTTCCGAGGGAGAGGCGCCGCGCCCCAAGAGCCCCTTCCCGACCGTCCTCGTCCCGGACGCGCCCGTGGACGACCCCTCGGTCATCACGGTGGTCGGCGCGCCGCTGAGCCTCTCGACGCGCCTGCTCGGCTGCGCGCTGCTCGGGCTGGGGACGCCTTTGGCGGCGTCGCGGGCCGAGGCGCTCTTCGCGGGCCTCATGCACGCGCACGCCACGCGGGCCACGTACCCCGGATCGGACGTCGCGAGCCGTGGCTTCGCGGACACAATTGTGGACACGCGCGGCGACGCGTCGGTGGGCCTCGGGCTCGTGGAGCTGTGCACCAAGGGACAGGCGGCGCTCGCGGAGAAATTCTTCCGGCGGGGCCTCGAGCTCGGCTGCGGCGCCCCGGCCCAGGTCACCTTTTGGGTGGCGCGCGCCAACTCCGCGGCGGCCGTGGCCCGCGAGCCCAGGGTGACCGTGCCGAGCGCGGGCGTGCCGTTCGGCGGCGGGGAGGGCTGCGTGCGCGGGTCCATCGCGCTGACCGCGGCTGTGACGGGCTACCGTCACGCGCTGGCTCGGCTCGTGCCCCTCGAGGCCAACCCCTCCTCGCCCGCCGCCGCGTCGGTGCTGCCGCTCTGGCACGGGCTGCACGCGGCGGTGTCCCTGGCGGGGCTGCTCGTGGCGCAGGGGCTGCTGCTCGAGGCGACCAAGGTGGCCCGCCGCGCCTGCCAGCACCTCGAGCCCGTGCTGCGCAAGTGGGTCGTGCCCGACTCGGAGGCGACGTTCCCCGGCTCTGCGGCGCTCAAGTACAGCCAGAGCGGCGACCCCTTCAAGGAGTTCGTCGCGCCGCCGGAGGGCAGCGCAGCGGCCATGGCCACCGTCGCCGCCCTCGCAGGTCCCGTGGGGCGGCGCCGGGCGGAGCCCCTGTACCGCCTGGCTGCGGCAGCGCACGAGACGCTTGGGGACGCTCTGTTGCCGCGCGGACTGCTGGGTGACGCGCAGGTGGCTTACAAGCGCAGCATGGAGTGGCGCCGTGCCCTCACCGACAATGCCCTTCTCGTGGGAGGCGGCGGCGGCGAGCCGGCTAAGAAGGACGCCACGCGCACGCCCCCGCCGGGCGCCGCGGGCAGCATGGGTGTGGCCTCTGACGGCGCAACGACCAACGTGCTGGTGGGGCTGGCGCTGGTGGCCTTGCGCCGCGATGACGACGGGCCCGGCGCGGCGCGGCTGCTGCAGGCGGCGCTCGAGCTAGCGGGCGGCGAACTGGCGGGCCGCGGGGCGGGGGAGGTGCACTTGTTCCTCGGGGATGCCCTGGCGCGGTCGCGCAAGTTCGAGGAGGCCCTGGGCGAGTACGCGCTGGCGTGGGCCTCGGTGGAGGGCGACGCCGACGACGGCGGCGGTAGCGGCGGGGCTGTGGACAGCGCCAAGGCCCTGCGGTCCGCTGCCGCCCACGCCACAGGCTTGCTCGAGCTGCAGCGAGGCGACGCGGGGGCGGCGGCCGCGGCCTTCTGCGATGCCATCGGCGCCGACTCGTCACAGGCCATGAGCTTCAAGGGGCTCGGCGTTGCGCTTAACGCCGCGGGCCAGTGGGCCACGGGTGGCGCCGCGCTCGCCGTTGCTGCAGAGCTCTCGGCGCGCGCACAGCCGTCGACTGCGGCCACGTTTGCGGCGGCAGCGGCGACGAACGCGAGCGACGCGAAGGGCGAGAGCCGCGCCGCCAAGGTGGCTCGGCGACAGCAGGAGGTGATGGGCGAGATCGGGTCGGAGGGGCAGCTAGTGCACTCGTTCCGCGGGGACGGCTTAGTGTCGTTCCACCGCGCCTTTAGCCTCTGGGCTCTGGGCGACGTCAAGGCCGCGGCGGAGCGGTTCGGCGAGGCCACGCACATGGCGCCGCGCTTTTCGGGGTCGTACGCGGCGCTATCGTCGCTGCTTGCCATCGAGGGCGCGCACACGGCGCGGCGGGACTGCGAGGTGGCGCGCCTTGCGCCCGAGCCCGTCATGCTCGCCTTGCGCATGGCCGTGGGTGCGCCGTCGGTTGTGAAGGACGACGGGCTACGTAAGAAGGACGCACTCGTCGAGGCATTGCGGCGGCTCAAGCTCATCGGCCAGCTCGACGACGCGCTCGCGATGGTGCGCCGCAGCGCCCTCAAGATCGGCGAGGCCGCGGCGCAGCACAAGGACGACCCCCTCAGCCCGTACAACACGCGCGTAGTCCCGGCGCCGGTTGGGCCCTGGGCGGACGACCCTGAGGTCTGGTGTGAGCTGGGCACGCTCTTCGAGGCGCTTGGGCTGTTCCCCGAGGCCGCCGAGGCGTACGGCCGCGTTAAGGCCGCCAGCGCTGAGTACGGGGTCGCGGAGAAGGCGGCGCGCGAGTGTGGCGCCATCAACGTGCAGCGCGCGGTCATCGCCAACAAGAACAAGTTTGAGCGCGCGGCCACCGCCGACCCCGCCAACGCGTTCTGCCCGCTTCCCCCGGGGGCGGTGCGCCTGGTGGTCCCGGAGCCGCCGGGGCAGGGCAGTAAGGTCCCTTCCCGAGCCAAGCTCGCGACGCAGCCCAAGAAGCGCCTGCGCATGGTGAGTGCCATCGTCTGGCTGCCCAAGTCGAAGCCCACGCGCGCTGAGGAGGAGGCCAAGGCGGCGGAGGAGGCCGAGGCCGCCCGCAGCTCCGGGACCGCTGCAGGCACCACTGCAGGCACCGCTGCGGGCACCGCGCTGGAGGCCGTCGAGGCAGCGCGCCATGCGGCGACCGAGGCGGCTGCGGCGGCTCAAAAGGCGGCCGAGCAGACGGCGGCTGGACTCTCCGTGGAGGACGGCCCGGACAGCCGGCGGCCCTCGCTGCTGGACCAGTTCAGCGCCTTTGGCTCGTCGGCGTGGGGTGCGGTCGCGGCGGCGGCGGCGGAGGTCGACAAGGAGGTGGCCCTGCGCACGGGCGTTGACGTCGGGGCTGAGGTGGTGGCGGCGGCGGTGGCGGCAGAGGAGCAGGCGAAGCGCCTGGCCGACGAGTCAGGCGCGTCGGTCCTCGCGGCGCAGGCGTCGGCCGTGGCCAGTGACCAGCTCAAGGAGGTGGGCAGCAACGTGGGCAGGGTGGGCGGCGCCGTGAGCGACCTGCGCGTTGACTTCAAGGCCAGCGCCACGGACCCCTTGGACCCAGCCTACGCGCCGGCGCCCGCGGGAGAGACCAAGCCCCCAAAACTGCCGGTGCGCATGCCTGGGCTGCCCCCGGGTTGGGTGGCGGTGGTGCCCCTGTACGGCGACGGCCAGGCCGCGGCCGTGGGGCAGGACGCGGCCAAGAGCACGACGCCGCTCACAGGCAATAAGGCACGCACCTACTTCTACCACGTAGGGCTGCACGTCACCCTGCGCGCCAAGCCCGACGCCCCCGGCTACGAGGCGGCGTACGGCGAGGGCCTGACGGAGGCCGCCATGAGCGCGATCCTCGCGGAGGACGCGGCGGGCGCTCGGGCCATGCAGCTGCACAAGTACAAGGCGTACGCGACTCGCGAGGGGCTGGACTTGCCACCGCAGCAGGCGGTCGCCAACGCGCTTCGCCTCGACGTGCGGCGCTTTTCCGCGGCACGCACTGGCTCCCTCGTCCCGGCGACGGCGGGGCAGATGGCGGCGGCCAAGGCCAAGGCCGACGCGCTGGCGGCGCGGGCAGCGGCCAAGACCGAGGCCAAGGTCGTTGATGTGGACCAGGAGGAGAAGGCTAAGCCAAAGCGCAAGCCCTCCTTCCGCGCGGAGATGGACGACCGCGCCCTCGCCAACTTCGTGGGAGGCGCGTTTCAGCCGCCTTTCTGCGACTTTGACGTGGCCTTCGACGCCGAGTTCGACCTCCCGCTCCTCATGAAGATCAAGGGCCTCGCGCTGCCCTTGGCGGCCGGCGGGCGGGCGGCGTCAGCGGGCGACGGCGGCGACGACGCGGGTGTCTTCGTGGAAGGTCGCAGTTCGGCCCTGGCGCCGGCGGCGACGGCGGTGTCGCACTGGCTCTTCGTGACTGGGTTCGCCCCCGGGGACGGCGCTGCGCAGCGATCGGGCAAGATCAAGCCGCTGGACATGCTTCTTAGCGTGAACGGCTCGCACTTGCGCGGCCGCACGCTTGACGAGGCCGTGCGCACCATCAGCCGCCAGCCCTCACACGGGCCGCTCGTGCTGCGTTTCCGCCGGTCGCTCTGCCTTTCGCCGCCCTTCCGCGCGGGCGACCCGGGGTCCGTGGTGCCGACCTACGCGCAAGTGGAGTTCGAGGAGGCGCTCGCCGAGGCCGGTGCCGTGGGCGTGAAGAAGGGCATTCAGCTGGCGAAGCGCGGCGAGGCGGCGGAGGGCGCGGCCGAGGAGGGCCGCCACGTGTTCGCGGCCATGGCGCAGCAAATCTTCAGCCGCACGCGCCCCTTACCTCACCTCGCGAACCTCCCCTTCCCGCCGCCAATGGTCGTGGCCGCGGCCGGTGGGAGCCGCGCGCCCAACAAGAACGGAGGCGGCGTGGTGTCGGCGAGCGCTGGGCTGGTGGCCCTCTCGACGGCGGCGGAGGCGGTGCCGATCGCCGAGGGGTGGGTGCCGTGGGTGACAGTGGACGGCGTCGCGCTGCAGAGCATTGGCACCGTGCTGCGGCGCGCCTGGGGCATCACCGCCATCAAGGGGGCGTCAGCCGGTGGCATGGTGGCCACTAGCTTTGCTGCCGGGAAGCGCCCTAGCCTCGCGCGGCGGCGGTCGCGCGCTGGGTCCTTCAACGAAACGGACTTCATGGCTGACGACGACGACGACGGCGGCGGCGGCGGCGAGGACGACGTGGGCAAGAGTACATCGCTATCGGCCGACCCGCCGCGCGTATACCTCTCGCTCAACCGCGACTCAAAGGTCCTTAGCGCGAGCCGCGCCTCCGCGGCAGGGGGCGGCGTGCTGGCGTCCTTCGAGGGCGGCTGGGACCTAGGGCCGGGCGGGCGGCTGCGCTCCATCGAGGTTGTGCAGGACCCGAACATCCGCGACAACAAGGATGCGCTCGGCGCGGGCGGCGGGCTCACGTTCGGCCCGCTCCCGTGGCAGATCTGGCTATCGTTCAAGCGGACGGACCTCGTGCGGGACATCAACGACGCGGCCGCCAGCCAAGCAGCTGCGTCCAGCCGCAACCGCGGTGGTGCCGGCATGGTGCTTGCCAAGGGAGCCGACGACGACTCCCTGCTCGCTGCCATGGACCCCATCGCAGCGGCGCGCGCGTTGGCGCTGCAGGCCCCAGGGGCGACTCCGGTGGCGGTAGGCTGGGACGGACTGGGCGACCCGTACCATGGCAACGCCAAGACCGTGGTGCTCTGCTTCGCGACCGAGCTCGAGGCGCGCACATGGGCTGAGGCTCTCGGGTCGGTCGCGGTCGGGGCGCTCAAGTCGACCCGCCCCCGCCGCCTCAAGGAGCGCACGGCGGCGGAGCGGGCTGCCCTCGCGAGCAGCTCGACTAAGCGCGCCGCGGTGACCAAGCTCGTGGAGGATCCGGGCGAGGCGGCAGCCACGGCGGCAGCGCGGCGGGCGGCCATGGCAGCGGTGGCGGAGGGTGAGGCCAACAGCAACCCGACCATGTACGCCAAGGCGCTCGCGGGGCAGGGGCTGGTGGGGGGCAGCTGGGAGCGGCTGCGCGTGACGATCCCCCGCCGCGCGGGCAAGGCGATGCTGCTCAAGCTCAAGGGCGTGGCTTGCCCCGAGGTGACGCTGCGCACCGAGGCCAAGCAGGCGGGGCCCGGCCGCAAGAAGCTCGAGACCAAGGTGGTCGAGGCGCGCGTGTGGCCCGTGGTGACGGGCTTTTCGCGCCTCGCCAGTGGAAAGCCGGGTGCGGCCGAGTCGTCCAAGCAAGTCAAGCCGATGGACGTGATTGTGGCTGTGGACGACGTCGCTCTGAGCCGCAGCGACTTCCTCGCCGCGGCGCGCCTCATCATGGCCGAGGGGTCGTACGTGGGCGGCGGCTGGAACGCACAGCGCGGGGCGGCGGCGATGGCGTTCAACGAGGACGAGGACAGCGAGGACGAGGGGCTAGGGCTGCTCAAGGGCAAGGAGGACGAGAGCGGCGCCGAGACGAGCATGGTGACGCTCACGCTCTGGCGCAACACCGGCTGCGTCGCTCCTCTCGCCGAGGGCTGGGCGCCCCACGTGGTCGTTCTCGACGGGAAGGAAAGCTCGGGCGCGGCGCAAGAGGGGAGTGCTGAGCTGTCGGGCGGCTTGCTGTCCGCGGCGCCGGGGGCCACGGCCGGTGTTTCCCCGCGGCGGTACCTCGTGCTGACGGCGAGCGGGCTCCTCAAAATGCACGCGCCCGCCGCTAGCGGGGCCCTTTCAGCGGAGCCGGCGACCAAGCTGCACCTGCGGAACGTGCACAGCCTGCAAAAGGTGGTAGACGACGCCACGGGCCGCTGGCAGATCCTCTTCTGGCTGCAGGCGCGCGGCAAAGCCGCCAACAGCGGCCGGTCGGTCATCGTCGCGCTTAACTCTGAGGACGAGATGATGCTCTGGCTGGACGTGCTTTCGGGCCTCAAGGTGCCACGGCGCAAGACTGACGCTGACGCCGACGACTTTGATGACGACTTCGACGACGCAAACGAGTCGCCTGCATTGGTCTCTGTCCCCGTCGTCAGCGAGATCATGCGCGTGCGGTCGCGGGGATCGCGCCGCCTGCCGCGCGTGAGCCAATTAGCCGGCCGCAGCGGGGTCGCGGCAGGGCGCCACACAATGCCGATGATCGACGCCCTAAACCTCGGCGACGTGCGCGCGGGGGACGTTGACTTCGCTTCGGCGGCGGACGCTGCGGAGCACGCGGCGTCTGCCGCGGCGGCTGCGGCGTCCGCTTTCGCCTCCGACCCGTCGGCGGCTCTCCGCGACATCTTCGGCGGCGAGTTCGGCGCGGGAGCTCAGGCCTCAAGCGGCGCTGAAGTGGCCGACCCTCTCCTCAGCCTCAGCGGCTACTTCCCGGAGGGCGAGAAGGCGGCAGAGATGAACTCGGGCAAGCCGGCCGTGCTTGCGCCTTCGGGTGCCGCCCTTCCGTCACGCCGGCGCGTTGCGGGACTCGGGCAGCGCCGCCCGGCCAAGTTCTAGGCCAGAGTTAAAAATATATGAAGGAAGATGCGGGAAGATTAGCAGAGTGAAAGAGGGAGAGATAGAGACGATCGGCACATAATGAGAGAACGAAAAAGGTGCGGGGCGGAGGAGGCCCACAGAGAAGGAAAGCGCGCGGGCGATCTTGGGCCGC
>Ga0181573_10001040_pt1 | contig 28157 bp, 18 predicted proteins | sample 101ome_25_FD_148643 | JGI IMG/M metagenome (GOLD analysis project Ga0181573, IMG submission 148643) | Coastal salt marsh microbial communities from the Groves Creek Marsh, Skidaway Island, Georgia - 101409BT metaG (spades assembly) | ecosystem: Environmental > Aquatic > Marine > Intertidal zone...
CCCCCCCCCCCCCCCGCCCCCCCCCCCCCCCCCCCAGCGTCCGTCATCGCCAAGTAGAGCGACGCGAGCTCTTCTCCCTCTTTCCCCCCCACGACGAGCCGGGCCACGTCGTTCCACTCGGACCCCGCCCCGAACGCGGGCCCCTCGAGTAGGCCGAGGGTGGCCTTGACAGCGAGGGCGCCCTCAAGCCGCACCATCGCCGACGGACCCCGCTCGAGCCGGCGCCGGAGCCACGTCCCAGCCGCAGCGTCTCGGCCACCCCCGCCCCCCGTGACATCCACCCCGGCCCGGTTGGGCGACAGGCCAGGCGTGGGCGCCGCCGCCCCCAGGCCGGCGAGCTCAGCCGCCGCCACCGGTGCGATACCGTCCGCCCGGTGGGCAGCTGCCGCCCGCAGGCCCCGCACCTCGGCCGCCCGGGCGAGGTCCGCCCCGCACCGATCGACCCGTGCGGCGTCGGCCCCCGCGAAGAAGACGGTGGCCTGGCCGACAAGCCCCTCGTTGGGTCCGGCCCGGGGCGTCGTGGGCGGCCCAGCGGCGGCGCGGGCGGGGCCAGCTCCAACAGTGCGAAGGAGCGTCCTCCCCGCCGCGTGGGGACAGGGCTGCACCACACCTCCGGGCCCCGGACGGTCGAGCCCGGGGGCGCCGCGCGCGGCCAGGGTCGGATCGTCATTCCCCGGCGCCCCGCCCAGCCCGAGAAGAGCGTCGCACGTCACGTCGACGGGGAGAGGGCTCCACCGGGGAGGGGGTGGCGTCGTCGGAGTCGGTGCCGCCGACGCCTCAGCTGCCCCGGGCGCCCCGGAGGCGGCGGTGAAGTCGTGCACCTCGGACCACCGGTTGACGAGAGGACTAAGCCCAGCTGCGCGCAGTTGGTCGGCCAGTCCTGGCCACTCAAGGAGGCAGGGCGCAACTCGGACCCCCGTTGAGTCCTCGAGGGCGGGCCGCGACGACACGAGGAGAGCGACGTCGAGCCGGGTGCAGTCGCGCGCCCGAAACTGCCCGCAGAGAGCGATGACGGCGCAGTCAGTGCAGTCTCGGAGAAAGATGGAGCCGGACGCCGGGCCAAGCACGAAGCGGCACCCCCTGCACCCCTCGACGACGACGCTGTCGACGGCGTCAGTCGCCACGACGACGCAGTCAACGAGGCCGCGGACGGACATCCGCTGCGACGGGCCGACGGAGCCGGGACCCCGAAAGACCACGGAGCCCGGCTTGGGGCCGTTGGGGGCACCGCCGTCAACAACGAGGCGCTCGAGGGCTAGGCGTCGGGCCTCGCGCCGAGCCTCGCGGGCGCGGGCGCGCTCGGCAGGGTCCTCGGGCGGGGGCGGAGGGGGGCGGGGGAGTGGGGGGGGAGCTGCGGGGGGCGACGTAGACGGTGAGGCGAGGGCGGACGGGCTGAGGTCGAGGAATCCTGTCGCCTCATCGCCACGTCTGGACGTGCCCTCCTGCTCCTCGGGGCGACCCACCGCGTCGAGCTGCGGGGGAGGCAGGTACGATGAAATGGATAATGGTCGGAGCGCGCGGGGTCGGTCTCCCGGTCGCCGTCGCCCGTCGCTGACTATGGGGGCGCTGCCCGCAGGCAGGCCGCCGGGTCGCCGTCCCGCCGCTCCCGAGCTCGCCCGCGAGAGCTGGGTCGGGTGCCACCGACGACGCCGGTCTCGATTGCAGCATCCTCCAGGCGCGCAGCAGCAGGGGCAGAAGCAGCGGTAAGAAGGCGCGGGGGGGGGCGCAGCAGTGCAGAAGGTGCGGCGCCAACGACGACGCGAGAGGTCCAGCTTCATGGCGCGGGGACTCTCCTCTCGCGCCTCGCGGCTGCAGCAGCAACCCATCGCGCCCTCTCTTCCGCGGTGCTGGCCACCACCCCGAGCGACCCACCCGAGCCGGGTGCGGAGTGGGGGCGAGTCGGGGGAGGTATCGCAGCGTCTCCGTTTGTTTCGCCGTTCTCGATGTCCTCCTCGTGAGCGGCTCCCCCCGCCACTGTTAAAGCCAGCTGGCCCTGAAGCTGGCTGGAACCGGTCGAAAAATGGCCAAGGGTGAGCTGACTTCGGTGAGAAGCGCCGCCGCCGGCGAAGGAGAACGCCAGGGCCAACGAACGCCGACTGGGAAGGGGCGGACCTGCGTTCCCGTCGACTCCCGCCTCCCTTCCCACGCGCAGGGAAACCGCACGGACTGGGGCGTGGATGTGGAGGAGAAGATCAAGGAGATGACCCAGCGGGTTGTCGAGAAAGAGAAGCGAGTGTGGGGCGCGCCTCGGCATGGCCGGCATGCCTCTCTCCGCGCCCCCTACCGCGACCGCCCCTACTACTCGGCGCACCTCCCCCCTCCCGCACCACCGACCTCCCCACCTATCACTGCGCAGGCTCGACATCCCCGAGGAGCTCCTGATCCGCGGGGACCTACGGGCAACGATTGACCGCTACCTAAGGGCCCGCAAGTACGACGTCGACGCTGCCACGTCGATGCTCGCTGACACCTGCCAGTGGCGCCGGAAGTTCGAGATCTTCGAGGGCAAGGCCAAGCAGACGGGGATCAACACCCTAGTCTCCTACCCCCTCGAGGTCAAGAAGCTCCTCGTCATCCGCCGGTGCCGTCCCTCGTCCTACGTTGGCTTCGACCGTCTCGGCCGCCCCGTCTTCATCGACCGGGTGGGCCTGCTTGACCAGCCCGCCATGGTGGCCGCAGGGGTCACCGAGGACGACTATATCGCCTACCACATCCTCGAGATGGAGTTTTTCCTGCGGTGGATGCTCCCCAAGGCCTCGGCCATGAAGGAGAAGGCTGCCAACGGCGTCGTGCCCCCCGGCCCCGCGGGCAAGTCGGCCTTCACCGTCGACACTTCCATGAACGTCGTCGACGTCTCCTCCCTCCAGCTCAGCATGTTCACGAAGGCCGTGCGGGACATCTTCAAGCGCATGTCGAGCATCGACTCGGACAACTACCCAGAGACAATGGGCAACACGTTTGTCGTCGGAGCAGGATTTGTTTTCCAGACGTGCTGGAAGGTCCTCTCCGCCTTCGTCGACCCGTACACCCGCAGCAAGATCAAAGTCCTCGGCAGCGGCAAGTCCGCTATTGACATGCTCCACAAGTACATTCCCCCCGACGTCCTGCCCAAGTTCCTCGGGGGCGCTGTCGATTTCGAAAAACAGCGTCGGGCGTGGGCGAGAAAGTTCGACCAGTTCCTCGAGACCGAGGCCCAAAAGGAAGGCAACGTGTGGATGGACGAGGAGACGGCTCGTCACCTGAACGAGTACTACCGCGGCGGGGTGGCGAAGCTGCCGGCGGCAGCTGAGCGGGCTGGGTCCCTGCAGGACCGGCGGAGGCGCAGCTCGATCGAACGCAAGGCTACGGCGACGTCAGGGATCGAGCCCATCGAGGTGTCAGAGGACGAGGGGAGGGCCGTGGGGGGGGCGCTGCCTGCGGCGGCCGGAGAGGAGGCTGCAGGTGCGCTGCAGGAAGCGACTGAGGCGAAGCCAGCCACAACCTGGGAGCAGACTTATCAGATTGTTGCAGGGCTATTTGAATATCTTGGGGTGCTGCCGGCGTCGTGGTCGACGTCGGGGGGCACCGCCGGGTCCGGATCGGCCGGGGAGGGCGCATCCGCGGGCGGCGCCGCACGGGGCCTCGCATGGCGCCGCGCTGCGGCCCCTGTGATGGCTGCCAATGCCGTCGCGGGTGCGGGGGCAGGGTCGGTGGCGGCGTCCGAGCCGGACGATGCGGTCCACCCCCCCCACTCCCCCCACGTCCCCAAGATGGACGACCTCGACGACCTCCCCTCCATCGGGGAGCTGCCGTCTGGGCGGTACGACGAGGGCGATGACGAGCCAGGGCTGGGTTCCAAGGGTTGTTGCGCGATCATGTGAGGACCGCAGCGCGGGCACAGCCTCCCGGTAAACATCGTTTCACTCCTTGTCGTCCGCCCCGTCACCTGATCGCCGCTTCGGCTTGCGGACGCTGAACAGGATGAAGCGATTGCGACGAACGCGCCGGAAGTCCTCCAGTCCCACCGCGGCGCTTAGGTCGCGCAACTCCCGCTCCGTCCACCACCGGTAATTGGACGACACCGCCGACATCTCCCCCGGCAAGGCGCGGCTCAGGACCTCGGCAGCCTCGGCCGCGGCCTCGCCAAGGTCGCCCAGAGGCGACAACGCCTCCTCCAGGGGGCTCGCCGGGGTCAGAAAAGTGGACCCGACAAAGACTCCGCCCGGCGCCAGGACACGCGCGACCTCCGCTAATGCCGCAACGGGTGAAGGCCAGCAGTGGATTGCGGCACCAGCGTGGACGCCGTCAACCGTCCCCGTGGGGAAGGGCAGGCGGCCGATGTCGGCGCGGACGAGCCGGGCCCGCATCCGGTCGTCCCCGGGGGCCTTCTCGTCGAGAAAGGCCGCAGTCTGCTTTAGCATGTTGGCGGAAAAGTCAAGGGCCACGACGCTTCGGAAAGTCGGATTCCCGCCCGGCCCATCGCGCGCAGCCAAGAGCGCGCGCGTGAAGAGCCCGGAGCCGCACGAAGCGTCAACGACAACACCACCCTGGGTGGTGGGTCCCGACTTCAGACGCTCGAGGGCCATTTCGGCCTCCTCCTCGACACCGGGAAATCCCGCCCACGCGAAGCCCTGCCGCCACCCGCGCTCGTAGACGAAGGACACGAGGCCGGTTTCGAAGATGGTGGTGCCACCCCACCGCGACTCGTCGTAGGCGCCGGTGCCAGCAGTCGAGCCAACGGTGAGGTCGAGGAAGGTGTTATCTCCCCTCTCGAACATCAAGTTACACCGGTTGCACCGGCATCCGCCGCGGCCTCCGAGCCGAGACGCGGCGTCGGCGTCGGGCATGGGCTCCTGCAGGCACACGGGGCACACGACTGAGACGACAGCCGCGGCGGCTGCCGAGGTAGACGCGCCATCGGCCTCGGCAGCGACCTGGGACGTGGTGGAGGTGGGATGGTAAATTGGACTGGCGGTGTGAGGAAAGCCTAGAAAACTTATGCACGGGGGTGGCAGTGTGGACCCGAGTCGCTTCGTCTCTCGCCGGGCGAGTGACCCGACGCGTGGTTGGCGGTGACGCGACCGCTATACGGACGAGCACACCCAAGTTGGCCCGTGGCGAGGCGCCTCCACAGGCGGAGCGCGGTGTGCGGAGCACATTACAAGAGACGGTGCTGGCGGACATCGCTCGAACTTTGCGCAAGCGCGCGGCCTCGCGCTCGATCACCAAGACCCTTCGGACGCCGGGTGGTCGTCGAGTTGCGTCGGCCGTCGCTGTTTTGGCTCCCCCACCATCGGAGCGAGCTCAACAGCTGACCATAGCGACGGAGATGACGGAAAAAAGGCATGATTCTCCATTAGGTGGCCCTTTCGAGGACGAGATGATGTCTCAGACCTTGGGTCGCGTCATCGTTGACGCCTCGGGACGCCGGCGCCGCCTCCGCCTTGACCGCCCTGCTGCGCTCAATGCGCTGACCCCCGGCATGGTCGCCACGCTGCTCCGAGAGTTTGAAGCGGCCGAGGCCTGCACCGATCCGTGTGGTGGCGTCGTCATCGAGGGGAGCGAGAGGCGAGCGGAGGCGCCGACATGGCGGAGCGAGGGGCACAACGAGGAGGACCAACCGACCCACTGAACCCCCCACCCCCCCACCGCCCCCCAGCGGGGGCTTCTTTTGCGCGGGTGGCGACGTCAAGAATGTGTCCGTCCAGCTACGCCGGGCTCTGGCGGCCCCCGGCGGCCCCTCTCTGCAGCGCGCCGCGTCGGTGGAGGCCACGCAATTCTTCTTCGGTAATTTTCAGATGGCCTGGTCCCTCTGCCGCCTGGGAGGGGGCGGGGCTGCCGCGCGTCTGGACGGCGCCGGGCAATGTGCCTCGTCCAACTCCGGTGCGGCTCCCCTACGGGCCGTCTCCCTCGTCAACGGGCTGGCGCTCGGCGGCGGGGCGGCGCTGGCGGCACACGCGGGGGCCACCGTCGTCACAGAGAGAGCCGCGTGGGGGATGCCCGAGGGACGACTGGGCTTTTTCGTCGACGCCGGGGTCGGGACGCTGGTGCTGCCGCGATTACCCGGGAGGACGGGGGAGTGGCTGGCGTTGACGGGGGCGCGGCTTGGGTGCCGGGATCTGGTGCGTCTGGGCATCGCAACACATGCTGTAGCCGCGGCGGCAGTGCCGGCTCTGGCCGCGCGTCTGGCGACCGGGGACAACGCCGCCCGGGCGCTCGCCGAGGCCCAGACCGACGCACCCGCGCCCGAACTTGAGGTGCCCTTCGCGCCAACGACGCCCCTGCCTCCCCCAGACGAGCTCGATGCCGCATTTTCGGCGCGCACGGTCGAGGATGTCCGCACGCGCCTTAGGGCGGCAGCCGAGGCGGGCCGGGCGTGGGCCGCCGAGGCCCTCAAGGCGCTCGAGGCGTCGTCTCCCGTGTCGGCTCGGGTCAACCTTACCCTCGTTAGGCTATCTCGCGATCGGTGGGCGGGGGGAATCGTCCGGCCCTGGGACCGCCCGATAGGCGCCCCCCCCGACACCAGGCTCGCGGCACCTTGGCGGACACCAATGGGGGCCGCCGACGTGGCGCGCTCTGCCCTTGCCCTCGACTGGCGTTTGACAGCGGCGCACGTCGTCCTTGACGGGCGCGGGGAGCTGCGGTCTGACCTACTCGAGGGGGTCGATTCGACCTTCGGACGGCGGCCCCCGCGTTGGCGCCTTGGGTGGGGCGCCAAGGACGCAGGTGCGGCCGACGCCGCGGCCGTCGCCCTTGTCGCCGAGGCCGAGGGAGACCCTCCCCCCTGGCTACCGCTGCCGCCCATGCTGTTCCCGGACGCGGGGGGTGGGGGAGCGCGACTGTGAGGAAATAGGACGGGAATGAGCCAGAGGCATTTCCGCGGTTCTCAAGAGAGGCAGGCTCCGCGGGTCATCATCAGGATGCACCGTCGACGGCGAGGGCCGCCACGGCCTTGGCCGCGGCGTCCCCCGCCGCCGCCCCATCCGCGCCCCCCCCACTCCCCCACCCCGTTTTGGCCCAGAGTTCTCCGCCCCTCCACCCCCTGCCCGGCGTCGCGGGCTCCACGTGCCCCCGCAGCCACTCGTGACGGAGGAGCTCCGCCGCCGTGGCCCGCCGCGCCGGATCCAGTCGCAGGGCAGCGCCCAGGAAGGAGGCCAGGGGGGCCGCCTCGGCTTCGGCAAGCTCGTACTTTTCCGTCAATACGGAAAGCAGTGGCCAGGGGCGTAGTTTTTTGATGTGTTTGAGGTCCCCGTTGGGAGTGAAGAACTCGCTCGCACGCTTGCCGTCGCGGACAAGGGCGGCGGGAGGGCGGGGCCGGTCGGTCCCCCCCACAAGCTCGAGCATGAGGGCAAGGTGGTCTTCGTCTCTGGTGTAGGCCCCCGCTCCCGTCCCCCCTCCGCCGCGCCTGGGGTCGAAGAGAACGTCCCCGGTTGCCACCTCGAAGGCCACGCACGCCAGACTCCACACGTCAATGGGGGTGCCGTAGGGGGCGCCGAGAAGGACCTCCGGCGCGCGGTATTGCCGCGTCTGCACGTCTGATGTGAACTGCTGCCGCTCCCAGCACGCGTTGCCAAAGTCGACGACGGCGCAGCGCCACGCGTCGACTGGCCACCGGGTGTGGGGGCGATGCTCGGCCCAGAGACCGTCGGCGAGGGTGCGGGCCGCAGCGGGGTCGATCTTGTTGACAGCGGGGGGGGCCGGAGACGCCGGGGGCGACGCGGCGCCGCCATCGGACCCCGACCCGGCGCCCGAGCCCGCGGGGGGAGCCGCGGCGTCCGACGCAGGGTCGTCCGACCGGGCCGACGCGATGGAACCGGGCCGGTCGGGGGCGACCCCATTGGTCGGGCCCTCCACGTCGTCGCCATCGTTGTCGTCGTCGAAGCCGTCGCCCGACGCTGACCCCTCGGGCGCCTGGCCCCCTCCATGCCCCCCTTCAGCCGCCGCAGCTGCTGCCGCCGCCCGTGCTTTTTTGCGCTTCTCCCGGCGCTTGGCGGCTTTGCTCTTTTCTCCGCTTACACCGATTCCCTTGCCCGCGTCGTCGGAGCTGCCCGGGCCGGGGTCTTCCCGCCCTGCCGCCCTCAGCAGTGCCGAATAATCCCACCCGGCCTGGCCCGACAGCACCCGCTCTGCGAGGCGTTCCGGGTCCAGCGGGGAGGACAGAACAACATTCTCGGGCTTGAGGTCCGTGTGGATGACCCCGCCGCGCCCCGACGCGCCGCGCCGACGAAAACTCGACACCGACGACGCCGACGCCCGCCGCGATGCGGACACCATGGGAGCCGCATCGCCAACTTCCCCCGTCCCCGACAGCCGCCGGTCTGGCGTCCCCCCCCCCGACGACCCCGACGGCACTGCCGCTCCCGCGTCTTCTCCCCAGATCTTTCCCGCCTCCCTCTCCTCCCTCTCTCCGTCGGCGTGCATGTGGGCCAGGGCAGAGAGCATCTGCGCCGCTAGTCGCTTTACCACCTCCAGGGGGGCGCCCCGGTACGAGTGGGCCTTGATGAGGGAGAGGAGATTGTCCCCGAGGACGGGGAACACCAGACACACGTGGCGTCCGTGGGGTCCCACGTGGTCGAAGGCATCGACCAGCGGTGCGATGGGCAGAGAGCCGGGGCCGAGGGGGCGGGCGGCGGAGCCAACCAGGGGGGGCGCGCCAGGGGCCGGCTCCCCCTCCCCCTCCGCCCCCCCCGCCGGCCCGCACACCTCCTTCAGCAAACGAACCTCGTCCCGCGCCGCCTCCGTGTAATGAGATTGACTCTTTTGCACCTTGAGCGCCCGGTGGCCCGACTGGGGCGGCGGGTCCCCCCAGGTCAGCCCCCGCCCCCCCGGCGGCGCGCTCGCCCCCGCGTCGGCCGGCTCCCCCGGCCCCGGTGCGCCCCGGGCCCGCGCCTCCGTCAGCGTCTCTCCCTTGTCCTCGACCAGCCACACGGTGGAGAAGTGGCCCCATCCCAGCTTGCCCCGCACCACGTACCGCCCGTCCTTGAACCGATCCCCGAGCCGAACCGGGTGGTATCCGCCGGGGCGGTACCCGTCGAGGCCCTCGTTGTCGTCGTCGGTGTAGTCGTCGCTACCGTTGTCCCCGCTGCCGTCCTTGTTCTTGTCCTCGTCCTTCTTTGGGGAGGGGGGAAGCTTGCCGGACTTGTCGGTCCGAGTCTTGGCGGCGGCGGCAGCGGCAGCGGCGGCAGACCCGGCGGAGGGGCGTGCCGCCTTGGGGGCGGCGCCTGGTGGGGGGAAGGGGGAGGGGGGAGCGAAGACGGTGGGTAGGTGAGGTGAGAAAACAACGCCGGAGCGCCGCACGGACGGCGCAACGGGCTCAACGTCGGCGCGCTGTCAGTCGGGCGAAGTCTATGGCGCGGCAGACCTCCGCTGCGGCGCCCTTCTTTCGACAGTTCCACGGGACTGACGGAGCTTATTTTCCACCTAACAATTCTTCCTTGAGATCATTTTTCGGATTATCCCGACCTGACTCGCCGACGGGCGGCATTTTCGCGTCAGATGCTTCGGCGCCCTTCGGCCTTTGCGCTTCGCTCTCTTGCGGTTCGGCAGCGGAATCCTCGCGCGCCCACCGGTGCGACTTGGACGGGGAGGGACGCTTCGCTTTCGGGACGAGGCTAGGGGGCAGGGCTCGTCGGCCCAGCGAGCTCTCTCTGACGTCCCCCTGCTCCCCGCACTTATTCCCCCCCCAGCACTAGGCTCTCGAGCCATTCCGGCGCAACCTGCTTACCAGACTTGGTCGCTCCTGGGATCAGACGAAGTCCCCCGCAGTCGCCCACCCCCAGCTCGGCCTGGCGCAGGCAGTTGCGCTCCTCCATCTGCGCCCTGCGGGCCTCGCGCTTTTCTTCCGTCCTGGCCCTCAGCGTCGCAAGGAGCTCGCCGTTCTCGAACTCGGCGTTGGCTGCCGCCTCCGTCGCAGCCGACGCGCGGCGCGCCGACGTGAGGGCCTGGCCGAGCTTGGTGTTCTCGTCGATCAGAGGCAGAGTGGGGAGTTCGGGGGTTTCGAGACCGGGCATGGCTCTGCCCCCGCCGATGCCGAGGCCATTGATCAGGCCCGGGACCTCGGCGCACGCGGGGAGAGCGACCGTTGCAGTTGTCACTAACACGAAAGACGCCGCGGCAAATGTGGCGACGCGGGGAGCGAGGAGGGCGGTCGGGGGGGCTGCTGTGGGGGGGGGAGGGGGGCAGCGGTGGAACGGACGCGGGTGGCGACGGCGTCGGCGGCGGCGTGGGCGTCGACCGGCTCGCCGACAGGGAAAGAGGGTCCGGGACTACTCGTCGCCGCAGTTGGCGTCGAGATACCTGCGAAGATCCGCATGGGGCTCCAGTTTTGGGGGCCGCTGCCCGTTAGGGCTGTCTTGGCCTCAGCGTCGGTGCGAGGTTCATTGAGCTGTTCGGCCTCCCGTTGTCGCTAATGCTCCGAGGCACGTCGCGCGCAGTCTCGCGGTGGATTGTGAAGAAAATTACGCGCCACCTCTACCGTCGCAGCCGCGAGACCCCTTTCTGGCGTCGCGCGAACTCGGTGACGACGCACCGGCGCGCGACTGGTTGACTGGCCGACGCTCTCCGGTCGGCGAGACTTACTCGATGATTTCCCAGCCCAACACGTCGGCACTTCCTGATGATTCAGGACGCCGTCGCCGCGTGCGCCCAATTTTTGCCATCGGGAGGTTCGACGACAGCGACGGCGACGAGGCCGCCAAGTCCGACAACGAGAAAGACAGCGATGGATTCGGCAACGTGATCGGCATGTCGGTGGAGCAGGCTTGGTCCAAGCTCCAGTCTTACAGCAATCCGAGGCGAGGGGAGGTGGGTAAAGGCTTGAGCGCCTCACTTGCCTCGATGCATCAGTTGTCGACCGAGAAGGTACTGCTGACCCTGATGTCCCCGCCCCCCTACCCCCCACCCCCCAGCAGCATTCCCACCCCCCTCCGTGTCGCCATTCGCGGCTATGCGCAGCCGCTGGCCGACCCCACCGCCGGCGACGCCGCAGCCGCTGCGAGACCCCCCCAGACAGCGCCAGCCCGCGGCGGTCAGCACCGGGGCGCCACTTTGCAGTCGTCAACCGGCGCTGCTGCGGTCGACCGCTTCGACCGCGACGGCGGCCCTCTGCCCCCTCTCGAGGACGAGCTCCGGGCCGTGGCGGCGCGATACCGCTCTGAGGCCTCGGGGGGACCCGGAGAGACCCTTCCCCTTGTCCAGAGCGCCATCCAGCAGCGCACGGGTCGCCTTGTCGCCGCCATCGTAGGCGAGCGCGAGGGCCGGAGGAGGATCCGTCCGTCCCGCAGCCAGCGCGAGGCGGCTCGGCGCGCTCCCTCGCCCGTGCCCCTTCCCGCCGTGCGGGCGGGGGGGCAGGCGCTGGGCACCCTGCAGGGCGCGGTGGAGGCCACAGACTCCCTCCCGGTGACCCATGCGGACCTGGGGGGCGGGCAGTCCTACCCCCGCAACTTCATCGCCGCACTCACCTACGCTCACCGCCTCCGCCCGGCCCGGAGGGAGGAGGCCCTCGCCTCGTCCCATCGCACCGGCGGGGGGGACGCCCGGGCCGCCACCGCCGGGCCGTGTGCCCCCTCTGCCGCCGCCTCCGCCGCTGCCCCTGCCCCGTCCGGCGGCGCCCCCCGGACGTCCTCCTCCTACGGCCCCGTGTTGCCCCGCGGGTCCACGCTGGAGGAGACGGGGCCCAACCCTCTGCGCAGCAGCAACGCTCTCTCTGGGGGGGTGCAGCCCCGGGCGACTGACATCGACGAACTGCGGCGGTCGGCGAGGCGGGAGCCCGTGGGAGTGCATCGCGACCTGGGGGGGGACGGCGGGGGTAGCTCTCGCCTCGGCTCGGCGCGGCTCTCGGGGCGCCCGTTGGGACTCGGCCTCGACGAGGGCTCCGGGGCAACTGGAGCGGCCGACCCGCCCCCCCGGTCGCCAGAGAAGGAGAGGGCCCCCTCCCGTGTCGTTGGCTGCGATCGGGAGCACTGTCACAACCTCCTCCTCCACCTCTGGGCGCCTCATCCGCGCACGGGGCGGTCATTCTCCGTGTGCCGCATCCCCCCTTCGGTGGTCCTGCGCGGGGGGTCGCCCGTGGCGTGGCTGGGATCGGCGCCGCCCCGGGCCGAGGACCGGGCGGCAGGGAGGACGGACGCCGGCGAAATACGCAGAGCCGACGGTGGCGACGGGACGGGGCCGCCCAGCCGGGAGGAGGTGGCCGAGGCCTTCGCCGCTGGCCGGGGGTGGCCCGAGCGACCCCCCGGACCGGCGACGGGGTGGTGCGCCGTGCAGATCCCTCCTGCCAACGCCTCCCAGCGGAGCACGACGCGACCGGGCGTCTACGGCGGCATGGGCGTCCCCCGGCGAGCTGAGGCCGCTGGTGACGCCGACGTCCCGAGAGTAGCCTCGGACGGCGGATCTCGCCCAGGCTTGGCCCGATTCGCTCCCCGCCCGCCCCTCGTTCCTCGGCCCTGCCTCCCGGGCGACGTCGTTGCTCGCTTTGTCCCCGCCGTCTCGCCCGGCGACGGCGGAGATGGACTCCAGCTCGACGCCACGGGTGTCCGGCTCCTCCTCGCCTCGGGCGGTCATGGTTGCCCCGGTGGAGTGCTCCAGCTGTTTGTGGGGGGTCTGGACGGATCCATGCGGGTCGTTGAGGCTGAGTGGACATCATCGGGGACGTTTCACATCTCGCGCGGGGCGGTGCGCCCGGCCGTCCGCCGTACAAGGGCACTGGGGTGGGGTCAGGCCGGCCCCGGGGCGCGTCCTGCGCGCCACGAGCCGACCCTGACGGCTCGACGCGCCAATGCTGCGGCAGGGCCGTCAGGATCTGCGGGATTCCGGTCCTATGGCTCCGATAACGTGTCCGATGGGTCCCGGTCGGCCCGCCGGCTTCGGGCCGTATGCGCTGCCGTTGCCGACCACGTCCAGGCCGCCTCCCCCCAGCGCTACCGCGTTCGTTACCTCAGTCTCCTCTTTGCCATCGACCCCTCGGGAGGGACGTGGCTCGTCGGGTGCCCCTATGTCGCGGTGGACGACGACGCCGCTGCCCTGCTGCGAGCGACACGGACCTGGCGGTGTCTTGCACGCCCTCCACCCGGCAGGCGGCCCCCTGGGCTCCGGCCAGGCGCAGTCAATCCGCGGCGCGACGACTACGAAAGCCCCTACGGACGAACGGGGCTCGCCGAGGCCACGGAGCGGGCGAGAAGGAGGGCGCGGGAGAAGGAGAGGGAGCGGGCGCGCGCCGCGCGGGACGGGGCAGTGGGGGGCAAGGCTAAGGGGCCGGTCTGGGCTCCAGCGGGGCGCCGCTCGGAGCCGCCTTCGCCGCGTGGCGCCGCCGCGTGGGATCGGGACCCCGCCGAGCGTCCCTTCTGGGCTCCAACGGCCACCTGGACCGCGGGGCGGTCTCCGGGGGGTCGCCGGGGGTCGCCCGGTCGTGCCTGGACGGGGGAAGCGGGGAAGCCCCAAGTCAGACCGGGCACGTCGGGCGACGCCCCCGGCGCTGCTGGGCTGGACCTTGCCGCTGGCGGGCGGTCAGGCGGCGAAGTCGGCGCCCGGCTCTGTGTCACCGGAGGACGCGATCACCCGGGCTACTCCGATCCCGGACTCGGAGAGACGGAAAGCGACGCAGTCGAAACGGAGAGCGGCGGAGTCGAATGCGCCGAACGGGCCGACTGCTATGATCGGACGTGGGATCGAGACCCCTCCGTTGCCGCCCAGCTCCTGTCCCCCGACGCCCCCATGACCTCTCCTGCATCGACGGCGGGCAAGGGATCGGCCGGAGCTGGCGATACTCCGTCGGGCGGTCCGAACACGGCGGAGATGACCTTCGGCGCGTCCCGCTTCAGGGCCGCAGCAGTGGCGGCTGAGACGGGCGCCGCCGTCGACGTCGCCCCCCCTCGGGGGTCGCTGACGGCGGCGCCGGTCGTAACCCCCACGGCATCGGGCGTCCACGACTGCGATATCCCTGAGGACGGCGACGACGGTCGGCCCGACCTCCCAAGGTTAGGGTTAGGGTTAGGTCGCCCCGAAGCCCCCGGGTTCCACGAGGTCGAGGACCTCAAGCGCGAAAGCGAGGCTGCGCAACTCTCGTCTGCGGCCGAAGCCGACGCATCGCGTCGGCTCCTGGCGGAGGCCGAGGCCCTCGAGAGGGGGGGAGGGGGCGGGGAAGGGGAGGAGGGTGGCGCCGGCGAGGCCGCTGGCGTCGGCGCCGACTCGTCTGCAGACTCGGCCGCCGCCGAATCGGCTGTCGCAACTGCCGTTGACAACACGGACGCGGCCAACGTCGCTGGGCGCGATGTCGTCTCCACATCGACGCTCAATCAGCAGTCCCCCCGCCCCCAAACGGTGTCCGAGGTGCGGGAACACGCTCTCGCGATGACCAGAGCGCGTCGCATCCACGGAGCCGGATTTCTTGATGGGGGTTCCGAGCACGGCGCTTCGCAGGCGACGGAGGGAGCCGGAGCCGGAGCCGGAGCCGAAGCCGGAGCCGGAGCCGGAGCCGGAGCCGGAGCCGGAGGAAGGGCCCCCTCAGGAGCCAGGCCCCCCCCCGGGGGATCCGTCGACGATCTCCACCCCGGCCGCGCCGACCCCGATGCCTTCGAGCGCAGCGTCCGTGCCCTGGTGCAGCGTGTGTCGTCCAAGGGCAGCCGGCGCTCGTCGCTGTCGGAGCAGCTGTCCATGATGGGGCAGTCAATCGACGCTGCTGAGTCGCCCCTCCCCCCTCCCTCGAGGAGTCGGCGGCGGTCGTCGGCCGCGGGGGGCGGGGGCGACAACGACAGCGGCCGCAGCCGCGACAAGCGGCCCTCAGACCCGGGCTCGCCCGTCTCGTCATCGGCCGCGCCCAAGGGTGAGCTGGCGCTGTCTAGCGCGCACGGCGTGTCGCGTCTGCAGGGCGATCGCCCGTTTGGCCTCGACCCCGTCCTGGGGTCTCCGACGACTTCGATTCAGCGCCTCGGCCCGGGACCCCTCTCCCCCGTGGCCTCGGGGGCCACGGCGTCCCCCCCCGCCGCTGCTGGCGCCCCTGCCCCCTATGTCCCAGCGGCGCATAAGATGCACAATGTACCCGAGGGGACGGGGGAGGGCGACTCCCTCCCGTCCGAGCTTGAGGATTTTTGACTTAGTGATGGCCCCATTCGAACGCTCCCTTCGCCGCTGACCCTTCCCTGTTCCTGGCGTCCATTTCGCTGCTTGACCGCTGTCTCTGCCACCGCAACCGCCGCCGCCGCCGCCGCTGCCATTGCCGCCGCGTTTGGTGCATTCGACGAGATTCGACGAGTTTCCTTCACTTTTCCCCGACGGCCCTCCCCACCCCCGCGTGGCTGAGCCAGGCATCCATCTCGTCGAGCCACTTGACGTACTCGGCCTGCTCCTTGTCCTCTGCCGCGGCGTGGATCCACCTCACCAGATCCCGGTCCACTCCCCTCGCCCACAGGAGGGAGTACAGGTGTCCCTGCAGGTCCCCGTCGAGGGCGTCGAAGGAGGGGCCCTCGTAGGGGATGGGACCGTCATCCTCGACGAAGTCGGAGGAGGCACCTGACCCGGCGGCGGACGACACGGCCGAGGCCATCTCCCCGTCGTGGACCTGCACGGCCTGGACCTCGAGGTCATCTCCGTCCGTCTCGCACCGGAAGACCAGGGAACGGGGGTGCCCATCTTTGCGCAGCTCGACGGAGAAGCGGTAGGCGACCTCGACGTTCTCGTCCTCGTCGTCCGAGTTGACGTCGGAGGCGTTACCGTTGTCCGAGGCCGACGCCCCCCCCCCGGCTCCAGCCTCGTCCTCGGAGTCTGAGACGAAGGGATCCTCGTCAGCCCCCTCGCCGAAGGGACGGCAGTCGCCAACGTCGAGGGAGACGACGACTGTCTCGGACCCGATCTCGCGCGTCCACTCAAGGATGCCGCCGTCGCCACGGCCGGACAAGGGGCCACCCCGGACGAGGCGGAAGCCATGGGGGGCGCCCGTCTCGGCGAGGCTTGGGGGGGGGGCGGAGGAGGACTGGGCGCGCTCCTCAGCCGCCTCCCGCCGGATGACCTCGAGGAGCTCGCGCTCGACGTTGGACTATGGTGGGGGGAGGGGGGGGGGGATGGGGTAAGGGTTAGGGTTAGAGGGGAGTGATCGGCAGGGCAGCGGCGGCTGCCAGGGCCGAAGTCGCGGTCGTCAGTTGCAGGGCTTTCCTCCCGCGGAAGGGATCGGATCGTTGCACTCGCTTCGCTCTCCGCACTCCCAGCGAATCCACGGTGGATCAGACACCCCGCCGCAAACCGTGAGCGTCCAGACGAGGCGACCGATGGCACGGCGGCGGCAGCGGTGGCGAGCCCAAGGGGGAGGGCTCCGCCGACCGTGCGGGCGCAGAGTGAAAGCCGCCGAGCGCGGTGGATCAAATGCGACATGTTGGCAGTGCACGCGGCAGAGAGGAGATCGCGCGTCAGGTATAAATGCCCTTCGCCTAGTTCGTGTGCCCTCTTTGCATTTGGTTTTCTTCGCCGCCACATTCCCCGACAGCCGTTGTGGACTCGTGATGAGCACGCTGCCAAGCTTTTCGTCCCTCGGGACTCAAGCGCAGCTGGTCACAAGAGCCGCGGCGTCCGCGGGGGGACGTCTGTGTCGTTGCATTGTGCTGCCCCACTCGGTCGCCACGACGCTTCGAGGGCCTGGACTGCCTCTCAGGAGGAGAATTCTCGCGCATTCTCGCTCTAAGGGTAGGGAAGAGACAGCGGAGGGAAAGAGAGGCGAGAAATTCGCGTTGCCAACCGGCTGTACGAACCCGGCCCCAACCGGCTGTGCGAACCCGGCCCCCCCACACCCCCCCCCCCCCCCCCCCCCCCCCCCCGTGCAGCCTCCACCTCCGCGCCCCGCCCCCCTCCGCCATCCCTGGCCCCATCGCGAGGGACCGACGGCGCCGACCTCTGGGTCTCGGCCGCCGGCGTCTGCCCCCCCTCTCCCCTCAGGCTCGCTGACCCTCGGGGTCCCCACCCCGACGGCTTTCTCCCCGGCCCTGAGAACGCCGGGCCTCACCCCAGCCGCCGTCGCCGCCGCCGGCGCCGCACCGCCACCGCCCGCCGCGCCGCCCTCCTTCCCGCCCCGCTCGTCTGGGTCGCGTCGGCCGCGGGGGCCCTCGCCCGCGCCGCACGGCAGTGGGGCCCGGGGGCGGACGCAGCCGTCTATGCCCTTGCCGACGCGGTCGCGATTCTACGTGCTGCCCTCGGCTCCGTCCTCGTCCGGCTCCCCTTTCGCCTCCGGCGCCGCATCCGTCTCCTCGTCCTCGCCCTCGCCGGCCGGCCCCCCTCTCCCCCCCCCCTTCCCGACCTCCACTGCTCCCCCACGCTACGAGCCTGCCTCACCCCTTCGGCCCGGCCCACCCCAGCGCGCCTCGCGACCTTGGGCCTCGACCCGCAGGGTCGGTCCGCCGCCCCCCTCACCGACCTCGAGATGTGGCCGCTCGAGTGGGCCCTCGGCACCGGTATCCCCCCCCGTGCCGCCCCCCTCTTCCGCGCGGCTCTCACCCACCCTTCGGCCCTGGCGCCCACGGCCCCAGTGGACACTGGCGACGCGACCGACCCCTCGGTCCAATCCGCCGCTTCCTCCCCCTCCGCCCGAGCACCCTTTGAACGACTCGAGTACCTCGGGGATGCTGTACTGGCCCAGGCAAGGAGTGCCCCCTCTCCCTCCTCTCCCTGTATCTCTCTCTCTTTGGTCTCTCTGTCCATCCCCCCCCCCTCGATCCGTCCACATTCACCCCTACCTCCCTCCCTCCCTCCCCTCCGTCCCTTCCTACCCCAGGCCACCCGAGAGCTCCTCCTCGAGGCCTTCCCTGCGGCTTCCGAGGGGGACCTTACGGCCCTGGAGGCCAGGCTCTGCTCCGGGGCCGCTGCCTACGAGCACGGCCTTTCCTTCGGACTCCCCCGCCTCGTGGCCCTCGACGCCCATTCACTGCGGGGGTGGGGGAGCTACCGACCGCGGGTGGTTGGCGACGCCTTCGAGGCGGTGCTGGGGGCGGCGCTTCTGGCCCTCGGGTGGGAGGCCGCCAGAGGGGCTGTCCGGGGGGCCGTGGCGGGAGCGCTGGAGCGGGGGGGCACGGTGGCAGCGGCGTCCACGTCGTCCGGTGGCGCCGTCGGCGCCCACCCCCACCCCCACCTTGCCGCTGCTGTCGCAACGGCGCCCCGCGACGGGGCGGCCGAGGTCGTCGCCGCACGGGTACGGATGGGAGACCGGGAGGCACCCTGGGATCACGCAAAGGCCCTGGAGGCGGCTTGCTCCCGCCGTGGCCTTCCCCGCCCTCGGTTCCGGGACGTAGAGCGGACGGCGCAGAGCGGGAAACGTCCCCCAACGACGTCGGCCGAGGTGGAGGTGCGGACGTCGCCCGCCTCGCCCGCCGCCGATGGCACCTCGGGCGACGGGCGCCATGTGCCCCAGCCCGGGCCTCCGGTTGTCGTCGGCGTCGGGCGCGGTCTGACACCGCACCTCGCGCGGCAAGCTGCAGCTCTGGATGCACTTGAGGCGCTGCGGGAGGCGGAGGGCGGTGGGACGGAGGACGCCGCGTGAGGCAAAGGGCGTTTTTTGAATGTTGCACCCAGAGGAGCTCCATCGACCCCGCATGTTCCACCGCCGTCGGCCTCACCGCCCCCGCCGCGCGAGGTCAAGTCGGTCGAGGCTCGCACGCATCGCCGCCCCCTCGGCTCCGACGTGTCGCCGCGACGGCGGCCGGGCTCCCGTTGTGCCGGGTCGAGAGCCCTCTGGCGCCCAAGGGTCTGTGGGGGGGCTCCGCCCGCCCCGTGAGCCCCACGCCCCCTCGATACCGCCGCCGGGAAATGCGGGAAGGGAGGACAGTCCCCAGTCGAGAGGAACGACGGCCGACGGCGGGGCAGGGGCGCGCGCGGCAGTGGCGGCGGCAGCAGATTCGCGAGCGACGCGGCCGCCGCGTGACGATGGCCGTGCTGCCACAGCAGCGCCGGCCCCACCGTCGCCGCCCCCCCTAGACCCTTGCCGTGCCCCAACCTCGGCCCCGCCCCGCGACCCCGGCCGAGTAGACGGGCGCGGGGACCCTCGGGAGGGCGTCACTCTCCGTCCCACTCCCCCGACGCCCCCGAAGCCGCCAAAGACCCCCGACAGGTCAGTTTCGATGATGGGAGGGTCGTGGGGGGCGGGCCCCGAACGAGTCCCCACCCTCCCCCCCGTGGAGCCCAGGGTGCGACCCGAGGATCCACCGCCGCCGTCCACGCCCGAGGTGCGCCGTTGACCGTCGCGGTCGGCTTCGAAGCGGGGGTTAGGGTCGTAAGGGACGGACGACGATTCCCCGTCCCGACCCCTGCGCCGGCGACCGACAGGCGGATCGATCGGTGATGCCAACAGGTTCGCCGCCGCTGCCACCGCGCCCGCCTTCTGCCGGGGCAGCTGGGGGGCGACGTCGACGGGACCAAGATCGTCCGAGTCGGTCCCGTCGCCGTCGGCGTCCGACGGCGGCGCGAAGCGCCACCCGTCGTCGTCTGGGCAGACATCACCCTGTGGCGGGCCACCGCTGCTGCGGCCTCCTCCGCCGAGGTTAACTCCGCCTCCGCCTCCACGCCCGACGTCGTCGCGCCCGCCGCCCAGCGCTTGCACCGTGTCCGCTGCGCTCGACCAGAGCCCGACCCGGGGCGCCATGTCCAGGGCCGGGTCGGCGTCGCGGTCGCGACCCCCACCCCCGCCCATTCCCCCAAACTCAACAAACCCCCCGATGCCCACGCCCCCGCCCGACGCTTGGTCCCGGCCCCGGCTCGCTGCGCGGGACGAGCCCCGGGACGAGGGGCGCCCGTTGTGGCCCTCGGCTGCCCACAGTCCCCCCCAGGGGGCACCGGGACCGCAACCACCCAGCGTCGGCGGCGGCGTCGCGGTTCCCACAGCAGCCCCGCGCGATCGGCCGTCGGCCGCGGACCCAGAGCCATCTCCCCCCCCTCCGCTCCCCCCCGTCAAGAGCTCCGACGCCCTTCGGGCCTCCATTCGACCCATGTACTCGGCGATGCTCATCCCACGCCCGCGGGGGGGGGGGGGGGGCGGGCTCAGTCGAGTCGTCCGCGCCGTCGGTTGAGGGACGGCGCTCTGTGGAAGGAAACCGTGGGGGTTCAGGTAAGGGTTACGGAAGTGAAATGGCCAGGGTAAGGGTCACCGTTGGCGTCGGCACAGTTGAGGCGGCACGGGGAGAGGGCGGCGAGGCTATCTTCTCTCTCCTCTCTTACCCCCCCCCATCCCTCGAGGATTCGCCTGATGTGGACGCGTCGGCCGAAATGGGCCCCGACGACCACCGGGCGGGCAGTGGGGCGAGGGGCTGGGGCCCGCCCACTGCACCAGACGGGAGAGCGGGGCTCAGGGGGCGACCGTCAAAGGCCCCACCCGCGACGTCGACAAGACCCTCCTGAGCTCGGCGTTGGGAGCGCGGCGCTGGGCCGGCCGTGTGGATGCGGCGGGAGGCACCCGTCCGGCGATGACCGCCGTGGTCGTCGCGGTCCGCGGGGCGTTGGTGGTGGTGTACCGCAGACGTCGCCGAGAGCACGCGGTGGCCGGACGCGTGGTGGACACGGCCGGAGGGCTGGAGGGCCTCCCCGGCCCATCCCGTCGTCTGCTTGGTCGCGGCGGAGGAGCGCCGTACGGGGGCCAGTCGGCGGTCTCGGTCGTTGTCACGTGGCTCCCACGAAGGCCCCGACCTTGCCGCGGCCCCGACCCGCTCCAGGTAGCCGCTGTCTGCCTCCTGGCGGCCATTCATCGCTTTTAATACTCCAATCAAAGCACTTCCTCGGTTCGCCCAGCCCAAAGAGGCCCGCTACGAGCCGAGGTCACGCCCTGCAGGGTCAGGCGCGCGTTTGCCAGGCTGCAGTCGCGGTGGCTCTGCAACGCCACCGAAGCCGCCTTTCCTGGCGAGACCTGGTGTTTAGGCAGCGCGGAAGGGTGGTGGGACTCTGACCCGATTTCGACGACTTGGAACACTCTTCCGCCCGCCTCCCGCTCGTCGCGAGACCACCGACACTTCGACCTCGACCCCGACCTCGAGACCACTCACGAGACGTCGACATCGATGATCTCAGCGTCGACCACCGCCCCGCCCCCACCACCCCCACCGCGCCGGTCCCGTCGCCTGCCGCCCGAGACCCTCGGGTCGTCCCAGGAGTCGGATCCAAAGCCTGACGACGCGCCGACGACAGGGAGCGTCCCGCCCGTGGGCAGGCGAAGACTGACGACGACGTCCTCGCCCTGCCCCCCCCGGTCCTCGACGTCGGCTGCCGCCTGGCCGCGCGGCCCCGCGACGGCTAGGATTAGTCGGGTGACGTTCATCTCCACCCCATCGACGCCTATGCTGGAGGATGTCTGCACCGAAAGCGGCGTCTCGCCGACAGAGATAGGGTCCCCCAGCGCCCTCCGGACGCCCTCGTCCTCGCGGAGAAGACGCGCCGCCGCCTCGCGCGTGGCGGCGACCCGGCCGGCCGTCTCGGCCACCTGCTCCCCAACCGCTTTGAGGCCCATCGACAGGAGCCCCCCCAAAGCGTTGCCCAGCAGGCCTCCGCCGAGGGCCTTACCGAGCTCCCGCCCCGAGGGTATGCCTTCCATCAGCTCGGTCGTCTCGGATACGGCCTCTGCGTCGCGGACAGTCGAGAGGCTATCGCCAGCGCTCCCCCTCCGGCCATCGCCGCTCGCGTCGGGCCCGACACGCCTGGCAAGCGACTTGAGGCCACCGAACAGCTTCTTGCCCACATCCTGTGCGATGAGGAGAGGGGGGGGAGGGTGAGGTCGGCTTGGCGCTGAGACTCTCGCGGAAGCCTCCAGGCAAGCAGCGAGCGGACGTCGTCGGCCTCGAAGGGCGCTGCGTCTGAGGCTTTGGATTGCTCGCCCTGACGACTTCCGCCGCTTCCTCCGCCACATCGACGACCTCGTCCTTGATCTCGTTCCAGTCCTTCTCGTCCCTGTTCCCAGCCGGCGCGCGGACGAAGCGAGGCGCGGGAGAGGGCCACGTCCGCAGGGCCGACCGGGAAAGCGGGCGGCCTGACGGGCTAGGGCGGCTGACGATCGTGGAAAGGGCACTCGGGCGCATCGTTTCGGGGACAGCCGACGCTGGCGAGTGAAGAGTTCGGGGGTGTAGACAGAGGTCAGCGCGTCAGCGCGTCAGCGCGTCGGGGGTCAGCGCGTGAGAAGCTGTGGTGCCCTTTGCCGCTCGTTCTCGGTCCCTACAGGCCGCTGTGCCTCCCTCGGACGAGGCCTGAGCTGACGTCAAGGCTGATACGTGATAATTTAGGCTGCAGGGGCCTCACCGTTGTTCTTTTGGTGAACACCGACACGACGAGCATCCGCTCGTCGTACTGTCGTTTTTATCCGCCAGTGACCCTCCTTCTCCGTCACCGAGAGAGTCGTGATGGCATCATGCTTCGGACCTAGTCGTCGCAGTCGAATCGAGGGCAGCAACCTTGGCCCAGACAGCCCCGGCGCTGAGGCAAGGCCTGCACACACCGGGAGGGTGCTGCCGCGCTTCGCCACCGACACCCCCCCGACTCCACCCCCCCTCTCCCGCCCGCGCGCGCAGACGAGCGCGAAACCAAAGAAGCGTCGATCCCGCGTCGGCATCTTACCCGGCGTGACCTTCGCCGCCGGCGCCCTCGGCACCACCCAACTCCCCGTCGGCCAGCGCCAGGGCTTCCGCAGCCACGTCGACAATGCCGGGGTCGCCACCGTGGCCAATTGGGGCGGCGAGCTCCGTCGAACGCCCTCGGGTCGCGATCGGAGCGTCGTCGACTACTGGGGCGACCTCGACGAGGGGCTCAAGATGGTAAAGTCGAAACAGCAGATCAACGCACTGGAGCACTTCGATCGATCCTTCAACATTCAGCTTAGAGCGCGATTCGACCTTGAAGGCATCGAGGCCGGAGCGACGCCGGGCTTGGACACGAACGGCGTGCGCTTGTTCACCACGGAGAAAGTTGTGAGTCCCAAGAGCCTCACGAGGCTGGTCCGGGAGATGGACCAGGACCAGGACGGTATGATCGACGTCAAGAAGGACTGGGCGGCCTTCTGTCGGAAACACGGCCTGGAGGCGCAAAAGTGGCTGGGCGGAGACCGACTGATCGGCAAGGCAGTGCCCGTCATCGGGAGGGCGACCGACGGCCTTCCACTGCTCCCCAAGCTGTGCGGGGGGAGGCTCCGCACCCAGCTCACGGCGGGCCTCTTTGTGAACGCCGGCCTGCCCGCCGCTGTGGGCGAGGTCCTCGTCAACGGAGACGGAGCGAGGAAGCTCAAGTCGTACTACCGGGACCCCGACCGGCCCTACACGCTGGGCAGAGCCGTCGACGATGGCACAGTCCGCGCCGTGCTGGCGGGAAAGGTCGACCTGTTTCGGCTGCCACCACACCCAGTTCGACATGCCGCCGCGGCGGTGGAGGCGCGGCTCGACTCGCACCGGGGCGTGTCGCACCCGCGGGTCATCGGTGAGGTGCGCTTTGACGCCGCAGATGTCGTCCCCGACGGCTTTAGACGGCGGGCCATCGACGCTTGCGGCCGCCTGACCCGGCGCCTGCCCATGCCCCCTGCCTCCGTGCGCGCTGCGGGGGATTGCCTCATCGGCCTCGTACGCCGGTCGCCCGCGGGCCGCCTCCCCGTCGGCGCACTCCGCGATGGGGTTGCCGAGCGCCTCGCCGACCTGCCACCTGAGTGGGGCGGGATCCGCGTCAAGGCCAAGGGCTCCTGCGCCCTCCCCGGATCCGCGTTCCTGCTGCCCACGCCCGTGCCCACATATGGCCTCCCCTCCTGCCTGGGCACGCCCTTCGGGGGCCCTCTCCTCCGTGCCGAAGTCTCGACCGCCGTCTTTGTCTGTCGACGCCGCATCGTTCCGCACGTGTCGATTGACGTCGCCGCGCCGGGCCTGGGGGGGCGCCGGGCGGCGGCGGCGCGGGCCGCGGCGGCGAGGGCGCCGCGTCGGCTCGACACCATCGACGGCAAGGCGATGAACGCGGCGGCCGCCAAGCTAGGCATCGTGTTCGGCCCCACAGGATTGGGTCCGCCCCGCGGACCCCCGGTCGGGCCCCTCGGATCTCCGCCGTCACCCCTGACGACGACAACAGCCCCTGCGGCCTCGGGGGGCGCTCCCGTCCTCGCGGTTGCCCCGAGCCCTGGGTCCCCCCTCGGCACGGGTGCAGGCGCGGGAGGCACAGCGTCTCCCGGCGTCGTCGTCGTCCCCGCTGTGGGCTTTCGGTCTCAATATCTAACCGTTCGCTATCTCCCCACCCGGAGACGCGTGACGGTCGAGATTCCTTTCCTGGATTTTGACTCCCCCGACCTCTTTGGATACACGCTGATGCGGGGCGACGCAAGCCGGCCGATCGGTCCGCGCCGGCCCGACGCCTGGACGCGGACGGCGGGCGCAGATGCCGACGCCGCCGCCGACGCCGCCGCCAAGACAATGGCCGCCGCCGACGCCAACGCCGCCTCCGCCGCGGCGGGGGGGGGGCGGACGGGGGGGTGGGGGAGGAAGGGGTGACACATGGCGAAGGAGAGCCTCCCCCCCCACCCCGCCTGCCCCCCTCTCCCCCCACCTCCCCCGCCCCCCTCGAGCAAGTCGGCGTTCTGCGACAGCAGGTCGGCCATGGCTCGGCACAGCTCCCTCTCGCGCGCCATCCCCTCCACCCGATGGACGTCGACGTAAGCCCTCACCGCGCGCATCTCCCCGGCGGCCCTCCGCAGCCGCTCCGCCCGTCCCGCGCCCCGCCCCGCGCCGGCGCCGGCCGTGCCGACGCCAAAGCCCACGGGCGCGCCGAGCGAGGGCGGCGCGGGGCCGACGGCCCACCGCCCGTCTTCGCCCTGGCCGTGGTCGGGGTCGTCGTCGGCGGGCCAGACCGAGGCGCCGCGCTGCAGGGCCGAGGCGAGTTCCATCCTGGCCTCGAGGTACATCCGCTCCTCGTCGGGGGGGACCCGGGGCCCTGCCAGCGCTCGGTCGGGCGCGGAGCCCGGCCCGGCCCCCGCCTCCTCCCCCTCCTCGGGGACCGGAGCGGGGCGCCCCCCCCCGCCCCCGCCCGCCGCTCCCTCCCCCCGGGGGCGGCCGTCGCGCCCCGCGTCCGGACCCGCCTCCTGGGCGAGGGCGATATAGGCCTCTAGGGCGGCGGCGGCGTCCCGCGCCGCGAGAGCCTCGCCGGTGGACCCCGGTCGGGACAGGGAGACGAGGGCGCGGCTCGCGGCGGCCGCCTCCAGCAGGCAGGACCGAAGAGGGCCGGGCCACCGGAGCCGCATGCATCGGGCGCCCTCGGCCCAGCCCGCCGAGTCCGACCGGCGGGTGGCGCGGGCCGCACGATCGTCGCCCGCCGCCCCCGCGGCCACCGCCGCGCCCCCCGCGCCGGCGACGACCGACCGCATGGCGTCCCGTCGCCTCAGCTGGAGCCCGGCCGCGCGAGCCTCCGCAGCCGCCTCGGCCGCCGCACCCGCGGGCCCCGCAGCCGCCGCGCCGCCCCCCCCCTCTGGCCGCCGCCGCGGCGCCCTCCCCCCCCCGCCCCCGCCCCGCTCCCCGATGCCCACGGCTCCCAGCTCGGCCGCCGCGGCCAGTCGACAGGCGTCGGCCTCGTCCAGTCGAATCTCGAAATGGGTGGAAAAATGTCCGTCGAGGCGAAAGCACCGGGCGGCCGCGTCGAAGCGGGCGACCGCGGCAGCGAAGGCTCCCCGGGCGGCCCGAAGGTAGGCAGAGGCGCCACCGGGGGCCCCCGGGGCCGGGGGCCACCAGGGCGGGGGCGCGAGGGGCCCGGGAGGGGGCGGAGGGAGGAGGGGCGCGAGGTGAAGGGCACGAACGAGGGCGGGGTCGGGGGGGCCGTCGGGGCCGAAGCCTGTGTCGGGGCCGCCGAGGCCGGCGCCCCCGGGGCCGGCGCGGCCTCCGCCGCCGTCCACGGTCGACGCCCCGTCCCCCGCGTCCGTCGTCCCGTCATCCCCGTCGTCGTCGGCGCCCGAGGAGGACGGGGAATCCCCCGCCTCCTCCGCCGCTGTCGCCCCGATCGGCCGGAGAGCCCCGCCGCAGAGGGCCCCCGCCGCGGCGCGCAGTGCCTCGAGCGCCGCCCTCCCCGCTGACAGGTCCGCTCCGGCCGCCGCCTCGGCCCACGGCGGCCGATCACTCTCCTCGGCGCCGCTCGCCTCGGCCGCGGCGGTCGCAGCGGCGGCCGACCGGGCCGCGGCGGCCGAGGCCCGGTCCGCCGCCCACTCGGCGTTCGCCGCCGCCACCAGGGCGTCACAGGCGTCGAGGAGACGTCCCGCCTCCCCCCCCCGCCCCTGCCCGGCGAGGGCGAGGGCGAGACCCGACGCGTTGCTCAGCCACTCCCCGACGTTCAGGCGCCGGCGCCAGGGCGGGGGGCGGGGGGGCGAGGGAGGCGGGTCCCGGGAGGTCGTCCGGTCCGCCACAAGGTGCCGGCCCGCCGCCGGGGCGGGGTCGCCTGAGTCGCCGGCGCCGTCCCCCTCCGGGCGGAACCAGAGCTGCGCGGCGAGGCACCGGGCGGAGTAGGCGGCGGCGCGACCGCGCGCGGCGATCGCCTCGGGGCTGCGGGAGGCGGGATCGTCGTCATCGACGCCGGCGTCGTCGTCGGCGTCGGCGTCGGCGTTGGCCGCAGGGTTGTCACGGAGGCCCCGTCCGTCAGCGGCATGCAGAGCGGCCAGGCCGAGGGCGGAGGCGGCCCACGCGCGCGGGCAGGCGCGGCCGAGGGCAGTTGGACCCCCGCGAGCGGCCTCGAGCAGGGGCGAGAGCGGTGCGTCGGCGTCGGCGTCGGCGTCGGCGTCGGCGTCGGCGTCGGCGTCGGCGTCGGCGTCGGCGTCGGCGTCGGGCCCGGCGCCCCCACTGTCGCCGTCCGTCCCCTCGTACGCTGCCCCCCCGCCCCGCAGCCAGGCGCACTCGGCGCGGTCGAAAAAGTCACGAGCACGCGCGGACCTCGGGCCGTCCCGATCCGCGGCGCCCTGGCCCAGCGCAGCCAGCAGGAGCTGAGTCAGACGGGGTAGAAGCGCAGGCCGCGCCTCGAGCGTAGGCAGCACGGGGACGGCGAGTGCCCGGCCCTCGGCCGCCAGGTCCGTCTCGAGGAGGGCCAGAGCTGCGAGGTGAGGAAGAAGAATAAGGATAGAATACATCGGGAAGAAGGCAAGCCCGACGGGATCGACGGGGCGAAAGAGAGACAACCAGAGGCCGGCCGACACGCCGCGCTGCGCCGCCCCTCCTCGCTCGCCCGCGATGCCTCGAGCCGCCGCCGCGTCCAGTTTTGCACCGTTGGCGTCGCACTCGATGGCGACATCCTTCATTATCTCCGCGGCAGCATACTTGGACCGGTAGGGCGTCGCAACGGGGTCGTCGGCTGCGAGGAGAGCAAGCGCCTCTCCCACGCGGTCGGCGGACGCCATCGCGGGCGGCAGGCGCGGGAGGAAGGGGAGACGCGGGATTGGAGGGGGATGGGAAAAGGAAAGAAGAGGGGAATGAGGGGGGGATGGGCGAGGACGCGGCAGGGGGTTTCAGATTTCCGCCCAGTCGTCGTCTCCGTCGCCCGCAACGCCCCAGCCGTCGTCGGCTGTGGGGGGAGGGGGCGCGGCCGGCGCGGTGGCCGCTGGCGCCGTGGGCGCAGGACGGACCTCGGGCGTGGGCGCAGTAGGGGGCGGCAGTGGCAGCGCCTCGGCGGGGGCGGCGGGGGGCGGGGGCGTCGCTGCCGGGCCCGGAGGGGCCGCCGCCGCCGCCGCCGCCGACACAGGAACCACCGGCGAGGACGCCGGGGGCGGCGTGGGCACCGCCACCGGCTCGGGATCCGACTTCGGCTCCCGCCTCGGCTCGGCCGCGTACGGATTCGGCTGGGCCGCGGACGGACTCGGCTGGGCCACAGGGGGAGCACCAGTGGGCGCAGGCGGCTCCTGCGCCGGCCCCAGCTCCGGCGCGGAGGCAGACGTCGTCGCCCCTACCCCCGAGGCGCGGCGCCGAGCGAGGCAAAGCCGCCACCACCGCTGGATGGTCACCGCCGCGCGGGCCTCGGTGACGCTCGCCGGCGCCCCCCCCCACTTTCCGCTCGCTCTCGCCGCCGCGTCGGCCGCCGCCGCCGCCGCCGCCGCTGCCGCCCGCGACGCCGCCGCCGCTCCCCCCGCCACGGCCGCTGCCGCCCGCGGGGGCAAGTGGTGAACCGCCGCGTCGGCCGCCGCCCCCCCCACACCCGCCACGGCCTCGGCCGTCGCCCGCGCGCCCCGGGCGAGGACGGGGGCGACC
>Ga0181573_10001043_pt1 | contig 28108 bp, 17 predicted proteins | sample 101ome_25_FD_148643 | JGI IMG/M metagenome (GOLD analysis project Ga0181573, IMG submission 148643) | Coastal salt marsh microbial communities from the Groves Creek Marsh, Skidaway Island, Georgia - 101409BT metaG (spades assembly) | ecosystem: Environmental > Aquatic > Marine > Intertidal zone...
GAAGCCGGCCGTCGCGGCCGTGGTCGCCGAGACCAGCCGTCCCGCTATTGTCGCGTCCTGGCCCACGCCGCAGGAGGCCTACCCAGCGATGGTCGAGGCCAAGACCGCCACCACGGAGGTCGAGGTCGAGGTCGAGGTCAAGACCACTGCCACAGCGCCCAACAAGAAGAGGAGGAACAAGAAGAAGAGGCAGCAGCAGCAGCAGCAGCCGAACCCGTCTACCTCTGGCCCCGTCCCGAGCACCGTGGTCCCCGTTGCCGAGCCGGCCCAGGTGCAGGTGCAGGAGCAGGTGCAGAACGCCGAGCTGGCGTCCTTGGGTGTCGAAGCCGAGCTCCGGGAGGAGATCAGGTCGCTCAGGGAAGCGCTCGCTGCGCGCGAGGAGAAGATCGACACGCTCAGCAAGCAGCTCGACAGCACCCTGAGCTGGGTGGCGTCCATGCAGGAGAAGATCTCGAAGAACTCGCCTAACAACAGCAAGGCCATCGAGGACGCCAGCTGTGGCACGCCAACCGTCCCCGCCGCCACCGCCTCGCCGTTGAAGATGGCGCGGCAGCAGTCCACCGAGACCGACGAGGAGATGGAAATGGAGATGGCATCTTCGTCGGGTGACTTCAACGAGAGTTTCAGCGTCAACACACACTGGATGACTCAAATTGATACGCGCGAGCAGCTCGCGAGGTACGTCGAGGACCACTCGGATGACCCCAACCTGTGGCTGCCCGACGCCAACGGCCGCAACGCTCTGCATTGGCTGGCGATCCTCGGCAAGGCCGACCTCGTCTGGCATAAATCGGTGACGCACCTGGATCGCAAGGAGTTCTTCACCGGTCTCGACAACGACGGGAAGACTCCCGAGGACCTCGCAGCCTTGGCTCGTGATCACCAGCGTCAGCTCCAGGCGAGCTTCGGAATGGACATCAACGACGAGGACTGGGGCAAAGCTCACCACCAATGCTTGATCAATATCCACATTCTCCGAGAGATGCTCACTGCCGCAGTGAAGAGTCAAACCCACCTCATCCAGCCGTCGCACCCGCTGGCTTGAGCCCGGCCGCCAACAACAAATTGCAACAACAAGAATAAAGAATCAGTACATCAGTTCGTTCAGATCCGCTACTCGACGAACACGTCCCGCAGGATCCTCGCCGAGATCCGCGAGAACAGCCTCCGCGAAAACTCCGGCAAGACCTCCGACGCGAGCCCAGGCACGAACGGCAGCAGGTCCCTCGCGGCCGGGTTGATGAAGCCGCTGAACGCGTACACCGCGTTGCCTCCCGACAAGAAGTTGACGACCTTGGCCAAGTTGGCGACAACCTGGGCGTCGTCTTCCTCGAGTGTCGGGGCGAGCGGCATCAGACGGCGGGACGCGCCCGGCACAACGATCGGAATCAGCACATCCTCCAAACCGAGCAGTACGACGAGCTCCCGGACCTGATTCCTCGAAAGCGCATCGACCGACTTGACCGCCTCCTCCATGAGGAAGTCCCGGAAGAAGCTGCCCTCGGGCGCAAGGATGAACTTGAGCGCCTCGCTCGTCCTGAGGTCCTCATTGGTCGAGTCGACGCCGCCGATCGAGAACGAGTTCATGGCGACTAGCGGCGCCGTCAATAGGCCAGCGCCCGCGGTGATAAGGTCCCCGCCGTTGCCCGTCGGCACCGGGAACCCTCCCGGGAATGGGAAGGGGAACGGGAAAGGGAAGTTGGTCCTGTTCGCGTTCGAGCCGGACGGCGACACATCGACCACGCTCTGTGGCAGGTCGAGCGACCCCCGAGCCGACTTGGAATTGTCCGAGAACGTCTCGAACGCCTCCAACAGGTCGATGAGCCTGTCGGCGTCAAACGTGGACGACTTCCCGTAGACCATGTACCGCAGCGCCTCGCGCAGCCTGGGCGAGTCGTCCGTCAACAGCCTCTTGGAGATGTACGGGAACGCCTCATCCACCAGGGCAAAGTCCGGATCGCCGACGAGGGCGATGCCCTCGAGCACGCCGATGGCACGGATGATCAGCGCAAAGTACGGCGGGATTCTGAACGGGTAGTCGAACGTGATCTGCGCCAGGTCGGCGGCCAAATCCTGGAAGTTGATATTCTTCGCGCCGCCGCCCTCGAGCGCCTGATCGAACACCTTGGCCAGCACGGGCAGGATCGGGGTCAGATCGGTGTTGGGCGGGATGAAGTCCAGCGTGACAAAGTCCTTCACGATCGACTCGTAATCCCTGTGCACCAGATGACTGATGGCCTCGATCATCCCATACTTGATGTTGTCGTCGATCTCCGTCATCAGCCCAAAGTCCAGAATGGCCAACCGGCCGTCCGGCGTCCGGATGAGGTTCCCCGGGTGCGGGTCCGCGTGGAAAAACCCGGTATCCAGCAACTGCTTCAGGTAGCAGATCACACCCACGTTCACCAGCTTCCCCACGTCGTCCGCCTGGCTCTGGCTCAGCTTCTCCCCCTCCAGCCACTGCGTGGTCAGCACCCGCCTGCTCGTAAACTCCTCGTACGTCTTGGGCACGACCACCTGCGGCAGGTCCTCCCGAATCTGCTCGGCGAACCTGGTCGCGTTATTTCCCTCCCGCACGTAATCCAGCTCCTCGAAGAACCGCGCCGCCCACTCGTCCAGCAACCCCACCACGTCCGCCCTGGCCGTTATCTCGGGAAAGTTCCTCAGAAACACCCCCAGCCTCCGGATGATGTATAGATCGACGGTCACCGTTTCCAGCACCCCCGGCCGCTGCACTTTCACCGCCACATCCTCCCCCGTCATCAGCTTCCCCTTGTACACCTGCCCCAGGCTCGCCGCGGCGATCGGCTCTGGCGTCAGCTCCGCGTAGACCTCCTGCCAGGGCCTCCCCAGCTCCTGCTCCAGCAGCTTCATCGCCACCTTGCTATCATAGCTCGGCACCTTATCACACAGCTGCTGCAGCTCGTTCATCGCCGACGGACTCAACAGGTCCGGCCTGATGCTCAGCGCCTGGCCCAGCTTGATGTACGCCGGCCCCAGACTCGTCATGATATTCCTCAGCTGGATCGCCCGCTTCACTTCGTTCTCCTTCGACTTTCCAGACAGAAAGTCCATCCCCACCCCGCCCAAGAACCCTCCAGCAATCGACAACAGCTGCACCATCCGACTGAACACCGCCACCGGACGACGCCCCCAGTACTCCCCGATCAGCGCCGGATCGTACTCCAGCGGAAGCCCCTCGTCATCCTCCCCCATCATTACCAGCCGCATCTCCACGCCCTCGGCCGCAAAGTCCGCGTCCGACAGGTTCTGACCCCGCAACGACGACATCAGCACCTTGAGGTTCTCGTCCTCCTCCATCTGAGAGCGCACGTCCTTCATCTGCTGCGACATCTGTCGCACCTTGCTCGTCTGTGATAGTCGGGAACGGTGGGTGGGTGGGTGAGGGGGTGGGGTACGTACGTCGTGAGAGGCCGGCCAGGAACAGTCGGGGAGAATCGAAGCTGAAGACGCTGACCGAGGATTCGACGCGTTCCCGCCATTTCCCGCCCTTTCGACCGGTCATTTGTGAGTAGCAAGGAACGTACGGCGCGGCATTGTGGGCTGAGAACCACCCTGGCCCGACCTGACCGGTTTTTATTCGTGCTGACCAGGAACCCCGAATTGGTGCTGGCCTTCAGGCTCAGCTGCGTTCGCGATGCTCTCCTCATCGCGGTATGTGTGTATCTAATGAATGAAATAAAGAAATATGGCGGCTGTGGTCGACGACGAGTGTGGAAGGGAAACTCGAGGTGGGGTGTAGTCGTGTGGACGGGAGTCGCAGGGCCAGCACCTGTATGAAGATGGTGGCAGAGCGGCCACCCGACCCACTCCATACGTCGATGTGCTCGCGCACATCGAGCCCGGGCGTCCTCTCGACGGGCCTCCCAGCTGCCATCCGGGAGGAGGTGATGAAAGGGAGGAGGTCGGCCCGAGCGGGGCCTCCGGTCGGTCCACGCGGTCGGTCCACGCGGTCGGTCTGCTCGCTCTAGACTGACGGTGTCTTCGCGGCCCGAACGGTTCTCGGCGACCCGCCGGTCGGCATCTCGTGATACCGATCTCGTGATACCGCCCCTCTGCCGCCCGACGACGACAAGGTCACCGACCGACCAGTGCGCTAACGACAACTCTCGAATTGAATATTCGCCGGTCGAGCAAGTCAAACGCGCCTATATATATAGTTCCCTCTGCGGACGATTTAACGCACGGCGAGGTGCAAATAGCGCGAGATTTTCGCCAACCGAATTCAATTTCAGAAGATCTCCGAGCACACAACAAGACGACGACGACGGGCACACGCGCTCACACACACGCACGATGTTCGTGAAGTCGATCACGCTGGACGGCTTCAAGTCGTACGCACATCGCGTGGACGTGACCGGGTTCGACCAGCAGTTTAACGCCATCACGGGGCTGAACGGTTCAGGTACGTCCGCGCTCCCTATACCCTATACCCACCCGCGCAGCCACGCGGCACGACCACGCAGCCTTGTCGACACGCACTCACCACGACGACGACCACCGCGGCGCAGGGAAATCCAACATCCTGGACTCGATCTGTTTCGTGCTGGGCATCACCAACCTGAGCTCTGTGCGGGCGTCCAACCTTCAGGATCTGGTCTACAAGCAGGGCCAGGCGGTAGGTTTTCACCTCTCGACCTGGGGCGAGCGGGGAGCGCAGCGACCGTCCCCGTTGTTGTCGTTCTCCCTCTCACTCGCGCTTCGTGCTCGCTCGTATACTGTTACCAGGGGGTGACCAAGGCGACGGTGTCGATCACGTTTGATAACGGGGATAAAGAGAACAGTCCGGTGGGGTACGATCATTTGGACGAGATCACGGTGACGAGGCAGCTGGTGATCGGGGGGCGGAACAAGTACCTGATCAACGGCAAGACGGCCGACCAGAACCGGGTGCAGAACCTGTTCCATTCGGTGCAGCTGAACGTGAACAATCCGCACTTCCTGATCATGCAGGGAAGGATCACCAAGGTGCTGAACATGAAGCCGGTGGAGATCCTGGGGCTGCTGGAGGAGGCGGCGGGGACCAAGATGTACGAGACGAAGAAGCAGGCGGCGGTGCGGACGATGGAGAAGAAGCAGCTCAAAGTGGACGAGATTAACAAGGTGCTGAGCGAGGATATCATGCCGGCGCTGGAAAAGTTGCGGAAAGAGAAGGTGCAGTACATGGAGTGGCAGAACGCGAGCGCAAAGATGGAGCGGCTGCAGCGGTACTGCGTGGCCTACAAGTACGTCGAGGCCAAAGAGGTGCTTGAGGGCGGAGAGCGAGAGACGGAAGCGGCTTTGGCGGGATTGAAAGAGTTGGAGGAGGGGCTGGAGGACGCGGAGGAGCAGGTGCGGAGGAAGGGCGTGGACCTCGAGAGCCTGCGGAAGGAGAAGGAGAAGGAGAGCTCCGGGGAGGTCAAGTCGCTGTCGGGACAGGTGGACGGCATATCGAAGCAGATTGTCCAGGAGACGAGTCGGCTGAACAACGCGCAGGACGCGCTGCGGACGGAGGAGGAGGGGCTGGCCGGGCTGCACGAGGCGATGGCAGAGCTGGACGAGGGGACGATCAAGGCCAAGATCGACGCGGCCAAGGGAAAGCGAGACGAGGCGGTGGGTGCGTTGGAGCGGGCGAATGCAGAGGTGGACGCCGCGAGGAGTGAGCTGGCGGGGGCACAGGCCGGCGACGGGCGGGACGCGTCGAACAGGAGCCTTCAGGAGCGGTTGGACGACGCGACCAACGGCATTACGGAGGCGGACGGGGCGGTCAAGTCGGCGCAGACGGCGGTCAAGCACCAGCAGAAGAAGCTGGGAGAGGCGAAGAAGGAGCTCAAGGCCAAGGAGAAGAACGGGTCAAAGCTGCAGGGAGAGTTCGACAGGGAGCAGGCGGCGGTGCGCGAGCTCGAGGCGGAGATCAAAGGACTGACGTATGACGAGGAGAAAGCGCATGCTGTCGAGTCGCAGATCGAGGAGGAGGCGCAGGCTGTGCGCAAGCTGGCGGACAGGATCGACCAGATGTCGTCCCGGGTCGCCGCGGCCGAGTTTCATTTCAAGGACCCGGTCAAAGGGTTCGATCGCTCCAAGGTCAAGGGCGTCGTTTCCAAGCTGGTCCGCGTCTCGGACCCCAAGTACTCGTCGGCGCTCGAGGTGGCGGCGGGCGGCAAGCTGTACCAGGTCATCGTCGACAACGAGCAGACGGCCAAGCAGCTACTTTCCGGCGGTCAGCTCCGCAACAGGGTGACCATTATTCCCCTGAATAAGGTATCGGCACGTCCGCTGCCGGGTGCGGCCAAGAAGGCGGCCGCCGAGCTGGCCGGCGACAGGGCCGTCCCAGCCCTGGAGCTCGTCAGCTACGACGGCGAGCTGGAGGCGGCCATGCAGTACGCGTTCGGCTCGGCGTTTGTCTGCAACGACTCTGCGACGGCGAAGAAGCTGGCGTTCCACAAGGACGTTGCGTCGCGCTGCGTGACGCTCGACGGGGACGACTTCAACCCGAGCGGCACGTTGACCGGCGGGTCCAGGAGCAAGACCAACTCGATCCTTTCGCAGCTGCACGCCTTGGCCGAGGCCGAGGCCGAGCTCGCCAAGCACAAGGAGCGGCTGGACACGCTCAAGGCCGCGCTGGCCGACCTCAACAAGGAGAAGGCCAAGTTTGACGACGTGAAGAAGGAGTTCGAGCTCAAGGGCCACTCCCTGGAGCTCCTCCGGAAGCGACTCGAGGGCAGCGAGGTCCATCAGCTCACGCAGGCCGTGGCAGCATGCGAGGCCGAGCTCCAGGCGGCCCAGGAGCGGGAGGCCAGCACGACGCAGCGACAGGCCGAGCTCAAGCAGCTGGCCGAGTCCCTCACGGACCAGATCAAGAACTTCGGCAAGGAGAAGGAGAAGCTCATCAAGCAGGCTCAGAAGAAGCTCGAGAAGGCCAAGGAGGACGTCGAAGGCGCCAAGCTGCGCGCCAAGGACGAGGAGGCCGCCCTGCAGGGCGTGATCGCGGACAGCGAGAGCGCTGCCGAGGAGAAGCGAGGCGTGCGGGAGCAGGTCGACCAGGCCGAACATCAGGTCAAAAAGCTTTCCGAGGAGGTCAAGGGGCTCACAGAGACCCTGGAGAAGCTGCAGGCCGAGCACGACCAGCTGTGCGCGCGTCTCGAGGACAAGCGGTCCCGGCTGAGGGAGTGCGACGAGGAAATCTCCCTGATCGAACGCGAGATTTCGACGGTCGAGGCGCACAAGACAAACCTGATCGTCGAGAAGAAGAAGCTCGCCAACAAGGTCGACGCCCTCCGGAAGGGCGCCCACGCTGCCGAGGACAACTGCAGGTCGCTCGAGCGCGAGTACCCGTGGATCGAGACCGAGCGGGCCCAGTTTGGTCAGGCAGGTAGCGACTACGACTGGCAGGCGACCGACCCCAGCGAGATGTTCGCCGAGTACGAGATGGCCCGCGGGACCATCGACAATCTCTCGAAGCGCGTGAACAAGAAGGTCATGCAGATGTTCGAGAAGGCCGAGCACGAGTACACGGAGCTCAAGAGGAAGAAGGACGTCGTCGAGGCTGACAAGACCAAGATCCGCGCCACCATGGACGACCTGGACGAGAAGAAGCGGGAGGCGCTGGAGATCACCTGGAAGAAGGTTGACAAGGACTTTGGGTCCATCTTCTCGACCCTGCTCCCGGGCACCATGGCCAAGCTGGAGCCTGTGGAGGGTTCGTCGTTCATGGACGGACTGGAGGTCAAGGTGGCGTTTGGCGGCGTCTGGAAGGAGAGTCTGAGCGAGCTGAGCGGCGGCCAGAAGAGCCTGTTGGCCCTGTCGCTGATCCTGGCGATGCTGCTGTTCAAGCCGGCGCCGATCTACATTCTGGACGAGGTCGACGCGGCGCTGGATCTGAGTCATACGCAGAATATCGGCAGGATGATCAAGTCGCATTTCCCGCAGTCCCAGTTCATTGTCGTCTCGCTCAAGGAGGGCATGTTCACCAACGCCAACGTGATCTTCCGCACCAAGTTCGTTGATGGCGTGAGCACGGTCACGAGAACGGTGAACCACGCGTCGGGCGCCGGGGCGGACCGGAAGCAGGGGGCCTCGTCTCGGGCGAGAGCGCCGCTGGGCGACAACCGACAAACGGCACACAACTAGTAGCGCGAGTTGTGTGCCCATGCACATAGGATGAGGAGGGTCGTGAAGTACTTCATGCACGTTTTATGGCGCCATACAGTTTGCTTACAGTTCGCTCATACAATAGTCACACTCGCCACGGGCCCTCCAGCGCTCGCTGGGCGCACTGCGCTAGTACCCGCTCGGCCCGGGGGCGTTCCGTCCCGTCCTAGCGGCGAGACCTGCGGCCAGCGGCCATGATAAGGCCCCCGACAATGAGGCCTCCGGCAATAATGCCCCCAGCAAGGCCGCGGAAGGGACCGCCGACGCGAATCTGAGCCTTCGCGGGGGCCTTGGTGGTCTGGATGGCCTTGATGGCCTTGATGGGACCGGTGGTCTCGGCAGTCTTGAGGATCCCAGCGGCCTTCACGACATCGGTGGTCTCTTGGGCCGCCGTCGTGGGAGACGCCGCCGTGGCCTTGATGGTCTCGATGGGACCGGCGGTCTCGGCAGTCTTGAGGATCCCAGCGGCCTTCACGACATCGGTGGTCTCTTGGGCCGCCGTCGTGGGAGACGCCGCCGTGGCCTTGATGGTCTGGATGGGCCCGGTCGTGGGGGACACAGTCACCCTCTGGGTCCTTCCCGTGAATTCACGGAACCACATCGAGCCGTGGTGCAGCGGGATGGGCTGGAAGTTCGGATCCACCTTGAAATCCTCGCCGCGAGCAAACGCCCAAGGCATCTCCGGCATGATCCAGGCCTGGCGGATCGCGCCAATACTGTGGTACTTGGTGTAGTCGGGACGGTCAATGTCCTTGCCGAAGATCTCGACGACGACACCGGCCGTGGAAGCCTGCTGCCAGACGTGCGCGTGGCCGCGTTCCCTGTCCTGGCGCAGTCTCTTCATCTCGAGGATGTGGTGCGCCATCCGGACGTGACCGAGGCCGAGCAACTGATGCACGACACATTCGCGCCTGCGGTTCTCGTTGTTGAGCTGGTTGAAGCTCATGTGCTGCGAGAGCTCCATCACGATCGCGCCACACGGGATCGTGGGGTTTGTAAACTGCTTCTGGTTAGGCGCCTTGTGGGGATCGTTGTGGGGATCGAGCTCGCGCAGGGCCTCCACGGCCAGCTGGATAAGGCTGGAGCCGCCGTGCTCCGCGAGCCCGCCCAGGTCGAGACGAAGGCCATGCATGCTAGCCTCGTTGAGCAAGCCGCAGACTGCGAGGTAGTCCAGGCGCTTGACGGCGATGACCAAGCGCTCGGTGAGCCTCGTCTCCTCCGTCTCGTTGTCCTCAGCCGGGACGGAGACAGAGACCGAGACCTCGGTGGGGGTGCTGGTCTCGCCCGTCCTGGGGGTGATCTCCTGCGTGATCGTACCCACGGCCTTCACGATGGGGAAGACGTCGACGGCGCCAGAGAGCTGGGTCTCGAACGTCTGGGGCTGGTTCCCCTCGTCCATGCTGCCAACGGAGGACGGCATCCGCGGATTTGGCTTCTCGCCCGCAACCGCCGAGTCGGGGCATTTTCCCCCAGAATCTATCATCTTCCTGCGAGATGCGCAGAAGAAAAGCATTGAGCGAGTGAGCGCGCGAGGGTGAGGCCGGCCGGCAATTCGAATTTCGAACGGTCTTTGAACGGGTCCCGTTCGCACCTCGAACGGCGTCTCATGCAGCCCGCGTCACCGCCAGCGAACAGACATGGTCTTGTTTGCCTGATTGGCGCGCAGACAGGGAGGGCGGAGGACGTACCAAGCGAGTTCTGGTTGGGTTCCAATTTGCCAAATTCCGTTGGAAATTCGTTCCGAGTGAAAAGTCTCGCACGAGTGCTTGTCGCGCTGCAATGCAACGTGTTTAGATGTGTTACGTCCGTGTGTCGACGGGTATGCGGTATGGATACGAAAGATGAACTCTTTTTGTGACTCCCGACTGGGCGAATTCTAGGCAGAAACATACTACCGATGATCATCGCCCACAGCACGCGCATGCGCGCGCGCACGCTCACGTCTTCTTCTGCGCGTCCGATTTCAACCGAAGGATGACGTCCTCGGCATCGTCGGGCATGTGGTCCTTCAGCAAGCATCGCACCCACTAGTACCCTCGCCCCGGCTCGGCCACGACACCCAGAGGCAACGGCGCACCCTTCAGCACGAGCTCCCGGTTCCGGATGATCTGATCGATCCCGTTGGGGATGTCCGTCACCGAGCTCATGTGCGGAAACACGCGGACCTTGGGGTGGAGCCAAAACGGGCACGTCGGTGGGAGCGGCTCCTTCACAAACACGTCCAGGACCGCGTGCTCGAGCTGCCCAGACGCGAGCGCCTCCAACAGATCGTTCGCCACGAGATGGGCCCCCCGGGCCAGGTTCATCACGGCGCCACCCCTCGGCATGGCGTTGAACAGACGCGCGTTCAGGATCCCGCGCGTCTCTGTCGTCAGCGGCAGCAGATTGATCACCACCTGCGCGTTGCTCGCAAACGTCAGGAACTCCTCTTCCCCGTGATAAACCCGAACTCTAGCTAGATCACTAGACGAGTCCCCAGACGACGGCGGCAGCCGCTTCCACGCCGACACCTCGTAGCCGAGCCCGGCCAGCGTCCTCGCCACCTGGCCACCCATCAGCCCCAGTCCCATCACGCCGACCCGCAACTCGCGGTTATCCACATTCTTATAATTCTCCACCGACTTGTCCCACCGACTCTCCATCTGCGCCCGAAAGTAGTCGTCGCATTTCCGCTGATAGTTCATCGTCGCCCACACACAGAACGTCGCCATCCGCTCCGCCATCAGCGGGTCCACGATCCGCAGCAACGGAACCCCCCGACCCTTCAGACCGGGGTCCTCCATCATAAAGTCCACCCCAGCCCCGAGGCTCTGCACCGCCTTGAGACCGGGCACGTCGTCCAGCACGCCGTGCGGGTGGTTGAACACGATCCCCAGCTCGACCTTACTCACGTCCTCACCCGGCAGACGAACGGTCAGGCCTCGCTCCTCCAGTCGAGCCTTCCATATGGGCTGAGAGCCGAAGGTAGACGCCAGCAAGACTTCCGACTCGGGCCTGTACAGCGCCGGTGCCGTCGCGGCGTTGGAGGACATTCGGGTCGGAGCGAGCGGTTGCGTTTTCGCGCGAGAACGGAAAACCGGAGCAATGCGCGGGACAGAACGGGCGAGTAACATGCCGAGAGCGATACGTATACGTATACGCACCGCGCACTGAAGGAACAATGCGCAGTAGAAGAAGGGTTTGGCACGTGTCTGGCGCACTTGGATTGTCCTTCTTCTTCGCCTTCTCCTCGCCCACCTGGGATGATCAAACGGCAGTCAGTCAATGCGTTGATGATGACGATACCGATACCGATACTGATACTGATACCGATACCGATACTGATGATGACAGCGGCGCCATGGTGAAGACCGGGGACCAGGGAGGCGTCGACGATGACGACGCAAGAACAAGGCCGCCCGCCGTTCCCTTCCAGGCCAGGCACGTGGAGCACGCCGTGTGCCTGGTCACGACGCTGGTGCTATCGTCGTCTTCTCTTTCTTCTACGAGTGTATCTCCGTGGTCGTTCGGGCGTGTCGCTGTGTGTTTGTATCTGTGCGGACTGGCCATTGGCGTCGAGGAGCTGGTCGTCGTTCCGGCGGGCGAGCGCAGACGAAACGAATCAGTTCGAGGGGAGAGCTACAGACAGGCGTCGAATCCGGGGCTTGTTCTGGGGTCATGTGTGGTTCCCTGGGTCTGTCTTGTGCTGGGGACAAGGGGGTCGGGCTGGATGCTGGCGTGTTGCGTGCTGGCGAGCGTGGCAGTGCTGTTGTGGACGGCCGTGGAGGTGTCGTACAACCCGTGGAGCGAGGTCCAAGGCAATGAGAGCGAGGACGAGAGCGAGGACGAGAGCGAGGACGAGAGCGAGGACGAGAGCGAGGACGAGAGCGAGGACGAGAGCGAGGACGAGAGCGAGGACGAGAGCAAGATCAAGATCAAGATCAAGAGCAAGAGACGTACGGGTGTCATCGTACGGGTGGCGTGCGTGTCTCTGTGGATCGTGGTGTGGTGTGGTCGTCAGCTGATTCAGGGCGTTGTCGCGTTGTCGGTGGGGTCGTTCGTGTCGACCGCGTCGATCGTGGCTATGTTCTTCTACCTGCGACGGCTGGTGCCGAGAACGTGTACGATGGGCGAGTCTCTTGCCATCAGCTGCGCGGTGGTGTGCGTCGTGACGACCGCGATGGCCGCATCGACGACCGCAATGACTGGACCCATCGTCGCGGCTGGCGTGCTGGCGTTTTTTGCCGCGATGGTACACGTTCGGCGTTTGACCAGCTGTACGGACACGGCAGTCTGGCTGCTCGCCGGAGGTGGGGCGGTCGCGCTGTCCCCTTCGGCGGTGGCGGTGGTGGCGGTGGGGGAAAGGCTCTTGCGTGACGGGGATACCCTCCGGCTCGTCGCCTACTGGGCCGTTGTCCTCGCCGTGTCGCTCCCGTGTATGGTGTATTTCAAAGGCTGCGGCGTGCGGAACATCATTCTCCGCAAGGGGTTCCACGCGCTGGCCTTGCTGCTGTTCGTCCCGCCGCTGCTATCCCACCCGTTCATGGTCCCGATGGATGGGTCCCGCGGGCCTGGAGGGTCTCTCTCGTCTGGCGCCGACGTGGGCGACGGTCTGGATCCTCCGGCTCCTCTGGATCCTCTCCCGCTGGCGTTTGCCGTCGCGTTTGTCGGCTTTCTGGCGCTCGAGATTGTCCGACTCGGGGGTATCCCCCTGCCCTTCCGGGCAGAACGCCACGTCCATAGGTTCATGGCGGCTTTTGTCGACTCGAGGGACACCCAGGGCGAGCTCTACGTGACCCACATCACGCTGCTGCTCGGTCTCGCCGTGCCCATCTGGCTCGGATCCGGCGCGCTCATGTATACCGGGATCATCGCGACCGGCGTTGGAGATGCCCTTGCGTCGATCGTGGGGTCGCTGCGTGGCCCGCGGGGTCGGCCGGTCGCCGCCGGCACAAACAAGACGGTCGAGGGGACGGCCGCCTGCCTGGTGTCGATGCTCTTGAGCTGGTGGGCGCTCGCCGCTTGGTACGAGATGCGGCTCGACGTCACGCAGTGGGTCACGCTTGCCGCGGTGACTGCCGTGTCCAGCCTGCTGGAGTCGATCACCGACTCGTGGGACAACGTGTTCGTGTCCGTCCACTACTTTTGCCTTTGCCAGGTGTTTTTTCGGTCGTGGGTAGGCGAGCTCGCGTAGCAGTCGTTTCGTGTAAGGCACGATGATGATGATGATGATGATGATGGTTGGGGGGTGAAGGGTGAAAAGCAAAAGCAGCGGCAGCGGCAGCGGCATGGAGCAGAGCGAGCGGGTGGATCGAAGGCCAGGCGCGGCAGTCGCCCACCCCAACACAGTCACGACGTCGACGACGTCGAGAGCCTCCCTGTTCCTCCGCCGGCTCAAGTGCACGGACGTCTTGAAGCGGGAAGATATAGAGAAGCTCGAGGGGTACAACGTACACACGGCGAAGGACCTGCTGTCGCGGACGGTCTGGGACGTGCACGAGATCCTCGGCACGGCGACGGTGGAGGGCGTGCGGCGCATCCTCGAGGCCGTGGCGAAAGAGGTGGCGCCGACGTGCTCGACCGCGAGGATCGAGCTCCGCAAAAACTGGGTCAACCGGCGAGGGTATCTGCGGACGTGCCTGGAGCCCCTCGACTCGGTCTTGGACGGCGGCATTCGGGCGGGCGCGATTACGGAAATCGTCGGGCCCGCAGGGCTCGGAAAGACGCAGTACTGTCTGCAGATGTCTGTGATTGGCTGCTTAGACCGGCTCGAGGGCGACGGGGGGCGGATATTCTACATCGACACGGAGAAGAAGTTCAGCGGCGAGCGACTGTCGGAGATTGCCAAGTCGCGGTTCCCCGAGAGCTTCTTGGAGCGGGGTTCAATGCGTGAGATGCTGGAAAGGGTCATTGTGCAGGCCCCAAACTCAACGAAGGAGCTCGTCGACACGCTGCAGCAGCTGCAGGGAGCCATCATCGGCGGCAACATCGTCCTGATCATCATCGACAGCATCGCGTCGATGTTCAGGTCCGAGTTTGGCCCCAACGAGATGGTCAAACGGCAAGAGCATATAGGTCGAGTGGCCTCGACCCTCAAGTCGCTCGCCGAGTCGTTCAACATCCCCGTGCTGGTCACCAACCAGATCACGACCAAGATCGAGGGAAGCCAGTCGTGGCTCGCCCCCGCCCTCGGCACGGCCTGGTCGCACGCCGTCAACACGAGGATTACGATGAGTGCAGACGTGTCGGGACAGCCGGGCAGATCGCTCAGGGTCTCGAAGAGCAGCTTTGCGCCGACGATCATCGTGCCGTATCACGTGACGAGGCGGGGGCTCGAGGTCGACCCCACGCGGCAGGCAAGGTTTGCCTGCGCGAGCGAGGGAACCAAGGGGCTGTATACGGAGTTCTGAGGCGGGATTTTGCGGGCTCTCTCGGTCTCTCGGTCGGCGCTTTTCGAATTTCAAGGGCCGCCATTTTCCAGCTCATCGATCGTTCATCCAGCTGTGTGATGGCAAAGCACGATCAAACGCGGATGCAGCGAGATGCACCGGCGTCGCGTCGAACGGCCTCAATTCTTAAACTTTCTGCATTCAACTCATCCTCGAGATCCTTCGGACTCGCCCCGTGTGCTCTCCAACGCCAGTCCTCGGCCCCCGCGCTTGCTTCAGATCGTCATTCGACCGCTTCGCCATGTACCGACTCGTCCTCCTCGCCGTCCTCGCCCTCGCCGCGGTCTCCGCCGAGGGACGTGCCGCCCACGCTTCCGCGTCTGCTTCGTCCTCCAGGAAGCTCCTCCAGAGGAGTCGCGCTGACAGCTGGAGCTGGTACGACATTGCGTGGAACGCCCGACCGCCTGGCCGCCCGGCTGCTCTCGCTCACCACCTCCACCCTCCACCCTCCATCCTGCAGGAGCGGCAAACCCCCGTCGTGGTTCTCCTCCATGACGCCGCCGTCCTCGACCGCCCAGGGCGCCGCCGAGGGCAGCGTCGACGAGGGCATCACGGGATCGACCTCCTCCTCGACCACGACCACGCCCGAGTACCTCCTCGATTGCATCTGTTTGTCTCCCACGGCGGACACGACTGCCGAGGCGCTCTCCGAGGCCTTCAGTGCCGGCGTGAACTCGGCCGAGAGCCGTGCCGCTGCAAAGGCGGTCGCGCTGGCAGGTGACAAGTGCTGCATCAATCTTGGCAAGGCTTTGGCCGTTGCTAGCGCGTATGCAGAGTCCCAGGGAACCACGAACGCGTTTGTGACGTCCGCCTCTCGCAGCCAGGCCGAGGCGACCAACATGTGCGGCCGCATGGCCCTGGCCCAGGCCGTCGCGGGCTCGAGGGCCGTGAACGCCAACGGCGAGGCGACTGCCACCGCCACTGCCACGGGAGAGCGTGCCGAGAGCCAGACTGAGACGACCGTCGGCCCCGGATACGCGTCGTCGAGCAGCTCGAGCTGGGCCAGCTCCGGAAGGTGATCGACCACATCACCTTCCGGTGTTGACACCGGAAGGTGATGTGGTCCCGAAACGCGTGAGATTCCCCGTCGTGTGAATATTCGATACTAATTAATTAACAACAAGAATCAGATGAAGAACAGATTTTTCGTCCCTTACCTGCTGCTGCTGGCGGGCGGCGTCAGTTTGGGTAGGCATTGTTGGACGAACCCGGATGACGAGCGATTTCTCACCCCCGCTCACAACCCACCCCACGACGACGACCACCACAGGCTCCCCTGCGCTCGATCCGGAGGACTATCCCACGGCCGTCTGCGACAACTGGTGGGCCGTCGACGACGCGACCCCCACCATCAAGGACTTCGTTGAGCGCACGCCCGAGCTCTCCACGCTCGTGGCGGCCCTCAAAGCCGTCAACATGACGGATCTGCTTCGCTTTGCTGGCCCGATCATTCTGTTCGCACCCAACAACGAGGCATTCGATTCGCTCCTGGCAAGCTACGGGGTGCAGGCCGCGGACATCCTCGCCGAGCCTGATCTGCTCGCGAGGCTCATCCAATACCACGTGGTCGTAGACGACGCCACGTGCGATGCGTATGGCGAGATTGAGAACGGCATCTCTGCTTTGGGGGGCCTTCCGCCCTCCATTAAGACGGGGCTGCCCGGGGAATTCATCGGCATCGATGCGACCAACGGCACCGTCAGGGGCGCCAGCGGGAACTCTGCAAACGTCGAGAGCGTCTGGGTGAGCGGCAACGGCGTCACGTTTGTCATCGACCAAGTGCTCTTGCCGACCGAGGACGACCTGGCTCGTGTGATCGGCATCCAGAAGCTCTCGCAGTTTGGACGGACGGACGCCGACGGCGACGGGTGCGTGACTGAGGACGAGCTCCGCGCCGCCGTCGAGGACGCTGGAATCGTGTTGACGGAGGCTCAAGTGGCCAGCTTCCTCGAGGCTGACGTGGACAGTGACGGTGTCGATGCGTACGAGTACGCGAATTGGCTCACGAACACCGTGCTGGGTCAGCGATCCCCGGCCGACGCCGGCACCGCTCCGCCTGCTGAGGAAATCCACGCCTCTTTGTCATAACTATAACATGTATACATGATGATACTATCATCTTCATTCCGCAACGCCACCGTGCGCGCTCTGCACCAGCTCGTAGAACGCCCCTCGCTTCGCCTTGATCGCCGCCGCCGGGTCGACCTGTTCGACCAACCTTCCGGCTGATAGCACGAGCACGGTGTCGCAGTCCATCGTGGTCTCCAGGCGATGTGCGATGACCATGAGGGTTCTCGACGCCCCGTCGGCGCCCACCGCCGCGTGGACCGCCCCCTGGATGAGACCGTCCGTTTCGGCGTCAACGTTGGCGGTCGCCTCGTCTAGCGCGAGAATGCGGCTGTTCTCGTTGAGCAAGACCCTCGCCAGGCATACCAGCTGCCGCTGTCCGCAGCTCAGATTACTGCCTCCCTCCTGGAGCTCGGCGTACAGTCCCTTGTCCCCCATTGAGGCGACGTGGCTCCTGAGCTGGGCCTTCTCCAGGGCGCGCCAGATCGAGGCGTCCGAGTGTTTCTCGAACGGGTCCTGGAGAACGAGCAAATCGAGTAGCGCGTAGCGCGTATCACGAGTGAGGGAGTCAGACGACCGCACGGCCGAGGTCAAAAACACCCACCAGGTTGCTCCGCAACGAGCCGCTGAACAGCACCGGGTCCTGAGGAATGATGGCGATCTGCTTCCGGAGCAGATCGATGGCGATGGACTGGATGTCTAGACCGTCGATCGAGATGGTGCCACACGTCACAGGGATCAGTCGGAACAGGCTCAGCATGAGCGAGCTCTTGCCGCTCCCCGTTCGTCCGACGATTCCACACGACGTGCCGCCCTTGATGCGGAAAGACAGATCCCTGAGAACGGGCGGGAGGCCCTTGCGATAGACGACGTCGACGTCGTCATATGCGATGGACCCCTCGCTCGGCCACCCGCCCGGTGGCGGCGGGCCCCCTTCGCTTTGCGTCGGCGGCTCGCGCTCCAGATTTGTGTATGCAAACACGCGCTCCGCGCTCGTCATGTTGTTCTCGACCTCTGCTGTTTGCCTCACCATCCACTGGAGGAGGCCGGCGAGGTAGAGCGACTGGCTGAGAGCGAGGCCGACGAGCTTGACGTTGTCCTCACCCAAGGTGTCTCGGAGGCCCACCATGAGGAGCGGCGCCGCCGTCATCAGGAGCGCGACTAAAAAGTCGAGCCGGAAACCGATCCATCGGGCAGAGCTAACCCAGCTGTACCACCAGCTCACGTTGATCGTCAGGAGGTCGAGGAACGCGCGGCGGAACTTGTCCTGGCACTTGAAGACTCGGATGACCGTCAGACCCTTGAGAATGTTGGAGAAGTTCTGGTACACCGGCGAGCGGGTCACCGCCTCGAACCGCTTGAGCTCGCGGCTCGTCCGGAGGTACCGCCGCTGGATGAAGACGAAGACGACGATGAGCGGAACGAAGATGGGCAGGATCACGGGCACGACCACGCAGAGGAGGATGAGGGCCCCGACCACCATCATGCCGGCCTGCAAGCTGTCAAAGCTGACGGTTGGCAGCTGCTCGTCGATGACCCCGAGGTCCTTCGAAAAGCGGTTGAGCACGCGGCCGGACGGGTTGGTGTGGAAGAAAGACAGCGGCGCGCGCATGAGCCTCTCGATCGCCGCCTTGTGCAGACTGCTTGACGCCCGCAGCGACGACCGGAAGAACACTTGGGCGCGGACGACGCTGATGAGCAGGATGGACCCGACGAAGATGGCATACACCCAGATCCAGTAGGACTTGGACTTGGAGCTGTCGTCACTGGCGGCCCAGCTGGCGAGCCAGTAGTCGCCCATGATGTAGGCGGCCTGTCCCCCGAGGAGACACGCCGCGAGGAAGATGGCGCGAAGCACGCCGAACTGCGCGACGAGGTCGCGATACACCAGCCACGACACCCCGCCGTGCTCTTGGTCCTCCTTGGAGATGATGCGGCCGGATTTGGAAATCTTGAGCGATCGAGCGGAGGCCAACGTCTGCAAGTTGTCTTTCGACGTCGACCGCGCGTTGACGTCAAACCGACGGGACACGAACTTGCGCCAGTGCGCCGAGTCCTGTCTGGACATCAGCGATCCAACGGACGCGCTCCGAGACATGCTTCTCGCCATACCGCGCGACGCCTTGCCTTCCTCTGCATCCTGAACCGTCTGGACCACGACCTCTGGGACCCCGGCCGCGTGCAGCTCGTCCCACGTCCCGACGGCCGCGATCCGGCCCTCCCGAAGCACGACGATCCTGTCGCAATGCGCCAGGTACTGCTTCTGATGAGAGACGAGGATCGTGGTGGGTTTGAAGTCCATGTTGGTCATGACGCCGCTGGACCCGCTGATGATGCCGGCCTCGGCGCTCAGGCACTGCGTGAAACACCGCGCCCCCACTTTCGCATCCAGGGCGCTCAGTGGATCGTCCAACAGATTCAAGGCCGCCCGCTTGTACACGGCCCTGGCCATCGCCAGCCGCGCCTTCTGTCCGCCGGAAAGGTTGATGCCCCGCTCCCCGATCATCGTCATGTCCCCGTCAACGAGGCTCTCGATGTCCTCGTCGAGGCAGACGGCGGCAATGACCGTCGCGTACCAGTCCTCATCGAGCTCGGAGCCGAACAAAATATTATCCTGAATGCTCCCCGAGACGATGAACGGCTTTTGGGAGCAGTAGCTCACGGACGCCGCGGTGACCCGGGTCGACGCTGGCGCCATGGCCGTCATCTCGCCGATGATGGCGTTCAGCATGCTCGTCTTCCCCGCTCCCACCGCCCCAACGATGGCCACGAGCTCTCCCTCCCGCAGCTCGAACGTCAAATCCTTCAACGTGGCCGTCGAAGCCGCCGCCACTGTCCCTGCCCCGGCCGCGCCCGTTTCCAACCCACTGTCCCACGAGTAATCACCCGACAGCGACACCACCGCCCTGTCCGTATGCTCCCCCTCCTTCTCCCCCTCCGTCTCCTCCCGTTCCTGACCGTACAGAGGACCACTCGGCGGCACGATCGACAAGAACTGCCCGATCCTCTGCAGGCTGATGTAGCACTCGCTGCAGGCCTCCACCGCGTGCACGAAGAACTCGCACATGGTCAGCTTTGGCAACGCCAACAACGAAACAGCGTAGAAAACGTTGGCGACCGAGAAGTCCGCCGCCGGAACCGTATACCTGCTGACCGTGAACGTGATCAGGCTGACGACCGGCATGATGGCAAACGACAGCGCCATGTTCATCGCCCGTATCTGATTCATCCGCCGGATGAACCGTTCCTCCCGCTGCCGCACCTTCAGAATCTCCCCCACCAGCGGCCTCTCCCATGCCAACATCTTGAACGTCGTAATCCCACTGATCGCCTCGCCAGTCAGCCGCACCCGCTCGTCCGTCTGCGCCGCGATCTTTCGCCGCAGGCTCCCAATATACTTCGCCAGCACCGACTGCACCGGAATAAGCATCAACAGCGTACTGATCCCGGCAAACGACGCCAGGTACCCCAGCTGCGACCCGATCAGCACAAACACCGCCACCAGCTCGAGCGGACCCACGATCAGAAACGGCCAGAAGGTCCCCGCCTCGTCGAACCGGCGGACATCGTTCGACACCAAGTTGATCACCTTGCCCATCGTCACCGCCCGAAGCTTGGTCTCGTTCAGCTCCAGCACCTTTTTCTGAATCGCGGCAATCGCCTGTGCCCGCATCCGCATCCCATTCCGCATGCCCACCCAGAACGTTTGGTGGTGAATCAGCACGTACATGTACGCAAACACGGCCATCAACGACGCCCACACCCATCCCGACGTCGGCGGCGGACTCGTGTCCGGATCGCCCTCCTGATATGCAAACCAGTTGAGAAGGTACCGGAGGAAGATCGGCTGCGCAATCCGCACGGCAGTCTCCAGGCACGCCAGAAGCAGGTGCCGGACGAGCGTCATCGCATGCAGTCGCGCAAACGTCCACAGCAGGTTCACGTCGAACAAGTCCCGGCAGCGCTGTCGATCGAACCGATCGCTCAGGTACTCGGCCGTCTCTGTCGACGGCAGAAACGCCGGACCGACATCCTCAGTTATCTGCCCGTTTGCGCCCAGACGTATGAGTGGGTTGACGAACCAGTACGTCAGCCTTGAGACGAGCGAGGCGTGCTCATACCCAGCGCGAGTCGAACGAGAGGGAGCCCGCGCCGCGGTCCTTTCACCACGCGCCATGCAGCTGCTTCTCGATACGCGGCCTGTTATTTAGTGTACAATGTAGTGCAATGCACATGTGTGCACGACGGGAAATGAAATAAAAAACGACAAAGAAGGGACCAGTTCAAAAGTTCTTCGGCCACGTGTGTGAACGGTGAACCCTACTGCAAGTGAACAAGCACTTCATTCGAGCGATCACACGCACCACCACGAACCGTGCCTCCCGCCCGCGACGAGACAAGGACGAGAGATGCGTCCCGACGAGGAGAAGCGGAAGCCATCCACCCACCCCCAGCCCAAGCCATTCACGACACCGGAAGGCTGGAAGCCACCGTCACTGGCCGAACAACTCTCCTACTTCTACAAGACCCACGGCCACCGGAAGAACTACGCGTACGGCGCAGTCGTCCTTTTCGGCCTCGCCTTCTGGACCGCGTCGACGTCCTCGAAGGACTCGAAGAGGGAAGAATCCGCAGCACGGTAACCTGTTGGTTCGTTTCATATTTTTCGTATCTTCATTCATTCGTATTCGTATTCGCAGCGTCTGTATCTATTCTGCCTTCTCGAAACGCCACACGTCGACCATCACGTCGACAGAGTTCTGTCTGTGGAACCCGTACGTCTTTGGGAGGTCGTACCGTAGCTCGACGATGGGTTCTGCGGACACGGCACCGTTCCTGGCGGCCCACTTGCCTATATAATCCCGCGTCGACGTCTTGTGCAGCGAATACACGGCGCGGGTGGAGAGGTGAAAGGCAGCCCGGAGGAACTCAACATCGATGCCCTTCTTCCCTTTCGTCCCGAACGGCGGGTTGGTCACGACCGTATCGCAGCAATTTCGTAGCGAAGGCATCAACGGTATCCTCGTGACGTCCATGTGTAACAGCTCGCACGACGGAACCGGGTCAGCGTCGTCTACCTCGTCTACCTCGTCTACCTCGTCGCCGTCCTCACCGTCCTCACCGAAGAGAATCCCCCGCACGTTTCGCTTTGCAATCTCGAGCGCATCTTCGTCAACGTCAATGCCGAGCACGTGTCCGGCGCCCATCATCGCGGCCGCGATGCCGAGCATGCCGGTCCCGGTGCCGAGGTCGACGACCGTCCGGGAGGCAATGTCGCCGAAGGTATGTTCCGCGGTGAAGAGCATTCGGGATGCGATGTGCGCGCTGGTGGGATACTGCTCGAGCTCGATTTTGGGACGTTCAAAGACCTCCACGTCCGAGAGGTGGGACTCGAGCTGCTTGAGCTGGCGAACGAGCGAACGAGCGAACGAGCGAAGCGCAAGCGCGAGTGAGGGGAGTCGGGGGAGCGGGCGGGCGCTCGGTCGAGTTCATACCTTCATGATGTCCGTCCGTGTCCGTGAGGTCGCCGCCACGTGGCTTCCGCGACAATGCGCCAGGGATGGCGACGTGAAAGGCAAACGAAATTGCAAGAAACGAAACCAACCTCTCCCTCTCTCGACTCCTCATGTCGTTACGTTCGCGGGGTATCTCGGCGCTGTCGAGGCATGCGCATGCGTGGAATCTGTGGAGACGTGCCGGGGAGGCTGAATACGGGGCGTTCCGGGGCGACATGTGGACATGTGGTCAACAGGGGCCGACCGCGGTAGGAGGCTGGGAACGGGGCAGCAGCCAGGGTAGCAGCAGTCGCGGTCATCTTCACAGCGTTCAGAGCGTGCGGGCACAGAGCAGCAGCAGCAGCAGCAGCAGCAGCAGCAGCAGCAGCAGCAGCAGCAGCAGCAGCAGCAGCAGCAGCAGCAGCAGCAGCAGCAGCAGCAGCAGCAGCAGCAGCGCGGCGACGAAGAGGCCGCCGGGCCGTAGCGGTCGTCTTCGGGAGAAGCCGGACGTGGTGATGCTGACGCCTGCTGCGGTTGCGCGGATGCGGGAGTTGCTGGCAAAGCGGAAAGATCAGTACATTCGGCTGGGGGTGAAGCGGCGAGGGTGCAATGGGCTGGCGTATACGTTGAACTATGATGATGCGAAGAAGAAGTTTGACGAGGAGGTGGAGCGGGAGGGTGTGCGGTTGTTGGTGGATTCCATGGCGGTGATGCACGTTCTGAATACCGAGATGGATTTCGTGGAGGACGACGTTCGGAGCGAGTTCGTGTTTCGGAACCCCAACGCGTCAGGCACGTGCGGCTGCGGAGAGAGTTTTACCACGGAAGGGGACGAGTTCAAGAAGTAGGGCATCATATCCTTCTGGAGACGGCGGCGAGGGCGGCAACGATCCGGGCGGTAGAAAACGCCGCCGCGCTGGCGAGGGTCCCGACGCCATCGTCCAGCGACTCGTTGGTCTTTGTAAGCGTCTGGTCGTCTGCTCTCTTTCCTGCCAGCGATTGCAAGAGAAGCTCAATGGTTCCTCCTTTCGCTGCGCCTTCCGGCGCACCAAAGGCCTCGCGGTCGTCACGCAGCGCTTTGGTCAAGTCTTTGAGTCGCACTGCCCCCGCTGGTGCCGTCGCCGCACCGCCCTCGCGCGCCTCCCGCTGTTCCCGCTGTTCCCGCTGTATCCGCGCTTCCTCGAGGAGATCCCTCAGGTGATCCGTGTGTATGTCAGAGAGCGCATTGTACGCTCCCCCTGGAGACGGAGAACGAGCGAAGCGCAGACCGCGAGTGAGAGAGCTGGGGCGTGCGACGAGCGCACGTCGATCGAGGTCAATACCCACCGACAACCGCGTGGCGTATCCGCGGAGGCACGCCTGCAGCGATGGCCGCGCCGGCGAGGCCAAACGCCGTTTTGCTGGCGCCCAAGAACACCGACGGGCGGACCCCGAGGTCCCGCATCTCGGCTGTCACTCGGTCGAGCGCGAGCTGCTCGCGCTCGGCGTACGCCCTCACGTCAGTCGCTGGTGTGCCAGTCGCGCGCTGTAGGCCGGAGAGGAGATTGGAAAGGCACGAGATCGCCAGGTGGGTAGAGCGAAGCAAGCCCGCGTCCAGTGGGTGAGTTGAGGTCGTGGGTGTCTTTGGTCGTAGGCCCCTGATGCCTCTCCGTGCCACTCGCGACATGGTACGCATGCGTATACACGTTTACACGTTTATACGTATACACGTAAACGAGCGAGCGAGCGAGAAACGTAGAGCAGAGAATGGAACGACCAAACTATCGTGCAAGGTTAGCATGGTGATGGGTGGTGATTTCTACCAGAAGTAGATGGTGTTGGGGAAGCATTCGGACTGCCAGCGATCGCCAAAGGCAAGGACGAGCTCGTTGGCGCGCTCCTGGGTCCAGTTGGGCATGGTCCTGTCGCTGCAGTTGCGCAGCCAGTGGTACAGCCTCCTCTCGTCCACATCGTCGCTGTACCGCGGGAACCTGCCGTGGGTCCGCTTGAACAGCTTCACGGCCTCCAGGATCGCGTCCCACTGGGTCTCGTCCCTGGCGACCTGGTTGCCCGGCTGACCAGCCCAACCACCGGTTCCTGCTTTCGGGCGTGGAAGGGCGAAAGTGAAAGAGGCCTCTCACCCCCAAGGGGTACCCCTTCACCGGTGAAAGAGACCGCTTGAAAGAGGGCCTGCCTGTCGTTATGCATTCATTAATTCGTAGCGACGCCTGGCCATCACCACGAACGACGACACACCAAACAGCAGGACGACGGCCCGGGGAGTTCGCTCGTTCCGTCTCCCTTTTTCCCTCCCTTCGATTCAATCGTCTTGAGTTGATCGGGATTCCCGCCACGTCGCTTCGTTCGTGCGCCTCCACCACGCGCACATACCGCCATGGTCCCATCCCCGTTTCCCAGACGGCGGGAAAAGGGTCCGAAAGACACGAACGACGCCACGACGAGTTCGGTCGACCTCGACTCGGAAGAGCCTGGTGCGTTTGGTTTTCGTTGACCGACTTCTATCCATGATCCATCCATGGTCATCCATGGTGATGACCGGCTCGGCCCCCCCGCTCACTCGCGCTGCGCGCTCGCTCGACCCCCAGTCTCTCCCGTCTCCCTGGACTCTGAGGTCTCTGTCGTCGCGCCGCTGCCCGGCGACCGCCTTGGAAGCCTCGACGCGAAGGGGGAGAAGAATGGGAACAAGGCTCTTGACAAAGACAAGAACAAAAAGAACAAGAAGAACAAGAAGAAGAAAGACCGTTTCTACAAGCGGTTCACGTACGTCGAATCGACTGGCCCCGCAGACGATCGCGATCGCTACTGACTTTTGCCTGACGCTCCTCCCGTCGTTCGCTCACCCGCAGCTACCAGACGCTCCGCGGCTACCGACCGATCATCACGGCGTCCTATGTCATCGTCTTCTTTGCGCTGGCCGGTGCCTACCTGATCGGTGTCGGCGTGCCGATCCTCCTGGCGGCGTTTGACGTCGTGACGTACACCGTTCGGTACGACGACGCTGGCACGCTGGCAAATTTCACGTCCGAGGAGCGGGCATCGCTGGTGACGGCGGACGATGGCGTCGTGTACACGATTGATATCTTCGTCGACAAGGAGATGCGCGCGCCGGTGTACGTGACGTACGAGTTGGGGACGTTCTACCAGAACTATCGGCGATACGTGCGTAGCTACGACGCCGACCAGATGCACGACGGGACGCCGTTCCCGGGCCTCTCGAACTGCGAACCCTTCCTGTATGAGACGGCGTCGGGGCTGGACGCCGACCCGTCGCTGCCAGAGAGCGGGGCGATCCTGCCGTGCGGGCAGATCAGTCACAGCAACTTCAATGACTCGTTCCTGTTGAGTTCTTCCGAACCAGCGCTGGATGTGAGCATCAACGAGAGCAACATCGCGTGGCGGTCGGACGCCGAGCACCTGTACGGGAACGTCACGTCGGTGAACTACAACCAGATCGAGGCGTACCGTGGGGGCAACACGTCGACGGTGCCCCTAAACCAGGACGATCATTGGATGATCTGGCAGCGGCCGGCGGGACACAAGACGGCGAGGAAGCTGTACGGGAGGATCGAGTCGGATGTTCCCCCGAACACGACGCTGACGCTCACGGTGTTCAACCGATACAACACGTACAGCTTTGATGGGACCAAGACGTTCGTACTGAGCTCGAATTCGTGGATGGGTGGGAAGAATTACGTGCTGCCTTACTTGTATTTGGTGTGCGGCGGGCTGTGTTGGGTCGTGGTGCTCGTGTTCACGGGGTTGAGTTGGAAAGGACTGACGACGCCCGGCGACACGAGCCGGTTGAGCTGGGTGCGCGACGCCAAGGCGAAAGCGAAGAAGAAGGGCGGCGGCGGTGGTGCTGCGCGGGCAGGGGGAATCGTCGAGTTTGTTGTTTCGGACTGAGCGGCGTCGTCGGAAGATGTAACATGAACTGAAGACAGCGTCCGGTATCCACGGCTTCCTCACGCTTGTTGCCACCGAATGCGGTATACAGCGCGTATGCCAGCTGTCACAAAAGAACAGCCACCACCGCCACTATCACCCCACCCGCCCATCTCGCCACCCTCGCCACCCCGCCACTGGCACACGTCGCCCCTTTCAGCAGAATCTCGTCGTCCTTGTTCCACATGTACTTTTCCTTGTTGCACGCGATCCACTGCTCCGTCGGGTAGTCGGGCGGGTTGCAGCCGACGTTGACCTTGTTCGGCCGTTGGTACACCCGCACCCAGTCGATATCCATGTCCGCCGGGAAGGGCAGATTCTCCACATCAACCTCCCCAAAGTCCCTGCTCATACCCAGATTCATAATCATGTACATCGGCTCGACCGGTATCATCCGCTCGCCGATCGTCACAGTCTTGCCGTCGACGACCGCCTCCATCTCCCGCAGCGCATTGCTGTTGATCTCGTACGCAAACAGCCCGTCCACATACCATCGAAGGTAGTTACCAGGGTCCCAGTCCACCCCGAACGTATGGTGCGACGTGTAAAACGTCTCGTTCAAGTGGCTGATCGCCGACAGCGAGTCCTGGTACTCGTTCCCCGGCCTCCCAAACCGCCCGCTCCACTGATTCCCCTCTGTCCGCATGAAAGAAATACCCCCGGGGTACACCACCCCGTCCGCAATCCCCATCTCCTGGTACTGCATCAGATCAGCCCACGTCGTCCCCTCTGGGATCAACGGCGCCATCTGCAGCGTCTGACTCGCCTCCGACCCCAGCCCCCGCACCGTCACGATCTCAAACACATCAAACTCCGGCGCATTCCTCGCCTTCCCCTCCTCAAACCCGTACAGCGTCCGGTTGATAAAGTTCTCCGACTCTGGATCTGACGGACACGCGTCCACGACCTGGTCCGGGACCTTCGACTCCGGCATCGCCGACGACGAATTCGACCCCTTCCCGCACACGTTATACGAGTACGGCCAGAACCCACCGGTACTCGGCATATACCCCGCCCGCCCGAGGTTCCCCATCGCCCAAAACGCCGGCCAGAACCCTGGCACCTTGTCCGTCCCCGGCAGCTGCACGCTCATCTCCATGTACCCCCCCGTGAAACAAAACTTATTCCACGAATTCACCATACCCGACTTGAAATTCTTCGGCACGTTCCACTTGTTCCCGTCCGGCTGCAACGACACTGCCTTCTCCGGCTTGCGCAGCCGCTCGATCGTCAGGTGCATCGACCCGTTCTTCGTCGTCACCTGCTCCGGCTTGTAGACCTCGATATCCTGCGTCGGAAAATAATACATATTCTCAGCCGTCCACCGCGAATCGTTCGCCAGCACCGACATGTCCCGACCGGCCACGTTGAACTCGTCACTAAACACCAGGACGAGGTCAGAGTACGGAATCTGGTCCGGCTCCTTGGCTATCGGATCACACATCGCATAGTCCCCGATACACAACTTCTTCACACAATTCTCCACCGGGGTGTCCCGATCGATCATCTCGACCATGGGCGCAGACGCGTTCCGGCCCACTTGGACCAGGGCAGAAAGGAACTGCTCCTGGCAGGCGCTATAGGGTTGCTGTTGTTGCTCTTCCTGTTGTACGGCCGAGCATCCCACCACGACAGCCGCCAGCACCAGCGAGCAGAGAGAGAGGACGAGCGAGCGCGAGCGCGAGCGCGCGGGCCGGCAGACCGCAGCAGGGAGGCGGGCCATGGTGATCCTTCGGTTCCGTTCTGTTGCTCCTTCTTTTCGTTCTCACCCTCGCAAACACGCACACACGCTCAATCTCAGGATATCACCGAAGACACAAGCTTGACGATGCGACCGTCAAGGCGTCGTCGCGTAGAGATTCGGTCGGATCCCAACCAAACGCGTCGGAATGGAAAATTCTTGAATCGGTCTGCAAACTCAATCACACGCCGTCGTGCCCACGCAGGGTTGAATTGAATACAAGAACTATCCGTGTCCGTACGGATATGGGACGACGAAGTTTTTTTTTTTCAATCTGCTCTCTC
>Ga0181573_10001047_pt1 | contig 28030 bp, 18 predicted proteins | sample 101ome_25_FD_148643 | JGI IMG/M metagenome (GOLD analysis project Ga0181573, IMG submission 148643) | Coastal salt marsh microbial communities from the Groves Creek Marsh, Skidaway Island, Georgia - 101409BT metaG (spades assembly) | ecosystem: Environmental > Aquatic > Marine > Intertidal zone...
GCTGCCGTCGCCGACGTCCTCCTCGCCAACCCCATCCGCCGAAGCGCGGCCGTCGCCGTTCGCCGGCCCGGTCGACGCGTCCGCGAACAGGCTCCTTTGCACAAACGCGTGACCTTTCTCCAGCCGTTCACCCCCACCACCTCCTCCCTGCACACCTCCTCCTCCCTGCACCTTTCTCGGTGAGCCGACCCGCGACGTCGAACGTTCGTTCTCGCCGCCGTGGAGGGTCTCGAGCATGTGCGCCCCCAGCCAGTGCAGCGCCACGCCGAACGCCAGTTTGAACGCCACGAGCAGCGCGAAGAACAGCACGTACGCCGCGAACGATGACGGGTCCGGGACGAGGCCGAGGATGCCCGCCTCCAGCCTCATGTTCCCGAACCATCCCCCGCCGCCGCCCGCCGCCGCCGGAGTCGCCTCGTCCATAAACGCAGAGTCAAAGTCGCCCGAGCTGTTTGACGGGAACAGTGTCCTGTAAAGGTCCGGCAACACCTTCATGAGCACCGCCGCGGGCGCCAGAGGCACGAACCCCACCACTCTGTGCAGCCTGTATGACTGCGCCAGCTTGACGTGCTCCCTGCACAGCTGTCGCAGGAACCCGCGGTACACCCCCGGTCGAATGTTGTTAAACTTTGACATGAACGCGTGCTTGAACACGTCCACGACAATCTCCGAAGACAGCACCATGAGCGAGTCCTTGAGCATCTTGCGCGTCAATCCGCCCGCCACGCTCCCAGCGGCGGTCACCCGCTGCGCGGCGACGAAAACGAGGCATATGCTGAGGTGCACGCGCTCCACGATGTCGAGCCTCGCCACCGAGAAGAGCTTCGCCGCGTCCATCTTTTTGAAGATGTGGCTCTTGATCTCTCCAAAGTTGTTGGAGATCAGGACGAGCAGCATGGCGTTGGTGTGCGAGTTGATCGCCACGGACAGGGTCACCGCGTGCGTGAGCATGATCATCGCGTGCGCGCAAGTCGCCGCGAGCGTGAGCGCGGCGTCGAACGCCAACTGGAAAGTCGCGTTGATCAACTCCGCCGTGCTTCCGTCCTCCTGCGCCGTGTTCACCAGGATGTACACCGAGTTCTGCAGCGCGTCCAGCACGTGACAGTTGAACGCGCAGCACAGCTTATCGAAGCACTCCAGCACTGAGCACGCGAGGTACAGCTTTATCACCTCCTGACCGCGGATGTAGTGGTACACCACGGACACGTCCACCATCTTAGTCGCCGCGAAGGCGGCGAGGAGCATGAACAGCCACAGCGAGTCGCTCAGGTGCTCCCTGGCGTACGGGTGGAAGCCCCAGGTTCGTCGCTTGCGGCTCGTCGTCCTTCCGGCGGAACCCTCCCCGTTGAACCGTCGCCTCGAGCCCGGGCTTCCTATGGTACCCCGAGGGTGCCCCGAATTAGTGTGCCCCGAGTGTGCTCCGCCCTTGGTTTTCGTCGACGGCGACGGCGACACCAACGTTCCCACCGCGCTCACCACCCCGAGCGCGGGGGACATTATCAGCCTCGCCGTCTGGCACACCACGCGCACGGGCAGGCTGGTCACCACCCCCAACGTGGCGTCCATGCAGAGCATCCCGCCGTAGAAGTTGAGCCTCTCGAACTCGAGGGGGATGTGCCAGATGATGTCGAAGACGCGCTCGCGCGCGACGGCCATGTCGGGATCGTCCTCCCGGGCGCCCACGCTCAGGCCGAGCTCCGCGCAGACGTAGTCCCACACCGCGAGCGACCTTCGGGTCGACGGGGACGGCGCGCCTGAATGATCGGTGGACGCCCCCCGCTCCGTCGCCGCTCCCGCTGAGCTCGCGGTCTCCATCGTCGTGCGGACGGGGCTCGGATCCGCGGGTGACGCCCTGAGAGTGGGCTCCTTCTCGAGAGCGGGCCCGTTGGCGGGGGGTCCGCCGTCGCCGTTCGCCTCGGCGGGGGCGCACATCGCGGCAGCCTCGGACGCCACAGCGGCGATCCCACTGACGCGATCACCCTCGTCCTCGGCCATCGCACAACCTCGACGAAGGGGCACCAGAGAGTGAGAGGAGATTGGCCCCACGGGCGCCCAATTCCACCCAGTCTTCGATGCCTCCTCCAGGAAAACGAAGAACACTTCGTCTCGAGAAGGCACCCCATCCGCCTGCCACGCATCACTGCAGCCCGAACCAGGTTTTAGGGTTCATGAAAACTCAAAGGTGAGGGTTATTACGTGAAAGTGCTAATTTTGCCCCGGGCGCACAGTGCATTTACCCTGCAAAGATCGTCCACGTTGAAACCAGCGGTGACACCGATCGATGACGCTTTTTGATCCACCCCCGTGGCTGGCGCTATCGCAGAAGCCTCGTCGTGCAGTTCCTCATAGTGTCTGCCCGCGAATGGGCGCGTGAAGAGCAGGTGGAGGAGGGTACCTGTGTGTAGAAATCACGATGTTTGGAGCACGAAAGCTCGATGGGGCCAACGGCGGGGCCGACTCGGGGCTGTCATCGTCGCCGCAGTGGAGGTGAGCTCCCGCCGGCACCGCATCCGGCGCGAAAATCGCGCGGCTGCCAGTCTTTCGCGTGCCCCTCTCCCGCCGCCTGGAGGCGCCGTCAAAAGTCTCCCGTCGCGCCAGGGCCGATGCGACGGGATGGGCTCGCCCACGACGCGATGCCCGTCCGTGGCGGACCCCTTAGGAGTGGTTTAGACCGCTGATGGGCCCCATGGCGCACTCGCGACCCGACACACGCGGCTTTCCGACCCGCCGTCGCTAACCTCCCATGCGCTTTACTTTCCCAACCTCGTTCGCAGGACGGACTACATCTCTCGACTCCTGCACGACGTCGACGAGCATCCCCGAAGCGCCTCCGCCGCGCCGACGATGGGAGGCGGCGACGAGCTGCATCGTTCGGTCTCCGCCATCGATCTGGTGAGTTTTCACGATCTCAATCCGCTCGCGCGACGTGCCCTCGGCGATCCGCCGGCCGCACGTCGGCGACTTCGGCTTTTCTCCGCCTCGCTCGCGTTTCGCCCTCCTCGCTCGCCATCTCGCGCTGACGCGCGCGTTCTCCCCCCGTTCGAACCGCAGGGCGCGAAAGGGTACGGCTACGGCGGCTACGGCGACTACGGCCAGCAGTACGGGGGCAAGCTCTTCTCCAGGGACGACAGCGCGCGCCCCGGCGTGGCGCACCCCGTCCCCGCGCACCACGAGAGGAGCGCATCCTCCGGCAACCTCAACGCCCTCTACGCCAACGGGGCCGTGCGCGGCGGAGGGCCGGGCGACGAATCCTCCGGAGGGGGACACGACCCGCTGACATCCGCGTTCTCCAACCTCGGCATGTCGGAGACCAACCCGGGCGGCTACCCCGGACGGAGCGCCACCGCGCCGCTCATACCGCGGGGTCCCGGAGGGTACGGCCCGGGCTTGGGCGCCGATCCGCTCGACCGCAGCAACTCCGGCACGCCGACCATGCAGCAGCAGCAGCAGCAGCAGCAGCAGCAGCATATAAATCAGCAGCAGCAGCAGCAGCAGCAGATGGGCGGTGCACCTCCCCCGGGGGCTGGCGGCGCGGGGCTAGGCGGCATGGGCGCGGGTTCGTTTGACGGCGGCGGCGGGCTCGGCGGCTACGGCGGCTACGGGCAGATGGGAGCCGGCGGCGGCGGGTACGGCGGCGGCGGCGGCGGCGGCGGCGGCATGGGCGGCCACGTTAACCAGCAGGCGCAGCTCCAGCAGCTCCAGCAGCTCCAACAGATGCAGCAGCTCCAGCAGATGCAGCAGATGATGGGCGGCGGCATGGGTAACATGGCTGATCCCATGGCGCAGCTCGGCGGCGCGAACGCGCAGATGCAGCAGGTGCTCGCCGCGATGCAGTCGGGGGCGGTGCCGGGCATGGCCAACGGCGGCGGCGGCCAGCAGAACATGGCAGAGGTGTACCAGGCTGCGTACGCGGCCGCGTTCTACGCGCAGCAGCAGCAGCTGCAGCAGATTCTTCGGCTGCAGGCGCAGGCGCAGGGCGGGAACCTCAACCAGGCTGCGCTCGCCGCGCTGCTCGGCCAGCCGCAGATCAACCTCGCCAACCTCGGCCTCGACGCCGGGCTCGGCGGGGGCGACGGTGGCTTCGGCGGTGCGGGAAATCGCGGCGCCGCCGGCGGCATGGGCGGAGCGCGGGACAAGGGCCGCGGCGGACGCAACGGCTCCTTCAACAACGGCCACGGCGGATCCGGCGGCTTGAAGGGTGCCCGCAACGGGTCCTTCTCCAACGCCAACGACGCCGCCATCCTCTTGGGCGGCGGAATGAACAGGTCCGGCTCGATGAACGGCCTCGGCGGCGACTCCGCGCAGGAGATTGCCGACATGGACGCCAGGTTTGGCTCCGTGGAGGAGTGCGTCGGCCAGGTTGGAGTCCTCGCCAGGGACCAGCACGGCTGCAGGTTCCTCCAGCGCAAGTTCGACGAGGAGGGCGAGGAGGCGGTCAACCTCTGCTTCGAGGAGATCATCGCGGAGGTTGTGGACCTGATGATGGACCCGTTCGGCAACTACCTGGTGCAGAAGCTGCTCGAGTGCTGCACTGACGAGCAGCGCATGGGGGTTCTCCGAGCGGTGGCCAAGGTTCGCGGCGAGCCAGACTCCGACGCCGACGACAAGGGCGCCGACGGTGCCGAGGGGGGTGCCGACGGTGCCGAGAAGGGCGGCGACGATAAGAAGGACGACGATAAGAAGGTTGCCAAGCCCGCGTCTTCGTCCGCAGGGTCCAAGGATGGCGACGGCGTGCCCGAGCTGGTGTCCGTGGCTCTCAACACCCACGGCACCCGCGCGGTGCAGAAGCTCGTCGAGACCCTTCGCACCCCGGAACAGGTGGCGCTCGCCACCGAGGCGCTCAAGCCCGGCGTCGTCACCCTCATCAAGGACCTCAACGGGAACCACGTCATTCAGCGGTGCCTCCAGCGCCTGGGCGCCGAAGATAACCAGTTTGTCTACGACGCCGCGCGAAAGTGCTGCGTGGAGATTGCCACGCACAGGCACGGATGCTGCGTCCTGCAGAGGTGCATCGACCACGCCGCCGATGGCCAGCGACGCGCGCTCGTGCAGGAGATCGCGTCTCAGGCGCTCGTGCTGTCGCAGGATCCCTTTGGCAACTACGTGGTTCAGTACATCCTGGACCTGTCCCTGCCGTGGGCCAACGCCGAGGTCATGATGCGACTCGCGGGTAACTACGCCGAACTCTCGATGCAGAAGTTTTCGTCCAACGTCGTGGAGAAGTGCCTTAAGCTCGCGGACGCCTCGCTCGAGGAGCACCGCAACGTCGTGGTCCGCGAGATTATGACGTCGCCGCTGCTCGACCGGCTTCTGATGGACCCATACGGAAACTACGTGGTGCAGTCCACGCTGAGCGTCACGAAGGGTGCGCTGCACTCCGAGCTGGTGGACAGGATCAGGCCGCACCTGCCGCTGATCAAGAACAGCCCCTTCGGAAAGCGCATCCTCCGGCTGCTCCTCGAGAACAAGAAGTGAATTGATTGACTTGTCTACTCTGGGAGCCGCCGACAAAATCGACGACCACAAGATGAACCATCAACAACAACTATCAACGATTACCAACAAGAGATGTACACAATATGGAGTGGTGGGACGATGAGCGAACTCGGCTTGAGAAGACACGGCGGGGATTCAAACACGCGGCAGCGGGCATTCCGCTGTCGTGCCCCGCGTCGGTTGCCTCGAGGCGAAGCGCACGAGTCGTCCATTGAAAAAACAACTTGCGGACCGACTTCCTCAGGAATGCGGTTGTGGGAACATGGAGTGTAGAACAGACATATTGGTTTGATGACTGTACGATCAGCCATATTACGTCGACCTCTGGCCTGCCGTGTAGTATCAGAGCGGGCCAGGGTCTCCAGCAGCAAACATGTCAATAACATAACGAATCATCGTAAAACAAGAGCGACACCTGCTCAAACTAAATATTTTACACTCACTCACACCTTTGGCATTGCGCCCGCGCCCGCGCCCTGCGGCGGCGTGTACCGGGAACCGTCTGCATACTGAATCTGCGGCTGAGCCTGCGCCGTCGGGTACACCGGCGCCGACGCGGCCGGGGGATCGATCGTGGCCGTGTATATCGTGGCCGTGGGATACGGGTTACCGTCGCTGGGCGCCGCGGCGATCGGAGCTTGCGACGTGTACTGGTACGACGGAGCTCCAAACTGCGACTGACCCGGCGCGTATCCCTGGTTCGGGTAGGTGCCCTGCGGGTAGCCCATCTGCGTCATCTGCACGCCGGGCGGCCCCTGGCCGGGCGGGTAGACGTACATCACCTGTGCGGGGGTGTTCCGCCTGTACTGGAAGCAGCAGCACTTGCCGAACCAGCAGCACCCGACGCAGCAACCAGTTACGGCCAGGATGACGGCGATGGTGATGCCGGCGATGGCGGCGTCGTCGTCGACGCAGCAGTCGTCCGATGATGCGGCGCAGCAGTAGTCCTGACCGTCAACGCTGCACCACCTATCTTTGTTCCTGTCGGCGAGAGGGCCGCAATCGCCTTCGTAGAAAGTGGAGTCTCCCTCGATGGGGCACACGGCGAAGCACTTCATGAGGCTTTCAAAGTCGCCGAAGTCCTCCCCACCGTTGCCGTACCAGTCGTCGTTGTCGCCGTCGTCGTCGTACCAGTCCTCACCGTCGGTTTCGTTGTGGTGGAACTTGATCTCGACCTCGTGATCCTCGCATTTGGCTCCGACATCGCACTTGGCGACGACGCAGATGTCCTCGTGGCCTTTGGCGGAAATATCGACGTCAGCCTTGCACTTGCCCGATGATCCCGGGCTGACGCAGGCTTGTCCGGTGCATGACCGCGCAGAGCCGTTCAGGTTGCATCTCGCCGCTGACACCTTCGCGGGATTGGTTATATCCTCAAAATGGCTGTACTCCTCCACCCAGAACGAGATGGATCCGGGCCCCCACGAGCCGGAGACGACCGGGGTGGCCTTGTATTCGAATCTGTCTACATCGTTCATGAGAAACGACGTGCAGCACCTCTTCTCCTCACCCGGTTGGAGCTTCCAGGTTTCTTTTTCGCCGCAATCGCCGTCGCCCATGCTCTCTCCGCCGCCAGCGGCGGCGAAGGAGACGAGCGTCGCCGCGACGCTAGCCAGGAAAAGGAGACGAGGTCGCGCCATGGGTACTGTAGAACGCGTCCGGTTCGACAAAAAAGGAATGGACCCCTCGATGCGGTGCTTGCGAAGCCACACAATGATCGACCGCCTGGCTGGCGAATTTTGTGGCAATTGTCCGACCGGTAAACGCTCAATGTTGGTCTATTTACCTCGTATAAATGCGGTCGGTTGCCGCCAAAGCCAGGGTCTCACATTTTTTGGTTGTCAACTCTCCCGTCGGCTCACTCCCTAACACGCCCGAGCGGGACAGGCTTTCCAGTTCGTTTCGTGCTCGGGTTGGCGCAGGAAGGGTCACCTCCTCAAGCGACCGAAACACCTCCCCGCCGTCGACCCGCGACCCCGCGCGCGCCGTCCATCTCAGCGGTTTCGCGACCCGGAATTCGTCCTCAATTGCGACGATGGGGTGCTGCGGCAGTAAGGGTCAGTACGCGGTCGAGGAGCCCGGCGCGTACGAGGCGCGTCGCGAGAAAATGCTCGAGGCGGCGGATCGCAGAAATGCGCAGTCGGCGATGCGGGGCATACAAAACCCGCGGAGCGCGGCGCGGCTGAGGGAGGAGCAGTCCAAGCCCGCGCGGACGAGCGAGTTCCAGGCGAGGAAAGACGAGCAGATGGTCCGCGACTGGGGATCGTGACGACGCCGGGGGGAAATCAGTCATAGCGCGTAGCGAAGTTTTAAGCAGGCGATCGAGTCTCCACACACGACGCCGACGGGCGTCATCACTCGCACAAACCCACAGTCTACCTAGCTAGCGGAGAACATCCGGACCACTCCCGTCGCGCACTCTCGAAACCGTTTATCCAATCAAGCCGCTTTCTTCAAGAGTTTCTCCAGCTCGCCGTCGGAGTGCATCTGCCTCAGGATGTCGCACCCCCCCACGAACTCGCCGTCGATGAACACCTGAGGAATCGTGGGCCACGACGTGAACTCCTTGATGCCGTTCCTGAGCTCCTCGCTGGCGAGCACGTCGCGGCTCGCAAAGTCCGCGTTGTGAAAGTTGAGGATCTGCACCGCCATGTTGCTGAACCCGCACCGGGGCGCGGAGGGCGTTCCCTTCATGTACAGCAGCACCCTGTTCTCCTTGACGTCCTGCGCGATCGCCGCCTGAACCTCGTCGCCGCCGGTGGCGTGAACCTTGGGTTTGAAGTCGTCGTCGCTCTCGGCAGCGAACCCTCGGGAGACGTCCGTCCACGGCGAGGGATGGTGACGCGCTCGCGCGAAGGACGCGACGGGGGCGGCGTACGCGGTAGAGCAATGCGCCGCCGGGGCGGCGGTGGAGCTACGAAGGGCGACCCTGAGTCCCAGGGTCGCCGCGCGGCGCATCGGTGCGGACATGGCGAGTCGCTCTATGGCGCGTAGGCGCACGACGAGGGTTCCTTCCTCCAGGGTTGGGCACGTCACTCGCGCTGATCGACTTGTCATGACTTTTCACGAACTCTTGGCAGCTCGGCACAGGCAAACAGTCAGAGGTGATCAACTTTTCCTGTGCCGTCGAAATTGGCGCACTGCCAAAAATATCCCGCTCCCCAAGGACCGAAGAAGGAACTTTCAGGGTTGCCGTTCGTTCCGGTCATTCCTCCCCGCGCGAAGTCGCATCCGAGCAACGAGGGCGTCTTACCCACAGGCAACAACAACCGCGTTAGAAACGCGTTCGTCGGCGGGAGAGAAGCGGACGAGCCATGCCGGACACCGGGTCGCCTCCCGGGCCGCCCGAGCCCGCGGGAACCCAACCGTGGCCGGGCTTCGACAAGTTCTCTGCCGTGCAGGTGGGGCGCCCGTCCCCGCGCGGCGATCCCGACGTCCCCGCGACCGTCCACCGCCGTCAAACCGCTCCGTATACCCCATCGAGGGAAAACCGGCGCGCTCGCGAGGCGCCGGAACGCCGCGCGCGTCCCCCGCGCGCGCCCTCGACGCGTCGATTGCCCGTGAAAAAAGCGCCCCCCTTCTCACTTTTTTGCGCACTTTTTTATCCCGCGCGGTCAACTCGGGGTGATGTTGGCGCTGACCTCATCCGCTTCTTCCACGTACGTTCGCAGGGTATACTGGACAGGAACCATGCGTTGATCGCCGAGATCGACCAGAACCACGCGAGCAGGTACCCCGAGGGCTTGCAGCGCAACGTCGTGCTGATTCGAGAGCTCAACGAGAATCTGACCAAAGTCGGGGATCTTTACGAGGAGCTCTCGGGGGCGTTCATGCAGCGGGTGTCCTCGGCGCAGTCCGTGAACCCGGAGAATCGGAACAACGGCGACGAGGCCGGATGGGAGACTGTCGAGCGCGAGGCGGCGTGAACGGCGCGTCGACGGCGAGAGCGCGGATGCGAGCGTCGGATGCGGCGAAGCGAGAGAGCGTCGGCCCAAACGCAAAAGAGAGGGCGAAGGAGGGAGAGTGTATTCTTTGCGGCGAGTGTACTCGTCGCGCGAGATGATCACGTACGTGTCGAGTGTACCATCATGTAAATACGTCCAAGCATATTTCGAATCAGCCGTCGCGCGCCTTCACTGGCGCTCACTCGCACAGCCACGTCACTCGCACAGCCACAGGGGCAAGCCGGTGCCCGGGTATTCGCGAAGCGCCTCGGCGGCGACGTGGTCGAGGAGGGAAAACGCGTGACCGTGCGGCCACGTCTGGACGGCGCACACCGCCGCCTTGTTACCCATGACGGCGTCCACGTCGCCCCCGGCGCTGTCGTCCGCGACGACCGTCCCGGGACCGACTTTGAACCCCCGCGGCATCGGACGACGACGCTCCGAGGTTGACGTCGAAGCCGCTTCCGATCGTCCGTTCACCGCCGCCTCCGTCGCGAGCTGCGGCACGAACCTCGCCCCGGCCTCGCCCGCGCGCGCGTCGCCCAGCGATTGGACCGGTAGCGTGCGTCCCCACAGGTCCTTGCTACCGGTGGACGAACCCCCGTCGCCAGCTGTGCCGTCGTCGCCCCCGTCGTTTGGAAACACCGCTCGCGCCGTCTGTTGCCGCCAGAGCACGCCCGGCCTGGCCGCCGCGAACTTCCCCCCCGCCGCGCCGTCCCACCGCGGCGGCACGGACACCGAGAGGAAGACGTCGCCCTCGCCGAACGCGTCCCTCAAGACCTCCCTCGCCTCCGCGGGCGACAGCCGGGTCTCTCCGTTTGGTCCACCCGTGTTTGGCGCGTTTGGCGTTTGCGCGTGTAGCGTCGCGCCCGCGCCCCCGAGGGACCAGCAGTCCTCGGCGGCGAAGTCGCCGACGTCGCGCGCGAACAGCTGCGCGGCGAGGGCGGCGTCGAGCGGGAGCTGGGAGGTACCCACCGCGGACCACCTGCCGCGCGTGGGGAAGGGGAAGTGCGACCGCGGGCAGTTGGCCGGCGCGTCGGTTCGGACGACGCGCGCGACTGCGCGAAGGAGTCGCGCGAGCGCCGACGCCGCGGGCGCCGCGGGCGCGTCGGGCGATCGGGTCGGGACGGACACGGCGATCGTGGGCACGCCGGCGACGGCACACCTGCGCGCGGTACGCGTGGTCCTCGCCCCGTTCCCATCCTCCCCCAGGCACGTCTCCCTGGCGACTCCAACGACGCACAACACGGGGCAAAGTCCGAGGCACCTGGCGAGGCCGTCGGTGGGATCGACGGCGACGACGGCGGCGTCCTCCCCGGACGCGCCCACCAGGCGGTAGCATCCCTCCCAAGGGCCCGGTTCCAGCGCGTGCTCCACGCCGCCGCGGGTCAGGCCGTCGCGGTCGTCGTGGAGCACGCAGAGGAGGAGGCACGACGGCATGGCGTCGCGCACCGCCCGCGCGGTCATCCTCATGTCGGCCTCATCGGTGCCGAGCACGACGACCGCGCCTCCTCCCGCGGACGCCACCGCCGACGAACGGGGGACACGCGTCGACGAACGAGCGCATCGTCCTCGACGCGTCCGTGACGCGCCGACGCGCGGCGCGATGGACGCCGCCGACGTTGAGGCGCGCGCGGGCATCTGTCGGTGACGTGGCTGTTTTATCCACTTCCCGTGACAGCTCTGTCAATATCTAAACTACCATACCTTCGTCGCTAACGTTAGTCTAGTCTATCCGCGGTGAGCGCCTTGTATTGGGCGTCGTAGTCATCCTTGTGACCCGCCTTTACGAAGTAGTGCGTCAGCGGGTACGGCTCACCGCCCTTCGACCTCCTGTCCTTGTACCCGTCCCCGAGCCTCTGCCAACTCGTCGGCAGCTTCTCCTCCCTCGGCACGTTGAAGTTGATCACGGGACTACGATAAAAGTCCACCGGTTGGTAACCCAGCTTGTGGTGCGCGTAGCTGAGACAAATCTCCAGCACCCTGCTCTCCTCCCTGAACAACCGCGCGAACCCGAGCTCGTCGTACCTCTCGAACGCCTCCACGGCCGAATCCATGAACCGACGCAGCGCCGCCGGATCCTTCAATCGGTTCACGTAAAAGACACCCGCGTGAACGTGCGGCAGCTGCGGCGTCAGTCCCAGTGCCTCGCTGATCTCGCACACCCGGCCGAAGTGCCAGTTGCAGTCGCGCACGAGGCCGGGCGCGGCGACGGCCTGGTTCGCGGCTCGCAGCGCGGCCCAAGCAGCGTCCACGGGCGCGGAGCAGAGCACGTCCGTGTCCACAAACGCAAACTCGTCGTAGGGCGATAAATCAATCGCCCTCAGCCTCGGCAGTATGTTCCCCCGCTCGTGGTTGGTCCCAGCGAGCGCGTCCAGGCCGTCGTCCTCGAACCTCGTCGGGTCGTAGGTCACCACGCGGTGGAAAACCCCGGTGGACGTGGCGTACGCGGCGTCGGTTCGTCGGACGAGAACCGCGGCGGGCCTCGCGTCCCTCCCCGCTTTCCGGAGAGTCTTCACCAACCTCGCCGCCTCCTCGACGTACTCGGGTCCCAACGCCACGAGGAAGTACCCGCCGTCCGCGCCGTTCGGATCCGCGGTTTTCGACGGATGGAGCTCGGCGGCGACGGCGGGTGCGGTGGACCGACCGTTCTCGTCCACGTCGGCGAGCCTGACTTTGAACGGCTCCAGTCCGAGTTCCGCCGCGACGCCGCCTGCTGATCTGCCGCCTGCTGATTCGTCGTCGCCCGAGTCCCACGGGAGCGCCTCCGCGAACAGGTCGATCGCGGCGAGGTCCTGGAACAGCGACGACGTGAACCCCCGGGGGTCGAGTCCCGCCAGCGCGTCCGATTCCGTGACGCCCGCGGCGGCTGACGGGTCGAAGACGTCATCCCCCGCGGGGACGTGACCGGCGTGGACGCCTGGTTCCACCCTGCGGAACAGGAACCTGTCGGCGCCCTCGAGCGGGACAAGGCCCGCGAGTCCGCCGCCGTTCGCGACGCGTTCGAACGCGGTCGGTCCGTGAGCCGGGCCGGGGTGACCGTTCTCCCTCAGGTCGCCCCACGGCGCGATCGCGTACCCGTTCATGAAGAAGTAGGTCGCCAGCGCCACGTCGTGCCACCAGTCCACCCTATCGTCCAGTCCCTTCAGGCTTGGCAGCTTCGGGAGTCTGCCTCGCGTGAGCGCCTTCACCCTGAGGGCGCTGCCGCCGCAAAGGCCGGAGTGCCTGTACGCCGGGTCGATCCCCGTGATCTCCTTCGCTTTCGCGAGGAGTTTCGCGTCCAAGGGTTTGGTCCAGTGCTTGTCCTCTGCGCCGTTGGCGTCGGATAAAGGCTCGCGCGTCACCGCCGCGTCGATCCTGGTCGCCGGGTCGATCATCACGAGCCATTCCGCTCCTTTACCCTCCGCCCACCGCGCGATGGATCGAACCGTCGCGACAAACTCGCTCGCTCTCCCGGAGCCGCAAATCTCCGGCGGGCCATCCGCCGCCGAGCCCGAAACCGTCGAATGGCCGGATGCGGCGCGGCGCTCCTCGCCCCACTCGCCGCCGTCTCCCGAGATGGATGACGTGGCGCCCTTCACCGCGGTGCCCGCGCCGCGAGGGGGTGACCCGCCGGGGGAGCCCGCCGGAGATTCCGACGACCCTCCTGATTCCAACGACCCTCCTCCGCCCGACGACCCTTTTCGAGCGCCGCGACCCAAGGCGCCGCGCTCCCGCTCCTTCCCGCGTTCCCAAACCTCCGCGACGCACACGTAATACCTGCACAGCACGGTGTAGTCGTCCCCGGGCGGACCGATGAGCATCACGGGCGCGGTCGGGTGGTGGCGCCGGATGGATTTGAGCGCATCCACCGCGACGCGGGGATCGCCGAGTTTGGCCTCGACGTAAAACGCGACGGAAAGATTGACGATGTTTCCGCCGGCCACCGGGTCCGAGGTGGCCGATCCGCCGGCCACCGGGTCCGAGGTGGCCGACACCGGCGCCGGCGTCGTCTCGACGACGACGACGTCCTCACCCGCCTTTTCTCGGCGCCACGCCGCTTTGAGCTCGCCGCCCGCTCGACCGAGGTACCGCGAGGCCCACGCGCTCGAGTGGCCAAAGTGTAAAACCGGCGCGGTTCGCGCGCGCGTCGCGTCGTCCTTCTCCTTGGCCGTGTTGAGGCTCAACACCGGCCCGTCCTCGTGCGACCACAGCGTCGGTGACTCACCCAACGCCCCCGTGTGCACCATCACGTTCAGCACCCCCTGATCGTTGCAAAAGTCGGTGCGGGTCATCTCGGCGGTGAAGGAAGCGAGAAACTTTTCCACCGGCGCGACGCCGCCGAGGACGGTTCCCGCGCAGACACGTGGCTTCGGAGACACGCGATGCCACACCTTGCGACCGTACTTGGCGCATCCCTCGATCCACCGCTTGTGCACCGGGCACTGGCCGATGGTCGTGTGTCGCGGTTCAAGCACGTACGCCACAGAGCCAACGGGCACCCGCGACATGAGCTCCGACTGGAACAAAACGTCGGTGGCGTCCATCATGGCCACCGCGGTCACCTCCGGCCTTTGCGTCGACAGCCTCTTGACGTACGCGTGGTACGCGAAGAAGCGGCCGATGACTATCTGCTTGTGCGGGGGCTTGACGAACCCGACGATTACCCCATGTGTGTCCGCCCATTGGGTCCACTTGGTCCGGTCCTTCGCCCTGCTCGCGGTGGAGAGCAAGACCACCTTGCCGGTGGCATCGTCGTGATGCTTTCGGAACGACAGCACCAGGGGCAGGAGCGCGTCGGGATCGCCCAGGTTTGATTCTGACGTCAACACGATGTACTTTGTCCCCTCGGGCGGCATCGGGGGCTCGTCCCGCGCTTCCAACGTCCCGCGAAGGCGCACGGGCGCTGGGTCGATGGCACCGTGCCGTTCCCCGTCGAGCGGCCACCCGTCCGCCCACGCCGACCCGGCGGAGGTGACCGCGAGCGCCAGGAAGGCCACCAAGACGGGAAGCGTCGTCGCGCGCCGCCCCACGCGCGGACCCACCGCGTTCGACCCCATCTCCGGCGCCTCCCACGCTGCGGGTCAGGTCAGGTGGGGGGCGGTTTTCGAACGCTTCTGTTTCCTCGCATCGAGTCGTCCGAGAAATGTCCATCGCGGTGGCGGGCAGCGCGCTCACACCGCCCCGCCCTGCCCGGGGGGCGACCGCAGACGCGTCATGAGCGCGACGTTAGCACCGCTCTCGATCGCCCCGCGCACCTCCTCTCGCGGCCTATCGCGTCGATCCGGGGTCGGGGCGGCGCGTCGCAGGCGAGGCGATCTGGGACGAAACGATGCCAAGTCATCACCCTCCGAGTCGTCGCTGAACAACAAGGAGGAGAAGGTGCGGCGACGCCAGGAGGAGGCCGACGCCGTGGAGGCGGCCTGGAGGGAAGGTGGCGGGCTGCTGGACGGCGCCGACGAGGAGTCTGTGGTCCGAACCGTGCGGGGAACCGTGCAGGTCGCCCGGCACTACGAGCAGCTCATCGAGCAGCAGGTGTTCAACCTGGCCAAGTACGGCGAGGGCGAGGTGCTTCCTGATACCCACAAGGACCCGGTGTGGGTGGCGCAGAGACTGTGCATGCTCCAGAAGCTCACGAACGTTCCGCCGCAGTACGTGCCGGACATGGTGGGGCAGAGCGGCGCTGGGGTCCTTTCGCTGACGCCGGCGTCCGTGCTCAGATCCATGCTCGCGGTGAAGGACCTGGTGCCAAACGGTGACGCGTCTCACATGGTGCGCGTGGAGCCCGACCTGTTGTTGACCGACACGACGCACCTGGCGTACAGCGGCGGGGACGTGATGCGGACGCTGAGGGAGATGCCCATGCCGGAGCCCTGCGTCCGTCTTTTAGTCACCGAGGAGCCCGGGCTGCTGCTAGGTAAAGGGGGATTGGTTCGCATGGAGCAGGTCCGGGACCAGGTGGAGGAGCACAGGGAAAACCTCCGGGCCATATGCGAGGGGGTGCCGGACGACGGGTGGCTCGACGTCAGGGCGCAGCGGTGGTTCACAAACTTCTTCTGCGGGTACTATTGAGTGCTCGATGTTGAGGTCATTCTTTTCTCGCTATTCTTTGCCGGCTAAGGTTAGCTAGCTGAACGCAGTCGGTGTTGTTGCACGCACTTGTGTTGTACCAAAACATTCTTGATTTGTGAGTTGTCTTCGTCGCATCATCGCTCGATGACGCGGCCGTTGTGTTCACTTTTTCTTGTGTTTCATGCCCACGATGTTCTTCTTCTTGCTCCGGAACCCCTTGGTGTTGCCTCCACCTTTCCTCTCACCGGGTTCAATCTCTGCGGCTTCCGAGGCGTGCGACGCGATGGCCTTCTCGACGGCGGCTGCCTCCATCTTTAGATCCCTAAGGCGGCGACGGTTCACCTCGAATTCCCTTCCTTTGGCCTTGAGGGTGCGGGTGATACGCTCGTCAACGAGCTTATCAACGAACAGGTCGTCGTCGTAGGACTCTCGCTCCTCACGAACGATGCGAGCCTCGTCGTCGCTCGTCGATGCGCGCTTGGACGCCCGCAGCCGCGGCACCGGGCGATACTGCATGGCCATGAGCCGGATGGCGTGCACGGGGAACGCCATCGCTCCGGTGGACAGTGCCGTGATATCATAGTTTTGGCACAGGTCGTATCGAGACCGCGAGAGAAAGTCGTCGAAGCCAAGAGAAAACCGACTGAAACAGAAAAGACAGCCACGACTCGGCGGAAGAAGTAGTATCGCATGGCGCAAACGCCGGACACGCCCCTGTCGGGGGATCGGGACCTGTCTTCGCCGAATTCCCCCGACTGGGCCGCCAACCGCAGGGTGCTCTTCTGCGTCGGCGATCACGCGGACGAGGCTTGTGAGGCCTGGAGCTGGGCTACCAAGTATTTCCTGGAACCTGACGACGATATCACGCTGCTGCGCGTGTGGGAGCCCAAGTCGTGCTCGAGCGATGAAGACACGGAAGCGACGGAGTCCACCGCCGAGCCCGCGTGGCTCCCGCCGCTCGTGAGGGACGGTCTGCGACGGAGAGAGGCTGCGCTGCCGGGGTCGCATAAGTGCGTGCTGCTCCCGGAGGCGAGCTCGACTCCGCCTCGACCCGCGGGCAGCCCTCGGTCGCGCCGTCGCGCGTCCACGCCCGCGGAGCAGATCCTTCGGTACGCGTCGCGAATCCGCGCCACCGTCGTCGTCCTCGCCGCGCGGCCCCGGCACGGCACGCTGGATCGCGCGATGCTGGGGTCCACCTCCGACGCGGTCGTGACCCGGGCCGAAGTTCCCTGCCTCGTCGTTGTATCGCGCCGCGACGAAGACGTCGACGGCGTATCTAGCCCGTTCGAAACGTCCGAGGGCTCGTACTCGCCGTCGCGTCCTCCTCCGACGTACGCGCGTCGGGACAGGGAGCGGTCGCCGAGCCCATCGATCGGTCCCGCGGGTCGAAGGATCGCCGTCGCCGTCGAAGGGTCCGCCGCGTCCGCCGCCGTCGTGAGATGGTGCGCCCGTACTCTCGTCAGACCGTGCGACGAGGTCGTGCTGATCCACGCGATGTCCCACCGCGCGTGCGACGACGAGACGTACCGACGGACGTACGCGGACGAGCGATCGCCGCCGCTGGGGGCGAGCGCGAAGGAGATGAGAGAAGACGCCGAGCGCGCGTGGAGCGAACTGGAGAATTTGCTGACTCGCGCCCAGCCCCGGCCCCTCTTCCCCAACCTCGGTCCGGGCAAGACCACCACCGGTAAGACCGACCCCGAGCGTTTGTTCAAGACGAAGGTTATCGTCCCCAACCCCGGCGTGATATTCGCCGGCGTTCGCAACGAGGCGTTCGTCCACCGGCACAGGGACGAGGCTCGATGGGACGACCTCGACGCGCTCGTCGCCGAGACGGCCGCCGCTCAGCGCTCGTTCCGATGCGGGTACCCGCCGCGCGGTGCGGTGGTGTCGGGACCCGCGAGGCTCGCGGTGTGCGACGCGGCGGCGAGGTTCGAGGCGGACCTGCTCGTGGTTGGGAGCAAGGGGACGACGGGTTTGAGACGCGCGGTGTATCCCAGCGTGAGTACGCACTGCGTGGAGAACGCGTCGTGTCCGGTGCTGGTGTTCCGCGAGCGCGTCGACCCGGCGGACGCGAGCCCGCGGTCACCGACGTACTGACCGCGACGCGGCGCGCACGAGAACGAACGCGAGCGGGTTCACGGTTGATGGTGCCTGTAGTAGCCACGTGGGTAGTTCACCACGCCATACGCTCACTTCGAAGAGGTGAACCACACTTCCGACACGACAACCGACAGTACCGTGGCAGGTACTACGAGCGTCGATGTACACAGCTAATCGGAAGTGCACGTGGGATTTTCGAGCTTCTCTTCGAAGTGAGCGTATGCAGGCCTCATCAACCGTGTGCTCGCTCGCAACACGTGATGCTGACGATAGCACTTGGAATGTTGTTTGACTTGATTGTTTCGACATCAACAACTGATCTAGCTGACTACACCCCGCCCTCAGTCGAGCGGCCCCTGCTTCTGTTTACCCCTGCTTCTCATGCTAATCATCGCGCGCACAACCAAAGATGCGCAATACAGGAACACGAGCACCATGAACACGCGCACCAGCGTCGGCGCGGTCCCCTCCCCGACGTACTTGTCCACAACCTTTTCGAACGGCGACTTGTAGAGATGCGCGGGGCGACGCGGCACCTTGGCGCGCAGGTCATCGTGCGCCGACTGAATTTTCTTGTACTGATCCATGCCGAGCGTTCGTCCGGTCTTCAATTCCTATCGGGGAAGATCCCACCGCCTGGGCGACTCCCGCGTCGTGCGGCCACCGCGCGATGCTGTGAAGTCGACCGGGAAAACGTGACTCGACTCGACGTTTTTTTGACTGGCCTTTTTAATTTTTCGCATTGCAACAACAGCAGTTCAACACTGGTCTACACTCGTCCCTCTCAAGCCTCCTCGGCCTGGAGCGCGTTCTTCTGGTACGCGTTCCGAAGCTGTCCGCACGCCGCCGCCGCCTCCAAACCCCTGCTCTGTCGAATGCTCGCCGGCACGTTCATCCCCTCCAGGGTGTTCTTAAAGTTCAAGATGCTCGCGCGGCCGGGCCTCTTAAAGTCCGGGGCGTCGTCCACGGGGTTGTAGGGGATGATGTTAACGTGCGACGCGAGCTTATTCTTGTACAGCAGGCGACCGAGCTCCTCCGCCTGTTGGATCGAGTCGTTCACGCCCGCGAGCAGGGTGTACTCGAACGTGACCCTTCGACCGGTTGCGATGAAGTACTGCTGCGCGTCGTCGAGGAGCTCCTGGATGGGGTACGCCTTGGCGCTGGGAATGAGTCGCTCCCTGAGCTCCTGGTTGGGGGCGTGCAGGGAGATGGCGAGCGTGGACTGGAGTTTGGCGCGCGCGAGCCTCTCGATCGCGCCCCTGACCCCGACGGTGGATATGGTTATGTGCCTGGACCCGATGCCAACCTCCTTGTTGAGCGCCTCGTGCGCCCTCAGCACGTTCGGCACGTTGAGCAGGGGCTCGCCCATGCCCATGAACACGATGTGCGTCACGCGCTCGCCGAAGTGCTCCTCCAGGCTCACCACCTGGTCCACGATCTCGTGCGTCGCGAGGTTGCGCGCGAACCCGCCCTTCCCGGTGGCGCAAAACGTGCACCGCATCGGGCACCCAACCTGCGAGGAGACGCACGCGGTGAGCCTGCTGTGGCCCGCCTCGTGCGCGGGGATCCCGACCGTCTCCACCACCCTGTCGTCGTGGAGTCTCAGGAGGAGCTTGGTGGTGCCGTCGGGGGACCCGGCGACGTGGTGAACGACGGACCTCCCGACGGAGACGCCCGCGGCTTCGAGCTGACGCCTGGCCGCCTTGGGGAGGGTGGTGAGGTCGTCGATCGCCCTCGCGGGTTTGACGCCGTACAGGTGGTCCCTCAGCTGCTTGCCGCGAAACTTGGGCAGCCCAGCCTCCTCGGCGAACGTCTTGAGCTCCGGGAGGGTCATGCCGAGGAGGTTGTAGGACGGGTCGACGCCGGGCTTTCGGGTTCCGTCCCCGCTGAGCAGGCGCTCGATGTTCTTCATGGACGTCGAGCGCTCGAAAGTCACCTCGGCGTCGCCCTGGGACTCTCGCACCAGCCTCTCGTCGAGGGCGTTCCACTCGCCGTCCTGCACGCCCTCCGCCCTGGGCACGGCGGTCGGGTCGGCGGCGGCGGTTCTCACGACATTGCGTCGCGCGTTCGTGAGGCGCGGTCGCGCGCTCGGGTGGGCGCAGGCTCGGCCGGAGGATGACGCTGTTCGAACGCGGGCGTTATCATGAACCCGGGAGGCCGCGAACACCGCCGCTCCGCCGGTCCAAGAGGCGCAGGAGGTAGCCATGGCGCCCGGCATTATTGGTTCCCCATATCCAAGCGACGCGCTTTTCTGCTTTTTCTCCTGGAAAATCTCCAGTCGTGCCTTCGGTGACTGTCTGTTCGATACAAAGTTATAGTTTACCGTTACAAAACGAAGTTATTTTTTCTGAATCTGACTACCGCCCGTGTGGGGTGCCGTGCACCGGCGATGCCTCGTCACCCTGATGACGAAAAACCGCGAAAAGCTGCGACCGGAATTGGAACGCCGCACAGAATTCTCGGTCGCGGCCCGCGGGAGCAGGCGACGATGTTCGAGGAATTCGACGAGGACTCCGGCTCGGACTCGAGCGGGTCCAGCTTGCCGGGCCCTGATGAGTTCATGCGCCGCGCGCGCGTGGAGCTGGCGCGCCGACGTTCGCCCACTCGGCCGATGACTGGGAAGGAGAGGTTTACAGCGGGGGGCGTCGCCGCGCTGATGGCCGAGGGCGCCGCGCTCAAGTCCGAATCGAGCCCGAATCACGTCCGGACGAAGACGATGGACAGCGAGGACGGCGACGACGACTTCCAGCCGGCGCAGTCATCCCCGCCGCGGCCGGCGTCGCCGTCCACCGCGGACGCCACGCTCTCGCCGAAGCAGGCGATGGAGCTGATGACGAAGGAGCTGGCGATCGAGGACGCGGTGACGGAGGGCGTGATCGAACATCTGGTGGACGATGCGATCGGTGACATGATCTCCCCGACGAGACAGAATCCGCCCTCGTCCACCACCCTAAGCCCTAACCCATCGCCGGTGAGGACGCGCCTGGGCGATCCGTCCGCCACGTCCACGGCGCGGTTGTCCATCCCCGACGCGGATTTGGCGATGCACGACGCGAGGGTGAAACTCTCCGAGGCGCTCCACGCCATCGCCGAGTCCCTCTCCGCGCGTCACTGGCCGGACCTGAACGTCGGCGCGCTCGGTGCGATGACGAAAGGGGAACCCCCGATGTCGCCCGAGGAGCACATGGAGCGCGAGGCGGCGGGCGTGACGGGCGCCATCGTCAACGTCTGGCAGGCTTGCGACGCAGCCTCCGCGGCTCTCACCGCCGCGCTCGAGAGAAAGGAGAGCGGCGGGAGCGCGATGGCGTCGCCGCGGTCCACGACGAGCTCGATCCTACACCCGGTCCCGCCGACGTCGCCGACGCGCGGCCGGAACACGCCCCCGCGGCCTCGGCAGGAGCGGCAACAGTTGGAGGAGGCGGTTCTCGCCGCGTGGATGGAGTCGGGCAACAACGCCGCCAACCTGATGTTCTCCGAGGAGCCCCTGCCCACGTCCGCCACCTGGCCGCTAAGCCCCGGTTCCAACGGGAGCAACGAGACAACTAATCCCACCGCGCAGTCGTCCGCGACGTCCCCGACCACCGGCTTGCCCGCCATCGACCTCGGTGGAGCGTCGTCGCCCGGGAAGTGGCGCGCCGTCGTCGCGCAGCTGGCGAAGGCGTCCCTCGAGAGGATCGCCGAGAACGCGTTCCGCGAGGCGGCCGAGAGCCAGGGTGCAGGGTATAACCCAAACTCTCACAAACCGGCGTCCCCGACTGCGCCCGGGTCCCCGTCGAGCGCGTTTGGCGACGCGTCCCCGGCGACCAAGCCCAAGCCGCTCGCGGTGGTTCGAAGCGAGTCGAGGTCCGAGCAGGAGTGGGAGGACCTCACGTTGATCGCCGACTACATGTCGACGACGCGCGTGCTATCGTCCGCGCTCGACGTTTGGCGGGGTTGGAGCGAGGAGAGCAAGGTGGCGAGGCGGGCGGCGAGGGAGAGGGAGATGGCGATGGCCGTGGTGGAGCGGGAAATCGCCAGGATGGAGTTCATGCAGACGTGCCTGCGCGCGTGGAGGGCGCACTGCAGGGACGCGGACAGGGAACGGCGGGCGAGGTACAGGCTCGTCTCCAGGAACTCCATACGCAAGCTCACGAGGACGCCGTCGTCGGCGTCCCCGAAGACGAGGAGCCCCGGGGATGGTCGAAAGTCGCCGTCGCTCTACGACCTGAGCACCAAGGCTCGCGAGATGTCCGCCGCGGCTACCGCCAAGATGGGCATGAGCGGCGGGCGCGTGCCCCTCGACGTGGCCACCGCGTTCCACAGGTCGTCGGTTCCACACATCGCGCCGGGGTCGGGGTTGGCGGCGGCGGCGGCGTCGTCCACCCCGACGGAGAGGCGGGATTCGATTCGGTCCAAATCGGGTTTGTCGGTTCAAATCGGGTCGTCGTCGTCGCCGTTTGCGGCGACTGTGGAGTCGTGGCGCGGGGACGTCCCGTCGATTGTTCCGACGCCGACGTCGCCGCCGGGCACGGGCGGGAAGTTCGCGGTGCCGCCGAGTCTGACGGATGCGATCTACGGGGAGCTGCCGAGCCTGCTGGACCGTCGCGGGAGGAGGCAATACTAGCTAGAACTTCGGATCTGGGTTTCAACGACGCGGCTATTTCTTCAGAGTCTTGTTCGACTTTCCTTTCCTCTCCGGTTCCGCGGGGGCGTCCTCTCGCTTCACCTGCTCCTCCTCCGCCGCACCGGCCGCCTCGAGCGCCTGCTTCTCCTCCAACTCCCGTTTCCTCTCCATCTTAGCCGCCATCTCCGCCTCCCTCTTCTCCGCCAGTCGCGTCATCTTGTACTTCTTGGCCAGCTGCCACGCGATCTCCTCCTCCTGCTGGATCGTCTCGAGTATGTTTCTCTGCAGCGTGTGCTTGGGGGTGAGATGGCGGGTCGACGGCAGCCCCTGCGCCTCCAGTTCACTCGCCACCCTGTCCTCCTCCGCGGCCATCTCCTCGACGATCTTCAGCGCCACGTCCTCGGGGACCCTGTTGCGATTCATCACCTTGAGCTGCCTCCGCGCGAAGTTCCGCACGTAGTGGGGCTCGTGGCTGGCCAGGTCGATGGGCTGGAACCGTTCTCTCGGGTTGCGGTTGTAGTACGCGCGGATGAGCTTATCCTCCGGGTACACGATACGCTCCGGCCTCATGGCGCTCATCTGCGCGGTGGGGGGGACGGCCTTGAGCGCCTCGAACCACTTGGGCACCTCCACGTGACCCGATCGCAGGATCTTCTCCGTCTCCCCCAACAGCGCTTTCCTGCGCCCGATGCGGGTCTGGCTGCGAAACTGGCTGATGGCGAGCTTGGCCACCTCCCGGCCGCCGCGCCTGGCCATGACGCTCGAGGTACGAAACGGGTTCCGAGCCGAGCGCGCGCGCCAAAGTGGTTAGGCTGCGAACCCTAGATGATTTGTAGACTATTTTTCCTTTCCGCAGACGGGGAACAGAACGCCCAGCAGCCCTGGCTCGAAAATTTTATGAGGGTAGCGTCGCAGCACTCGTGCGACGTAAATCCATGATTAATAAGATGCAAGCTAAGCTAGGTTTCAGGGGCCTCACAGGTCTGTGAACACCTCTTTCGCGATGAGCTCGTGCCAGAGCGGATCCGCGGGGGGCGGGTCTGTCCGTACGTTCTCCTTGGTGGTGTAGAGACCCGCCAGCGGTCCCCGGTTCGGGTGCGCGCCCAACCGGAACAGCCTCGGGTGCCACTCCTTCCGTCCCTCCTTGATCTCCTTCATCAACCGCCTCTGCGCCACCTCCAGCCTCTTCTTAGCCGCGTTGGCCTTCTTCCAGTCCTTCTTCACGATGGCGCGGATCAGGTCGCCCCACACGATGTGCGACTCCGTCTCGAGGTCCAGCGGCACCGTCTGCGCAATTGGCATCTGCCGCCTTCGCCGCGCCGCGTGCCAGAACGGTTTGCTGGGATCACCGTCCGCGTACAGGGTGTCGTTCCAGTGACCCTTCAGGGTCATCACGATCCTCGCGTCCCCCAACGTCGTCGCACCCACCGGCGGCCTCGCGCACCACTTGGCCGCCGCGAGTTTGGTCGCCTCATCGACGTGTCCAAAGTTCTCGAGGTATCCGTACCCCGTCCCGCCGCCCGCGCCGCACCCGCCCTTATGCGACGGCGACGCTTCGTACACGCACCCCTCCATCCTGTTCGCCTTGCTCTTCCACCCGGCGCTGCCCCGGGGTTTGAAGTGCAGGTCCGCCCACAGCTTGCGATTGTCGCCGGTGGTACCCGGGTCGACGCGTTCGAACCTCACCTTACCCACGGTTTCGTTGTACGATCCTCCCAGGCCGAAGAAGCGTATGTGCAGGTCCGGGATGGACGCGGAGTACACCTCCCCGGTGGCCTCGAGCTCGATCATGAGCGTGCCCCTGAGCGCGATCTGGACGGACGTGCCGTGGAACACCGGCTTGGGTGCGAGGTTGCCGGTCATTCGCACGCCCGCGCCGTCGTGCTCGAGCTCCCAGCACGTGATCGGCGGGTGGTGACTCACCTGCTCGGCGAGAAGCTCGATCTCCCCGACCCGTACCCTGTGCGTCTCGCCGAGGACGCTGTTGATGGGTTTCTTCATGCTTGGCAGGGGGAACGAGCTTCTGGTGCCCCCGCTGGTGCCCTCCTCGGCTCGCACGGATTCCATGTCGATGTAGAGCTGCATGATGCGGAGGAACCTCTGCACGGTGCCAACACCCGTGTCGCTCATGGACCTCCACGCGTCGATGTCCCGCTCGGTCCCACTGATGATCGTGAGGATATCTTCTGTGGCCTGGATTGCGGAGAATGGCGTCAGGAACGTGGCCGGCAGCTCAAACCTGGATATGTCTTGCCCCATCTTGAGCGTCCCCATGAGCGACTTGGCCTGCGCGGCGACGTCCTCGGTTCCGGACGACGTGTCGTTCTTCAACGCCGCGCGAGCCCTGGCCTTGGCGACGGCACGATCCACCCCCTTCTCGCGCGCCACACGGTCCTTCGTCGCGGCCAACAGCTGCTGCATCCGGTCCGTGTGCCGCCCCTGGCTCCAAGCGTACCCGCAGAGCTCGAACGGTACGCCACCCTCCTTCACCACGCTCGCGACCTGCTCCTGCGGGCTCAGCTCCAGGAAATCGGCGGGCGCGCTCGTGCTGGCCCTCGGGGACGCCGACATGCTCTCCCTGGGCGTCCCGAGCGCATCGAAGCCGCCGTCCTCGAGGGTATCGAGGCAGTCGAAAAAGTCCTCTGGCTCGTCGAACAGCTCGACGCCGTGCGGCGAGTGGCCGTTCGCGTACCGGCCGCGGTCCACCAGGGGCTGCCTCCGGCCGGGGCTATCCCCTCCGTTCGGCTTACTGCGAGATGAGACGGCGCGGGACGGGACAAGGAGTCAGCGGGATGCACGATCAAGGGCGCCGGCGGGCGCCGACAAAGACGAATAAAGATCGAACGGGCGGGGCGAGGTGTCGAGAATTAATAAAGCACACGTGGACGGATCGGGAAGGAGGGCGCCGGATTCTCACCTGCTGCAGCACCCCATCCCCGCAAGTTAGTCCCCGCGAACGACGCAGCCGCGGTCCCACCTAACACGCCGCGAACCCCCCTCTTCGGCTCGCCCGTGTGTGGTACTCTCCCGATCAACGTCCTCGTCCTCGTCACAAGTTTGTTCCTCTTTGGCACAAAAACGGACTTGCACTTTTGGACACGTGCGGATAGATGCTTCTTCGGTGCCCCTTCGCTTTTGTCGTCTGCCTGCCTGCCCCCGGTTCGCGTCTGATTTCGAGTTTACGGTTAGCGACGATGCGAATCACATAAGATTAGTCTATGGAAATCAGTCAGGAAATGAATCTTTGCTCGGGGTTGCTCCCTCTGTCCCGTCCCCCCCGCCGGGCTCATCGCCCCGAACCCATCGCGCATCACGCGTACACCCTGGAGTTGATCGTGGCGCGGTACAGCGTCGCGCCCTCCTCGCCCGCCTTCACGACGGTTTTATCCCCCGCCTTTGTAAAGAGCACCGATCCCCTTTTTGCCGCCACCTCGCCCCCGACGGCTGCTGATCCGCGGTGCACGAGGTACACGCACGGCCCTTGGCTCGGCGTCAATTCGTACGTGGCGTTTGCCCCGACGGTTACGATCTCGAGCATGAACTCGTCGAACGGGGGAACGTACCGCGTGACGCATTCGTCGACCCGGTCGCCGTCCAACACGACGGGCGAACCCGCGCGGTACGTCAGCATGTCGCACAGGATGGCGGTGTCCCTCAGCTTCGGGGTCAGGCCCGCGCGCACGACGTTGTCGCTCGTGGCCATGCACTCGATGCACTCGCCCGCGAGGTACGCGTGGGGCTCGTTCGCGGCGAGGTAGATGCACTGCCCGGGTTTGAGCGCGAGGTAGTTGAGCACGTACGCGCAGAGCACGCCGACGTCCTCGGGGTACTGCTCGTTGAGACGGCAGGCGAGCGCGTCCACCGGGGTCTTATCGGGCTTAGCCGCGAGCCTGGCGGCTAGGGCGTTCACCTGCGCGGCGACGACGGCGGAGTCGGCGGTCATCAGCGCGGTGAACACCTTCCGCAGCTCGTCCACGTCGCCGGGCGACGCGACAAACGCGTCAGCCGCCGCCTCTCCGACGACGGCCCTCAGCTCGGGGACTGAGGCCAGGTTGGCGGCGAGGACGTCCCCGGCGACGAAACCGCACAGGGCTTCGAACTCGGTCACCGCGAGGGTCATCTCGGGTTTGTGGTTGGCGTCCTTGTACACGTTGGGTCGATCGGCGTGGAGCTGCTCGGCCAAGGTCTTGTCGGGGTGCGCCTGGATGGAGAGCGCCTTGGCGACGGAGAGGACCTTGGTGAGGAAGGGGAGGTCATCGCCGAAGAGCTCGACGGTCTTCGCGCCGAGGTGCGCGGTCGGATCCGCCGCGATGGTCTCCTTGAGCCCGGCGCCGGTGGCGGACACGACGGAGGGGCCCGAGGGGTGGGTGCCCATCCACAACTCCGCGTACGGCTTGGAGGGATCGGACGGCGCGCCGGTGTTGAGCTCGCCGAGCGAGGACACCTCGCACCCGCCCTTGATGCCCCAGTCGTAGTTCTGCACCGCGCAAGTCAAGCTGAGAACCATGACGATCGGGTTCCGTGTTCCTGCTGTCTGCCTCTCGGAAGCTGCGCGACGCGGATGCCGAGATCCCGCACACGCGAGTAACTTTTACAGCATATTCCCTCCCAAGCGACGTGTTTGGCGAAACGTAACACCTTTTCGGGTTTTGGTCGGACACCCGGTCTATTTCAAGAGTTAAACATTGGTGGGACGACTTTGTCCCGGTGCTTGTGTGTTTCAACCGACCGCTTCCGACTTCTTGGTCTATTTCCTTGAGTAATTTATGCGGGGATTCGGTCCCTTTTGGTTACAGAGAGGACGCGGATCTGTTGCATCGCGAGGCACACGGACAAGCGCGGCGGCTTCAGGGCACCGCGCGCGTCTTCCGGGTCGTCCATGGAGGAATCCAAGGGGACTTTTAAGCACTCGGAAAAGTACAAGGCCATGCAGGCCAAGTACGGCGCCGGCGGGGCGCGGGACAGGGAGCGCACGTCCCGGCGCGAGTCCCCGTCCGCGACGCCTCAGGCTGGTCGGTCATCGAGAGCCGCCGGGACCGCGACGGCACACGCGCCAGGGGAGAAGAGCAGGCTCCTGGAGAAGAGGGAGAGGCGGGGTGGCAAGGGTTCCAAGGGAGGTTCCAGGGGGGGGTTCAACTTCTGCAAGGTGAGCGATACACCGGCGACGTCCCCGGCCGCGATAGATGAAAATGCCGCGTGAAGAATGCGTTCGACATCCCACCCCCGCGACCCGACGCCTGCTGATCCTTCCCGTCCCTCGTTTCGTGTTTTGCAGTTTTTGATTTACGCCGTGATTTTCGCGGCGCTGCTCGCGGGGGGCTGGCTACTGTACGTGAAGGTTCAGGAGAGCGGGACGCCGCAGTGGAAGGCTCCCGACGTGCATACGCCCGACTGGAAGTGGCCAAACTGGAAGGCCCCCGACTGGAAGGCCCCCGACTGGAAGGCCCCCGACTGGAAGGCTCCCAACATCCACATGCCGAGCTGGAGCTGGCCCAGCTTGCCGAGCTGGGGCGGAAAGACACCCGGACCGTCCCCGGCTCCCGAGCCGTCCCCGGCGCCGGCACCCAGCCCGCACAAGCCCGAGCACCACAAGCCCGAGCACCACAAGCCCGAGCACCACAAGCCCGAGCACCACAAGAAGGAGCATCATCACGAGATGACGGAGGAGGAGAAGGAGGCGTTTTGGTTCGACTCTCACTCCGAGGAGTGGAAGGCGAACTACCTCGCGGCGCACAACGCCACCGGCGACACCTCCACCGCCGTGTTGGACAACTCCACGGCGGTGAACGGGACGGATGTCAACGGCACTGTCGTCGTCAACGGCACCGTCGTC
>Ga0181573_10001052_pt1 | contig 27966 bp, 24 predicted proteins | sample 101ome_25_FD_148643 | JGI IMG/M metagenome (GOLD analysis project Ga0181573, IMG submission 148643) | Coastal salt marsh microbial communities from the Groves Creek Marsh, Skidaway Island, Georgia - 101409BT metaG (spades assembly) | ecosystem: Environmental > Aquatic > Marine > Intertidal zone...
TGCATGGATGCTCTTGATGACCGGTGTAGCCTCAGGGTTCGTGGAGGGCGACAGCGCCCCAATAACACCAACAGGTTTGGCGATTTTGACGATGTTGCGCGCTTTGTCTTCCTCGATAACTCCAACAGACTTGTCGTCGATGATGTCGAGCAGGGTTGCACGGGTTTTGCGGTTAATCTTCAGGAATTTGCCGTCGTAGTTGCCGAGCTGGGTCTCATCGACCGTGAACTGGGCGATTTCTTGGGCGCGATCCTCGCGGGCAACGGCGTACACCATCGCTGTAATGAGTTCGTCAACTTGCTCCTGTGTGTAGTGCTCGATTTGCTTTTGTGCGGCACGAGAACGCGCGACAAGATCCGCAATCTGTTGCTGTGCCTCAGACCCTTGTGAATCCTGATGTTGCTGGACATTTGTAGACATCAGCCCCCCCCATTTGCTTCATGAATTGAATGACGCGCATTGTACCCGCGGAGCAGTTGGGAGCAACCGGATTTCATGCAAAATATGGACGTATTGTCGAATAGTGAAGGGATCGTCAATTGGCGCCTTGCCTTTGAGTGTCTGTCAGATTTATCCGTAATCCCGCGCGGGGCTCGACCGAGCTTGCGCCGCGTTCGAAGACTACATTCATCAAGGCGGTGGTTTTGTCGGTGTGCATGGCTCGGGCGGTGACCCGATCTATTTTTGGGACTGGTACGTTGACACTCTGATTGGCGCGCGGTTCATTGGCCATCCATCAGATCCACAATTTCAAGACGCCACGATTCATTTCGAGACCACCGATTCTGGTATTGAGTCCGGACTTGGCGCGCAGTGGGAGATGAACGACGAGTGGTATTCCTTTCGTGAGAGCGCGCGCATACACGGTGCGACGGTAATCGCCACCATTGACGAGTCGACCTACTCACAGCGTGCTCGTTGGGGCCAGAATGTCAGTATGGGTGAGGACCACCCCATTGTTTGGAGTCGTTGTGTGGGCGAGGGCCGCTCGTTCTATTCTGCGATTGGGCACCGGCCTGAGGTGTATAGCGACCCGCGGTACCAGCAATTACTCATCCAAGGGATCAATTGGGCGGCGACGAGCAGCGACTGCTCGAACTAGTGAAGAAGATGGTCTAAAAGGGCTGGCGAGGCGCAACTGATGCGCAGAAGAGACCGTTCCATGCGTCTCAATTCCTAGTCTGTAAGGTGCGAGAGTGCGGCGCCTTAGACCATTAACGAATCACAAAGGGATGCTGCTCTGCAGGCTCAACACCGTAGCGTTCACGGTAGGAGGGCGGTTGTCGTCCTTCGATATCGGTAACCCCATATTGCTGCGCTAATTCTGCACCAATCAACGCCTTTCCAGAGCGATCAATGAGCTCAGGGTCGCGAAACAGTGCCCACAGTACATGGCCTGTAAAACTCGGCGTTTCCATCGATTCGGGTTTTAGGTAAGCGTATTTCTCTGGCTCGGCATCGATCATCGCTTGCATACGCTCAGTCATGAGTGCGCCCATCCAGATCGATGTCGTGGCCACGCCAAAAGGTTTCAGATCAACCGCCATGTCAGCGGCCATTTTGTCGAGGCCGGCCTTGTGCACGCCATACGCCGGGCCAAAGACGTAGTGCCGAGCACCCGGCGCTGATGTGAAAGCAATCAATCCGCTACCCTGCTCAGCCATGATCTTCGCGGCATGATAAGAAGCGACATACGCTCCGCGAAGTCCTGTTTGCCACATGTCCACCAGTGCCACGGGTTTTTCCCAAAAATTTCCCGGGGTGGTCATCTCATCGTGTGCGGCAAACGCATTGTTCACCAAAATATCGAGCCGACCCTGCTCCTGAAAAACCTGCGTAAACAGTGCTGCAACTTGCGCATCGTCACTGTGGTCGACGCAGAGCGCGTGTCCCTCGCCGCCCGCTGCAGTGACTGCCTCTGCGGTTTCATAAATAGTGCCCGGTAGCGGCGCTTCACCGGTTTTTTGCGTACGGCCAGTGATGTACACCGTGCAACCTTGTTGCCCTAGCGCAATCGCTATTCCCCGTCCGGCACCGCGGCTGGCGCCGGTCACGATCACGACGGTCTTGTGATTTTCCATCGATCTAATCCTGTCCTTCTGTTGCTGGATTTGACCAGCGATGGTTGTCGGGTGTTTCATCAAGCGTCAGCGGGCGTTGGTAGCTGACGTCACTGTGATCGCGGAGACCCTTCAGGAAGCCCATGTCTCGTAGGTAGTCTGTGTTCATAATCATCGCGTCACCCACTAGGCCCACTTCTAGGGTGCAGCGACGTAAAGCGATACGCCATTGCCCGTCTTCTTTCACCAGCCGATCGAGATAGCGGCCCGCCAAAACGCGCGCAGTCTTGCCGTCCGCATTGAAAAAGAGGCCGACCGAATAGCTCTCTGCGTGAGCTTCGTCACCATTGATATCGCAGTTATGGGTGGTGATGTTGTGCATCGTTTGCAGAGCACTGGCCGCGTGGGTGGCATTGGCCCACTCGGGATAGTTGGGGCCCGCATTGACGAATTTCGCGCCGTGCTCATCGATGCCATCTTCACAGTAACTCCCGGCAAGCATCTCGACGTCGTGACGGTCGCAACCGCGTGCATTACTGCTAATGCAATCGAGGATCGCCTGGCGATCCAATAAATATTGCAATTGCGATTCGATTTGAGCGAGACGTTCTTCAGTGTTTGGCATCGTCAGTGATCTCCGTGAAAGCATTGTGTGTCAGCGTATTTCAACAACACTGTTGAATCAATATGAATAGCCTCGACGACCAGATTGGTTGGGTGAGAGAACGTTGCGCTGCGGTCGGCAATCGCCTTCAAATTCTTTGCTTGTGAGACTGGGTAGCGCAAGCACTCGCGCAAGTGACGTCGTCTGGTTACAGTAGCATGTGAAGCGTCAGCGGGAAGAGAGAAGCGGTGTCTCAGAAGCATTTTGTGCTGCACCTTGGGCTAGCGAAGACGGGAACGACCCATTTACAACGTTCGGTGTTTCCGTTTTCGCCGACGTTGCGTTATGTGGGTAAGCCGCATTTACGTCGCCGGGGTGTTGTCTTAAATCGTATGCGCGCGCTGGCACGTCGCGAGCCTTATGTGCCGGCCAACGACCGCTTTTTTAAAAATGAGGCCTTACTGCGCTCACAGCAATTAGGTTCCAATGATGCGATGCTTCAGAACATCCGTTCACAGTTCGAATCGATCAGTCGCGCTGATCGGCTGAATCTGTTTTCCGACGAGGGTTACTTGCGACCGACTCGGGTGAATCCAGAGGCATTTGATCGGCGCATCGCTCTGAGCAATTTAAAGCAGTGTTTCCCTCTCAATGCCCGCATTGATGTCTGGGTCACGCTGCGGGAGCGCAATTCGGCTCTGCGCTCCTTTGCAGTGCAATTTTGGTATGAAGTCGAGCGCTTAGGTCATGACGCAGATCGTTTGATCAACGACCGACACGATCGGGACTCGGCAATTTGGCGCGCCCTCTACAGTTATTTCGACTACGCATCACTGTGCCATGATCTTGCCGCTGTGTTCGGCCCTGCACACGTGCACACGCTCAATTATGAAGCGTTTAAAGCCGATAACACGGTGGCGACTGCCCTGTTGCAGCGAATTGACCCGCGCGTTGTGTTGCTCGAAAAGCCGGGTCGGTGGAATGTAACCGCGACCAATCAAAACGCGATGCCGCCATCGCTCGAGAATTTTCTCGAGCGATTGGCCGATATCGATGTCAACGCGCTATATGCCGACTAGCGTGCTTATTCGGTCAATGTTAATCCGCGTCGTCGCAGTAAGGGTTCGAGTTCTGCATCTCGGCCTCTGAAATCACGATAGAGTTGCATCGCTTCTTCGCTGCCACCTTGCGACAGCAGTGTGTCACGGAAATGCTGGCCGTTTTCTCGCGTCATACCACCGTTCTCTTTAAACCACTCGACGGTGTCTGCGTCGAGGACCTCACTCCAAATATAGGAGTAGTAGCCAGCTGAGTATCCGCCGATGATGTGCGAGAAGTAGGTGGTGCGATAGCGCGGTGGTACGGGTGCAAAGTCAAAACCGGCACCCGCAAGTGCTTGCGCTTCAAAGTCCAGTACACCATCAGCATCGGGCAGAGCGTCGAGGGTTTGTTGGTGCCAGACTTGATCGAGCACAGCGGCAGCGAGGTATTCCGTGGTTCTAAAGCCCTCGTTAAATTGTGCTGTCGCCATCACCTTGTCGAGTAATTCCTGAGGCAGAGGCTCTCCCGTCTCATAATGAACTGCGTAGTTGGCTAGGACCTCGGGCCAATCGGCCCACATTTCGTTGACTTGCGAGGGGTATTCGACAAAGTCACGGGGTACTGATGTACCCGCGAAGCTCGGGTAGGTCACGTTAGAGAACATTCCATGTAACGCATGGCCAAACTCGTGGAACATCGTGTTGACTTCGTCCCAAGTCAGCAGTGTCGGTTTGCCCTCCGGCGGTTTGGGGATATTCAGATGGTTGGCGACGACCGGTAAGTTGCCTTCAAGATGATTCTGCGAGACATACGCCCGCGCCCAGGCGCCGCCGCGTTTCGAGGGTCGCGCATACATATCCTCGATAAACAGCGCGAGGCGCGAGCCATCCTCGTTAAATACTTCCCAAACTCGAGTATCAGGGTGATAGCGCGGTAGATCGGGACGCTCTTTAAAAGTGATGCCATAGATCTGCTCAGCGGCAAAGAAGACCCCTTTAATCAGCACATTGTCGAGTTCAAAGTAGGGTCGGAGCTCGGACTCATCGAAGTTGTATTGCTCGCGGCGCAGGATCTCAGTGTAGTACTGCCAGTCCCAGGCCTCGAGCGTGATGTCATCGCCCCGGGCATCGATCACGGTTTGCAATGCGTCTCCCTCACGGCGCGCATTGGCAACGGCCGCTGGCGCAAGTCCATACAGCCGGTTATTCACCGCTTCTTGAGTTTTAGCTGTTTGCTGGTCGAGGTTGAAGGCGGCGTGAGTCGCGTAACCCAAAAGTTGCGCACGCTCAGCGCGAAGCTTCACAAGCTGAGCAATGATGTCACGATTGTCATGGTCGCCACCGGAGGATCCGCGGGCGAGCGAAGCACGGTGAATCTCTTCTCGCAATGCGCGATCTTTTAGAGACGATAGCGCGGGTTGTCCTGAGGTATTCAATAACGGGATCACCCATTGATTCTCTAGCCCTCGGGCTTCGGCGGCTTCGGCTGCGGCGGCGATCTCGCCGTTTGAGAGGCCAGCGAGTCTTGCGACATCATCAACGATGACTGCGCTGGCGTTCACTTCCGCCAGAACATTTTGGCTAAACGCGGTCTGAAGTTCCGCCATTTTGCTATTGATCGCTTTCATCCGATCTTTCTCAGTATCGCTCAACAAGGCACCTGCGCGAACAAAATCACGATGGGTTTCTGTCAGTAAGCGCATCGACTCGGCATCGAGACCCAAGGACTCCCGTTCTGCATAGAGTGTGTTGATGCGTGCGAACAAACGTGGGTCGAGGGTAATAGCATCCTGATGTGCGGCAAGTTTCGGTGCAATGCGCGCCTGAATCGCCTCAATTTCGTCATTGGTGTGCGCCGAGGACAGGCCGTAGAAAACCGACGCAACCCGAGACAGTAACTGCCCCGATAACTCCATCGCAACCAAGGTGTTTTCAAAAGTTGCGGGTTCGGGATTATTGGCGATCAGCTCGATTTCGGCACGGTGATCCGCCATACCCTGCTCAAAGGCCGGTTCATAGTGCTCATCGCGAATTTGGTCAAAAGGCGGAAAGTGATAGTCCAACGCACTCGGTCTAGCAAATGGATTGCTGTTTGCGGCATTGGCACTGAGTGAATCGTTCATGCTAGCGTCTCCAGAGCAAGCAGTGATACAGGCCGTAGCGAGGGCTGCAGCCCAAAAATTCTTCATTTTCATAGGGGCACATCCTTTGAAGCGTGGAGCGATACCCTAGTCGCTATCCTAAGGCCTCGCAATAGCCCTCAGGCGTTATCGCTTCAGGGGACTCGCCAAACATTCCCGTCCTAGCGGGAGGGCGTCTCTTTCGGAGGGGGTTAATTCAGCTCACACCGATTCCTTAAACAGCAAACCTCTGGTTTCTGCTCGTTGCAGCTCAGTGCAGTCGATCTGTAGATCGCGCCAATCCTAGACTGTGGCGGGGGGCGCCTGTCTTGACACCAGTTGTTAACAGCTGGTGATTGAGTAAGTCGACCTTGCATCGGGGGTGGATCCATAGCATTGTCGACGAGATCAGGAGCGCAGCGTCTATTGAAACGCCAGTGTCGACAGATTTGGAGTGAATCTGGCTGTGACTCGACCTCAGATCCGCCGGTTGTTAAGGTCAGGACGACTGCGCTGCGTCGGACGTTTTTTGAAGCGATGCCTTTTTGATCGATGCCTTTTGGGAGAGGGGTGCGATGATGGATCGGCAGAGTGCTCAGGCTATTGCAATAGAACAAGCCAAACCGATGGGTTGGCTGACGGTAGCGCTTTGTGTAGCGTGTGCCACAGTTTACGCAGTAGCAATCTGGATTTTGCTCACAACGGCCACCTGGTCGTGGATTGCTTTCGCAGCCATGACATTTGTTGCTTATGCGATTTACACCCCCTTACACGATGCGGTACACGGTGCTGTATCAGGGGGACATCGCCAGTGGCGATGGCTCAACGAGTGTGTCGGGATGATCTCTGGTCATATACTGGGGATCCCCTTTTATTCGCACCGTCGTGAGCATTTGGAGCATCATCGCCACACCAATCACAGTGAGCGAGATCCCGACATCGCCTACTCGGCTCACTCTCCAAGACAGTGGTTGAAAATGCTGTTTCGGGCGCTGCCACTGCAATATGAATTTATCGCTCGTTTCGATGATTTTAGCGACAGCGACCGGCGTGCGATTCGCTGGGAGATCGCATTGATCGTTCTTTCGCGAGCTGTCTTACTGCTTGTGGTCGCCGATCCATTAATCACCGTGGCCACGATAGTCACCGCACATTTTCTCGGCAACGCCATACTGGTCAGCCTTTTCGCCTGGGTGGTGCACCATCCCCACACTGAAACGGCGCGGTTTCAGCAGACCACGATCTATCGGCTCGAAGGTGTTTTCGATCCGATCATTACGGCACTCTGGTTACATCAGAACTACCATGCTATCCATCATCTCTACCCCAAGGTGCCTTTTTTTCGTTATCGACGCACCTATTTGGCAATGCAGGACTATTTAAAGGCGCAAGGTGTTCCGCATTTCAATTGGTGGGCCCGACCCAGAGCCAACGACGCCTGACCGCATCGAGTAGTGTCTGGGTGTTGAGAGCGCGCGTCGGCCAAAAATTCAGCTCCTGTTGCGTCGCGCGCAGAGTGCAGTTGGCATAGCCGCGATCGCGGACATTGTGAATGAATTTGAGAGTCTTGAAGCCATCAAGCCAGGTATGAAAATGCTGGGCCCGTGACCGTGCCGTTCTGCCTTGACGTTGGCAGTGTGTCAGCGCATCCGCGACACCGAGTTGCTCTAGGGCTTCGATCGCGACGGGCACAATGTCTGTCAGCCCTTGATCACCACAACTTGCCGCGCGTAGTGACTCCGACCAGCGGTGGGGTGGCAAGTCGAATGATTGGAGGGTCTGCAGGACCATTTTCAGCGCATTGAAGATCTGCGGTTGGTAAAAAAGAGGTGCTTCTGACGGATCGGTATTCACCAGGGCGCGGACCGCAGGGCCGGTGCCAAAAGGAACACGGTCAGAGACGCGAGACGCAATGTCGACAACGGGCCCCGCGACTCGATGGATTCGACCCACCTTGGCAAGTTTGTTGAGCATATAAAAATCTTCTGCGGCATTCTTCAGGGGGATGCCACGCACGGCAGCATAAAAGGGGGCATTGACCGCAAAGGCACTGCCGAGCGTGTGATATGCGTAGGGTGAACCGGCATACTCGAGGCCTAACACATAATAATGCAGTCGTAGCTCATAGAAGTCAGTGGCTGCATCGATCAGCGCATTGCCCTGCGCGAAATGCGCAAAGGGTAGCGTGGTTGCCGCGGCGTCATCAGACCAATTGGCCTCAAGCAGGGCAGCGGGGATGACAGCATCGCCATCACTCGAGAAAATCCACGGGCTGTTCAGTCTTCCCTGGGCGTAGAGGCTGAGCGCACAATCAAACCCAATTCGACGCGCTCGCCCCACGCCCTCTTGCGAAGGCGTTGCGCCCTCAAGCTGTTCTAGGTCAAGCCACAACACAGAGAGTTTATTTGACAGTCTCGCGAGCCCAAAGGGGTCTCCCTGTCGGGGTGGTGCGATGCGCTCGAGTCTGCTGCGTAAGGGGTCATTTTGTCCAAGATCAGCAACATGATCTGGACGGTTTAAAACCGCAATGACCAGCAGATCGACTGCGGTCGAGCTCGGCAGGGAGTCCAACCAGCTAGGGCTTTCAGCAAAGAGTGGTACCACGATCGCGCGTTGCCATTTCTCGTGAGCGCGCAGCCTCTCATTGATGCGCGTCGTGTTCTGACATGAGATCGCATACTGATTGAGATAGGTCGTGATGCGTTGTTGTTCTGCAACCTGCAGCGATAGGAAGGCGCGACCGAGTCTCACAGGCAAATCAGTGTAACGCGGCGCGGATGGGTAGGGCCGAGAGAATCTCCGCTTCCATACTCAGAAATTCTTGCCAGCGCGAGTCGACTGTTTCGCGATCAAAATAGCGGTAAGCCAAGTCGATAAACAGAGCGTAGTGACGAGACTCTGATCGCGCTATCGCTTGATAAAACCGCTGCAAATCTGGGTCTTTGACTGCTTTTGCGATCAGCCCAAAGCGCTCTGCGCCACGGGCCTCGATGACAGCAGCGCTGATCAATCGATCGAGCAGATAGATGTCAGATCCTTGTCGAATTTCGTCGCGTATTTGGCCGACGTAGCGATCTTTTTCATCGGTGCCCAGTTGTAGTTGGCGTTTTTGAATCAATCGAACCACTTCGCGGAAATGGGTGAGCTCCTCAACAGCAAGGTCAGTCATGGCGCTCACGAGTTCTGGTCGATCCGGGTAGTGAGACACCATGGACATGGCCATTCCCGATGCCTTTTTTTCAGCGGCCGCATGATCAAGCAAAAACTTATCGAAGTCTGCCAACACACACTCGAGCCACTCGACAGAGGAGGCACAGTGCAAAACGTCGCAAGCCATGGGAACTTTTTTGCTGGTCATGATTCAAAGAGCCGTCGTTATGAGTGCTACACTCGCGACCCGGCCGCGCGCAGGGACGCTCGATATGGGCTGCGCCTGCTATTGTAAAGGAAAGAATGATTGTGTTGCGATCCAAGTTCTCTCTGTCGAGCCAGCATTTCTTGTTGCTCGTTTCTGCGGTGTATACCTTTGGCTTTAACTTCCCGTTTTTAAGTCATGCTTATCAGGGTGCATTTGCGACCCCAAATACCTCGCTGACATTTGTTCTGGCACTTCCCGCTCTCCTGTTCGCGCTGCAGTACCTGTTTTTCAGCTTGCTCTTATGGCCAAGGGTGCACAAAGTTTTTCTCATTATTGTGACGTTGCTGTCTCTTGGCGTGCTCTACGGGCTCGTCGCGTTCGGAGTCGTGTTTGATAAGAGCATGCTGCGCAACGTGATAGAAACCGATGTCGCAGAGGCCAGCAGTTATTTGTCATGGCCACTGTTCATGGCACTCGGTGTGGGCGGTACCTGTGTCACAGCCCTGATTTGGCGCACCGAGGTGGTGTTCGCGCCGCCACTGAGCGAGGTCAGCCGGCGGCTCCTTACCAGCCTTGTGCTTCTTGTTTTGGGTGGTGGCTTGACCTGGCTGGATTACGAAGAATTTGCAGCGACAGGACGCAACAACAGCAAGTTAAAGGATGAGCTCATTCCTTTTGAATGGGTTTCCGCCTTCGGTAGTGTTGCGAAAACGCGTTGGTTCTCTGCGCCGAAGGTCTATCAAGTCATCGACGATCACCCCGTGCTCCGCTCATTCGATCGACCGCGTGTGACTGTCGTCATTGTTGGAGAGACCGCCCGCGCAGATCATTTCGAGTACAACGGTTATGCGCGAGAGACCAATCCGTTTACCATGCCTTATGGTCCAGTCTATTTTGCGGATGTCGAATCCTGCGCGACGGCCACGGCTGAGTCCGTTCCCTGTATGTTCTCAGATTGGGGCCGCCGTGAGTTCAATGTCGTTGATGCGCGTTACCGAGAAAATGCCCTCGATATTGCTGCACTTGCGGGTGCAGAAGTGGTCTGGATTGACAATAACAGCAGCTGCAAGGGCGTGTGTGATCGTCAGCCACATCGCCGCATCAGCGTCGACGCGAGTCATCCCTTGTGTGATGGCCAGTACTGTTTCGACGCGGTGTTGTTGCCAGAGATAAGGTCCGAGATCGAGTCGCGCACAGCGCAGTCCAAGTTGATAGTCGTGCATGAGATCGGCTCTCACGGGCCGACTTACTATCGGCGATATCCCGAGTCGATGCGGCATTTCACGCCTGATTGTCAACGCAGTGATATTCAAAACTGCAGTCATGAGGCTTTGCTCAACACTTATGACAACACCATCCGTTACTCAGATTTTGTTAATGCAGAAATTCTCCGCCTGGCAATGGAGTTTTCTGTAGAACTAGACATCAATGTGATGTACGTCTCGGATCACGGCGAGTCATTGGGCGAGTCCGGTGTTTATTTACATGGGCTGCCCTATGTGGTGGCGCCTGATGAACAAACCCACGTGCCGCTCTGGATTTGGCGTAATCAGTCGGATGATTGGCGCGAATGCATTCGCTTAGATAACTCGCAGGGTCCTCCGAGCCATGATGTGGTATTTCACACCCTGCTTGACTTGGTCGGTGTCGATTCAATTGTTCGCAATGACAAACTCGATGTCATACGGGATTGCGATGTGATGTAAAAATGGTTTGCACTCCATGTGATTTTAGAGTGTGATGCGCGACATCGGCACGTTGCCAACCATTGATCCTCAGGAGTATTTCGCCATGAGCTTGACCTTTTCTGAAGCGACTCTCGTTCCCACACTCAAGGCCCTTGAGAATCTGCGCAGCATTATGCAGATCGGCGCTGCTCACGCCAAAGCGCAACAGTTAAATGAGAGTGAGTTACTGGCGGAACGGTTATTCGCGGATATGTTCGATCTCAAGATGCAGGTCATGGCGACCATGCTGCTGGCTGTACACCAAGGCGTGTTGCGCATTGTCGACGCGTCACCGAGTCCAATTCAACCGGAGGTCAATGACTTCGACGACATCGATGCGATGATTGCAACGTTGATCGCTGACGTGGCCGGTATTGATCATGATCAATTTGATGCGGCGCAGGACCAGCCGGTGGTCTGTGCGTTACCGATTGGTGAGGCCCAATTCACCAATGCCGCCGAGTTCATGCTTCAGTGGACGCTACCCCATCTCTATTTTCACGTCGCGACCGCCTATGACATTCTGCGTCATCGGGGCGTTAAGTTGGCGAAGAAGGATTATCTAGGCGGTGTCCCCATGACCTTCGTTGAGCAGCCGGCTTGACGCTGAAGTGCTCTTGAAAGTGATGGCCCTCAGTAGAGGACAGGTTGCGCCATTGCCACAAGATGCAAAAATGTTCTAAGGTTATAGCCTAAAACTATAAAAATGAGGCGCATTCCAATGACAACGCGTTCGATGCTCAATCAATTTTTCACGGTTCTAGGCCTTTGTCTGTTGCTTTTTGCGGCGTCGGTAGGTGCGCAGGAACGGCTGAGGCCGTTTGTACTCGCCTCCAGCGGACCGGGCAATTTTGATGACCGTGTCGCAGAGGTTTCTTCGCAGCTGGCACTCGCGGGGTACGAGGTGCTGGGAGAGTACCGTCCCTATGACGGCGCCGCAGTCGTGATTATTACTTCCCCAAGTTTGCAGACCGTAGCATTGGCCAATGATCAAGGTGGCTTTGCTGCCACTTTGCGCGTTGCCGTGACAGCGGTCGATGACGAGATTCAGGTGAGTTATGTCAATCCGGCCTATCTCGCCGATGCCTACCGCTTAGATCATGACCTAGCAGAACAGCAATCGACCCTTGCCGATACTTTGGGAGCGATTGAAGATTTTGGTTCGAAACGTGGGTTGAAGCCCCGTAGCTTGCGCCGATACCACTATATGATGGGGATGGAATATTTCACCGATCCCTACGAGCTCGGTTCCTTCGAAAATGCGGAGGCTGCGATCGCCGCAGTCGACAAGGGACTTGCGAATAATCAGGATGGCCTGAGTCAGGTCTATCGACTCGCGATTCCCGATAGCGATATCGTGGTCTACGGTGTGGCGATGCTACCCGACGGAGAAGACAATAAGGCCTTTAATGACGCCTATCAGATGTCGATTGTAGACTTTCAAAGCCCGCGCTCTACCGCGTACCTTCCCTATGAGATTGTAATTAATGGCGGGGAGGTCACGGCATTACACATGCGGTTTCGTATGGCGGTGCACTTCCCCGATCTCAGTATGATGGGCAAGCACAGTTTCATGACGCTGATGTCGAGTCCGAATGCCATTCGCAAAGCCTTGGAAGGCGTCGTTCGCTCCGACTAGGTTCCAGTCAATTCGCTGCTAGCCCGATTGTGCTGCTGCGCGTCTTTTTAAGGCAGTGGAGGGCTCAGCGGATGTTGATGTGCTGCGTTGTCATTTGAATCGCTCCGGCGTAGCCGCTTGATGACGTTTGTCTAAGACCCGTGCTTGGGTCATGATGCTGTTATTCTGTGGTTGCTCGGGTCATCGGTTGGTCAATAAGGAGATTTCAAAATGCAACGTGTGGTCACCGGTTTAGCGGTTTTATTGGGGTTGTTATTGCTGTTGATTGGCGTGCGTTGGCTGGTTGATCCGGCGGGCGCGGCGGAGGCGCTCGGCGCGTCACTGCTGACAGGTACCGGGCTCACCACACAGATCGGCGACTCTGCGGGATTCTTCCTCGGCGGCGGTGCCATGATGGTGCTGGGCGCGCTACGCAAAAATGCAACGCTGTTAGTCGCAGTGGGTCTCATTATGGCCACCGTTGCGATAAGCCGTGTGATTGCGGCGACTTTTCACGGCGGCGATATGACCGCGGATGCGATTGCGATCGAGGTCGTTATGATGCTTGTCGCGTTGACCGCAGCCCGTGGTATTCGCGCGGGTGGTTAATTAAGGCTCGAGCTGCTCGCTGTTCGGAACCCATCATGCGACCGCGGGCGCCGGTAGCCAATCAGCATCAATGCAGCGCAATTATTGTCTAGACATTCGGCTCGGGTCTGCAGCTGCGGCTCGTATTCGCGACCGGGGTTGGTCAGCCGATATTTTTGGCGGGATGATTGGCGCTTCGGGTGGGCCTAAGTGGCTCATTCTTAGTCATATTGACCGGGTACTTGCCGATGTTGTCATTGCCGGCCGAACGCGGCCGTTGACGATGGTGGGTTCCTCGATCGGTGCCTGGCGTCACGCCATGTTGGCGCAATCGGATCCTCGCGCTGCAATCGATCGTTTCGAATCGGCCTACTTGCAGCAACACTATGTATCGGAAAAACCCTCGGTAGCGGAAATTACCGCTGTGAGCAGAGCGATATTAGATCAGGCTCTGCCCGAAGCCGAATTGGCGCCGTTGGTCTCTCATCCTTTTTTGCACTCACTGATCGTGACGGCCAGGGCCCGCGGCTGTGCCGCAGCACATTCCAAAGCGCCGGTCGCGCTCGGTTTTGGGCTGGCAGCGCTGGGAAATATTCTGTCGCGACAGACCTTGTCGTGGAGTTTTCAGCGTGTGGTCTTTAGCGCGCAACGCGAGCGCCAACTACCTGAGTTGTTGCGTGGTTTTTCGACGGACTATCAATCGCTGTCGGTGTCCAATGTGAAAACTGCGCTCATGGCGACGGGCGCTATCCCGGGTGTACTGGCGCCGCAGCGGGACATCGATGGCGTGCAGCCTGGGTGTTATTGGGATGGCGGGATTATCGACTATCATTTTGATACCGACGGTTTATCGCAGGACACCCTGTGGCTTTATCCGCACTTTAGCAGTGCGATGGCCACCGGCTGGTTCGATAAATTCCTGCCGTGGCGTGCGGGCCGCACTGCTCGTGCGAGTAGTCTGGTCCATCTGGCGCCGAGTCAAGCGTTCTTATCGCGACTCCCATTTGGCAAGATCCCCGATCGCCGCGATTTTGAGCGACTCGATGTTGAGCAGCGGCGGCGTTATTGGCGTCAGTGTGTTGACATGGGTCAGTACCTTGCTGAGGACCTGCGCGCACTATGGCAAGGTTCTGATCCATTAGACGGTGTCATTGTCGCCGAATCGTATTGATCGTGCTGCATGCCTGTGGCGCATAGAACGCTGAAGGCGATTTTCGATCGCGCTAAATTGCGGTTCAATAGGGGGCCACCGTGGGTGATTTTTCGAGATACACTAACGAAATAATAAACGCTGGAGATAAATCATGTTGTATCTGGTTATAGGACTTCTATTGTGGAGTGGCGCACACCTGTTTAAGCGTTTGCTGCCCGCGCAGCGCGCGCGCATGGGGCAGGCTGGGCGTGGCGTGTCGGCGCTGTTGATCATTGCGTCGCTTTGGTTGATGGTCGAGGGTTACGGTACGCTGGCAAAGGTGCCCTTGTGGGGCCGTCATGCGGTACTCGACAGTATCAATCTCATTTTGGTGGTCGTGGCTGTCTATCTGATGGTGGCCTCGGTGCTGAAACCCGCTATCACGACGCGGATTCGCCACCCGCAACTCACGGCATTGAAAAGCTGGGCCTTGGGCCATCTGTTGGTCAATGGCGATGTGCCATCTATTGTTTTGTTCGGCGGGTTGATGGCCTGGGGCGTCGTGTCGGTGATCTTGATCAATAAGCAGAGTGGCAAACCACCGCTATCTGCGCCAGGCGGCTCGGCGCGTGAAGTCGGCACTGTCGTGATCACGGGCGCTCTTTTTTATGCGATGACCTGGTTACATGCGGCAGCGGGTTATCCCGTCGTGTCGTGGTGATCGTGGGTCTCGGCTGGCGAGGGTTGTAGATGCGATCGACAGACACTAAACAAGGGTTTTTCGACCTCGCTTGGTTGCTGTCAGCGCTGCGGGTGGAGAAACGTGATCCGCCTATTGGCTCCAATCGTGCCTTGGGCATGCGTATGGCGCACGCCATTGTGGTGACCGTGGTACCGATGGCAATGCTCGTTGCCGCGGCCGCACAGTTTATGGAGACGATCTCACCGATCGCGCAGATCACTTCCTATGTTTGGATTGGTTTGCTCACGCCGATGTTGCTGTCGTGGTCAAAGCTGTCGGTTAATGTTGTTCGCGGCATGTTGGTCGGTTGTTTGATCATAACGCAGGCGCGTTGGGCCGTTGCTTGGCTCGTGTGGCCTGCCGATGCGCTGTTGGGATCTATTTTGACGACCTTGATTTTCACGCCGCTGTTACTTTTTGTGATCACCCTCATGGAGGGGCAACGGCACGGTGTGGTGATTGGTTTGATGGTTGCCCTCAATATGAGTTTGTCCCTGACGTTGGGTTCTCAGCGTCCTGAGCTGATCGACGTGCACCTAGCCGATGCGCGCTATGGTTTCCCCACCTTTGTCGTCATGGCCCTGTATGCATTTTTTGTCAATATCTGGTCATCACAGCAGCGTGAGCTCGAGGATGCGGAGTTGCAGTCAGCGTTGCTTGACGAGCAGGTCAATGTCGATGGTTTGACCGGTTTGCTCAATCGCCGCGGACTGGAGTTGGTCTCCACCGGTTGGATGGCGCATCGGCAGCCCTTTGGGGTGCTCGTCGTCGCGATTGATCATTACGATGGAATGGTCGAGTCCATGGGGTCTGAGGTCGCAGAGCAGCTGATCCGACAGGTGGCTCAAACGCTGGACGACTCGCTGCGAGAGCTCGATGTCGCGGGCCGATGGGGAATGAATCAATTTGTGTTACTTAGCAAAGGCTGCGGCCGATCAGAACTCGAGGGCTTGGCACAACGCATGCGTCGAAGAATATCCGTCCTCGAGGTGTCTGGTCTTCCGCCGATGACGGTCAGCGTGGGTATCGGTGCGTATCAGTCGCTGGAGCTGTTTGAGGACGCACTAGAACGCTCGAAATCGGCGCAGGCTATGGCGACAGCATCTGGTGGAAATTGTGTCCGATCACAGTGGGCCGAGGATCACTCGAGTCCTGTCTAGACTCGGGCGTTGTTCGAAATCATAACAGTGCGTTATTTTGATTGTTCAGTCTAAAGCGATGTCTAGCGGGTTGATCTCCTCGCGTCAATTTGGGCTCACACAGCGCCGAATTGGCCAGAGTCTCGACGAACTGGCCTCCCAGCATGGCGAGATCCGGCAGGCGATTGAGCAGGTCGGATATCCTGAATCTCGTCAAAATCCTGCCAACTTCAACACCTTGGTTCGTATTGTGATCGGTCAACAGGTCTCGACTGCGGCCGCTGCATCGATCGCTCGTCAATTGGATGCGGCGCTTGACGGTGACGTCTCTGCGCTCTCCATTGCTGGCGCGAGCGAGGCGACCCTGCGAAGCGCAGGTATTTCGAGGCAGAAATTCGCTTACCTTCAGGCCCTCTCTGACTGTGTATTGTCCGGCAGGCTCGACATAGACGCCTTGGAGCACCTCGATGATGACTGTGTTGTTGATCAGATCACACAGGTCAAAGGCTTCGGTGTTTGGTCCGCACACATGTATTTGATGTTCTCGCTGGGTCGACCCGATATTTGGCCTGTGGGGGATCTTGCGGTGCGCGCAGGGTTTGGCCGGATAATGAAACTAGCCGAGCGGCCCGAACCGAGGACCGTGGCGCTATTGGGCGAGACCTTTGCTCCGCATCGAAGCGCCCTGGCGCTACTGTGCTGGAGGTTTTACTCCCAGGTGCCACTGTGAGCCATTGGACTGAATTTGATGCGCGGTGCATGGCGCTTGCAATTGAGGCGGCAGATGCAGCTGCAGCTCGTGGCGAGGTGCCAGTTGGCGCAGTGGTTGTGCGCCGCTACGGAGACGAGCACGAAGTGATTGCGGTGGCGGCTAACAGCCCCATTGGTCAGTGTGATCCAACGGCGCATGCGGAAATCGTTGCCTTGCGGGCGGCTGCGCAGCACATCGGTAACTACCGTCTGACAGGCTGCACCCTGTATGTGACGCTCGAGCCCTGCACCATGTGCTGTGGAGCACTCGCGCACGCTCGAATTGAACGCTTAGTTTTTGCCGCCCGAGAGCCCAGGGCCGGCGCAGTCTGCAGTACGGCGCAGGTGCTTGACCACGAGGCGCTCAATCATCGCGTGTCATGGCAGGAGGGACTGATGGCCGAAGACAGCAGCGCACTGCTGCGGCAGTTTTTTCGCACGCGCCGTCAATCGTCCTGACTTCATTGATCAGTGCTAAATCGAGCCGGGTGTCAGCGCGCGCCAGGTATCAGGGAGCAGATCGCGTACATCAACCGGTGGGCTGATGCGCCCCTCGCTGAGATCCTGTAGCCGCAGCGCAGAGTAGTAATGACGGATATTATCGACATAGGTCACCGTCTCATTGCCGCGGGCAAAACCGTGTTTGGTGATCGGGTAAATCCGCGGATTTTGTAACTGCGGCAGATGTTCTCGAACGTCCTGCCAGAGGTGAGGATCCTTGCCCGCGCGCTCTGTCAAAACTCTTGCATCCTCGAGGTGGCCCATGCCGACGTTGTAGGCCGCCAGCGCCATCCATGAACGGTCGGGTTCGGCAATGTCATTTGGGAGACGGCGGAGGAGGTTTTTAAAAAAACGCGCGCCGCCTCGCAGACTCTCTTCAGGATCCATACGATCGGAAATGCCAAGATCTTTAGCGGTGGCCTGGGTGATCATCATCATGCCTCGCACCCCGGTCGGCGAGCGGGCATCCGGCTCCCAATGAGATTCTTGATAGGCGATAGCGGCCAGTAAACGCCAGTCCATCTGGTATTCATCGGCAACCGACTCGATTAGTTCACGCCACTGAGGAAGCCGGCTTTGAACTTGCTGCTGGAATGTTAGAGAACCGATACGCGAGGCGTACTCGACGTTGCCAAAATGGCGTTCCTTCAGCAGATCGAGTTCTCCCGAGGTAGCCTGCGTGCTTAAGAACTGATTGAAAGACGCTTGCCACTGTGCTGCTCGCGGGTCAGCAGCGATGTACCAATGTATCGATGCGCTCTGGGATAGTTCAAAGGCTTTGGCTAGGCGAGGGTACAGTCTTTGCTGCATCTTAAAGGTGAGTGAATCAACGATGGTCAGCTCAGCCTCACCCTCGCTGACCGCTTGCATGAGTCCTAGAGAATCTGCGGCCTCGATTTCACGCCATTGTAATTCGGGATGAGTTGCTTTGAGTTGTTGTAGCAGTAGGCTGTGATGACTCCCCGCCAGGGTCACGAGGTCGCGACCGAGCAAGTCCGCTACCGAATAGGGCCTCTGCTCGCCTGTCTTGTAAATGATCAGTGGGGTCTGATCGAGGTAACCCGTACTGGTCAGGACAGGATGGGTGTCCACTTTGAGACCGATTCCGGCCGTGGCGATGTGAGCTCGGCCGCGCTGCAAGCCATTGATCATCTCGTTGAGTGTAAAAACCACTTCAAGTTTCACTCGGAGCTGAGCCTGCTCAGCAAAGGCGTGGATCAATTCGTACTCAAATCCAGTGGGACGGTCCTCGTCGATAAAATAGCTCGTTGGGCTGTTGCGAATAAGCACAACAAGTTCATCGCCTGGCCTCAGGTCATCCAGTCGTTTGGAGTCGCCGCACCCCGAGAGTAGGAGCAGCAAAATCATTGTCGAGCGCCCAATCATCGGGAAATTGTACGCGGGAAATCGCAAACAGCATACTGTGGAGGGTTTAGTCAGGGTATACTTGCCCCTTCACGACACTTGAGATTTCGGATGTTTTTACTTCCCGGTACCAGCGCGCTCTCGATACCTCGTTACAACCAGTTGGCGGCTTCACTCGCCGCGCTACCGAGCGCTCCGAGATTGGCTTCAGCCGACTATTTTTACATTGTTGAGCACGATGGTGAGGTCGACCGCGCTCGTTTAGCCGATCTGCTGCAGCCGGGTACAGCAGCGTTGCCGCACTTTGACATATCGCTCGATGCGCCGCTGCGTGTCGTGGTACCCCGTTTGGGGACGATCTCTCCCTGGGCGAGTAAAGCGACCGATATCGCCAATAACAGTGGCTTTGAGACGGTGACGCGAATAGAGCGAGGCATTATCTACCGGTTTGATGACAGTGTTTCGCACTGCGGTCGAGACCTCGATGCGCTGTTACACGATCGAATGGTAGAGACGGTGCTCGACCGGCCCGAGGCGGCCTTTGCCTTGTTTCAGCATGTCGACCCAGAGACCTACAACGCTGTCGATATTCTCTCGGGTGGACGAGATGCCTTGGTCACCGCCAACAGCACGCTGGGATTGGCGCTGGCGGAGGATGAAATCGATTATCTTGTCAATGCGTTCGCTGACTTGGGGCGCAATCCGACCGATGTCGAGTTGATGATGTTTGCTCAGGCAAACTCAGAGCATTGTCGCCACAAAATCTTTAACGCCAGTTGGACGATTGATGGCGAAAGCCAGCCGCACTCGCTGTTTGGCATGATCCGAAACACCTATGCCTGTGGTGGAGAGGGTGTGCTCTCTGCCTACGCGGACAATGCCGCTGTGGTCGAGGGGCATCGAGCCGGCCGCTTCTACCCGGATCCCGATACCGCGCAGTGGTCTTATCATCATGAGGATATCCATCTCTTAATGAAGGTCGAGACGCACAATCACCCGACAGCGATTGCACCATTTGCAGGCGCGGGCACAGGATCCGGCGGGGAAATTCGTGACGAGGGGGCTGTGGGACGCGGCTCTCGGCCAAAAGTGGGATTGGCCGGTTTTACTGTGTCGCATCTCGAGCTGCCTGATTTTCCAAGACCGTGGGAGCTCAGATACGGTAAGCCAGATCGCATGGTGACGCCGCTGCAGATTATGATTGACGGTCCCATCGGCGCCGCTGCTTTTAACAATGAATTTGGTCGGCCGAATCTCACCGGCTATTTCCGCACCTGCGAGATCGCGACCTCAGAGGGTGTTCGCGGTTATCACAAGCCCATCATGATCGCAGGCGGCTATGGCAATATTCGCGCGCAACATGTCGATAAAGGTGATTACCGACCCGGCGCCCATCTCATTGTTTTGGGTGGGCCGGCGATGCTCATTGGTTTGGGGGGCGGAGCGGCTTCGTCGATGGCCAGCGGCGCGAGTGCCGAGGATCTCGATTTTGCCTCCGTGCAGCGTCAAAATCCGGAAATCCAGCGGCGTGCTCAAGAGGTGATCGATCGTTGTTGGGCTTTGGGCAATGACAACCCGATTGCCTTTATTCACGATGTCGGCGCCGGTGGTCTCAGCAACGCATTGCCTGAGTTGGTGAAAGATGGTGGGCGCGGCGGTCGTTTTGCGCTTCGTTCGGTACCCAGTGATGAGCCGGGAATGAGTCCTCTTGAGATCTGGTGTAACGAGTCCCAAGAACGCTATGTGATGGCGGTGGAGCCTGAGCACCTCGCACGCTTTGCCGCGATCTGCGAACGCGAGCGCTGTCCCTTTGCTGTGGTCGGCGAGGCTACCGAAGCACAACACTTAAGCTTAGTTGACGACCGCTTCGAAAATGCACCGGTTGATCTGCCTATGTCGCTGTTGTTTGGCAAGCCGCCGAAAATGCATCGCGAGTCGCAGCGACAAAAGCCGCCGGTGGATGAATTTACTGCTGAACTATCAGTCAGTGACGCGCTCGATCGGGTTCTTAGTTTTCCAGCCGTGGGTTCGAAGAGTTTCCTCATCACGATTGGCGATCGCTCGGTCACCGGTATGGTCGCTCGTGACCAGATGGTCGGACCTTGGCAAGTGCCTGTTGCCGATTGTGCCGTGACGACCGTGTCACTGGATTCCCACCTTGGCGAAGCGATGAGTATGGGGGAGCGCACCCCAGTCGCTATTTTAGACGGGCCAGCATCAGCGCGGTTGTCCATTGCCGAGTCGATCACGAATCTCCTCGCGGCGCCCGTCGCCCAGTTGCGTGATATTCGTCTCTCGGCCAACTGGATGTGTGCCGCAGGCTTTGCTGGCGATGACGCCGTCCTGTACGACACGGTTGCGGCGGTCGGTCTTGAGTTTTGTCCTGCGCTGGGAATGACGGTCCCGGTTGGGAAAGATTCGATGTCGATGCGGACTGTTTGGATTGATGCTGATCAGGACAAATCAGTGACAGCGCCGGTGTCGCTCATTGTCAGTGCTTTCGCACCGGTCGGTGATGTTCGAGAAACCCTGACCCCGACGCTGCAGAGCGGTGAACCCAGTCGTTTGGCTTTGATTGATTTAGGGCGCGGCGCGGATCGCTTGGGTGGATCCACATTGGCACAGGTGTATGGGCAGATTGGTTCGGAGACGCCCGATGTGGCGGCGTCTGACGTGGTTGCATTGTTTACGGCGATACAAAGACTCAAGTCTGATGCCTTGATTCAAGCCTATCACGACCGATCCGACGGCGGTGTCTTGGTGACTTTACTCGAAATGGCCTTCGCCGGTCGCTGCGGCTTGGACATTGACCTTCCCGTTGAGGGGCCGGCGGCGATTGCGCGATTATTCAGTGAAGAAATTGGCGTTGTGCTGCAAATCAAAGAGACAGACGTCGCTACGGTGGAGCGTATTCTCGCGGAGCATCAGCTTGCGGACACCCTGCACTGGATCGCTACGCCGCGCAGTGATGAACGCATCGTTGTCAACACGCCGACCTTTGAACTGATTGATTCTCGGCGCGGTGCGTTGCAACAGTTGTGGGCCAGAACCAGCTTCGAAATTCAGGCGCTGCGCGATAATCGCGATTGCGCTCAGCAAGAGTTTGATCAGATCGCAGCGCCAGATCGTGGTTTGTCGGCTGCCGTCACGTTTGATGTTGACGAAGACATTGCCGCACCGTTTATCGCAACGGGTATTCGACCGCGAATGGCGATTCTCAGAGAGCAGGGTGTCAATGGACACATGGAGATGGCCGCCGCCTTCGATCGCGCGGGGTTCGATGCCGTCGATGTCCACATGAGTGATTTAATGCACGGACGCCAGTCTCTGGAAACGTTCCATGGTTTGGCGGCCTGCGGCGGCTTCAGTTATGGCGATGTCTTGGGCGCTGGTGAGGGCTGGGCAAAAAGCATTTTGTTCAATACGCAGTTGCGGGATCAGTTCGCTACTTTTTTTGCTCGGGAAAATACCTTTGCTCTGGGTGTCTGTAACGGGTGTCAGATGATGGCCGCATTGCACACGTTGATTCCCGGCAGTGAGCATTGGCCACGGTTTGCGCGCAATGATTCAGAGCAATATGAATCGCGGTTGGTCATGGTGCGGGTTGAGACCTCACCCTCGATTTTATTGCGCGAGATGCAGGGTTCAACCCTGCCGATTGTCGTCGCGCACGGCGAAGGGCGCGCTCAATTTTCGAGCGATCAAGATCAAACGGCACTCGAGAGTGCGCAACAGATCGCCATGCGCTATGTCGATGATCAGTTGGCCGTTACCCAGCGATTCCCTGCAAATCCTAACGGTTCTCCGGGTGGCATTACCGGATTGTGCAATCGAGATGGGCGGATCACGATCATGATGCCGCATCCGGAGCGTGTTTATCGTGCGTCACAGTTATCTTGGTCACCGCTGACATGGCGGGAGGACTCGGGCTGGATGCGCTTGTTCAGGAATGCGCGGACCTGGCTCGGTTGAAGGTCATGGCAATGTCACTAATCACCGGCTACACTGCGCGCCCAACTTAGCGCAGAGCTTGCTGACCCTTTTTTCAGAGGCCTATGTTGTTGACCTCTTATTGATAGACGAAGAGATCCATGCTGAATCGTAACTCCCTTTGGAAAACCCTACTCGTTCTCGCAGTGGTCACTTTTGGCTTCTATTACGCTGCGCCAAATCTCTACGCCCCGGACCCGGCATTGCAAATCGCCGGCTCAAGCAGCGCACAGCGGATCGATGAGCGTGCTCTAGCTGTGGTGGAGCGTGCTTTGGACGACGCTGAGATCACTTACTTTGGTGAGGAAATCCAGGCCGAAGGCCGTTCTGCCCTCATTCGACTCAATGACAGTGATGCCCAGTTGCGCGCCCAGGCCGTTGTCGGGCGAGCGCTTGGAGATGGCTATATCGTCGCACTGAACTTGGCGCCAACGACGCCCGATTGGCTGGTCAGCGGCGGTGCCTCACCGATGAAACTGGGCCTCGATTTGAGCGGCGGCGTTCATTTTAAGCTCGAGGTCGATGTGGATGCTGCGACCCAGCGCAAGCTGGAAATGTATGAAAATGGCGTGAAACGCGCATTGCGCGATGAGCGTATTCGCGGCGTAGTGCAACTCGAGGGCACTCAGATCGCGATGATGTTTCGCAGCGAAGACGAGCGGGAGGCGGCACGCAGCGAAGTGCAAACGCTCTACCCTGAGCTGTTTCTCGATCGGGTTGATGAGTCCGAGGATGACTGGCGTCTGTATGCGCAAGTGACGGAGGCAACCATTGCCCAGGTCGTCGATGATGCGGTTTCTCAAAACCTGACGACCTTGCGTAATCGCGTCAATGAATTGGGTGTGTCGGAGCCTTTGGTGCAGCGTCAAGGCAGCAACCGCATTGTTGTAGAGCTGCCTGGAATTCAAGACACAGCGGAAGCTAAGCGAATACTCGGCAAGGTGGCCAATCTCGAATTTCGTCTGGTCGCTGAGACCAACGCCTCAATTGCGGAGAAGCAGCGCTTTGAGTATCGCAGTGCCGGTCGTGAGGGTCTGACCGAGTGGTTAGAGCGTGACGTGATTATCACGGGTGAGCGGGTGTCGGGTGCGAACGCGAGTTTCGACCAAAACGGTCAGCCGAACGTACAGATCAGCCTTGATGGTGAGGGTGGTATGCTGATGTCGCGTGCGACGCGAGCGAATGTAAAACGCCGTATGGGTGTTTTGTTCATCGAGCGCAAGTACCGCACTCGCTACGAATTGGATGATGCGGGTCACGAAGTTCCCATCCGGGTTCCTTATGATGAGAAAAAGCTGCTCACAGCGCCCGTGATTCAGTCGGCTCTCGGCGCACAGTTCCAAATTACTGGTCTCGACAGTCCTGCAGAAGCCTCGGAACTGGCACTGATGCTGCGCGCTGGCGCGCTCGCAGCCCCCATCAGTTTTGTTGAGGAGCGCACAGTGGGCCCCTCTCTGGGTGCGGAAAATATCGCCCTCGGCATGAAGAGTGTTCAGATTGGTCTGGCGCTGGTTGTTCTCTTTATGGTGTTGTATTACCGCGTCTTTGGCGTGGCCGCAGTCATCGCTCTGACCGTGAACCTTGTCTTGTTGGTTGCGGTGATGTCGCTGTTGGGCGCCACGCTCACTTTGCCGGGTATCGCTGGCATCGTCCTCACTGTGGGTATGGCGGTCGATGCTAACGTGCTGATCTTCGCGCGAATTCGCGAGGAGTTAGCTGCGCGAGCGTCGCCGCAGATGGCGATTCACTCCGGATTTGAGCGGGCCGTCACGACGATTCTCGATGCCAATATCACCACGCTCATCGTTGCGGTGATTCTTTACGCAGTAGGCACCGGGCCGGTGAAGGGCTTCGCCGTGACATTGTCCGTGGGTATTTTGACCTCCATGTTTACCGCGATCGTCGGCACGCGGATGCTCATTAATCTCATCTACGGCGGACGTCGGGTGGACAGCCTGTCGATTGGCCGACTTCCGAAAGTGGTGGCGCCCTCGCAGGAGGTGCAATCATGAACGTTTTGTCCTTTATGAAGTGGCGCAAGGTGGCCGTCGCTTTTTCGACCCTGTTGATCGTGGTTTCGCTGGCGTCGCTGGCCACACAGCAGCTGAACTGGGGGCTTGATTTCACTGGCGGTACGCTGGTGGAGGTTGAGTACGGTGATTCTGCGGACTTGTCGGCGATCCGTTCGACTTTATCGAGTGCAGGTTATGAGGGCGCCATCGTGGTCAGTTTTGGTACGGATCGCGATGTCCTCATTCGCTTGCCTCAGGCCTTCTCTGATGAGGCTGGCGTGATGATGGTGGAGTCTCTGCAACGCGCGAGTGACACCCCAGTTGAATTGCGTCGTATCGAGTTTGTCGGGCCGCAAGTGGGGGATGAGCTGCGGGAGCAGGGTGGCCTGGCGATGCTGTTGGCACTAGGCTTAGTGATGCTCTATGTCGCGTTCCGGTTCCAACTCAAATTTGCCATTGGCGCCGTTGTGGCGCTGGCGCACGATGTCATTTTCACGCTGGGATTTTTCTCAATACTGGGGCTTGAGTTCGATCTCACGGTGCTCGCGGCGTTGCTGGCGGTGATTGGCTATTCGCTCAATGACACCATCGTCGTCTCGGATCGCATCCGTGAAAATTTGCGTAAAGTGCGTCGGGCGACGCCAAGCGAAGTGGTCGATATCTCACTCAGCGAAACCCTGGGACGAACCCTGGTGACCTCGTTGACGACGTTACTCGTGTTGTTCGCGCTTGCGTTGTTTGGTGGCGAAATGATCTTTGGCTTTGCTATCGCGCTGCTAGTTGGGGTTGCGATTGGCACTTACTCGTCGATCTATGTCGCAGCGGTTGTCTTGTTAGCCCTAGGTGTCAGCAACGAAGATGTCGCGATACCTGAGAAAGAGGGGGCGGATCAGGAGGGGCTTTTGCCCTGAATCGCAGGCAGCAGGGCCTTGAGCATTTTCGCGTTGCCACAGGCAATATCGCCGCTCTGGTACCAGTTTTCGCCCCCCTTTAAATCGGTAATCAACCCCCCGGCTTCGCGCACGAGTAAGGCACCCGCGGCCATATCCCAGGGTTTGAGTCCCATTTCCCAGAAAGCGTCAAATCGGCCCGCGGCGACGTAGGCCAGATCAAGGGCCGCAGAACCCATTCGGCGAATGCCGAGCGACCGCGATGCGACCTGACCGAGTCCCGCGCAGTAGCGATCAATTTTGTCGTCGTGGTGTCCTAGAAACGGCGTTCCGGTGCCGGTCAGTGACTCGCGCAACTCAATGCGGGGGCTGACACGGATTCGCCGGCCGTTGAGCTGCGCGCCGCGCCCACGCGAAGCGATAAACTCCTCGCGTCGCACCGGATCGATGATCACGGCATGCTCGAGCTTGCCACCTTTAAGGCAGCCAATGCTGACCGCATAGTGCGGGATACCGCGCATGAAGTTACTGGTGCCGTCCAGAGGGTCGATCACCCACTGATATTCGCTGTCAGGATTGCCAGTGTGGCCGCTTTCTTCGCACAGGAAGCCATGGTCTGGGTAGGTCTTGCCGAGGTGGTAGAGAATTTCTTTCTCAGCGGCGATATCGACCTCGGTTACGAAATCCGCCGCACCTTTTGCCTGATGCTGAATGCGATCGAGGTCATCCGATGCCCGTACGATGAGGTCGCCCGCTTTTCGTCCTGCACGAAGTGCAATCGTGGTCATCGGTTCCATCTTGATTTAATCCAGCATCAGGTTCAGGGCGCGCATCATAACAGGGCTTGGGCAAGGGGGACACGGCTTCTGCTAGACTGCGCGACACAAATTTTACGGTTTTTAGCCGCGGTTCAAACGTGTAAGTGTGTTGTGGCTTGTCCTTTCGCCGAGGACTGAGGGAGTGTCATTCGATGAACGCAGATCACATTCAGGTGGTTTTGGTTGAGCCCAGTCATGCCGGTAATATCGGCGGCGTGGCGCGCGCGATGAAAAATATGGGCTTGCATCGCCTGACGCTGGTGAACCCCAAAACATTCCCAGCCCCAGAGGCGACGTGGCGCGCCGCGTCTGCAGTCGATGTCCTCGAACAGGCGCAGGTTGTGACATCTCTGGACGCGGCTATTGGTGGCGCTCAATTTGTCGTCGGGACCAGTGCTCGGGAACGTCGTATTCCCTGGCCGGTGCAAGACGCTCGGCATTGTGCGCAACGCATTGCGATGCACTCCGAGCACGAGCAGGTTGCTATTTTGTTCGGGCGAGAAGATCGCGGTTTACTCAATGAGGAGTTGCAGCGCTGTAATTTGCACTGCCACATCGATACTCACGAGAGTTATACCTCGCTTAACCTGGCGATGGCTGTGCAAATCGTCGCCTACGAACTGCGGATGCACGCTATCGCGGGGACGACAGCCCCCGAGGAAGATGCGGATTGGGACACACCCTTCGCGACCAGCGACGATATGGCGCGATTTTATGTCCATCTCGAGCAAACTTTGATCGACATCGGTTTTCTCAAGCCTGAGGCCCCACGCCAACTGATGCCGCGTTTAACACGGCTCTACAATCGGGTTCGCCTCGACGAGATGGAGCTCAATATCTTGCGCGGCATACTGACCGAGACCCAGCGCAGTATCGATTCTTCGAACCAATCGGAATAAATCCGACAAAAATAGTTGGTTTTTTAGTTGACCAATTTAGTCGGGTTTACGACAATGGCACCTGGAGGCTCGCGCTATGAAACTCACGACTCGCGGACGGTATGCGGTGACTGCCATGCTGGATTTGGCTATTCATGCTGAAGATCGGCCGGTGTCGCTGTCTGATATTTCAGGAAGGCAGGACATTTCCCTGTCTTACCTTGAGCAGCTGTTCGCCAAATTGCGCCGCCGTGATCTAGTGAAAAGTGTCCGCGGACCCGGCGGTGGTTATCGTTTGGCGCGCAATGGGCAACAGATATTCGTCGCGCAAATCATCGATGCCGTCGATGAATCGGTCAATGTGACCAACTGCAACAGCCAGGGCAACTGCAACCATGGCACTGTCTGCCTGACGCACCATCTATGGGAAGATTTGTCGGAGCAGATCCACGGGTTTCTCAGTGGCATCAGTCTTGCTGATTTGGTCGTGAAAGGTCGGCAGGGGTCGACTGGGGCAAGTCGTGACACCTTGATTCAAACGCTTGTCGTTTCTTGACGCGCCCTGAATGATCGGAATTTTTGGAATAGGACATTATGAACGCACCGGCCATGACCACCATCCCCATCTACCTCG